>Ga0299906_10001000_pt1 | contig 24666 bp, 22 predicted proteins | sample RVTome_14_FD_200259 | JGI IMG/M metagenome (GOLD analysis project Ga0299906, IMG submission 200259) | Soil microbial communities from uranium-contaminated site in the Upper Colorado River Basin, Wyoming, United States - RVT145D125 (version 2) ...
AGCCCTCGTCACGCAGCACGCCCGACAGGGCGGTGCGCACGCCGGGCTCGTCGTCGACGATCAGGATCGCTGGCATGACATCGTCAGCTCGGCATTTCGATCACGAACCGCGTGCCTCGCGGCTCGTGGTCTTCGACCGATATGGTACCCCCGTGCTCCTCGACGATTCTCCTGACGATCGCGAGCCCGAGGCCGCTGCCCCGCCGCTTGGTCGAGTAGTGCGGCAGGAAGAGCTTGTCCCGCTCCCCGGGGGCGATCCCGGGACCGTCGTCGGCCACCACGACCCGCGCCACCCCACGCCGGGCATCGTGCTCGGCCAGGATGTCGATCCGGCCGCGGCGGTCCATGGCCTCGATGGCGTTGTCCACGAGGTTGATGACGACGCGGCGGAACTGCTCCTGATCGAGGGACACCTTCGGCATCCCCGGCATGATGTCGGTGCGGATCTCGACCTCCGGCAGCAGCCCCCGGTAGAGCGCCAGGGCGTCCTGGAGCAGGTCCCGCAGATCCGTGTCCGCCGCCCGCGGCGCCGGCATCCGCGCGAACTGGGAGAACTCGTCCACCAGGCCCTTGAGCGACTCGACCTCGGCCACGATGGTCGCCGTGCACTCCTCCACCAGGTCCCGCGTCGGCGACGGGGCACCGGTGAAATGCCGGCGGAGGCGCTCGGCGCTCAGACGGATCGGCGTGAGCGGATTCTTGATCTCGTGAGCCAGGCGGCGCGCCACCTCGCGCCAGGCGGCGACCTTCTGGGCCCGTACGAGCGGCGACACGTCGTCGAAGACGATGACGACGCCGTCGGCCGTCCCGTCCTCGCGCCTCAGCGGGGTGGTCATGATCGCCAGGTGCACCTCCCGGCCGTCCCGGATCACGGTGACCTCCTGCGGGTGCGCGTCCTCCCGTCCCGCCGCGGCCTCGTCGATGGCCAGGGCCAGCGGCTTGAGTTCCCGCGACCCGAGCACGGTGGAGACGCGCCGGCCGACCACGGGATCGGCCACACCGAGCAGCCTGGACGCCGCGGCGTTCCAGGTGCGGATGCTGCCCGATCCGTCCACCGAGAGCACGCCGGTGGCCAGGCGATCCAGGATCGTCTCCACGTAGCGGCGCCGGCCTTCGACGTCGTGGTGCTTGCGCTCGAGCACGACCGACGATCGCTCGAGCCGCCGCCGGCTCGCCGCCAGATCGCCGGCCATGCGGTTGAACGCGTCGATGAGGGAGCCGAACTCGTCGGATCGGTCGGCCTCGACCCGGTAGTCGAGGTGGCCGGCGCCGATCTCACCCGCGGCGGTCGCCAGCAGCTGAACGGGCCGCGTGATCCGCTTGGCCAGGTACAGCCCCATCCACGTGGCGCCCACGAGGATCATCAGCGTGAGCATCAGGAAGAACGACAGGTACACGCCCGTGAGCGGCTGCTTGAGCACGCGCAGCTGCTGATACGCCTCGTACGCGTCGCTCATTCCTCGTGCGCGCGCCGCGAACTGATCGGTGAGGTACTCGCTGGCCACGATCGCGCCGATCGGGCTGCCGTCGACCGCCCGGATCGGCATGGCCGCGCGGACGAGCTCGGCGCCGCCGGCGAGCGCTTCCACGACATGCTCCTCGGCGTCACTCTCCACGACACGGCGGGCGATCGCGTCGGCCGGCACGGACCCGCTGTCGAGCGAGGGACCGGAGAGCTCGACCACCGGCACCAGGTCCGGCTGCCTACCGGCACCGGGCGCCACGCGGTACACCTGGACCAGGTCGACCCGCTCCTGCAGGACGTCTGCTTCCAGCAGCTCGCGCACGCCCGCCGCGCCCCGCGAGAGGCCGGCGTCGCCCAGCAGGCGGGCCATCCGCCGCGCCTGCGCGGACACGAGCTGCTCCTGCTGCTCGTAGTAGTCCCCCGCGATCGCGGTGGCCGAGGCCAGCACCTCGTCCATCGGCTGGTTGAACCAGCGATCGACGCTGCTGCGAATGAGCTCGCTGCCGACGACGAGCACGAGCAGCGCCGGCACGAGCGTCATGCCCAGCAGCACCGTCACGAGCTTCGCCCGGAAGCGCGCGAAGGGCAGGGCGCGCCGCCGCTCGACCAGCAGCTTCACGATGTTCCGGACCAGCACGAACGCCAGCGCCACCAGGATGGTGAGGTTCGTGGCCCAGAGGGCCGACAGCACGACGTCGGTGAGGAAGTCCGGCGCGAGCGTCGACGACCGGCTGCCCACGACGAGCAGCACGACGAGCGCGGTGATGAGCAGCGCCACGCCCGTCAGCAGGAGGGGCGTGTTGTCGAGGAACGGGCGGGTCGGTCGCGAGGCGGAGCGATGCCGCGGCGAGGGCGTCGCCGGCCGTGCGGGCGCCGAGGGACGTCGCAGTGAAGCAGGCACGGCGGGACCTGGCGGCTTCGTGTCCTAGTCCTTCGCGTTCAGCAGATCTTCGAGCTCCGTCATGAACTCGCCGATGTCGCGGAAATGGCGGTAGACCGAGGCAAACCGGACGTACGCCACCTTGTCGAGCCGCTTCAGCTCGTCCATCACCAGCGTCCCCACCTCGGCGGTCGCCATCTCCTTCTCCGGGCGCTCCTGGAGCATGGCCTCGACGGCGTCGGCGATACCCTCGATCGCGGGGATGCTCACCGGGCGCTTCTCGCAGGCCTTCAGCAGGCCGGCCACGAGCTTCTGCCGCTCGAACCGCTCGCGCGTCCCATCCTTCTTGACCACCATGTACGGGATCTCGTCGATCCGCTCGTAGCTGGTGAACCGCCGCCCGCACTCCAGGCATTCCCGCCGGCGGCGAATCACCTCGCCCTCCTTGCTCTCGCGCGAGTCGACGACCTTGTCGCCCAGATGGCCGCAGAAGGGACACTTCATCGTCGGGCGCTCACTCCTGGGCCGGCCGGGCCGGCTCCGGAACAGGGCGGGCGGCGATTCCCTGCAGCCCCCCCATGCTCAGGCCGTCCTGTGCCATGAACGCGATGCCGGCGATCACCACGGGCACGTAGGCGATGGCATGGGTCACGATCGCGGCGGCGATGGCCTGCGCGTTCGAGGCACCGAAGAAGGCGGTGACGCCGATCCGGTACGCCTCGTGAAAGCTGCCAACGCCGCCAGGGGTCGGGACGGCCACGCCGATGACGAGCAGCGCCTGCAGGAGGAACGAGCCGGCGAACGGCATCGCGATGCCGAAGGCGATCGACACCGCCCAGGCCTGGGCGGCGATGAAGAGCCACACCGGGAACGACCAGACGACTGCCATGACCAGCGCCCGCACGTCGCGCGTGGCCGCGAAGCCACCGCTGAAGGTGCGCGCCGTGGCCTCCACCCGGCCCGCGAGCCGGCCCGGCAACACGCGGCCCATCAGCGCCGCCAGGGCACCGACGCGCTCGGGATGGGTCGCCAGGATCCACATGACGGCGAGCACGCCGAGGGCACCCGCGCCCAGGACGGCCGACGAGGTCTCGATGGGTCCCAGGTACTGCTCCGGAATCGAGCCCTCGCGCGCGAATCCCCACACGTAGGCCGCCATCAGCACCAGGATCGTCACCAGGTCGAGGACCCGCTCCATGATCACCGTGGCGAAGGTGGCGGTGGCGGAGAGCCCCTCTCGACGAGCCAGCAGGTAGGGCCGGATGACGTCGCCCATCCGCACGGGCAACAGCCCCAGCGCGCCAAACCCGATCACGGTCGTCCGGAACACGGCGCGGAACGACACGTGCCCGACCGGCGCCAGCAGGTATTGCCACCTGATTGCGCGCCCGACGAAGGCCGCGACGAGGCTGCCGAACGAGACGAGCAGCAGATCCCATCGTGCCCGGCGCAGATGAAAGGCGATGTCGCCGGCGTTTGCCCCACGCAGGAACCAGACCACCAGCGCCAGCGCGAGCAGCGAGACGACAACCGTCCGGTGATTCAGGCGACCCACGATACGCGCCCACAATATATCAGGCCGGCCGCGATGCAGGCCCGGCGCTGTTGCGTACGGTTGCGGATGCGACGCGGGCCCGGTAGAATCCCGCCTTCCCTGCAGAGACACGCTGGTGCCGCTCGCCGATCCCGTGATCGAGACACGTCTGGACGGCCTCGCTCCCTCGAGGCACGGCAAGGTCCGGGATCTCTTCGACCTCGGCGACCGGCTGCTCCTGGTGGCGACCGACCGCATCTCGGCCTTCGACTACGTGCTGCCGTCGGGGATTCCCGACAAGGGACGTGTGCTCACGCAGCTGTCGGCGTTCTGGTTCGAGCGGACGGCGCACATCTCGCCGAACCACTACATCACCATGGACACCGGCCGGTACCCGGACGAGCTCGCCCCCTTCCACCGGCAGCTCGAGGGGCGCTCGATGCTCGTGCGTCGGACCGTTCCCGTTCCGGTCGAATGCGTCGCGCGTGGGTACCTGTCGGGCTCGGGCTGGAAGGAGTACGTCGCCACCGGCGCGGTATGCGGCGTCCGGCTTCCGTCCGGACTCCGCGAATCGGATCGGCTGCCGGCCGCCATCTTCACGCCGGCCACCAAGGCCACCGACGGCCACGACCTGAACATCAGCGAGTCGGAGGCCGGCCGGCTCGTCGGCACTGCCCTCGTCGAGCGGCTGCGGGCGCTGACGCTGGCGCTCTACGCCCACGGGGCCGCCCACGCCGCCGAACGAGGCATCATCCTGGCGGACACCAAGTTCGAGTTCGGCGTGGCCGGCGACGGCGAACTGCTCCTGATCGACGAGGCGCTCACGCCCGACTCGTCCCGCTACTGGCCGGCCGATCGCTATGTGCCGGGTGGCCCCCAGGCCAGCTTCGACAAGCAGTTCGTCCGCGACTACCTCGAGGAGATCAGGTGGAACAAGCAGCCGCCCGTCCCCGCGCTTCCCGACACCATCGTGGCGCGAACGCGCGAGAAGTATCTGGAGGCGTTCCGCCGGTTGACGGACAGGGAGCTCTCGTGAACACCGGACCGTCGGACCTGCGGAAATGGCGCTGAGGGATCAGCTCGAGAGCCTCGTCGACGAGCTGGTGACCCGGGGCGTCACGTTCGAGGACGCCCGGCGGGAGCTGGAAAAAACCTTCATCGCCCGCACGCTCTCGAGCGTCGACGGCAACCTGTGCCAGGCGGCCGACCGGCTGGGCATGCATCGCAATACGCTCAGCCGGAAGGTCGCGGAGTACCGCCTCCGGCGCTGACGCCCGCGCCGGGCTTGACACACTTTTCGGCGCTTGACTACACTTGGCAGTCGGGCCTGATGAGTGCCAAGAGGGCAGTGCAACGGGCCAGAAACTCTAGGGTTTACGCACTGGGCATCCGCCCGAGCCGCTGCTACTAGAACAGTCCGGAGTCGAAGACACATGAAAGTCAGACCGCTACACGACCGCATCATCGTCCAGCGCATCGAGGAAGGCGAGCAGAAGATCGGCGGGATCATCATCCCCGACAGCGCCAAGGAAAAGCCGCAGCAGGGGAAGGTCATCGCCGTCGGCCTGGGCAAGGTGAAGGAAGACAACACCCGCCAGCCGCTCGACGTCAAGGATGGCGACACGATTCTGTTCGGGAAGTACTCCGGACAGGAGATCAAGATCGACGGCGAGGACTACCTCATCATGCGCGAGGACGAAGTCCTCGCGGTGCTCGCGTCGAAGTAGGGCGGGGGCAGCCGCCCTCGGTGGAAGGTTCTTTCGCGCGGCACACGGCCGCGCATCGTGGAGTGCAGGAAGATGGCAAAACAGATCATCTACGGCGAGCAGTCGCGGCAGGCGATTCTGCGCGGCGTGAACCAGCTTGCCGACGCGGTCAAGGTCACGCTCGGGCCCAAGGGCCGCAACGTCGTGCTCGACAAGAAGTTCGGCTCCCCCACCATCACCAAGGACGGGGTGACCGTGGCCAAGGAGATCGACCTCAAGGACTCGCTCGAGAACATGGGCGCCCAGATGGTGCGCGAGGTCGCGAGCAAGACGTCGGATACGGCCGGTGACGGCACGACGACGGCCACCGTGCTGGCCCAGGCGATCTATCGCGAGGGCGCCAAGAACGTCGTGGCCGGGGCCAACCCGATGGAGCTCAAGCGCGGCATCGAGCGTGCCGTGGAGGTCGTCGTCGACGAGATCAAGAAGATGGCCCGCCCGGTGTCGGGCAACATGGTGGCGCAGGTGGGCACCATCTCGGCCAACAGCGACGCCACGATCGGCACCATCATCGCCGAGGCGATGGACAAGGTGGGCAAGGACGGCGTCATCACGGTCGAGGAGGCCAAGACGCTCGAGACCTCGCTCGACGTCGTCGAGGGCATGCAGTTCGACCGCGGGTACCTCTCGGCCTACTTCGTCACCGACGCCGAGCGGATGGAGACGGTCCTCGAGAACCCCGTGATCCTCATCCACGAGAAGAAGATCTCGTCGATGAAGGACCTGCTCCCGGTACTGGAGCAGGTGGCCCGCCTGAGCCGGCCCCTGCTCATCATCGCCGAGGACATCGAGGGAGAGGCCCTGGCGACACTCGTCGTCAACAAGCTGCGCGGGACCCTGCAGGCCGCGGCCGTCAAGGCACCGGGCTTCGGCGACCGTCGCAAGGCGATGCTCGAGGACATCGCCATCCTCACCGGCGGGCGCGCCATCACCGAGGACCTGGGCATCAAGCTCGAGAACATCAAGCTCGAGGACCTCGGGAAGGCCAAGAAGGTCACGATCGACAAGGACAACACGACGATCGTCGAGGGCGGCGGGACGTCGGCCGCCATCGAGGGCCGCGTGAAGCAGATCCGGGCGCAGATCGAGGACACGACCTCCGACTACGACCGCGAGAAGCTCCAGGAGCGCCTCGCGAAGATCGTGGGTGGCGTGGCCGTCATCAAGGTCGGCGCGGCCACCGAGACGGAGATGAAGGAGAAGAAGGCCCGCGTCGAGGACGCCATGCACGCCACCAAGGCGGCCGTCGAGGAGGGCATCGTGCCCGGCGGCGGCGTGGCGCTCATCCGCGCCGGCAAGGCGCTGGACAAGCTCAAGCTCGAGGGCGACCAGGCCGTCGGCGCACAGCTCATCAGACGCGCGATCGAGGAGCCGATGCGCTGGATCGCGACCAACGCCGGCCAGGAGGGCTCGATCGTGGTCTCCAAGGTCAAGGAGCAGAAGAACGCCGACGACGGCTTCAACGCCGCGACCGAGACCTACGAGGACCTGGTCAAGGCCGGCGTGATCGACCCTGCCAAGGTCGTGCGCAGCGCGCTGCAGAACGCCTCCTCGATCGCCTCGCTCCTGCTCACCACCGAGGCGCTCGTCTCCGAGATTCCCGAGGACAAGAAGGAGTCGTCCGGCGGACACGGACACGGCGGCCCCGGCATGGGCGGCATGTACTGAGCCGCGGCCGGGATCGGACGCAACAGGGGGCGGATCCTCTCGGGGGCCCGCCCCCATTTTCTTTTCTGCAGGCAGGGGCCTCACCTGGCTCCTGTGGTGGCCGCCTTCCGGCCGAGAGGCTGCGTCCGGCAGCCGCGATCGCCGAGGATGGCGGGGCTGCTACCGGAGCGTGAAGGTCAGCTCGATGGTGACCAGGACCGCCACCGGCTCGCCATTGCGTGTCCCGGGCTCGAACCGCCACTGCCTGGCGGCCTTGACGGCCTCCTGGTCGAGGCCGAAGACGGCGTCGAGCGAGCGGACGATGTCGATGTCTCCGACGGTGCCATCGGGCAGCACGACGCAGTCCAGCCAGACCACCCCCTGGACCTTCGCGCGCATGGCGTCTGCCGTGTACTGCGGCTTCACCTGGCGCAGCAGCTTCGGCTCCGAGACGCCATTGCCGGGACGTCTTGGCCCGCCGCCGGTACCACCGCCGGTGCCCGGCCCGAGTCCGTCGCCTTCCCCTGGACCGACGCCACCTCCGGTGCCCGATCCGAGCGAGCTCGACACCTGGGACGACTGGAGGCCTCCGGGAACGGGTATCTCGGCCGATGCCGTGTTGAGCGCGGCGATGCTCAGCGTCTGTACCGGCTCGGGCTCCGGCTCCGGTTGGGGCGTGGGGTCCGGGACCGGTTCCGGTTCGGTCGGGACGGTGATCGCCTCTTCGCCGGGCAGTTCCGCCTCCCTCGGAGGCTCCTCCATCTCGTTGCCACCGCCCCCGCCGCCACCCGGCCCCGGGTCCGGCAGCCAGACGATCTCGGTCGAGAGGCGTTCGGGAATCACCGCCTCGTACACCCGTTCGGGCACCAGCGCGACCACGATCAGCACCAGAACGAGCACGACGACGTGCGTGATGATGCCGGCGCCGAAGGCGCCACCGAGACGCCTGGAATCCGGCTGCTCGAACAGGAACCGGACCTCTGGAGGACCGTCCCCTTCGGGACGCACCGAGAGGTGCGCGGCGGGCGTCGCCGGACCGTTCTTCGGCTCACGCGCAGGCGGCGTTGGCATCGATCTCAGGTGTTGTCGGCCGGCCAGGAGGCCGCGCACCGATCGACTTCCGTACGAACGGCTCGAAGCCGAACCGTCGCACGACTCGTCGAATCATTGTCCCCAAGTCCTCCGAGGCGCGCAAGCTGCAAGAGCGATGCCTCGAGGTCCCACGCGACCCGCCATCTCGAATCCGACGCTCTCCCCCGATGGCGGCCGGCGTGGTGACACCAGCGCGCGGCAGTGAGACGGATCACGGCCTACTCCCAGGCGAGCTCGGCCATGCGAACGGCCCCAGCGGCCGACAGGGCGTCACGCGCTGCCGTCACACCGTCCGATGCCACGTGGGCCCCGACGGCGATCGCCCCCGCCTCGATTCGCTCCTCCCACTCATCGGAGGTCGCCTCGTCCATGCCCCCCTTCCGCAGGGACCGCGCGATGCTCCCGGCCGCGTGGCCGGCGGCCTCGGCGAGCTCGGTCGCCAGGGGCCCATCGGCCACGATCGGCCCGATCCCCGGCATCACGAGCGCCACCGCAGACAGGAAGTGCGCGCCCAGCTCCCCGAGCCTGGACGCCAGGGACGAGTCCTCGATCTCCGATCCCGGAGACCCGCCGGACGCGCGCGCCAGGGCCTCTTCCTCACCGTGGCTGCGCGCCACGATCGACACGCGCTCGTGCGACACGCCGAGCTCGCGCAGCGCGCGCGCGGCCGCGGTTGCCTGTGCCGGCGTGTCGAAGAGAGCGAGAACGAGGGGATGAGGCATGGCGGATGCTCCTGGTGTGGGCGGTCGGGTCACCGAATCAGTCAGCGTAGTAGCCGTCTCTGGCACGGACGCGCAGGCCTGGCCGGGTATCGCGGACGGTCACGCGAATGGATCGCCAGCGTCGCGGCTCCGAGGACTCCGCCTCCGGCTCGGCATAGCCGAGCAGGTACTGGTAGCGCAGCTCACGTGCGATGGTCGCGAAGGTCTCCTCGAGCGCGCGTGCGTCGCGCAACAGGAAGGACCGTCCTCCGGTCAGCACCGCCAGTTCGGCCGCCAGGGGCGGACGCGTGCGCCCCAGCGTAATCGGATAGACCAGCACCTGGCTCTGCCTGGCGCGCTCCAGCACCTCCGCAGTCGACGTGCGGCTGTATCGATCCACGCCGTCGGAGAAGACGACCAGCGCCCGTCGGCCAGGCTCGGTCTCGAGCCGGTCGAGCGCCCCGACGATCGCATCGTGCAGCGCCGTCGTGCTCCAGGGCTCGAGGCCCTCCACCGCTCGTCGCTGCGTCTCGTGGTCGCTCGACAGCTCAGCGATGACCTCCACGTCGCTGCCGATCGCCACGACCATCGACCGGTCCGCCGGACCAAGGGCCCCCAGGAACGCCTGCGTCGCCCGACGGGCGAGCCGCAGCGGCTCACCCGCCACGCTCCAGCTCCGGTCCACCCCCACGGCCACGGTCAGCGGCACCTGGCCGGCCGCGAAGGCGGCGACCTCCTGCCGCCGCCCGTCCTCGTAGACCTCGAAGTCGTCTCGCCCCAGATCCGTCACCGGCTCGCCGCGCGCGTCGGTCACGGTGGCATAGACCTCCACGAGCTGCACGCCGCCGGAAAAGCGCGGTACGGGCCCCTGGGCCGCCCCGGCGGCCAGCAGGCCCACCGCCGGCCCCAGGCAGAGCCCGACGGCAGCGGCGTGGTACAATCGGCCCGGAAGGTGACGTATGGGCAGTCTTGGCATTCCCGAGCTTCTGATCATCCTCATGATTCTCGTCCTGGTCTTCGGTGCCAGCCGTCTGCCCGAAATCGGGCGCGGGATCGGAAAGGGCATCAGGAACTTCAGGGACGCGACCAAGGACGGCTCGGAAACGGCCGAGAAGCCCTGATGGCCTAGCGCCCCTTGCCGCCGCCGCGCCGCCGGGCCGTTCGTTCCCGCCGGCCCGGCCGTGCCGTCCCCATCCTCCCCGACTTCCCGCGCGACTCCCGCTTCGACGGGCTCCGGCTCCGATGGGGCCCCAGGCGGCGCTCGTCGCGCCGCACGGCCTCGAGCACCTCCACGAGCCCCAGGTCCACCTGCCGCCGCTCGAGGTCGACGCGGACGACCTGGACCAGGACCTGGTCGCCGAGACGGTACTGCTTCTTCGTGTTCTCGCCGCGCAGCGCGTGCTCCTGCTCCAGGAAACGATAGTAGTCGTCGGCCATGCTCGAGACGTGGACCAGCCCCTCGACGTAGTGCTCAATCAGCTCGACGAAGAGCCCGAAGGCGGCGACGCCGGTGACGAATCCGTGGTACTCGTCCCCCACCTTGTCGGCCATGAACCGGACCTTCTTCCACTGCAGCAGCTCGCGCTCCGCGTCGTCGGCCCGACGCTCCATCTCGGAGGCCTGACGTGCGGTCTCGGGCAGCTCGCTGGCGAGCTCCTCCCGGCGCCCCGCCGTGAGCGTGCCGTGGCGCGACTCCCGGAGCAGGCGATGCACGACCAGGTCCGGGTAGCGACGGATGGGCGAGGTGAAGTGCGTGTAGTGCTCGGCAGCCAGGCCGAAATGGCCGAGACTCGAGGCGTCGTAGCGCGCCTTCTGCATCGTCCGCAGCATCAACGCGGCGATCGGACGCTCCTCGGGCTGGCCGCGCATGCGATCGATGAGCCGCTGGAAATGGCGTGGCTCGGGTCCCTTGCCGGCCGCCGCCAGACTGTAGCCCAGCGTCGTGATGAAGGCCTCGAAGTCGGCCACCTTCCTGACGTCCGGCGGCTCGTGCACCCGGTGCAGGGCCGGAACGCCGTGCGTCACGAGGTGTCCGGCCACCGTCTCGTTGGCCAGCAGCATGAACTCCTCGATCAGGCGATGCGCCACGTTGCGCTCGCTGGCGACGATGGCCTCCACCTCGCCGAGCTCGGTGAGGACCACCAGGGCCTCCGGCAGGTCGAAATCGATGGCACCCCGTCTCCGCCTCCGCTGGTGCAGCACGTCGAACAGCTCCTGCATCAGCTCGAAGAGCGGCACGAGCGGTTCGTACGTCCTGCGCGTGGACGGATCGCGCTCGGTGAGGATGGCGTTGACCTCCGTGTACGTCATCCGGGCGTTGCTGTTGATCACCCCGTCGTGAATCTCGTAGCGCACCACGCGTCCCCGGCGATCGACCTCCATCAGGCACGACTGGACCAGACGATCCACGCGCGGATTGAGGCTGCACAGCCCCGTGGCGAGCGCGGCCGGAAACATGTGCACGGCACGCTCGGGAAAGTACACCGAGGTCCCCCGGTCGTAGGCCTCCTCGTCGAGCGCGCCCCCCTCGGGCACGTAGTGCGCGACGTCGGCGATGTGGACGCCCAGCCAGTAGTGCCCGTTCTCGAGCCGCTCGATCGTGATCGCGTCGTCGAAGTCCCGCGCGTCCTCGCCGTCGATCGTCACGGTGGTCACCGGGCGGAAGTCGGTGCGGCCCTCGAGATCGCGCTCGCGCACGGCTCCGCCGATGCGCTCCGCCTCGGCCACCGCCTCGTCCGAGTGCCGGTCCGGGATGTGATGCTTCCGGATGACGATCTGCGTGTCGACTCCGGGCTCCTCGATCCGTCCGAGCACTTCGATCACGGCGCCGACCGGCCCGCGCGTCGCCGTGGGCCACAGCGCGATCTCGACGACGACCATGTCTCCGGCCTCGGCCGCACCGGCCCGTCCGGTCGGGACGTGTACGTCGGCCAGCACCCGTCGATCGAACGGGACGACGTGGCAGAGCCCGGCGCCATCGACCTCGAAACGACCGACCAGGGTCGCCTGGCTGCGCTCCAGGACGCGCACCACGCGCCCTTCCAGCCCACGCTCGCGCCGTCGCTCGACCCGCGCCACCACGCGATCTCCGTGCATGGCGCCGTTGAGGTTGATGGCTGCGACGTAGACGTCCCCGGGGGCCGAACCGTCCTGCTCCGGCGTCACGAAGCCGTAGCCGGCCGCGTGCGTCGACAGGCGTCCCACCACCAGGTCCATCCGATCGGGCAGGCCGAAGCGGTTTCCGCGGATGAGCAGCAGCGCCCCCGACCGCACGAGCGCCTTCAATCGCCTCGTGAGCGCCGGCCGCTCGTGGCGCGGCACCCGCAGGATGCGCGCGACCTCGCGCGCGGTGGCCGGATGCGGCACGTGCTCCCGCAGTGCCTGGATCAGGTCGTCGGTCGAAGCCATGGGGAATACCGGCCGGTGCGCTACCGGCCTACGAGAACCACCTGCAGGTCGCCGACGTTGGTGCTGGTGGGCCCGGTGCGAATCAGGTCGCCGAGCCGATCGAAGAAGGCGTACGAGTCGTTGTGCTCGAGCACGCGCGCCGGATCGAGCCCGGCAGCGGCAGCCCGGCGGAGCGTCGACGGGTCGACCAGCGCACCGGCCGCGTCGGTCGGGCCGTCGATCCCATCGGTCCCGATGCTCGCGGCCACCACATCGGATCCGAGCGCCTCGAGCGATCCAGCCATGCTGAGCGCGAGCTCCTGATTGCGGCCGCCGCGACCCCGTCCCCTCACCGTCACCGTCGTCTCGCCAGACGCGATCACGCAGGCGGGGCGCGGCAGGCCCGCCAGCAGGGCCGCGGTCCGCCGTGCATGCATCGGACCGGCCTCGCGGGCTTCGCCCGTGACCGGTTCCGCGACGACGTGCACGTGATAGCCGCGTGCCTCGGCCGCGCGGCGGGCGCCCTCGATCGCTCCGCGCTGGGGGCCGATGACGCGCGCCTCGGCGCGCGCGAGGCGCGGGTCCCCGGACTTCGGCGTCTCCGCGATCGCCCCTTCCACGCCGCGCCGCAGATGACCGACCACGTCGGCCGGATACGCCTCCGCGCCTCCGCGCCGGTCGAGGACGGCGAGCGCGGCCGCGAACGTGCTGTCGTCGGGGACGGTGGGCCCCGAGGCGATCACCGAAAGGTCGTCACCGACCACGTCGGAGACGGCGAGGGTGAGCACGCGGCCCCGCGCGGCCGCGGCGAGCCGCCCTCCCTTGATGGCCGACAGGTGCTTCCGCACCGTATTCAGCTCGTAGATGTCGGCGCCCCGCTCCATCAGCGTTCGGGCGGTCTGCTGCTTGGCCTCGAGCGTGAGGCCCTCGGCCGGCAGCGCCATGAGCGCCGAGCCGCCACCCGACAGGAGGACGACGAGCAGATCGTGATCGCCGGAGGCACGCGCAATGGCGAGCGCCCGCTCGGCGCCGCGCAGACTCCCCGCGTCGGGCAGCGGGTGGCCGCCGTCGCACCAGTCGACGCCCTCCACCACCGGCGGACCGGCGTGGCCGCCGCGCGGCGGTCCGACGCCGAGCATCACGCCAGGCCGCGCCGGGACCTGCTGCGTGAAGGCCTGGAGCATGGCCGCAGCGGCCTTGCCGGCCGCGATCACGTCGATCCGCCCGGCACGCCCGAGCGCGCCGGTGTCGCGCTCCAGCGCGCGCGCCACGAGCCGGCCGGCGTGCACGGCGTCGAGCGCGGCGTCGAGAATGTGTCGGAGATCCCGCCGGAGCGGAGAGGCGGTGGAAGTCAGGACCCTTAGTTGATCAGACGGGGGTCGGTCCAGGTCGTGCGTCCGGTCGCAAGATCGAACTCGCGAAGCAGATGGCCGACCACCTGGTCGGCACGGTCCTCGGCACAGAGCTGATCGAGCTGGGACATCACCTGCGTGAGCGCTCGCTCCATCTCGCTGATCGCGCGCTCCGAATACAGCTCACGCTGTGCCTCGAGGCACTGCCGGCAGCGGAGAAACTCTTCCCGATAGAAATTGGCTCGGGACAGGGGCAGAAACACCGGCTCGCAAGGTGGGCGCAAATCGGTCAGGAAGCGGGTTTGGCGGTTCCTCAACGCGGCATCGACCCCCGAATCATCACAAGTGTAACGAGCCGGTTTGGCTCGTGTCAACGCACCCCCCCGGACGTCCCGAACGGGCCACTCACGCCACGAACACGCCGATCGGAAGGTCCGCTTCGCCGGGCTCACCCGGCCCGGAGCGAGGCCAGCAGCCCGCCGACGCTCCCGACGGCCATGCCCCCGAACACCAGGTAGGCCCACAGCCGGACGGGCAGGAAACGGAGCGACTCGCCGTCGAGCAGGGCGGCCAGATCCGCGCCCCACAGTCCGCGTGCCACGAGGAACCCCGCTCCGAGCGCGACCAGCGCCACGACGGCCCCGACGCCGCCCTGCAGCAACCCCTCGGCGACGAACGGCCCCCGAATGTAGCTGAGCGGCGCCCCCACCAGCTCCATGATCTCCAGCTCGTCGCGGCGCGCGTCGAGGCCGAGCCTGACGACGGCCGCCACGGTCACCGCCGCCACGATCGCCATCAGCGCGGCGAAGGCCAGGCCGGCCGCACGAAACGTCCCGAGGGCCGCGCCGATCCGGCCGATCCACTCACGATCGTAGCGGACGTCGGCCACGCCCGGCAGCGGCGCGACCCCGCGCACCAGGGCGTCCACGCTGCCGTCCCGGTCGACACCGGGCTCGACGCGCACTTCGATCGAGGCCGGAAACGGATTGTCGTCGAAGTCCTCGGCGAGCGCGGCCAGCTCGGCGAACTCGCTGCGGAAGCGTACCAGCGCCTCGGCCTTCGAGACGAACTCGCGGCCCGCCGTCGCGGCACTGCGGTCGATGGCCGCCTCGATGGCGCCCCGCTGCTCCGAGGTGGCCTCGTCGGCCAGGTAGACGGAGAACTCCGCGGCCGACGTCCACCGCGCCAGCACCTGCTCGGCGTTCCACGTGAGCAGCAGCAGGGCGCCCAGCACCAGCATCGCCAGCGCGATGGCGACGACGGCGAACGCCCCGGACCCGCGGCTGCGCCACACGCTGGCCGCCCCTTGCCGGACGGCGTACTCGATGGCCCTCATCCCACCTCGACCACGCGCCCCTGGTCCAGCGTCACCGTCCGTCGTCCAACCAGGCGGATCAGCTCGCGATCGTGGGTGGCGACGAGCACGGTGGTGCCGCCCGCGTTGATCTCGCGCAGCAGGTTCATGATCTCGAGCGAGAGGTCCGGATCGAGGTTGCCCGTGGGCTCGTCGGCAATGAGCAACGACGGATCGTTGACGAGCGCCCTGGCGATGGCAATCCGCTGCTGTTCGCCACCCGACAGATCGTGCGGGTAGGCGTTCATCCGGTGCTGCAGCCCGACCCACTTGAGCACCTGAAACGCGCGCCGCCGCTGCTGCGCAGCGGGCACGCCCAGGACCTCGGGCACGAACGAGATGTTCTCGAGCACCGTCCGGCTCGGAATCAGCTTGAAATCCTGAAAGACGAAGCCCAGGCCTCGGCGGTACTCCTGCACCTCGCGCCGCGACAGCGCGGCCAGGTTGTGGCCGTTGACGACGACCTCGCCCTCGGTGGGTCGCTCCTGGAGGAGCAGGAGCCGCAGGAAGGTCGACTTGCCGGCACCGCTCGGGCCGGTGAGAAAGACGAACTCGGCCTTGTTGACCGTGATCGTCAGATCCCGAAGCGCGTAGAGACCGCGACTGTAGACCTTCGAGAGGCTATGCGTCTCGATCACGCCACTACCCTACACCGTCCGGCGAGCCCGTGCCCGACCCGTCCAGCGCACGCCTGAGCAGGTCGGACGCCATCCTGGGGTTGGCCTTGCCACCCGTCCCCTTCATCACCTGTCCGACGAGGAACCCGAGGGCCTGCTTCTTCCCGGCCCGGTACTGCGCGACGGCATCCCCATGGCCGGCGAGCACCTCGTGCACCACGGCCGCGATCGCCCCCTCGTCGCCGATCTGCGCCAGGCCCTCGCGGGCCACGATCTCCTCGGCCGGCCGTCCGGACTCGATCATGGTGGCGAAGACGCCCTTGGCGATCGAGCCGCTGATCGTCCCCCGGTCGACGAGGACGATGAGTCCGGCGAGGGCCTGCGGCGTGAGGGGCGCCTCCGCGATCGAGCCGTGGCGCTCGTGGAGCGTCCGCAGCAGCTCCCCCATGATCCAGTTGCTCGCCGCCTTCGCGTTGCCCGCCGCCCGCGCCGTCTGCTCGAAATACCCGGCCAGCTCGGCCGACTGCGTCAGCACACCGGCGTCGTACTCGGGAATCGCGTACTCGCTGACGAAGCGCCGGCACCTCGCGGCCGGCAACTCCGGCATCGTGGCCCGCACGCGTTCGATGCGCGCCTCGTCCACGACGAGCGGGGGGAGATCGGGCTCCGGGAAGTACCGGTAGTCGTGCGCCTCCTCCTTGCTGCGCATCGACACGGTGCGTCCGCCGGCCGAGTCCCAGAGGCGCGTTTCCTGCACCACGCGCCCGCCGCTCTCGACGACGTCGAGGTGGCGTGCGATCTCGTACTCGAGCGCCTTCTCCAGGTACCGAAACGAGTTGACGTTCTTGACCTCCGTCTTGGTGCCGAGCGCCTGTCCTCCGACGGGCCGCACCGAGACGTTGGCGTCGCAGCGGAGGCTGCCCTCCTCCATGTTGCCGTCGCTGACGCCGAGCCACGTGAGCACGGCGCGCAACTGGCTGAAGAACGCGGCCGCCTCGGCCGCCGAGCGCATGTCGGGCTCGCTGACGATCTCGATGAGGGGTACGCCGCTGCGATTGAAATCCACGTAGGTCCGCCGATCCGAGTCCGCAAAGCCTTCATGGAGCGACTTGCCTGCGTCTTCCTCCATGTGGATCCGCGTGAGCCGGATCCGCCGCGAAGCCCCCTGCGAGGCGACGTCGAGCCCGCCGCCGGTCGCGAGCGGCCGCTCGTACTGGGAGATCTGGTAGCCCTTCGGCAGGTCGGGATAGAAGTAGTTCTTGCGGGCGAAGACCGACGTCGACTGCACCTGGCACTGGCAGGCGAGCGCCGCCCGGATGGCGTGGTCCACCGCCTCGTGATTGAGCACCGGCAGGGCGCCGGGCAGCCCCAGGCACACCGGGCACACCTGCGAGTTGGGGGGCGCGCCGAAGGCGGTGCTGCAGCCGCAGAAGATCTTCGTCCGCGTCCGGAGCTGGGCGTGAACTTCCAGGCCGATGACGGCCTCGTACTCGGGCACGGCGCGGGCGTGGACCGGCCGCTACGGCGTCGGCCCGGCCCCGATCACCGACGCGGGCACGTCGGCCTCGAACTGCTTGAAGTTGTCGACGAACATGGCGGCCAGCTTCCCGGCGGCCGCGTCGTAGTCGCCGCCGCTGGCCCACGTGCTGCGCGGATCCAGTACTGACGAGGGCACGCCCGGGCAGCTCGCCGGCACGTCCACGTTGAACACGGAATGCCGGCGGTACTCGACGTCGCCGAGCTGCCCCGTCAGCGCTGCCGTGATCATCGCCCGCGTGTAGGCGATCTTCATCCGGCTCCCCACGCCGTAGGGCCCGCCCGTCCAGCCCGTGTTGACGAGCCAGACCCGCGCGTCGTGCGCCGCGATCCGCTCGCCGAGCATCCTGGCGTACACGTTGGGATTGAGCGGCAGGAACGGCGCACCGAAGCAGGTACTGAAGGTCGCTTTCGGCTCGGTCACGCCCTTCTCGGTACCGGCGACGCGCGCGGTGTATCCCGAGAGGAAGTGGTACATCGCGCCGTCCGGCGTCAGGCGGGCGATCGGCGGCAGCACGCCGTAGGCGTCGGCGGCCAGCATCACGACGTTGCGCGGGTGCCCGCCGCAGCCGGACAGCTCGGCGTTGTCGATGAACGTGATCGGATACGAGCCGCGCGTGTTCTCGGTGAGGGACCCGTCGTCGAGATCGAGGGCGCGCGTGTCCGGGTCGATCACCACGTTCTCGAGGATCGTCCCGAACCGTCGGGTCGTGGCGTAGATCTGCGGCTCGGCCTCCTGCGACAGCTTGATCACCTTGGCGTAGCAGCCGCCCTCGAAGTTGAACACGCCCGTGTCGCTCCAGCCGTGCTCGTCGTCGCCGATGAGGCGCCGGGCGGGATCGCTCGACAGCGTGGTCTTGCCCGTCCCCGAGAGCCCGAAGAACAACGCCGTATCCCCTTCCGGGCCGATGTTCGCCGAGCAATGCATCGAGAGCACGCCCTGCAGCGGGAGCGTGTAGTTGAGGATCGTGAAGATCGACTTCTTGATCTCACCGGCGTAGTGCGTGCCGCCGATGAGCACCAGCTTCCGGCCGAAGTGCACCAGGATGAAGACCTCCGAGCGCGTGCCGTGCCGGGCCGGATCCGCCTTGAACGTGGGGAGATCGATGACCGTGAACTCCGGCCTGTGGGACGCGCGCCTGCCGGGGTCGTCCTCGGGCAGGAACATGTTGCGGGCGAACAGGTTGTGCCACGCGAACTCGTTCACGATCCTGATCGGAAGACGGTACCGGGCGTCGGCACCGGCCCAGGCGTCGAGCACGAACAGGTCGCGATCCTGCAGATAGGCCATCATGTCGGCGTGCACGAGGTCGAACTGGGCCTCCTCGACGGGCCGGTTGACCTCGCCCCAGCGCACCTGCCGCTCGCTCGACGGCTCGCGCACGACGAACTTGTCGTTGGGTGACCGCCCCGTATGCTGACCGGTCCTGCACACCAGCGGCCCCTCGGCGGCCAGCGCGCCTTCCCCCCGCAGGAGGGCTGACTCGTAGAGCGCGGCCGGGCTCAGATTCCAGTTGACGCGGCCCGATCTGACGATGCCAAGCGCCTCGAGACCGTGCGCCCGCTCGACCTGAATTGTCATCTCCAGATTCCTGACTCGAACCCGGCCACCGCCGGCCGGCTCCGGCCCCCGACGGGGCCAAAACACGCGAAGAAACACCAAATCGTACTGGCGCCCTCCGGGACAAGTCAACTCGGAAGACGGTGGTGTCTCAGGTGAGACACTACCCGGAAGACTGCGTGCCACCGCACGGTCGCCCCGCGGCGGGCCCCGGAGGTATAGTGGAGGCCGATGGGCGGAGGCGGCACTCCCCTGGCGTTCGGACGAGTAAACGCGCCGTCCCGCGACGGCCGTAAGTCCCCATGAGCACGCCCAATCGACGCTCCACTCGTGCCGCCGCGCCGGTCGCCCCGGCTGGGGGCACCCGCGCGTCGCGAGGCCAGATGCCGTCGCGAGACTCGGCGCTCGCGGCCACGCTCAAGGCGCTCGTGCTCGCCGGCGAACGGGACCGCGCCCGGGAGCAGTTCGCCGATCTGGTCGCGCTCCAGCAACGGCGTGCCGTGCGGATTGCCTACAGCTATCTGCGCGACGCGCACGACGCGGACGAAGCCGTGCAGGATGCGTTCGTGAAGGTCTTCGCGCACATCGGCAACTATCGCGAGGAGTACCCGTTCGAGGTGTGGTTCACGCGAATCCTCGTCAACGGATGTCTGGACATGCGCAAGGCGCGGGCGCGGCGCCTGCGCTGGGCCCTGCCGATCTCCGGACCCGGCGATCTGCCGGCGCGGCTCGAGCCGGCAGCGCGCCAGCAGAGCCCGGAGGACCGGCTCGTGGCCAGCGAACGGGGACGGCAGATTGCTGCGGCGATCGAACTGCTGCCCGACCGGCAGCGGACGGTCTTCACGCTGTGCCACGTGTCGGAGCACAGCACGAGCGACGTGAGCCAAGCGCTGGGCCTGAGCGAAGCCACCGTACGCGTGCACCTCTTCCGGGCCGTGCGCAAGCTGCGCAAGCTGCTCGCCGGCGGCGGGATGGCGGCACCGGCGGCACCGGCCCGTCGGGCCACGGCGCGTCCGGCCACCGCGAGGTCGGTCGTATGAGCGGGATGCACCTCTCCGACGATCGGATCGTCGAGCTCTGCCTCGACGCGCATTCCTCTCCCGACGACCGGGCACACCTGGCGGCCTGCCCGGTCTGCGAGGGCCGCCACGCCCTCCTGGCCGGGACGCTGCGGGAGGTGTCTACCGTCATGGTGGCCGAGGCCGACGCCGCGTTCCCCCGCGAGCGCCTCGACCGCCAGCGCGCGCGCATCCTGCAGCGGGTGGACCAGGCCGGACGCCCGGCGCGCCTCATCAGCTTCCCGCACGCCCAGCCCGCGGAGCCCGCGGCGCCGCGGGCGCGTCGGCGCGTGCGCTGGGCCGGCGTGGCTGCCGTTGTGGTGGTCTCCTTCGTCGGAGGGCAGATCGCGGAACACCGCTGGCACGACGGGCCAGCGCGTCAGGCCGTGCCGCCGGCAAGCGCCGGCCCGTCGGGCGGGGGCGCCGTCCGAGTCGCGCTCACCGACGACGAGTTCTTCGGGCAGATCGAGCTGGCGGGCGGCCGTGGCGGACCGGCGGCGCTCCAGCCCCTCGACATCCTGACGCCCCGCACCTGGGACGTGCGGTAGGCTGGCGCTTGCCGCCGCTCATCTTCCGCAAGGGACTGGATCTCCGGCAGGAGGTCGCGCACGAGCTCGCCGAGAGCTACCACAGCGGGCTCGTGGCCGCCATCAAGGACGCCGACCATCGCTTCGAGGCCGGGCGGCTCACGCTGCATCTGGCCCGGGAGTTCGGCTTCTGCTACGGGGTGGACCGCGCCGTCGACTACGCGTATCAGGCGCGGCGGCGCTTCGCCGACCGGCGCGTCTTCCTCACCGGCGAGATCATCCACAACCCGCACGTCAACGACGAGATCCGCGGGCTCGGCATCCACTTCCTCAGCGATCCCGAAGCATCGGTCGCCGCGCTGACGCCCGACGACGTCGTCATCCTTCCGGCTTTTGGCGTCACGACGGCCCTCCTGCAGGACCTGATGGACCGCGGCTGCACGCTGGTGGACACGACCTGCGGCTCGGTTCTCAACGTCTGGAAGAACGTCCGGCGGTATGCCGCGCAGGGGTTTACCTCGATCATCCACGGCAAGTACTGGCACGAGGAGACCCAGGCCACCGCCTCGCAGGCCCATGCCGGGCGCGGGCACTCGCTCGTGGTGCTCGACCGCGCCGAGGCGCTCGACGCCTGCGATTTCATCCGGCACGGCGGCGACGCGCGGCGCTTCCTGGAGCGGTTCGAGCACTCCGTCTCGCCTGGGTTCGATCCGGAGCGGCATCTCGGCCGGGTCGGATGCGCCAACCAGACGACGATGCTCAGCTCGGAGTCACTCCACATCGGCGAGCTGTTCCGCGAGGCGATCCAGGACCGGTACGGCGTGGCGGCCCTGCCCGAGCGCTTCCAGGCCTTCGACACGATCTGCAGCGCGACCCAGGACCGGCAGGATGCGATCGCCACCCTGCTCGACGAGCATCGGCTCGACCTGATGATCGTGCTCGGCGGCTACAACAGCAGCAACACGTGCAATCTGGCGCGGATGGCCGCGGCCCGTGTGCCGACCTACCACATCGCGGGGCCCGACGGCCTGACCTCGGCCGCCGAGATCAGGCACAAGCCGGTCGGCGGGCCGGTCGAGACCTGCTCGGCGGACTGGATCGGCGCCGGCCCGGTCACGCTTGGGCTCACATCGGGGGCCTCCACCCCGGACAATCTGGTGGAGGCCACGATCCGCCGGCTGGTGACCCTGACGGCCGGGTAGCCCCGGGCGGCAGCCACCCGGGCATGGCGGCCCCTCGCGCGCCTCCCCCCCCGGCCCGTGCTACGCTATGTCTTTGTAGCGACTGACGTAAACTCGGCTGGACGCCCTGGCGTAAATCCAGGTGCTGTCAGGGTATGACTTCCTTCAACCGGCTCCGGCGGCCGTTCGTGGCCATCGTGCTGGCGCTCCTGCTCGCCGCTCCGGCCGCGGGCCAGTCCAAGTGGTGGACATCCGAAGAGTACCAGCGCACGCTGGGGCTGACCCCCGAGCACGTCAAGCGACTCGAGGAGATCTTCCAGGCCGCCCTGCCCGGGCTGATGGCCCAGAAGAAGGCGCTCGATCACGCCGAGCTGGAATTCGAGCGCCTGTTGGAGCGCGGCAGCGACAGCGACGTAATGGAGCAGGTCGATCGCGTCGAGACGGCCCGTAAGGAGCTCAACACGTCCCGGGCGCACATGCTGGTCAAGATGCGGAAGACGCTCACGGCGGACCAGTGGAGCCGCCTCGGAGCGTTGCAGCGGAAAGCGGCGGAAGGCGAACGCGGTCGCCCGCAGGGCGACGGCAAGTAGCATCGACGACAACCCCCGATTAACTGTTCTTAACAGGATTTACAAACGACCATGAAGACTTCGTGTGCCTTCCTGACGATGTCACTCGTCGTGTCGATCGCCTCGGCATCCGCGCAGCAGACGGATGAGGAGCGCCTGGCCGCCATCGCGCGGAACGCGGCGGAGCAGTTCGCTGCCGCGCAGGCCGCGCAGGCACAGGCTCCCTCTCCGGTGCCCGCGCCGATCGCCTCCGATCTCACCGTGAACCTGTCGCTCGAGGAGGCCCTCGAGCGCGCGCTCGAGAACAACCTCGAGCTGGTCGTCGAGCGCCTCAATCCCCGGCTCCAGGACCTGAATCTCGTGGGCATCCGGGCCTCGTACCTGCCGACGCTGCAGACGACCTACTCCCAGAACAACTCGACGCGGCTGCCGACCACTCAGTTGAACGGCGGGTTCGTCACGACGAACAACAGCACGCAGTACAACACCGGCGTCAGCCAGTCGGTGCCCTTCTACGGCGGCAACTACTCGGCGACCTGGAACAACTCGCGGCAGGAGACCAACGATACGTTCTCGAACTTCAATCCGAGCTACAACACGTCGCTCCGGCTCAACTACACGCAGCCGTTGCTGCGGAACTTCCTGATCGACGGCACGCGACGGTCGCTCAAGTCGGGCGAGATCAGCCGCGAGGTCGCCGACATCACGCTGCAGGCGCGCATCAACACGCTCGTCGCCAACGTCCGGACCGCCTACTGGAATCTGCTGTACGCCGTGCAGGCGATCGAGGTCGCCCGCACCTCGCTCGAGATCGCCGAGCAGTTCGTCCGGGACAACCAGGCCCGCGTGGAGGTCGGCACACTCGCCCCGCTCGACGTGCGCCAGGCCGAGGCCGAGGTGGCCACGCGCCGGCAGGCGCTCGTGCAGGCCGAGGGCACGAGACTGACCAACGAGATCGCCCTCAAGCGGCTGATCGTCACCGGCACGTCCGACCCGATCTGGCAGGCCACGGTCACGCCCGTGGACACGCCGGAGTTCGTGCCCGAGGCCATTGACGTCGAGGCAGCCGTGCGCCGCGCGCTCGACGTGCGCACCGACGTGGCACAGGCACGGAAGACCATCGAGAACAACGATCTCTCGGTGAAGTACCTGAAGAACCAGACGCTGCCCTCGCTGGATTTCTCCGCGAATTACCAGACGCAGGGTGTCGGCGGCACGCGGTTCGTCCGTTCGGGCCTTGGCGGCGCCGCAACCGAGGTGATTCCCGGGGGCTACAGGGACGCGCTCAGCACGCTCGGCAGCTTCGATTTCCCCGTGTGGGGGTTCCAGCTCAACCTGAGCTATCCCATCGGCGGGAGCGCACAGAACGCGCAGTACGCGCGCGCGCAGGTGCAGCGCAACCAGGTGGCGGCGCAGCTCGAAGCGCTGGAGCTGCAGGTGGCCACCGACATCACCAGTGCCGCGCTCAGCGTGCAGACCAGCCTCACCGCGTACGAGTCGGCCGTCGTCGCCCGCGAGCTGCGCGAGGAGCAGCTCGACGCCGAGCAGAGCCGATTCGAGGTGGGGCTCTCGACCAGTTACATCGTCGTGCAGGCCCAGCGGGACCTCTCGACGGCGCAGGACTCCGAGCTGCGGGCGCTGCTCAACTACCGGCAGGCGCTCGTCGAGTTCGAGCGCGTCCAGGTCACATCGTCCGGCGGCGCCGGCATCACGGCCATCAACTAGTGACGATGGCTGTGACACGGGACGGTTCGTCCGTGAGGTCATGAAGCAGATCCTGCTCGGGGTCGTCATCGGCGCCGGCGCGCTTGCCGGCGCGTACTCGCTCGGCCTGGTCGGCGCGCCGGCCTCGCCATCCGGTGCGGCCAGCGCCGCCGGTCCACCCGGTGGCGGCGGTGGCCGGGGCGGCTTCGGCGGTGGCTCCTTCGGCCGCGCGCCCCTGACCGTCGAGCTGGCCCAGGCGGCCCGCGCGACCCTCGAGGAGGAGGTCACCGTCGTCGGCAGTCTCGTCGGCGACGCCACCGTCTCGGTCGTCCCGCGCGTGTCCGGCCGCCTGCAGGACATCTCCGTACGCCTCGGCGACCGGGTGCGGCGCGAGCAGCGCCTCGCCAAGATCGAGGACTTCGAGATCGTCGAGCAGGTCCGGCAGGCCGAGGCCGCGCTCGAAGTCTCCCGAGCCACGATCCGCCAGCGCGAGGCGGACCTCGCGCTCGCCCGCACGAGCGCAGAGCGGTCACGGAGCCTGTTCGCCCAGGAGCTGCTGCCCCGTCAGACGCTCGACGACAGCGAGGCCCGCTACCAGGCCGCCATGGCCCAGCTCGACCTGGCGCGCGCGCAGAACGCGCAGTCGACCGCCCGCCTGGACGAGCTGCGCATCAACCTGGCCAACACGGTCGTCACCTCGCCGGTGGATGGCTTCGTGGCGCGACGCGCCGTGGA
>Ga0299906_10001001_pt1 | contig 24629 bp, 2 predicted proteins | sample RVTome_14_FD_200259 | JGI IMG/M metagenome (GOLD analysis project Ga0299906, IMG submission 200259) | Soil microbial communities from uranium-contaminated site in the Upper Colorado River Basin, Wyoming, United States - RVT145D125 (version 2) ...
ATGCCCGCGGTATCGCCGCGGATCTCGGTCGTTTCCGGAGTCTTGGTTGCCATGGTTCCTCTCTGGTTTTACCTGCCGAATGCGCGCCGCGCCGCGGCTCGCACCGCGCCGGACACGCCCCAACTATCTGATTTTATTCTACTCCACCCTGACGTATGCAGCGGCGACGCAAGCGTGACAATTTCTGATATATCCGTCGCAGCCTTCACGCCTGCGTCGAGCCTGATCCGGCGTCTACATTGCCAGCACCCGCGCCAGCTCGATCAGCGCGGTGTCGGCAGCGCGGGTGCGTCCCGCGATCTCGACAAGCGGAGTGCGCACGATGTCGCCGTGCTCGTCGCCGACCAGCATGCTGGCATCGCCGTTGGCTAGGCGTTCAATCGCCGCCCCGCCCGGCCGCGCCGGTCGCATCGTCCGACGCCGCGACCTCCGCGCCCGTCAGCGCCGCGAGCGCATTGCGCTCCGGGCTGCGACTACTTCTTCGCCCCGCCACCGGCGCCCGCGCCGCCCGTCGTCGCCGCCTCGATGTTGAGCGGCCCGAAGCGCTTCTCGTATTCCCCCACCACGCTGCCGCGAGCAGCATGCTCATGCGCTTTGCGGCGTAGGGGCTGATCACGATGCGGTCGGTGAGCTGGATCGTCACTTCCTTCTACCCGCGGTTCCACGCCTGGTTCATGCCGAACAGAATGACCACCTCCTCGCGCGTGCTGGTCACGTTGCACACGTTGGCGTAGGAGCTCTTCATGTTCGAGTCGTCCCACTTGATCTTCATGCCCGCGGTATCGCCGCGGATCTCTGTCGTCTCCGGAGTCTTGGTTGCCATGATGTTGCACTGCTCCTTGTCTTGGTTGGGAAATGTTGTGCCGGACACCGCTCTACGTCAGCGCCGTCCGAGATTGCGGATTTTGCGTGGCATTCTACTTTGGGCGCAGCGCGCGTGCGATCCCCGCATCGCGCGTCCGCGCCTTCGGCCCGACGCTCAGCGACCTGAATTCTTCTTCGGCTGCGGCTGCTCGAATGCCGCGAAGTTCGCGTGCGACGCACCGCGCGCGCCCACCTTGCCCGAGGACAGCGCCGCGCCGAGACCGTGCAGCGACTCGCTCCAGTCGATCGTGGCGCCCTTTGCCGCGGCCTTCGTTTCGGCCGCGGGCGCGTCCTTCGGCATGGCATTGTCTTGCTCGGTGTCGCGATCGTTCCCCTCGCCTTCCCGGATCCGGACGTCGAGCGGGTGGGTCGCCTTCGCGACGGGCTTGCTCGCCGTCTTACCGCGGCCGACCGCGTCGAGCTCGACGCCTTCCGTCGAGAACAGCGCCGGCTTCACGCCAGTGTGGCCGAAGAGCCTGAAGCCGTATTCCTTGAGCTCGCCGATCAGCCCGCGCACGTCCCAGCGCCCGATCGCGCGATGCTCGGGCGCCGGCGCAACATCGACATCGCCTCCGGCATCAACGCCCGCCGTCAGCACCGGTGTGTCATCCGTGTACTCGATGCGCGTGCTGGCCTCGTCGCCGCTCGCCAAGCGCAAGCTCTCGGTGCCGGCCAGCATGAGGCTCATTTCCTCGGGCCACGGGCTGCCGTAGACCACATGCCAGTCCTGGTCGGCGATCGTGCGGATATAACCTTCGTTCGGCTTGATCGTCATCCCGTCCATCGGGTATAGGTAGTTCTCGCCCGTGGTGCCATGGCGCCACAGGACGTCGACCTTGCCGTCGCCGTCGTAGTCGCCGAGGGCCGCCACGCCCCAGCCGAGATCCGTCACCGCGCGGATGTAGCCTTCGCCCGTGATCGCCATGCCGTTCATCAGGTAGACGTAGTTCTCTCCGGTGGCGGCGTTTCGCCACAGGATGTCGCTTCTCGCGTCGCCGTCGAAGTCGCCCACGCCGGCGATGTCCCAGTTCAGGTCCGTAACGGCGCGCACATAGCCTTCCCCCGCACCGATCGCCGTACCATCCATCGGATAGAGGTAGTTCTCGCCGCTCGAGACGTTTCTCCAGAGAATGTCGTCGTTGCCGTCGCCGTCGAAGTCGCCAACGCCCGCCACGCGCCACTCGAGCGCCACGTTGCGGGTATATCCCTCACCCACGATCGCGAGGCCGTCCATCAGATAGATGTAGTTCTCCCCGATCGCTGCATTGCGCCACAGGATGTCGCTTCTCGCGTCGCCGTCAAAGTCGCCGATCCCGGCCACGCGCCAATCGAGGTCCGTGACGGAACGGATGTAGCCCTCTCCGGCGATCGACGTGCCGTCCATCAGGTAGACGTAGTTCTCCCCTGTGGCGGCGTTGCGCCACAGGATGTCGCTTCTCCCGTCGCCGTCGAAGTCGCCCACGCCGGCGATGTCCCAGTTCAGGTCCGTGACGGGGCGCAGATAGCCCTCCCCCGCGCCGATCGCCGTACCATCCATCGGATAGAGGTAGTTCTCGCCGCTCACTGCGTTGCGCCACAGGATGTCGGCGCGACCGTCGCCGTCGAAGTCGTAGGCCGTGGCCTCGCTCACCGGCGCGATGGTGATCGTGAAGGACTGCGGATCGGAGGCATCGTCACCGCCACGCTCCGTGCCGCCATCGTCGCGCAACACCACGGTCACGGTCGCGATGCCGGAGGCGCCGGCGAGCGGCGTGAAGCTCAGCGTGCCGTCCGGCGAAAGGGTCGGCTGCTCCGCGAACAGTCCCGCGGCGTCATTGGTCACCTCGAAGGCCAGCGCTTGCGCCGCCTCGTTCGCCGGGCCCGCCGAGATCGCGCTCGCCCACGCCACGAACATCTGCGGGCCATCGTTCTCGTTGACGAGCACGTCCGGGCCCGCCGCGAAGCTCGGGGCGTCGTTGACCGCGAGCACCTCCAAGCTCACGGTGGCGACATCCGACAACCCCCCGTCGTCGTCCTGCGCGCGATAGGTGAAGAAGTCAGTACCGACATAGTCGGCGTCCGGCGCGTAGCTGAACGAGCCGTCCGGGCCCAGCGTCAGCGTGCCGTTCTGCACGTCGTCGACTAGCAATGCCTGCAGCAAGTCGGCAGGAACGTCGGCATCGTTCTCGAGCACCCCCGGCACGGCAGCGACGAGCGCTTCGTCCTCGTTCAGCGCGTAGGCGTCGTCGTGCGCCACAGGCTCGACGTTGGACACCGTTACCGCCCACGTACCAACGCCGCTGCCGTCGTCGTTGTCCGTCACGGTGACGGTGACGGTGTAGGCCCCGTTGTCCGCATACACGTGCGAAGCGAAGACCTGCCCGGTCTCGACGTCGATCTCGCCCGGCAGCACCGTGCCGTCGCCGAAATCGACCGATGCGGTATGGATATCCAGGAGATCCGCATCGCTATAGAACGTCGGCGGCAGATCGAACGGCGCACCCTCGTCGACGCTCGCCTCGCCCCCGGCGATCACCTCGGGCGGATGGTTGACGGTCACCACGATGCTGTCCGACCCGCTGTCCCTGTCGTCGTCGGTGACGGTGACCGTGACTTTGTACTGGCCCTTGTCCTTGTACTTATGGCTGCCGGTCACCGTCCCCGCCTCGACGACGCCTTCAATAATCGTGCCGTCGCCCCAGTCGATGATCGCCGCGTGCGTGTCGAGGAAGCCGGGATCGGCGAATTGCGCCGTGACCGTGACGGTTTCGCCGGGGAGCACCGATTGGTCCGCGCCGGCGTCGACGCTCGGCGCGATGTTCGCGACGTTCACGAGCACGCTGTCGGAATGGAAAGCACCGTCCTGGTCGGTGATCGTGAGCGTGACCGTGTAGACGCCGTTGTCACCGTAGACATGGCTCCCCGCCACCGTTCCGCTCATGCCCTTGGTCGATCCCGGGGGCCCGAACGGGGTTTCGCTGACCACCCCCTCGGAGACCGACCCGTCGCCCCAGTCGATGCTGGCCGTATGCGTATCGAGCGTGCCCCCGTCCGTGAAGCCGGCGCTGATCAGTTCGAAGGTGCCGCCTTCGCCAAGGCTCAGTCCGCCGCCCGCCTCCGCGACCGGCGCGACGTTGCCCACGACGATGGTCACGCCCTGTGTGACGATGCCGAGATCGTCGTCTTCGAGCGTGATCAGGGCCTCGTACGTGCCGTTGTCGGCGTAGACGTGCTCGGCGAACAGCGTTCCCGACAGGCCCTCCGGCGAGCCCGGCGGACCATACGGCATCTCGTCGACGGTCATCTCCGATTCCGTGCCGTCGCCCCAGGCGATGCTCGCCCCGTGCGTGTCGAGCGTGCCGGCGTCAAAGAACCCGGCCCCGAGCCCGATCACCTCGCCTTCGTCGGCTGACGGCGTCTCCTTGATGATGATCGCGGGATCCGCATTGCCGATCGTGATGAAGAACGAATCGCTGTGCTTGCCGCCGTCGTCGTCCTCGACGGTGACGATCACCTCGTACACGCCATCGTCGGCGTAGACGTGGCTGCCGACGAGTGTTCCAGTCACCCCCGCAGTGCTTCCGGGCGGGCCGAACGGAAGCTCGACGACTTCTACGCTCTCGGCATCGGTCCCGTCACCCCATTCCACGGTCGCCGCGTGCGTGTCCGCGGTCCCCAGGTCGACGAACGACACGGATTCGCCGCCTGCGCGTACCGGGCTCAGCTCGATCAGCTCGCCTTCGCTGCCGACGCGGTCGTCGCCGGCATCCACCACCGGCGCGACGTTGCCGACCGTGACCACGAGGCTATCGGTGGAGACTCCGCCATCGTCGTCCGTGATCGTGACGCTCACCGTGTATTCGCCGTCGTCGGCATATACGTGGCTGTTGGTGAGCGCACCGGCGCCGTCGACCTCGGTGATCGACGCCGGATCGTCGAGCGTGCCATCGCCCCAGTCGATGACGACCGTGTGCGTATCGCTGGTGCCCGCGTCCGAGAACGAGCCGCTCAGCGTGACCAGCTCGCCCTCGTTCACGCTCGCCTCGTCCCCCGCCTCGAGCTGCGGGTCGACGTTGAGCGACGTGACCACGACATGGCCTGGTGCCGCCATCAGCCCGAGCTCGATATCCGTGACGAACAGGCGCAGCACATAGCTGCCGTCGTCGTCGGGCACGAAGCTGAGCGTGGGCGCGGTGCCGCCCGCGACGATCTGCCCGTCGGGGGACTCGATCGTCCAGGCGTAGGTATAGGGGTCGCCCTCGCGGCTGCGCGGATCGACGATCGCCGGCTCTACGGTGACCAGGTCGCCTTCGGACACCGTCTGACCTTCGCCCATGTCGACGTCCACGATCCGCACGTTGCCGAAATCGACGCCCTCGATGATCCCGCCCGGCGCTTCGAACAGCACCGGCGACACCCCGATCACGCCGTGCGGCAGCACGGTCACTCCGGTGGTCGGTGCCCAGCCCGGCGCCGGGATCTCGACGACGAGATACGAGCGGTCCGTGCCGCTCGCGCCCGCCCCGTCGAACCCGTATGCCTGCAGCACGCTCGCCGGCGGGAGCTGGACCTCCTGCTGCGACTCGTCGTCGAACGTGACCGTGGCGATCGCCGGCGAGTCGATTCGCGCAGCCACCGACAGGAACTGCGTGCTGCCGATGCCCGTCGTCTCGAACCGCAGGTGATCGCCGGCCGCGAGCGCGACCACCATGCCGGCGAGCGACGTGAGGCCGATCTTCTGGTTCAGGTCGTCCACCAAGTGCTGGAGCTCGGTGTTGTCCGCGGTGTCGGCCTCGCCGAGCGCGATGCTCGCCAGCGCGGCGCCGCCCATCGACAGGTCGAAGGATAGTGTCGAAGTGGTTTCGAGCTCCAAATCGGCGCTGCCGATCGAATGGTTCTCCGTCAGGCTGCCGTCGGCTGTGGTGATCTCCGGCGCAAGCACCACGATTGCGCCGGTCGCATCCGCCGCACCGGTCGCGGACGCCGCGAAGCCCAGCGCGCCCTCGAAGGCGTCCGCGGTCATCCTGCTGACCTGGGTCCCGCGTCCGACGTTGACGCTCTCCACGGTCGTCACCAGGGTCGACGCCTGCACCTCGAGCGACGCCAGGCCAGCCTGCGGCGACACCTGGAACAGCACCTGCTCGCCGGCGAAGTCCGCGCTGAGCAGCCCGCCGAACGCCGTGTCGACGAGCAGGCTGTTCAGGTCGAGAACCAGATCTGCGAGCGTCTCGTTGTCGGCGGTCAGGTCCGGAGTCACCGTCACCGAGGCGAAGATATCCTCGCCCAGGAGCGGTCGCGCCGGCGTATTGTCCGGGTTGCCGTCGCCTAGCACGCCGTGATTGCCGTTCAGCGATCCGTCGAGCGCATCCGGGCCGGAAGCCTCGTTGAAGTTCCAGTGGCCGGCGAGATCGGGCGACTTGTTGTCGACGCCATCGGCAAAGTCACCGACGATTTCCTCCAGCGTGCGCGCAACGTTCCACACGGCGACATCGTCGATCAGGCCGGAGAACCCGGTCAGAGGATCCGACTCCGTGGTGCCGCCGATCAGCAGCGGAAGGTCGTTGGTCACGACCGGATCCGTCCCGACCTCGCCCCTCAGCAGTGCTTTGCCGTTTACGATGATCTGCACCAGGCCGCTTGCGCGATCGATGGTGGTCGCGACCTCGTACCAGACCCGACCCGCCTCCTCGTAGTTCGGGATCTGAGCCGTCCAGATCTGCTCCACTGGCGAACCCCCGACCAGCACGGTCGAGGTCAGGAGCAGCTCCCCGGTGAGCTGGTCGATCCACAACGAGTACGCACGATCGCCCTTGATGCCCACGTTCTGCACCAGCGCCGAGTACTGGCTGGCGCGGCCGATCTCGGGCTGGAAGCGGACCTCCACCGTGGACGATCCGTCCATGACGAGCGAATCCGGGACCGCCTCGCGCACCGAAACGTAGTCGTTGCCGTCGAACAGCAACTGGCCGGCGGTGCCGAAATGGCCCGCGAAGTCGAACGTGGCGGTTCGGGTCGTGACGATCGCGCTGTCCACCGTCCCTGCTTCGAGCGTCGTTCCGGCGCCGCCGTCTGCGGGCACGTCTTCCGTGCTCTCCACGGCAGCGGGACCGTAGGGCTGCGGCGCAACATGGGAAAGCCCGCGCAGCGCGTATTCACCGTTGATGTCGCTCCAGGTCACGGGCTCGTAGTCGGGCTCGTCCTCATCCTGCACGCCGTTCCCGTTGAGATCGGTGAACGGATCGAAAACGCCGTTGGCGTTCAGGTCCGCATAGATCGTGACGCCGGGCAAGCCGGGCTCGCCGGCGTCCTGCACGCCGTCGGCGTCCGCATCGTTGAACTGCACGCCGTACACGGCATTCGCCCCGAGCGTCACGTCGAAACGCATCTCGTCCTGGCGGCCGCGCGCGTCGTGCGGCGCGCCGCTGCCGTCGAGCGCCAGCACCGTGATCTGCGCCGTGCCGCCGGCGAAGCCGGCGCCTGCCGTCACCAGCAGGTACACGCCGTCGACTGCAACGTCGACGCCGACCGTATCGCTGGACGCCCGCACATCGACCGGGTCGCCGGGCGTGTCGGTGACGTTGAGCCGGATCGGTCCCAGCACCCCTGTCGCGTCGCCGAACACGGTGCCGTCGTTGCCCTGGACACTCGCATCCCGCACCACGCCCGTAAGGTCGCCATCGCCGAAGCGCCAGTGCGCGCCGAGGTCCGCGGCGCCGTCGTCGATGACGGCCGCGAAGTCCGCCTTGATCTCCTTCAGCGTGCGGGCTTCGTTCCAGATGGCCAGGTCGTCGATGACGCCGATGAAGCCCGCGCTCCCGATCTGCAGCGGAGCAGGCGACGCGATGGCCGCCGTCGTACGGATCGACGCGTTGAGGATTTCCCGGCCATCGAGATAGACCTTGATCGTTCCATCGTTGCGGTCGATGACCGTCGCGACCTCGTACCACTTGCCGACCTGCACGGTGCCCGCCGGCAGGAACCAGTACTGGTCGGCGCCCGATCCGACCCCGTCCTTGGTCGATACGAACAATTGGCCGTCGTCCTGATTGACCCACAGCGAGTACGGACGCTGGTAGTCGGCCCCCGGCGTGTAGTCCTGCACCAAGGGCTGCCAGCCGCCCGACAACGCATCCAGTCGGAAGCGCAATTCCACCGTCGAGGAGCCGGTCAGGGCGAGGCTCGGGCTGGAAGCCACCTCGACGTAGTCGCCGCCGTCGAACGCGAGCGCCGTCGTGCCCGGCAGGTTCGGCACCTGCTGGACGACGGGTGCCGCGTTCGGATCGAAGATGACGTTGGGCCACAGCGCCTGGCCGTGGCCGAAGCCGAGCGCCTCGGCGCCGAGGATCGTGAAGCCTACGATCGACGTGTCGTTGATCTGCACCGACAGCCGGTCGTCCGCGCCGGCGACGAAGACCAGCGCGTCGCCCGCTAGGCCCGACTCCGCAAGGGAGGCTGACAGCAGGCCGTTCAGATGCACCGCGAGCTCCGCAGTGCTGCCATAGGCCGGCACCATCGACTCGCCGATCAGCGGGATGCGCCCGCGCTCGCCGTCGCCGAACACGATCTCGCCGGACACCGCATCCAGGCTGAACGCCGCGCTCGCTGCCGGCATCGCCGCATGCGCGGTGAGCGTGGTCTCGACAACCTCCGCTTCGAGCGCGGCGAGATAGTAGTCGTGGGCGCGGTTGCCGAGCGGATTGCCCGTCAGGGTCAGCAGCCGCATCTCCGGCAGCACGTCCTGCACCTTGACCAGCCGGACCGCATCGGCCGTGACGAAGCCGCCTGTGGCCTGGTTGATCACGACGTCGATGGCCGGACTGTCGGGCGTGGTGTCGTCGGCGGTCACCGTGATCGTGCCCAGGACCTGCCAGGGCCGCCCGCCGAACGTGTCGCCGCTGGGCGCGAGCTGCTGATTCAGGTGCACCGTCAGCCCGGGCTCGCGCACGTACAGCACGGCGCCGTCACCGAGCGTCTCCACCGATGCCACGTAATCGATGCCGTCCCGCGTCGCGCTGACGCTGATGTCGCCCGCGGTCTCGGGGATCAGCAGCGCGTAGACGCCGTAGGCGCCCAGTTCCGTCAGCACGTCCGGCGCGCCGTCGCCGCCGAACAGCGGATCCTGCAGGTAGCCGCCGCTCAGCAGCGCCTGCTTGCCTTCGCCGGCGCCGACGCGCAGCGCCGGCATGTCGAACGCCTGGTCGGTCAGGTTGGCAAACAGGAGAATATCGTAGCCGGAGAACTCCGGGATCAGCGTGCCGATGCCCTTGTCGACGCGGATGACCGCTAGCCCCGCGTCGGCCGGCCGGTTCGTATCGAGCACGTCCGCGGAGAGCAACTGCTGCGCATCCAGCGTCAGCAGGCCATAGGCCGCCGCGCCGCCCTGCAGACCGGTCAGCATCGGAGTCGTGATCGCGCCGCTGCCGAGATCGACGAACGGGTTTTCCTCGCTCGAGCCGGCGAAATACTGATCCCAGGCGTCGATCAGCCAGAAGAATTCGTCGTCGAAGTAGTCGATGCTGCCAGCGTTGCTGCCGATCACGAAGCGGCCCCAGTCGCCCCAGGCGACCGGGCTCATGCCGCCGGAAGCGTCTACGAGGGTCTCGATCGTCGTAACCGACGTGCCGACCAGCTTGATGGTTCCGCCCGCGCCGCCGCCGCCCGCACCGCCGTCGCCGCCGGAACCGCCGCCGCCGCCCCAGCCGCCGTAGCCGCCAAAGCCGCCGTGGCCGCCATCGCCCGCCGAGGTGACCTGTCCGGGGCTCCCCGGGTGCCCTGCTTCGCCGACATTGTCCAGGGTGTACGTCGCGCTCGCGCCGGATACGCCCGCAGTGGCGTCGCCGCCTTGCGCGAGGAACGATCCGCCGATCACCGTGATGCTGCCGCGCGCGACGATCTCGAGTGCGCCGCCACCCGCGCCGCCGACGCCGCCCGCGCCGCCCGCGCCGCCGTCCGCGCCCTGTGCGCCGTCCCCGCCTGCCCCGCCGGCGCCACCGGCACCGCCGCTGGTGAGTCCGAGGAAGCCCGCGTTGTCGCCGCCCGCGCCGCCGCCGCCGCCGGAGCCGCCCGAGCCGCCGCCGCCACCGCCGCCGCCGCCGCCCGCGCCGCCGGCGCCGCCGGCGCCGCCGCCGGTGAGCTCGATCGTGACGTCATGGTTGTGGCCGCCGCCGCCGAAACCGCCGTCTATTCCGCTCTGGCCCGAGAATCCCCACTGCGCCGTGCCGCTCAGGCCGTTGCCGCCATTGTCGGTCGTCAGGTTGACGAGACCGCCCGCGCCGCCCGGCCGGCCGCCGCCGCCGCTGCCGCCGCCGGCTGTGCCGCCCGCGGCGCCGCCGGCGCCGCCGAACGAACCGCCGCCCAGGAGGTTGTATCCGGCCGTGCCGGACGACCCCGTCTGCCCCGCGGCACCGGTGCTCCCAGCCGTGCCCGACGTGCTGGAAAAGCCCTGCGAGCCGTTAGTGGGATTCGTGAAGAAGGTACCGCCCGCGCCGCCCGCGCCGCCGCTGCCGGCGCTGCCGCCGCTGCCGCCGCTGCCGCCGCTGCCGCCCGCGGTCGCGGCCTCGGTGCCGCCCGCGGCGCCGCCGCCCGGTCCGGCGACCGTGCCCACCGCGGACACGTCGAAGACCGCGCCCGGATGGATCAGGACGTCGTTCGCCACGAGCAGCGACAGCGGACGCGAGCCGATCACCTTGATGGTGTCGCCCGGCACCACCAGGTTGCCGAGGATGACCATCTGCGCCTTGCCGTCGACGACCGAGACCGTGTACGGGGTGCCGTAGAACCGCGCGTCGTCGTCATCGCCGTCGTCGCCGACGATGAAGTCGGCGAGACCGACGTTGTCGGTATTGATGGTGATCACGTTGCCGCCTTCCGGCGTGATCGAAACGGATTCCGGAATTTCGGCGAACAAATCCAGGCCTTCCACGACCGAGGCGGTGTCCGCGCCCTTGACCAGGATCGTGACGTCGTCGCTGTTGGTCGCCGACGGCACGTAGGTCATCAGCACCTGGTACACGCCCGGGTCGAGGTTGGTGAACGTCCAGGTCGCCTGCGTGGCGTCGTCGGCGCCGTCGCGGAACGCGTAGTAGTCCTCGAATGCCGCGCCGGTCGGGCTCAGGTTCTCGACCCACTGTCCGTTGGCCGAGAAGCCGGCATCGCGGTTGTCGATCAGGCGCTCGCCGGCCAGGTCCTCGATGTTGCGGATGAGGTTGTCGTCGAGGCGCACGACTTCGAGATTCTCGAGATGCACTAGCGGCCTGACGTCGTCGATGACGTTGCCGCGCGCCGACAGGAACCGCAGGTCGGCATGGCCGACCGACTTGTCCGTGGGATCGTCGTCGACGAGCAGGTTGCCGAGATCGCTGATCGGCTGGCCCGGGTTGCTCAGCGCATTGAAGTCCCAGTGCGCAACGAGCTCGCTCGGCAGGCCCGACGCACCCTCAGCGAAATCCGTCTCGATCTCTTCTGCACTCCGCGCCACGTTCCAGATTGCGAGATCGTCGATCACGCCGATCAGCCCGGAATACCCGAAGGCCGGGTACGGTCCGCCGATCACCAGCCGGTTCGAGGCAAGCCCCGGATCGCCGCGCACCAACGCCGGTCCGGTGAGGACCAGTTCCTCTCCGTTGAGGTACATGTGCACTTCGCCGGTTTCCCGGTCGATCACGGTGGCAACCTCGTACCATGGCCCGGCTTGCAGCAGGCCGCTGCCGGATAGCCAGACCTGATTACCCGTCGAATCCGCTGTGTCCAGCTCCAGCCTGCCAGTGCTCGAGTTCAGCCACAGCGTATAGGCGCGGTTGGAGCCGAGACCGTCGGTTGATTTCTGCACCAGTGCGGTCCACCCGGTTGCCGCCGGGTCGATTCTGAAGCGCACCTCGACGGTGGACGAGCCGGCAAACGACAGGCTCTCGCTGTCGAACACGTCGATATAGTCGTCGCCGTCAAACGCAAGGCCGCCGCGGGCCGGCACCGCGTTCGGGTCGCCATCGCCGAGTACACCAAAGTTCCCATAGGTCGACGAATCGACCGCCACATCACCACCGTGCTCGTCAAAAGCGAAGTGCGCAGCGAGGTCGGCATCGGAGCTGTCGATCCCTGTGGCAAAATCATCGGCGATTTCGACGGCACTTCGCGCCACGTTCCAGATTGCGACATCGTCGATCGTGCCAACGAACCCGGCATGTCCGTACAAGGCGAACGGACCGCCGATGACCAGCTGGTTCGAGGCAAGCGCCGGACCAGTACGCACAGTGTCCGCGCCGGAGAGGGTCAGGTTCTCTCCGTTCAGATAGATGCGCACGTCGCCCGTATCGCGGTCGATTACGGCGGCGACGTCGTACCATTCCCCGGCCTGCAGCAGGCCGCCTTCGGTTGACCAGGACTGGATGCCGCCCGCGTCCTCCGTATCGAGTTCCAGACTGCCCGCGCTCTGGTTCACCCACAGCGCGTAGGTCGAGTTCGACCCCAGGCCATCGGTCGACTTCTGCACCAACGCAGCCCAGCCGCTTGCGCCCTGTTCGATCCTAAAGCGCACTTCGACCGTGGACGACCCGATAAGCGCAAGGCTCTCGCTATCTGCGACGTCGACGTGGTCGTTGCCGTCGAACGTCAGCGCGCCGACGAACGTCGGTGCAGCAACCCCTCCCCCGAGAACAGCGTCATTTCCATTGCCCGAAGCGTCGGCAGCGACTGTGCTGTACGGCAGCAGCGCACTCTCCGGCACCGGCATATTCGGTCCGTACGACGTGTCGTAGTAGATCGTCGCGTCCGCGTTGAGGTCGCGCAGCCACATCCCGTGCCAGCCTTTTGACAGGGTAACGGGCTCGGAGAGGGTAACGCCTCCACCGGCCGCGGTTTGGTACACCTTGACCCAGACGTTGGCGTCGTCCGCGATCCACAATTCGGTCGCACTTTCGGTCACGACCGAAAACCGCACTTCTCCCTCTTCGGAAATATAGACCTGGCCCTGTTTGAATGTGCCGTAGTCCCTGAGACCATGCGGGCCGACATAATCGAGGCTGAGGTAGCTCAAACTGCGCTCGACGCCGCCGACTTCGGGCCACTTCAGCAGCGGCACCTGGTCCATCAGCGTCTTCACCGTGGTGCCGTCCATCGACAGGCGCTCGAGATCGGTGAAGAAGGTGAGCGGCGTCAGGTCGGTGACCGGGTTGAAGTCGAGCAGCAGGTTCTCGAGGTTGCTCATGCCGATCGGAAAGCCGCGCGTCTCGCCGTTGGACTGCGTGCCCGGCTTGAGCTCGAACAACTGGGCGCCGCCGATGGTGTTGCCGGCGAGGTTGAGCGTCGTCAGGTTGATCGCGTACTTCAGCCCGGTGAGCTCGGTCACGCCGCGCCCGGCGGCGTCGAGCACGGTCAGCTCACCGAGATCGCTGGCGAGGATGCGCTCGCGGAAGTTGGCGCCGTCGAGCAGCGACAGGTCGGTGCGCTGGCTCCCGCCTTCGACGTGGATCAGCAACTGGCCCGGGAGGTACGACTGCGTGATCGGGATGCCGAGCGCCTCGGCGATCGCCGCGCGCAGCGCCGGATCGGTGATCGCGACCGGCGCGTCCACCGGCGGGCCTTCGGGCGGGATGTTGCTGCGCTCGCTCGACAGCGACGGCGTGAGCGTCTCGCCGGCCGGCGCGTCGAAATCGCGCAGCTCGAGCGTCTCGGCGATGAAGTCGTCGCGGCCGCTGTCGCCCCAGATGCGGTCGAGCGCCTGGTTGCCGACCAGCAGGTCGTCGCCGTCGCCGCCCCGGATGGTGTCGCGGTCGTTGCTCGGGTGCGAGTAGCCCTGGATCGGCGCATCGACCTCGATCTCGAACGGAATGTCGCCGCTCGCGGCGCCGGTCGGATCGTAGACGCGCAGGTAGTACGTGCCCGATTCGATCGCCCGGATGTCGATGGTCGACTTGCCGGTTTCCACGACCGTGCCGTTGCTGGTGTAGAGATCGGCCACCAGGCCCGGGGAGGACGGCGTGACGTCGAGCCCGGTGCGGCCGGACTGCGCGGTGCCCGCCAGCTCGAGTGTCACGGGCGTCTCGCCCAGCGGGGGGGTCTCGACGCGGATCGTGAGCCGCGTATCGCCGCGCGCGAGCGCCGCCTTCACCGCCTCCGTGACGTCGACCTCGATCGGATCGCCGCCGATCTCGACCGAGCGCGTCAGCACCGTAGATGCCTGCCGGTCGGCATCGGTCACCTGGTCGTCGCCCTCGCCGGCCACCACGCGCACTTCGAGCGGCACCTTGGGCGGAACGATCTCGGCGAGATCCTTGATGGCGCCGTCCGCATCGACGTAGCGCAGCTTGCCGTCGGCGCGGAAGAACAGCCGGTCCCCGGCCACAGTCAGCAGGCCCGGATTGCCCGTGGTCACCAGCGCGGTCGGCGCGGAGGCCGCCGTGTCCATCTTCCACAGCGTGCCGCTGGTGAGGAAATAGATCTTGTCGCCGACCTGCGTGACGTCATACGGATAGGAACCACCGGTGCCGCTGACGAGATCAGCCACCAGTTCGGTCACGCCGCTGGTCCGGGTCCGGTACATCTCGTAGCCCAGTGCGCCCGTAAAGGCATTGAAGAACAGTGCGCCGTCGGTCGCCTCGAGCTGGTACGGATACGAACTGGCGACGTTGCCCGGGAAGATCGGGATGCCGAAGAAGAACGTCGGATTGGTGTCTGCGGCGATGTTCTTCGCCACCGAGGCGCCGACCACGCCGGGCGTCGCCGCCCACAGTTCGGTGCCGGTGAATCCGGAGCCCGAGGTGTAGCCGCCGTCGAGGTGGTCCGTCGCCCTGAAGTAGATCTTGCCGTTGAAGTAGGCGAGATTGGCCGGGTTCGAGCCCGTGTCGCCGGGGACGATGTTCGACAGCTTCAGGAGCGTCGCGCCGTCGAAGCTGTAGACCTGCCGGTCGTCGGTGCCGCCGTTGGGCAGGGCCGAGAACGCGAGGTCGCCGCCGGCGTTGATCAGGTAGGCGGGCGACGTGAAGGTCTGTCCCGGTACCAGCGTCGGCGATCCGCCGTTCACCGCCTGCCAGAGATGGCGGCCGGTGGCGTCGGTGGCGGCGAAATACAGCATATCGCCGATGACGGTCAGGTAGGCCGGCGAGCTGCTGCTCGAGCCGCTGTTCAGGTTGTACGCGGTGATGACCCCGCCTTCGACCTTGTACAGCTCCTCGCCCAGCGACGGTGTGTAGCCGACGAAGTACAGCCGGTCGCCTATGCGAACCGATGTCTGGCCTTCGTCGGTGAAGCCCAGCGGGCCCGCGCCTTCGAGCGCGATCGAGATGACGGACGCATCGAGCGACCTCACCTGAAATCTGCCGCTCAACGTGGTCACCGCCGCGGCCGGCGCGCCGAAATCCCCCGCGAGCGCGGCGTTCAGCGCCGCCTCCAGCTGGCCCGCCAGGGTGGCCAGCGGGTCGGCGGTCAGATCGTTCGCCTCGTTCTGCGACCCAGGCAGCTCGACGCTTTGTTCTATGACGCGCCCGTCGCTGGTGGCCACCACGACGGTGAAAACGAGATCTGCCGGCAGTTTCGGCGTAGCGTCGGCCGACGACGCGACCGCCACGCTGCGCAGCGTTGCCTGGTCGGCGCCGAAGCCGAACGGCTCGCCGCCGTGGATCACGGCCTTGAAGATACCGGCGTCGTTCACCACCAGCCGCAGGCTGCCCGCATCATCGCTGAGTTGCACCGCGTCGTCCGCGAAGCCGTTGGCGACCAGCACCGGGTTGATCAGCGCGTTGATGTCGGCGGCGAGATCCGCGACGCTGGCGTTGCCGGCGGTGGCCAGGGCGCCGAGCAGGAAGTTGAACGGCGCCACCGTGCCGCCGATCAGCGAGAGATCGAGGGTGAAGTCGACGTCGGAGGCGAGCTCGACCGCGGCCGGCGCGCCGGGCGCGTCCATCGCGATGTCGGTTGGCGAGACTTCGCTCGCGGCGAATCCGAGGCCGCCGGGAACGCCGTCGAGCACCGTGAGCCGCACGATGTCGGCATCCAGCGCCGACAGGACGAAGCGATTGCCGTCCTGCGCGAGCGAGAGATCCCCCGACAGATCGCCGCTCAGCGCCAGCCCGAGGGCGGTGTTCAGATCGGCGAACAGGTCCGCGACGCTGAAATTGCCGCGGGTCGCGTCGCGCGGCAGCGTGACAACCACGTCGTCGGTGGTGCCGTTCTCGCGCAGGATTTCGATGGTGAAGCGGTAGTCGACGTCCGGGATACCGTCGGCCGGGCCGGTCGCCGCGGCGAGCAGCTCCGCCGCGCCCGCTTGCGCCGTGAAGCTGTAGGGATCGTTCGGACCGTCGCCAATGAAGCTGACATGCTCGCCGTCGCTCGTGCTGTAGAGCTTGTTGCCGTTCGCCGTGAAGTACAGCGTGCCGCCGACGTCCGTCAGGTTGGCCGGATAGGAGCTGGCGAACTGCGCGGGGTTCAGATCGGCCACTAGGTGCGTATCGGTGCCGTCGGTCACCCACAGCTCGTAACCCTTGTCGGGCGTGAACGCCGAGAAGTAGACCCGGCCGCCCGAATGGGTGATGTTCTGCACCGACGTCGGCGCGGCCGCCGGCGCGGCGGCGGTGGGCGCATCGAGCACCAGCACCGCGGAGCCGACTGCGCCGGGATCGCCCGCCCAGCCGAGGAAGCGGCCCAGGTCGAACTCGAGCACCACCCCGGCACTGACGCCCGCCTCGATCGAGTAGGTGCGCACGAAACTGTTGGCGGGCGCCAGCGTCGCGCCGGCGACGAGATGGCCGGCCGCGCCCTGGTCCGATCCGATCCAGCGCACCGTGCTGCCGAAGCCGGAGTAGCCGATCGCCCCGGCGTTGTCGCCGTTCGCCGCGGAGCCGTCGTACCAGCCGAGGTAATAGCCCGCGCCGACCGCGTCGCTGCCGGAGACCAGGCGGAACACGAACTTCGCCGGCGTGTGCGGCTCGATCTGCTCGGCGGCGCCGATGCCGGAGATCTCGAAGCGGCCGTCGGGCGTCGCCTTGAAGATCACCGGCGTGACGTAGCGCGGCGTGCCGCTGTACACGCCGCTGTACACCGACCACGACGTCATGCGGCCCGCGACGCTGAACTCATTGCCCACGAACAGGCTGCCGACCGCGGCGTCCACCAGCGTGCGCGCCTGCGAGGCATCGCCCTGGCGCTGCGCCGTCGGCACGACAACGGCGGATCCCGCGTCGACCGGCGCCAGGAACCCGTCGATGGCGCCGGGGATGATGCGGATCGCGTTGCCCGGCATGCCGTCGGCGAGCGTGGTAAACGTGTACCAGACATCCGCGCCGTTCTGCAGCATGAACAACGGCTCGTCTTCGCCGGGCGCGTCGCGGAACAGCGTCGGCCGGCCGGTACCCTCGTCGACGAGGAAGAAGCCCGCGCCGGTGATGCTGCGGTTGCCGAGCTCGATCGCGTTCACCGGCAACGCGGCGCGCGATGCGCTGCCGTAAATGACGTAGACCCTGCCGCCCGCCGGAATCACGTCGGCCGTCACCACGTCGGCGCCGGCTGCGCCGAGCACCAGATCGTCGATGCCGTCGTCGTCCAGGTCGAACGCGGGCGTCGTCGAGAGCACCCCGAGCCCGTCGAACTCGAAGTCGCCGCGCAGCGTGCGGTTGGCGCCGGTCAGCGTCAGCAGGCGCTGGCCTTCGCCCTCGGTGCCAGCCATCACGTTGTGGAACACCGAGACAGTGCCACTCTGGTCGAGGTCGAGGATGTTCAGCGTGCCGTCCGAGATCTGCAGGCGTATCGGCTCGGAGACCGCGAGATCCATCCTGCGGTCGCCGTCGAAATCGCCCGCCGTTGCCTGCAGGCCGCCGAGGAAGGCGCCGTCGAGCGGCAGCTCGGCCGAGGGCGTGCGCGCCACCACGATGTCGGCGCTCTCGCCCTGCACCGTCTCGCCCGCGAAGTCGGCCTGGCCGAGGAAGACGAACAGGCCGCCCTCGCGATTAACGTCGCCCGGGGTCTCGCGCCGCGCTTCGCGGATGCTGCTCAGCGCGAAATCGTCGTAGCCGTCGCGGTTGAGGTCGCCGAGCGCCGAGGGCACGCCGCCCAGGGCGAAGTCCTGGACGATCAGCTCGCTGTCGGTGTCGAGGTCGATGAACCGGTCCGGCTCGGGCAGCAGGCCGCCGGCGTTGGTGCGCCCGGTCAGGAGGTAGGCGCGCCCGATGCTGACCCCGAGAAGATCGGTGTTATCCACGCTCGCGTTGATCTGGAAGAGCGCCGCCCCCGAATCGACCAGCACCAGGTCGTCCAGGCCGTCGCCGGTGACGTCGCCGGCTATCGCGGCGCGCATCTGGTGCGCCGCCATCGCTTCCTGGCTGTCGTCGACGCCGACGCCCATGTCCTGCGCGATCGCATGGGCTTTCGACGGGTCGTCGTGCGTCGGGTCGAGGATCCACGCGAGGACGTCCGGCCCGGCGATCGCGCGGTCGGCGACGCCGCTCCAGAGGCCGTCGCCGGAGAAGACGAACCCGTAGTATCCGTCGTCCGAGCCGGCGCCCACCGGCGACGCGCGCACGATGGCGATGTCGGCGTTGCCGTCGTCGTTCCAATTCAGCACGCCGACGGTGGCGCTCGCGCTGGTCCATCCGGTGCCGAGCCCGGTCGCGGTGCGTTGCACGACGCGCAGCTGCGCGTCGTCCTCGACCATCGTCGTGACCCAGTCGAGGGTCACGTGGCGCGGCAGGTCGGTGCCGTTGGCGAGGCCGCCGGCGATGAGGGTGAGGGCGAAGCCGCCGCTGGTGTCGATCGAGCGCACGAACACGAGATCGGACAGGCCGTCGCCGGTCACGTCGCCCATGCGGCTCGCCGCGCGTCCCACCTGCGCGTCGATGATGACGTCGGCCTGCGACTCGACGTCGTAGATGTCCTCGAGCTGGACCGGCCCGAGGAACAGGTAGCTCGCCGCGTCGCCGCTGATCAGCAGCTCGTCGAAGCCGTCGCCGTTGAAGTCCGGCAGCCACTGCGAGCGCGACAGGTGCTCGTTCTGGGCGCCGCCCTCGAACGCGAACGCATCGCGCACCGTCGCGTTCGGGTCGTTCGTCAGGTCGACGCCGGGCGGCGGCGCCGGGACGAATCCCGGCGGCACCGGCGTCGCCAGCGGCAGGACGAACAGGTCCTTCTCGAACGGCAGGCCGGCCGCCCCGACGTCCGCGGTATTCACCCCGCCAAAGCGCGCGCCGTCGTACAGGCGCAGCGAATCGCCCGCCGGCCCCGTGATCCCGAGCAGCGTGCGCGTCACGCCGTCCGCGCCGGTGCTCTGGAGAACGCCGCCGAAGAACGCCGCGCTCGGCGACACCGTGCCCGGCGCGAAGAAGAACGGGCGTCCCGGCTCGATGACCAGGTCCTCGTTCTCGAACGCCACCAAGTCGTCGCTCGCGAACTTCTGCTCCAGCGACAGCCGGTCGCCGCCCAGGTACACCTTGACCACCTGGTGCTCGAGCTGCGCGCTCTCGTTCAGGCGATCGGTCGTCGCCATCACCGCCGCGCCCAGATCGGCGTACGAGGTGCTGTCCGCGTCGGCGGCGCCGTCGAAGTCGCCGATGCCACGCCATACGCCCTCCGGCAGCTCGAACGCCTGGCGCAGCTGCGGGCCGTCGCCGTCGGAATCGAGCAGCAGGTCGTTGAGCGTGCCCACCTCCGGCAGCGCGCCGCCGAAGATCAGGACGTTGCCGCCCGCGCCGGTGACGAGCAGATCGTCCACGGCGTCGCCGTCGACATCGCCCACGCGGAACACCTGCGCGCCCGCCGGCAGGCCGCTGATCGTCGATACCAGCGCCAGCTCATCGGGCAGGCCGCCGCCGTTGTAGATGCGCAGCTCGCCGGCCTTCAGCATGGCGATATCGTCGCGCCCGCCTCCGGTCACGTCGCCGACGCCAGCCACCGACCAGCCGCTGCTGCTCTCGAGCGGCTCGACCGTCGATGCGAGACCCGATACTTCGGCCCATTCGCCGCGCGCGCGGCCGTGGATCACGCGCACGCCGTTGTCGTCGGTGATGACGAGGTCGTCGAGGCCCGCCGCCGTCGCGTCGTTCAGCGTGGCATCGGTGCGCAGCAGCGCGTCCGCGGGGATCAGCGAGGCGAGGACGCCGCTGCCATGCGGATCCCAGCCGAGCGCCAGCGTCGCGGGGCCGTCGTTATGCACGTATTCCACGCGGATGTTATGGACGCCCTCCGACAGCTCGATCGAGTTGATGGTCGCGCTATAAGGATCCGCCGTGGCGTGGATGTGGTCCACCACCAGCATGTCGTCGATGTACAGGCGGCTGCGCCCGTCGCTGATCACCCCGAAGGTCACGAGCCCCGGGCTCGCCGGATCGGGATGCACCTCGATCTGACCCGACCAGTGCACCGCGAACTGGTCGTCGAGCTCGGCAAAGCCGCCGAAATCCGCGCTCTCGATGACGTGCAGCACGGCCTTGTCGATCCCCTGATGGTCGGGGGCCACCAGGTCGAAATCGGGATACTCGGGCACGCTCGTTTGCACGCGCGCCGGCGCCGCCGCGCCGGCGCCGAGATCGCCGTCGTTGCCGAGCGGCGAGGAATCGACGGCGACCGTGCCGCCGCTTTCCTCGAAGCGCCAGTGCGCCAGCAGGCCCTCGGCGGCGACGTCGTCGATGCCGTCGGCGAAATCACCCTGGATTTCGTCGGCGGTGCGCGCGGACTTCCAGATCGCGATGTCGTCGACGATGCCGATGATTCCCGGCCAGAAATAGCTCGGCACCGCGCCGATCAGCAGTGCCTGCGGCGAATCGAGGGCCGGGTCGGTGCGCAGCGCCGCGGACAGCACTTCCACGCCGTCGAAATACACGAGCACCTTGCCGGACTCGCGGTCGAGCACGGTGGCCAGTTCGTGCCACTCGCCGGTGTCGATCGTGAGGCCGGGGTCGGTCGCCGTGGTCGCGAACTGCCAGATCTGGGGACCGAGCGCGTCGTTGGTCTCCAGGTAGATTTCGTTCGAGTCCGGGTTCACGAACAGCGAATAGGTCGGCGTGCCGTAGGCGGCCCCGGTTGTCTTGTGCGCGACCGTCATCCAGCTCGAGGCGGCGGCATCGAGCTTGAAGCGCACCTCGACGGTGGAGCTGCCGCTGAGCCCGAGCACGTCGCTGTCCGGCACCGACACGGTGTCGCCGCCGTCGAAGCTCAGCGCATCGGGCTCGAAGGCGAGCTTGTAGTAGCTCGCGGCGAGCCCGTCGCCGACCTTCGGCGTGACGTCGTGCGCGCCGATCGCCGTCACGGTGCCGCTGAAGTTCTCCATGGCGACGATGTTCGGGTCGGCGACGACGATGTCGAGCACGTCGCGCGTGTCGCGGAACAGCACCTCGGCCGGCACGAGCTGCTTGCCCGCCGGCCCCGCCGGATCCCACTGCCAGACGACGCCGGCGAAGCCCGAGTTCTCGAAGTACTCGAGGCGCACGTCGTGCAGGCCCGCGGCGAGATCGATCGCGCCCGAGGCCTCGGCGAAGGCGTGCAGGCCGCCGTTGTCGACGACGAGCTGGTCGTCGATGTACAGGCGCGAGCCGTCGTCGCTGCCGAGGTAGAACGTGTGCAGGCCGGCGGTCTCGATATCGATCTGTCCGCTCCAGCGCGCTGCGAACACGTTCGTGTCGGTGAGGCCGGCCCAGGCGCTGGCGGTATTCGGGTAATTCACCTGCGCGTCGACGCGGCTCACGTCGGGCGTGCGCGCATTGTAGTCGGGGAAATCGGAAATGCCGGTGAGCCCGTCGAGGTAATAGAACTCGCCGAGCAGGCCCGCGTCCTGCTGGATGTTCTCGGACGCCCAGTTCTCCCGGCCGAAGATCAGGTAGACCGTGCTCGCGCCGTCGTGGGTCACCGCAACCGCGATGTCGTCGTAGCCGTCGCCGTCGACGTCGCCCGCGGCCGAGATCACGGACCGGTTGGTCGGCGTGCTGAACAGCACTGGCGCCGGCAGACCCAGCGTCAGCGCCGGATCCAGGGTCAGCGGATCGCCGTCCCAGTCGGGCTGCGCGACCAGCCCGTCGGCGCTGCCGAATGCGATGCGCGCGTAGTTCGCGAAGTTGCCCGAGCCGATCGGCACGAGGTCGCGTATCGACACCACGGCGTCGTCGAAACCGTCGCCGTTGATGTCGCCGAGCCCGATGACTACCGGCTGGCCGCCCAGCCCCGCCGCCGACAGCGTCTGCGACGCCTGGTCGGCCGACACGTGGACGCTCTCGCCGAGCGGTGCGTTGAACCGCACCTGGTATTCGCCGATGCCGAACGGCGTGATCAGCTCCTTGCCGGTCGCGTGCGCCTGCGATTCGGAGTTGAATGTGGGCCCGCCCTGGACCAGGTTGGCGTCATTGCCATTCACGGTGCTGTCGGCAAAGCTCAGCCCGGAGGTCTCCTCGAAGCGCCAGTAGCCGACCAGACCCGCGGCATCCGCATCGACGACGCGCAGGTAGTCGTGCTGGATGTCGGAGGCGTTGCGCGCGACGCTCCAGAGGCGCACCTCGTCGATCTGTCCTCTGAGCGGGGTGTAGGCCGTGCTCGGTTCGAGCGTGTTGCCGAATCGCAACGCGCTCGACGCCGGCGTCGCGGCATTGCCGTTGCCGACGACGCCGGTGCCCTTCAGCACGCCGTTGACGTAGATTGCCATGGTGCCGGTATCGCGGTTCATCACGCCGCTGACGTGGTACCACTCGCCCGCCTTGACCAGCCCGGCGGCGGTATTGACCACGCCGTCCTGCGTCGAGCCGTTCGCCGACGTGAAATGCAGATAGCCGCTCTCGTTCACCCACAACGAGAAGTTGCGCTCGTTGACCGAGGGCGAGCTGTCGTCGCCCTTGTAGACGATCGGCATCCAGACCGACGTATTGTCGAAACTCAGGTTGCCCAGGCCGTCGTCGACGGACGCATCCAGCTTGAACCAGACATCGAGCGTCAGCTGACGGGTGAGGTCGAGCGCGGCATCGTCCGCCACCACCAGCAGGTCGTCGTCGCCGTCCAGCGCGACCGATTTCCCGGCGGTGGTCGCCGAGGGCTCCAGCTCGCGCGTCACGTGCAGCAGGTAGTACTCCGGCACGCCGAAGAAGCGTTCCCGCGGCACCAGGTCGAGCGGATCGCCCGGGTCGGCGATGTTCTCCGCGGCGAACAGGTAGGAGCGCAGGTAGCGCCCGGTCTGCACCACGCCGCCCTCGGTCGGCACCACCTCGGGAACCTGGATCATGTCCTTGGTGAGCAGCGCGCGCTTTTCCGCGTCGAGATCGCCTTGCAGCGCCCCGAAGAAGTTCTTCGCCTCGGCGGCCGAGATCACGTACCAGTCGCCGTTGTCGTCCAGATCGACATTCAGCCCCTCGATCGTCGTGCCGGCGCGCAGCGACGGCAGCAGCGCCGCCGTGCTCACCAGGTCGTTGCGGTCGAGCTGGCCGCCGCGCGAGGTGAACTCGTACGCATCCGGCGCCAGGGTGGTATTGCCGACGACGAAATCGCGGCCGGCGCCGCCGTCCAGGACGTCGTCGCCGCCGCCGCCGAAGATGACGTCGGCGTCGGCCCCGCCGTAGATGCGGTCGCCCTGCGCGCCGCCGAACAGCATGTCGTTGCCGTCGCCGCCGTAGATTTCCAGGCCGCCGATGAAGGCGCGCTGCTCGTAGTCGCCCGGGTCGATGCCCCATTCGCTCGGCACGTTCGGGAACTTGTACTCGGTATCGGCGTGCACGATGTCGTCGCCGGCCTGCGTGTCGATGACCGTCTTCTCGACGCTGATGGTCTGGTAGAAGGCGTAGGTCTGGTGATAGATCGGCGACGCGGCCGATAGCGGCGCGAATCCCATGACCTGGGACATGTCGTCGTCTGCGGTGGTGCGCAACTCCAACCCGATGCCCCTGGCGCGCATGCGCATCACGCCGTCCGGGAACTCGACCGCGACGACCGGGATGCCGTCGGCGTCGAACCCGAACTCCGCGTTCAACGCCAGCTGGATGCCGCCGGCCACGCCCGTGATGTCGTCGGCATCGATGTTGGCGGTGATGTCGACGAATCCGCGGTCGGGCTGCGCCGGATCGGGCACGCGGATGCTGAAATGGACCGTGCCGGTATATCCGCCGAGCGGCCCGAGCTGCGTGGCGTTGACCACCTGCTGCTCGACGTCGAACTGCTGGTTGGCGACATCCCAGGGCACCGCGGTAAACTCGTAGCGCTGCAGGAAGCGGTTCCAGCGGATCGCGACCTGGTCCGGGACGGGCTGCCCGAGATTGTCGAAGTCGCCGCCGAGGTACAGGACGCGGTCGGTCCCGGGGCCGCCGTCGAAGCGGTCGGTCAGCGTCGGGATATAGGTGCGGTTCGTGCCCTTGATGAACGGCAGGTCGTCCGGCAGCAGCTGGAAGGTGTCGTCGCCCTCGCCGCCGAACAGCAGGTCTTCCGCCATGCGGTCGTAGCCGCCGCTGAGGACGTCGTTGCCCTCCTGGCCGAAGATCCAGTCCTCGCCCGGCCCGCCGATCAGCACGTCATGCCCGGGCCCGCCGAGGATGACGTCGCGGCGCTTGACGTTCGCCTTGGCCGCGAGGCTCACTTCGAAGGGCGCCGCACCCTCGATCGACACCTCGCCGCTCGCCACCACGTCGTCCAGGGGGATCGCCATGCCGCCCTGCCCCGCGTCCACCGTGCCCTCGAGGACGAGGGTCGCGCTGGCGCCGGCGAACAGCGCACCGACTTGCCAGACGCCCGTCACCGCGTCGTACGATCCCTGGCTCACGACGCCGTTGCCGGCCGTCGCCAGCAGGCCCGCGGGCAGCAGATCGGTCAGGCTGACGTTGATGGCGTCGCCGCCTTCGTTGTTG
>Ga0299906_10001002_pt1 | contig 24622 bp, 18 predicted proteins | sample RVTome_14_FD_200259 | JGI IMG/M metagenome (GOLD analysis project Ga0299906, IMG submission 200259) | Soil microbial communities from uranium-contaminated site in the Upper Colorado River Basin, Wyoming, United States - RVT145D125 (version 2) ...
GCTCGTTGAAGACCTGCCGATCACGATCGGCACGCAACCGGTCGACGCTCGACACGGATTCACGCCGAGGCACCGTTTCGAGCTGCTGCCCGTCGCCAGTTGAAAACGACTCTTTCACCACGGGCTGTTAGGGGGATTGTAAGGTGGGTCGGCGTGACGCGGGGCGCCTTTTGATCGGGGGCCACGGGTGTGAAAACCGCGTGACGCCCCAGGATGGGCGGGCGATCGGCGGGCGGCGCAGGGATTGGTGGTGGAAAGGATGGTGATCGACCGGCCGCACGCACACCACGCCCGAGCGGACCGGGGTCCGCGATGATCGACGATGCCAAGGCGCACGCCAGCGGTCATGACGTATCCAGTGGTGGCGGTCCGGGTCCGACGATCACGGTGAGCTGCATGTGGTGCGCTGCCCCGCGCCGTCGCAAAGAGCGGGTCACCTGGTTGCCCGTTGCGCTCGCGCAGCCACGCGGTGAGCACGCTGACCATGTCCCGTTGTAGCGGCGTGCAGCGTTGCTTGCGGCCTTTGCCTTCGCAGCGCAGATGCGCGCCGGTCCCGAGCACGAGGTCACCGCATCGCAAGTGAATGAGCTCGGAGACCCGCAATCCGGTTTGGACGGCGAGCAGTACCAGCGCGCGATCCCGGCGGCCTATCCACGTGGCGACGTCGGGTGCCGCGAGCAGCGCGTCGGTTTCGGCCCGTGTCAGGTAGGCGATCGGCCGTCGCTCGTGCCGTTTGACGGGGATCGCCAGAATCCGGCGGCAGCGATCGAGATGCGCCGGCTCGCTGATGGCCACGTAGTGACAGAAGGCGTGAATCGCGGCGAGGCGGACATTCCGCGTCCGCGGCGTGTTGCGCCGGTGCTGCTCGACATGATCGAGAAACGCGCCGACGAGCGCGGCATCCAGATCGTCGGGCGCGAGGGTCGCGGGCGCCTTGCCGAGCCGCTCCTGTGCAAACCGGAGCAGCAGCCGAAACGCATCGCGATAGGACGCAATGGTATGGGGGCTCGCCCGTTGCTGGCGGACGAGCCGTGCCGTAGCGTTGCAGCAGACTGGCAAGGGACGGCGAGGCCGTCATGGCTCACCCGTCTTTCCGGCATCGGTCAGGCTCCGTCGCCAGCTGCAGGAGCTCAGGGACCGCTTCCAGATACCAGTACGTGTCATGGACATGCACGTGGCCGAGATACGTCGCGAGCACCGGCAGGAGTGGATCGACCGGGCCGTCGCCACGATAGCCGTTGACGAGCGTGCGGATCGAGAAGCGATGTCGCAGATCGTGGAGCCGGGGATAGCCGCGTCCCAGCCGATGGGCACGAAACCGCGGTCGCACGCCGATCTGGGCCGACACCCGCGCAAACGTGTACTCCGCAGCGTTCTGCGTGATGCGTACGCCGCGCTCGGAGACAAAGAGCGCATGATCGACGCCGTGCCGGACGACACGATCCCGAATGGTCTGATAGGCACCCAGCGCCTCCATTGTCGAGATGTGCACGGGTACGAGCCGAGATTTGCCAAATTTGGTGCGACGGACGAGGAGTGTGGCCTGTCGGTGATCGAGATCGCCGTCATTGAGGGCAACGACCTCGGAGCTGCGCAGTCCGGTCACGGCGAGCAGTCCAAACAGCGTCTCGTAGGTGCGCCCACGCAGGCCGTTCGCCGACGGGAGCTGTCGCGCGGCGGCCAGCAGCCGCGGGATGTCTTCCTCGCGATAGAGGCGAGGCGGCCGTCGTCGATAGCGACCTGGAAGCAGGTCGGCCGGCGGGACTTCGGTGTGGGCATCGGTCAGCTGCCGCCATTGCGCGAAGCGCCGGATCATCTGAAAGCGCCCGTTCAGCGTCGCAGGTGTGACGTGCGTGAGGTGCGAGGCCCAGCGGAGCATGAGTGCGGTCGTCACGTACGGGGCGCTCCCCTCTCCCTTCTCGCCAACACTGGCGCAGGAGAGGAGACCCCGATCATGCCGACCTCACAAGAGACGACGCGTCATCCGGCGCCGGCCAGACAGCGCTCCTCGAACGCGTGCTCGGCATAATCCGGCTGTCGGTATGATGACGCAGGCTGTGGCACGTGGCGCGCTTCGTGATGCCTGAGCGGCGGACCGCGTCGGCGACGGCCCGTTGCACGGCGGACTCGTGGACGTGAAGCCGGCCTGGCGGCCCCCGGTGAGGGTCGCGACACACGCGCGCCGCGGGGAACACAAACTGCCAGCGCCAGTCGAGCGGCGCCGACGGCACCTTTCTCGCGAATGCGTCAGGCACAGACACATGGCCCTCTCCCCTGGCCAGATCGCGCTCGTGCTGCCGGCGAACCCGGGCGATGTGGTCGCGAAGCCGATCCGCGAGCGTCGCGGGCAGCGGCACCAGGCGGTCCTTGCGACCCTTGCCCTGCCGTACGGCGAGCCTGGCACGGTCGAAGTCGATGTCCTTGATCCGCAGCTCCAGGCATTCGCGCAGCCGGAGCCCGGAGCCGTCCAGCAGAGCGCCCACGAGCCAGATCGTCCCTGTCAACTCCCCGAGCAGGGTTCGGACTTCCGCGCGGGACAGCACGACCGGCAGCGTGACCGGGCGCCGGGCGCGGACGACGCCCTCCACCACGCCCCGGTTCGACCCGCAGCACCTGTCGATACAGAAACAGGACGGCCTGGAGCGCCTGGTTCTGCGTGGACGCGCTGACTCGTCGCCGCTCGGCAAGCCACGTCAGGAGCGCCGCGATCTCGGCTGGCCCGAGATCCGCCGGATGCCGCTTGCCATGAAAGAGGATGAAGCGCCGGATCCAGGAGACGTAGGCCTCTTCCGTACGCGGACTGAGGTGGCGCAGTCGAACGGCAGTCCGGACACGGTCCATGAGCCGCGGCTGACTCGCGTCCGCCATCGCCCATCGCAATCGCAAACACCAGACCAGGACAGATGTCGCGGACGCCTCCCGGTCGTTCGTGCTACCGCGCAGTTCGTGCCACGCTGGTGAAGTCGCCAAAGCTCAGATCCGTCACACTCCTCCGCCCGCCGCCGCGGGCCTGCCGCACGGAGGCGACCTGCGCAGCATGCCGACACGGATCGCCTGAACGTCGGGCGAGGCGATTCATCGCCGCGAGTTCGTTCCGCGTGATCGGTCGATCGGGAAAGCAGGAATCAGCTCAGGTGGCGGTTGCCGCGATGGCAGGCGCTCGGATCGGCAACTACTCGCGGCGCGTGCGAGCGCAGCGAGAGTACGAGCCGAGACCGACTTCCGGCATGCGAAGCCGGGAGGCCCGGGCGGCAGGCCCGCGGCGGCGGGCGGTGGGAAGTGGAGCCTCGAGAAAAGAGTGCAACGGCGCCCCCAGAAATGGGGGCGCCGCAGGAATCAGAACAGCCCGACCGTCCGCCCGTCGGCGTCGATGTCCATGTTCATGAAGGCAGGCATCTTCCCCAGCCCCGGCATGCGCTGCATCTCGCCGCAGAGCGCCACCACGAAGCCCGCGCCATTGCTCGGCACCAGCGCGCGGATCGGCAGGATGAAGCCCGTGGGCCGGTTGCGCAGCGCCGGGTCGTGCGACAGCGACAGGTGCGTCTTCGCCATGCACACCGGCGCCTTGCCCAGCCCCAGCTTCTCGACGCGCTCCAGGTCCTTGCGCGCCTGCGACTCCATGTCGATGTCGGCCGCGCCGTAGAGCTTGGTGGCGATCGCCCGGATCTGGTCCGTGATCGGCGTGTCGTTGGGCGTCAGGAAGTTGAACGTGTTCGGCCTGTCGCAGGCCGCCGTCACCGCGTTGGCCAGTTCCACCGCGCCGGCGCCGCCGTCGGAGAACCCCGAATGCCCGATCACCGTCTCGGCGCCCGCCTCGAGCGCCAGCTCCCGTACCAGCTCCAGCTCCTTCGACGAGTCGGTCGGGAAGCCGTTGATCGCCACCACGCACGGCAGACCGTACTGCCGGACGATCTGGACGTGCGCGGCCAGGTTGTCCGCGCCCTTGCGCAGCGCGTCCAGATCCTCCCCCGCCAGGTCCTTGAAGGCCTTCCCGCCATGTGACTTGGTGGCGCGCACCGTCGTCACGAGCACCGCCGCGCTCGGGGCGAAGCCGCCCGTGCGGCAGACGATGTCGCAGAACTTCTGGAAGCCCAGGTCGCTCGCGAAGCCCGCCTCGGTCACCACGTAGTCGGCCGACTTCAGCGCGATGCGGTCCGCCAGGAGTGAGTTGGCCGCGTGGGCGATGTTGCCGAACGGGCCCGCGTGCACGAGCGCCGGCTGGCCTTCGAGGGTCTGCACGATGTTCGGCTTGATGGCGTCCTTCATCACTACCGTCATCGCGCCAGCCACCTTCAGCATGTCCGCCGTCACCGGCTCGCCATCCAGCGTGGAGGCCACGACGATGCGCCCGAGACGCTTCCGCAGGTCGGCCAGGTCGCTCGCGAGCGCGAAGACCGCCATCACCTCGGAGGCCGCCGTGATGACGAACTGGTTCTCGCGCGGCACGCCGTGCACCTTGCCGCCCAGGCCCACTACCGTGTAGCGCAGCTCGCGGTCGTTCATGTCCAGCGTCCGCGGCCAGTTCACGCTCGAGGGGTCGATGCGCAGCGGGTTGCCGTTGTAGATCGAGGCGTCGAGCGCCGCCGCCAGCAGGTTGTGGGCCGCCGTCACCGCGTGGAAGTCGCCGTTGAAGTGGAGGTTGATGTCCTCCATCGGGCCAATCTGCGCGTAGCCGCCGCCTGTGCCGCCGCCCTTGATGCCGAACACCGGCCCCATCGACGGCTCGCGCAGGCAGAGCATCACCTTCTTGCCGATCCTGCCCAGCCCCTGCGTGAGCGCGACGCTCGTGGTCGTCTTGCCCTCGCCCGCCCTGGTGGGCGTGATGGCCGTGACGATGACCAGCCTGGCGTCCTTCTGCGTCGCCAGACGGTCCAGGATCGAAAGCCGGACCTTGCCGCGGAACTCGCCGCACTGCTCCAGTTCGTCCGGCTGGATGCCGGCGGCCGAAGCGATCTCCCCGATGGGACGCAGCGTGGCGTCGTGTGCGATCTCGAGCGCTGTCTTCATGTTGTGCTAACCCGCCTGCCTCATCTCACCGCCTGGCCTGCCCGCCCCGGGAGCCGCGGCGGTCTTCGCGGCCCCTCCGGTCTTCGCCATCTTCGCCTGCCTGGCGGCCAGCGCCCGATCGGCGGCCGACGGCGCCGCCGTCTGGAGCACCTGGTCCTCGTCGATCGCCAGCGTGCGGCCCGGACCTCCCGCCTGCCACTTATCCTTCGGCGACCCCGGCCTGCTGTCGCGACCGAGATAGAAGTTCAGCCACGACGCCGTGCCGGTGAGCGCGCGATCGGGCGGCGGCACGAACACCCGAAGCTGATCGATGGTATTGGACGCCTCGGCCCGCGCCATCACCTTCACCCAGATGCATTCCTGGTCGATCACCTCGCAGGCGCCGTGCAACGTGCCGCCGCACGGCCCGTTGCGCATCTGCTTGGGGCAGGTCTGCGGACACACGTATTCCATGTGGCCCAGCACGCAGTTGCCGCAGTTCTGGCAGCCGAAGACTTCCTTCTTCGAGTAGTACTCGAACCGCTCGAACCAGTGGCTCAGCCGCGGGTGCCGATCGAGCCAGGCGAAGGCCGACCGGATCACGCGGCGCAGCGCCGAGTCCTGCACGTGCTTGGACCACGGCACCACCGGCACGGCCTTGCCGACCGCGTCCATGACCGTCGGCAGCAGCGCCCGCGTCGGGGCCGGCGGCGCGGGACGGTCGTACAGGTAGAAGCCGTCCGACTTGCCGAACTGGAGCCCCCCTTCGAGCTCCTCCCACCGCGGGAAGAGCTCCTCGGCGCGCCGGATGATCCATCTGATCTGCTTCGCGTCGTGGGTGCCCCCCAGGTAGGCGCCGGCGTAGCCCAGGCCGCGCAGGATCGCCACGCTCCGCGCCGCGCGCTCGAGGCGCGCCTCCAGGCCGCCGTCGGGCGCCTCGGCCTCCTTCCGGATCGCAGCCACCAGCTCGTCCGACGCCCAGCATCCCGGCGGATTGCCCGTGTTCATGCGCTCGGCCGCGCGCCGCGAGAGCACGTAGACGTTGCCCAGCACGGGCGTCTTCAGGCCCCGCTCGTCGAGATACCGCTTGAGCTCGCGGAACTTGGTGGCGTCCCAGCCCACCTGCGTGATGGCCATGTCGGCGCCGGCGGCGATCTTGTTCTCGAGCTTCAGATACTGGTAGAGCAGGTCCTCGCGCTGGTACTTGAACGGCGAGACGGCCACCGAGATGAAGAAGGGGGTTCCCGTGCGGGCGCGCTGCTCGGCGATGTGGCTGGCGAGCTGCACCGAGTCGATGTCGAAGACGGCCGTGCGCGCAGCGGCCTTGGGCCAGTCGCCGCTGATCGAGAAGATGTTGTGCATCTCGAGCGCCCGCAGGACCTGCAGCGTCCTGCCGACCGTCGTGCGATCCTGCCCGACGCACGTGAGGTGCACGTTCGGCACCAGGCCGCGCGCGCGTACGGCCGTACCCACACGCAGCGAATCCTGGCCGAGCTGCCCGCCGGCGTAGCTCGTGATGCTGCCGGCCACGATCTCGGGGATCACGGCCAGCTTCGAGGCGATCTCGAGCACCTGGGCCTCGCGCTTGAGACCCGACGCCACGAGCTCCGTCATGTAGAAGAACCCGCCGGCCTTGACGCGCTCGGCGAGGGCGCCGGTCATCGGCCGAGTTCCTGCCTGACCGTGCGCGTCCCCTCCACCATGGCGCAGAGCTTCCGGAACGCGACCTCCTCGGGCAGGCGCACCAGCCCGCAGTCCGGGGTCACGACCAGACGCTCGGCCGGGATCACCTCGAGCGCGCGACGGATGCGATCGGCCACGAACCCCGGCGACTCGACCTCCTGCGTCTTCACGTCGATCACGCCGATCGCCACCGAGAACGGCACGTTGAACTCCTTGAAGAGCTGGAGGTCTTCCTCGCCGCGCCGCGCGAACTCGAGCGACACCCGCTGGATCTTCGCGTCGAGGATGGCGGGAAAGAGGTACCGGTAGCTCCCCTCGAACGACGGCTTGCCGTACCGGTTCCCGTAGCAGATGTGCAGCGTGATGGTGGCGTCGACCCCCTCGACCATCGCGTTGATGGCCTTGAGCGCCCAGGGCAGGTCCTCGGGAAAGCCCGAGTAATACGGCTCGTCGATCTGGAGCTCGGTGGCGCCCGCGCGCACGAGCTCCTTCATCTCCACGTTGAGCACGCGCCCGAGGTCGAGCGCGAAGGCCTCCTCCGACTCGTAGTGGAGGTTGCGCAGCCGCTTGACGAGCGTGTGCGGCCCGGAGAGCGAGATCTTCGACCGGCGCCCGGAGAAGGTACCCAGGAAGCGCGCCTCCTCGGCCAGACCCAGCGTGCCCGTCGCCAGCTTCGTGCGCACGACGCTGTCGTAGAAGTCGTAGTAGAAGCGCTTCGACCCGAGATCGACCTGCACGCCCGGCATGCGCTCGGTGAAGTAGTCGATCATGTTGTCGCGCTGCGCCTCACCGTCGGACACGATGTCGACGCCGGCCACTTCCTGGTCCTTGATGGCGGCCTTGCGCACCGCGTCGTGCATCTCGTCGAGATCGCGGCGGCTGAGACGGCGCGAGAGGTACTCGTTCTTCGCGCGCTCGAGCCACTCCGGCATCGAGTAGCTGCCGATGACCGACGTGGGAAGGGTGGGCAGTGACGGCGTCATGACTCTATTATCCCCGCTCGCACGCCGCTGGCGGCGTCGAGCTAATCGCGCTGCGTCGTGTAGAGAACGCTGGTCTTGGTACCGGGCCGGTAGGGAAACGGCGCGAAATGCACGTCGTACCCGGCGCGGGCGCCGACGGCCCTGAGCAGGGCGCCGTTCACCCAGGTCACCAGGGACCCGTCCAGCTTGCCAGGCCCCCGGAAGCCCTTGCGGTAGTCGTCCATCTCGCTGACGAAGATGTCCTGCACCTGCAGAAAGCCGCGTGGATGCAGCAGCGGGAGCGTGTTGGCGAAGCTCTCTCCCGCGCCCCGCGACACGTGGAACCGCACGTCGTCGGGCGCCTCGTCGAGCAGATCCTCGAGGTGGTTGCGGCTGAGGCCCGGCGGCACGTGGTCCTCCTCGCGATCGTCGAGGGCGCGGAGGCGCTCCTCCAGCTTGAACGTGTCCCAGAGGCGCCGCCAGAACGCCACGCCCTTTTCACCGGGGAACACGGCGTAGGGACCGCCCTCGAGCAGCGTCTCGACGGCGCCGGGGAGATCGCCGCGCGACATCCCGAACTCCGCCGTCAACTGGTCGACCTTGAGACCGTTCAGGTACGCACGCACCTCCACGATGTACAGCTTGCCGTCGCGGCGCACGAGGTCGTCGAACGGCAGGTTGTCGTACACGTTGGTCAGGTGCACGTACATGACCTTGAAGCGGTAGGACGCCAGCGCCTTGAAGGGGTTGAGCGCGTCGAGCGGCACGCCGCTCGCGTGGCTGCCGTGCTGCGCCACCGCCTCGAGCGCCCGCTCGAGGCTCGTCGGCGAGTAATCGCCCAGCAGGAAGTGCATGCGCGAGTAGAACGTCGTCCCGCACTGCTCGTCGAGCGCCTTGAAGCGGTCGAGCCATGCGGCCGCCCGCGCGCCGTTGCCGACGCCGATCTCGAGCCCGACGATCTCCGGCGGGAGCTGCCCCCGGTTGTCGAGATCGCGCAGCAGCGTCCAGAAGTCGGCCACCGAATCGGACACGGCCTGCGGATGGTTGGCGTCCGAAGTGCCGCCGGGCAGGGCGGCCTCGAAGCCCTGGCCCGAGGCCGCCTCCCAGTCGCCGAGGTGCTGCCAGAACAGGCGGTTGAAGCGCCAGATCAGGCAGTCGCGGTACGGCCGGAAATCGTCGAGATAGATGTGCTGATCGGCGTTCGCCTCGGCGCCTTCGCCCAGGCTCCTCACCGCCCGGGCCAGATCGGCCTGCAGCGTGGCGGCATCAGCCTGCCGCAGGTCGACGGCGATCTCGGCGAGTGGGAGTGCCTGTCCCTGCGGGCTCGCCGTGCGGCGCACGATCACCGGATCGCGGAAGTTGGTCTTGTACTGAATCCAGTCGAGGTGAATCCTGAGCGACGGCGCCAGCCGCGCATCGAGGACGCCGTCTTCCACCAGGGACATCAGCGAGCCGGTCACCAGGCCCGCCATCTCGCTGCGTGGAGAACGCTTACCGCTTCCGGGTTTTTTGCTGGGCGAAATGTGGTTGATATGGACGATCACCGCACCGGCCGTTCACGTAAGGACCCTGGTCGAAATAAGGTGGTCACCTTGGGCGTCGAGGCGCCTGCCCGGCGAGGCGCGAAGAGCGCGCATACCGGGAGTATGCAAGCGATGAGCAACGAAGCCCGGCAGGATGCATCGGCGGCCAAGATGGCCACCCTATTCGACCAGGGTCCTAAGCTCCGCTGGCCCCTGCCCAGCGTCTTTCATGCACACCAGCCAGGCAGTTTATTCCATCGCGCGGGGGGATGTCGAACGTACGGGGGCCACCTGGCGCTGGGATGTCGGCGAGCCGGACGCTCCTGCACGGGCCGGTTCTCAAGGCGTGGGCGCCAGTGGACGATTGAAAGGTCAGGGTTCGAGAGGGCGCTTGCGCGCTCGCACGAGGAGGACGATGACGGAGGACAGGCGGATTCCGGCGGCGCTCGTGCGCGGCATCGAGCAACTCGAGCCCATGCCGGTGACCGCGCAGCGGCTGGTGTCGCTGATGCAGGGCGAGGACGTCTCGCTGGCTCGGCACCGTCCCGCTGCTCGACGCGGTCATCATCGCCAACATGGCCGCCAAGCACGTCGGCACCGGTCTGGGCGCCGAAGGGTTCAACCTCTCGGTGGACGAGGGGCCCGTGCGGCGCCTCGGACTCGACTTCACACGGTTCGCGCGTATCTGCCTGCAGACCGACACGTGGCTGCGGGAGCTGCGCACGCAGATCGCCACGCCCCGCGCCGGGCCACCTCCTGACCGTCCGGGTGCCAGGTAGGCTGGTATGATCCGGGCGCAATGCGCGCCCTGATCGGCTGTGCCGGGTGTGTCGGCTGCGGCCTCCTGGCGGTGGCCTTGCTGCCAGCGGCGGCGCAGCCCCCGGCCCCGTCGGTCGTGTCGCGGCTGCTCTGGTTCGACCGCGACGGCCAGCGCCTGGCCGGGCTCGGCCCGGTGGCCGACCACGGCAACCTCGAGCTCTCCCCCGACGGCACGCGCGTGGCCGTCGCCGTCCGCGACCCGCGCGTCGGCACGTTCGACATCTGGCTCTACGACGTCGAGACCGGCGCCCGCAGCCGATTCACGTCCGATGTCGCCGACGAGAACTGGCTGATCTGGTCGCCCGACGGCGACCGAGTCCTGCTCAACTCCTTTTCGGCCAGCGGCCTCTTCCTCTTCGAGGCCCCCGCCACCGGCATCAGGACGCGGAGCCCCCTCGTCGACGCCCCCGACGGCGCCTGGCCGGTGAGCTGGTCGCGCGACGGGCGCTTCGTGCTGTACGTCACCAACACCCCGTGTACCGACGACGACAGCCCGTGTACCGGCAACGACATCTGGGTGCTGCCGCGAGAGGCCGGCGCGCGGCCCTATCCCTTCCTGCAGACGGAGGCCTCGGAGAACTGGGCGGCCTTCTCCCCCGATGGACGGTGGATTGTCTTCAGCGCGACCGACTCGGGCCGCACCGAGGTGTACGCCTCGCGGTTTCCCTCCGACGGCCGGCGCTGGCAGCTCTCGGCCGGCGGCGGCTCGCAGGCGCGGTGGAGAGCGGATGGAACCGAGGTCTTCTACCTCGCCTCCGACGGCATGCTCGTGGCCGTGGGCGTGAGCACGACCGGAGACGAGCTGCGGGTGACCAGGCACGACCCGCTCTTCCAGCTCTCGACCCCCTACGGCGCCTACCATGCCTTCGACGTCGCGGCGGGCGGCGAGCGCTTCCTGGTCAACACCCTGCTGACCGATCCGGGCCTCTCGGGGACCGCCGTCCGGCGGGCGTCACCGGGCTTGAACAGCTTTTGGTGAATCGCATACGCTTGTCCGACTCGAGAACGCTGAGGACCCCTGGTCGGGACAGGGGTGGTCGAATTCGGCCGCCGAGGCGCCAGGGCCCCAAGGAGCTGACCAACATGCGAGGCGTAACCGTCGTTCTGGCCATGACCGTGGCGTGCCTCGCCGGCAGCACGGCCGCCGCCCAGGAAGGCCACCCGCTCAAGGGGTCGTGGCTCGGCACCTGGGGCCCCAGCCAGACACACAGCGACGACATCCTGCTCATCCTCGACTGGGACGGCAAGCAGATCACCGGCGTCATCAATCCGGGCACCGACGACATCCCGATCCGCAACGCCACGCTGAACCCTGACGGCTGGGTGTTCCGTTTCGAGGCCGACGGCAAGGACGGATCCGGCGCGACCGTGCGCTACGTGGTGGAGGGCCGCATCGAGGGCCTCGCCTTCCACAACCGCACGATCACCGGCACCTGGAAGAGCGATCGCGAGAGCGGCAAGTTCGATGTCGGCAGGCAGTAGGCAGGCGCCGCCGATGCGAGACCGCCTCTTCGCCCTGGCGCTCCTGCTCGCCCTGTTCGGGGCGACCCGGCCTGGCGCCGGTCACCACGCGATCGCCGCGAAGTTCGACGACAGCACGCCGATGACGCTCAGCGGCGTCGTCACGCTGGTCGACTGGCGCAATCCGCACGTGCACGTGTTCATCAACGTGTCGAACGGCGACGACCTCGTCAACTGGGCGATCGAAGCCGAGAGCCCCATCGACCTGCGCAACAGCGGCTGGTCGCCGGAAACGCTGCGCCCTGGCGACAGGGTGACCGTCGAAGGCCCGGTCGCCCGAGACGGGAGCCGTCAGATCTGGGGCCGGCGGGTGACCACCGCGGGGGGGAGGGCCGTCTTCACCGTTTCCTCCTCGGCGCCGCCGGTGCCGCTCGCGCCCAGACCGGTGCCCCGCTGGCCCGACGGTCAGCCGCGGCTGGGCCCGCTGCCCGGGGGAGCCGGCGGGTACTGGGGGTACCCGACCGAGACCGCCCTGGTCGAGGAGGGCGTCGAGGTCGACATGGACCGGTACGGCCAGCTCGCCGACCTGGCCAACGCCGGCCGCGTGGCGCCGATGCAGCCCTGGGCGCTGGCGCTCTACGAGCACCGGCAGAGCCGTTCCCTGCGGGACGACCCCCTGTTCCTCAACTGCAAGCCCCCCGGGGGGCCTCGCCAGTTCCAGATCGCCTACGGGGTCCAGCTCGTGGAGGACCGGGACCGGCGGCGGGTTTTCGTCCTGATGGGGGGCGGAAACGCCAATTACCGCATCCTGTACCTGGACGGCCGGGAGCAGGTCGGCCAGGTGACCGGCGACGACGACAACCCGCTCTACTACGGCCGTTCGGTGGGACAATGGGAGGGGGACGCGCTGGTCATCGACACGCGGGGGTTCAACGAGGACTTCTGGTTGTCGAACGGCGGCCTGCCCCACACCTCGCAGCTCCGCCTGGTCGAGCGCTTCACGCGGACGACGTTCGACACGCTGGACTACGAGGTCACGATCGACGATGTCGGGGCGTACACGCGGCCCTGGACGGCCAAGTGGACCCTCAACTGGGTGACGGGGCAGGATCTGCCGAGAAATCTGTGCCAGGAGAACCGGCCGTAGAGGATCCGGTCAGCATGCGTGGGAGGCTCGAAATGAAAGCGTACTTCTTGGGTGGACTGATCGCGGCCGGGTGTCTGCTGACGGCCGGAACGGCGGTGGCGCACCATTCGTTCGCGGCCGAGTTCGACGCCAACAAACCCATCACGCTCACCGGTATCGTCACGAAGATCGAATGGACGAACCCGCACGTGTGGTTCTACATCAACGTGAAGGACTCGGACACGGGCGAGGTGACCAACTGGGGAGCCGAGATGGGCCCGCCCCACCTCCTCCAGCGCCGCGGCTGGCGCCGTGACTCGCTGCAGATCGGCGAGGAAGTCGAGGTGAGCGGCTCGCTGGCCAAGAACGGCACGAAGCGGATGAACGCACGGACGGTCACGCTCACGGCAACCGGGGCGCGTCCTGGCGAGACGCTCGACGCTGCCTCGAGCCAGGGGCCGAATCAGTAGGCGTCCGACGGGCCGGTCACCGCTCAGGTCACGACGATGGGAGACTGCCGAGTCGAGCCGAGTCGCGCGCTTCGCCGATTTGCCGCCTGGATCGGCGTGGCCGGCCTCTTCCTCTCACCGCTCCTGGCCGATGCCGTGCTCGGGCAGCAGGGCGGCGGGGCCGGAGCCGGCAACGGCGTCCAGGTGGCCGTGCCACAGGGTCGAGGAGACACGGGTCGAGGAGACACGGGTCGCGGGGACGCGGGCAACGCGCAGGGACCCGGGGGCCGGGGCGGACGCGGGCGCCAGGCGGGGCCTCCCCCGGCGCCGGCGCCCCGCAACTCCGAGGGCCGGGTCACACTCGCCGGCGTCACGCTCGCGGACAGGGGCGTCTGGCTGCCCGGCAGCGGCGGCTTCTCGGCCCCGACCGCGGTGGACGGGGAGATTCCCTTCCAGCCCTGGGCGGAGGCGATGCTCGCCGATCGACGGGCGAACCAGCTCGAGCCGCACGCCCGCTGCAAGCCCTCGGGCGGCATCCGCCAGTTCCTCACGCCCTACGGCGTGGAGATCGTCGAGCTGCCCGGAGCACAGCGGATCTACATCTTCGACATCGGCGGCCCGCACACCTTCCGCACGGTCTACATGGACGGCCGCACGCACCCCACGGACATGGAGCCGACCTTCTACGGCCATTCGATCGGCTGGTGGGAGGGCGACACGCTCGTCGTCGACACGCGTGGGTACAACGAGGGGTTCTGGATCGACCGTGCCGGCCTGCCGACGACCAACCAGCTCCATACGCTCGAGCGCTTCACGCGCGTCAATGCCGTGAGGATCGACTATACGCTCACCATCGACGACCCTGGCGCCTACACTCGGCCATGGACCAGCGCGCTCGACCTGCGGTGGGAGGACGGCACGGAGCTGTTCGAGTACGTCTGCCAGCAGGCCAACTACGCGCACAACCTCATGGTCGGGGAATTCGAGAGCGTGGATCGCACCGCCATCACGGTGCCCTGAGCACGGCGACCTCGACACCACCCAGGCCAGGACCTATCAACGCCCGCTAGAGGGGGACACCCCGGCAGAAAACTGACTCGGCTGGCGCCGGGGAGGGGCCCCCGCCGCCAGCAGGCGCCGATAGCGCAGAGGACGGCGGGGACACCGCGGCGGCGCCCGAGTCGGGCACCGCCGGGCTATCTGGCTACTCCGTGTCGCCGGCCGGCGGCTGTGGCACCAGCCCCTCGTCAGCGTCGAACGCGTACTCGATCTCGCGATCCAGATCGAGCTCGTCGTCGGCCGGCTGCGGCAGCACCGGCGGCGGCGGCGGCTCGTCCGCGGGAATCCGCACGTGCCGGTACCACTCGAACCCGGTACCCGCCGGGATCAGGCGGCCCATGGTGACGTTCTCCTTCAGGCCCCGGAGATGGTCGATCTTTCCGGAGATCGAGGCCTCCGTCAGCACGCGCGTCGTCTCCTGGAACGACGCGGCGGAGATGAACGAGTCGGTCGAGAGCGACGCCTTGGTGATCCCGAGCAGCAGCGGCTGGGCCGTGGCCGGACGGCCGCCTCCCTGAATGATGCGCTCGTTCTCCTCGAGGAAGCGGAACTTGTCGGTCTGCTCGTCGACGAGGAACTCGGTGTCGCCCACGTCCTCGATGCGCACCCAGCGCATCATCTGCCGCGAGATCACCTCGATGTGCTTGTCGTTGATGTTCACGCCCTGGAGCCGGTAGACCTCCTGGATCTCGTTGACCAGGTACTTCTGCAGCTCCTTCTCGCCCAGCACGCGCAGGATGTCGTGCGGGTTGCTCGGCCCGTCCATCAACTGCTCGCCGGCCCGTACGCGCTCGCCCTCGTGGACGTTCACGTGCACGCCGCGGGGCAGCGCGTACTCGCGCGGCTCGCCGGCGTCGTCCGGCACGATGATGAGCTTGCGCTGTCCCTTGACGACGCCACCGTCCTTGACGACCCCGTCGATCTCGGAGATCACGGCCGGGTCCTTCGGCTTGCGCGCCTCGAACAGCTCCACGACACGCGGCAGACCGCCGGTGATGTCCTTGGTCTTGGTCGTCTCGCGGGGAATCTTGGCCAGCACGTCGCCGGCCTCGACCGGCTCGCCATCCTGCACCATCAGGTGGGCGTGGGACGGCATGTGGTACTTCCGCGCCGACTTGCCCCCCTTGTCGCGAATCTCGATGGTCGGCTGCTTCTTCTCGTCGGGCGAGTCCACGATGATGAAGCGCGACAGGCCGGTGACCTCGTCCACCTCCTCGTGCACCGTCACGCCCTCGATGATGTCCTTGAAGCGCGCGGTGCCCGGGTCCTCGGTGAGGATCGAGAACGTGTACGGGTCCCACTCCACCAGGACCTGGCCCTGCTCCACCTTCTGGCCGTCCTTCACCTGCAGACGGGCGCCGTAGACGATCGGGTAGCGCTCGCGATCGCGTCCCTTCTCGTCCCTGACCACGAGCGACCCGTTCCGGTTCATGACGATCAGCTGACCGCCCTCCTTGTGCGTCTGGACGACCACCAGCCCGTCGTAGTGCACGGTGCCGGAATGGCGCGCGTCGAGCGTGTTCTGGTCCGAGATCCGGGACGCGGTGCCGCCGATGTGGAACGTCCGCATCGTCAGCTGCGTGCCGGGCTCGCCGATGGACTGCGCGGCGATGACGCCGACGGCCTGCCCCAGCTCCACGAGCTTGCCGGTCGCCAGATCGCGCCCGTAGCAGCGCGCGCAGACGCCGCGGCGCGTGGCACAGGTCAGCACCGAGCGGATCCGCACCTTCTCGATGCCGGCCTCCTGGACGGCCGACGCCTTGTCCTCGTCGATCTCTCCGTTGACGTCGACGATGGTCTCGTTGCTGAACGGGTCCACGATCTTCTCGAGCGTCACGCGGCCGACGATACGGTCGCGCAGCGGCTCGATGATCTCGCCCGACTCCACGATGGCCCGCGCCTCGATCCCGTCGAGCGTGCCGCAGTCCTGCTCGGAGATGATGACGTCCTGCGCGACATCCACCAGGCGTCGCGTGAGGTAGCCGGAATCGGCCGTCTTGAGCGCCGTATCGGCCAGCCCCTTGCGGGCGCCGTGGGTCGAGATGAAGTACTGCTGGACGGTCAGCCCCTCGCGGAAGTTCGAGGTGATGGGCGCCTCGATGATCTCGCCAGACGGCTTGGCCATCAGCCCGCGCATCCCGGCGAGCTGGCGAATCTGCTGCTTCGAGCCGCGGGCGCCCGAGTCGGCCATGATGTAGACCGGGTTGAAGCTCCGGCCGGAGCGGTCCATGTCGGCCATCTCGCCGAACATCTCGTCGGCGATCTCCTCGGTGATCTCCGACCAGATCGCGATGATCTTGTTGTAGCGCTCGCCGTTGGTGATGGCGCCCTCGAGATACTGCTGCTCGACCTTGATCACCTCGTTGCGGGCGTCCTCGACGAGCTGCGGCTTGTTGGCCGGAATGATCAGGTCGTCGATGCCGATCGAGAGGCCAGACCGCGTGGCGTAGGTGAAGCCGAGGTTCTTGAGCGAGTCGAGCATCTCGACCGTGCGCTCGAGCCCGAAGTCCAGATAGGTCTTCTGGACGAGCTGCTGGAGCCCCTTCTTCTTGAGCAGGCCGTTGATGAACGGCATGTCGGCCGGGAGCTGCTCGTTGAGCAGGACGCGCCCCACCGTCGTGTTGATGATCTTCGCCGTGACCTCATGCGGCTCGGTGTGGATGACGTCCTGATCGTCACGGGCCGACACCAGGTCCACGAGCTGCCCCGAGTAGCGGAGGCGAATCGGCGACAGCGTCTCGAGCTCGCCGGCCTCGAGCGCCAGCACCACGTCATCGACGTTGCCGAACGCCCGGCCCTCGCCCTTCGCACCGGCCTTCGCCTTGGTCAGGTAGTAGCACCCGAGGACGATGTCCTGTGACGGCACGGCGATCGGGGCGCCGTTGGCCGGCGACAGCACGTTGTTGCTCGACATCATCAGCACCGAGGCCTCGATCTGCGCCTCGGGCGAGAGCGGGATGTGGACGGCCATCTGATCGCCGTCGAAGTCGGCGTTGAACGCCGTGCAGACGAGCGGGTGAATGCGGATGGCCTTGCCCTCCACGAGCACCGGCTCGAACGCCTGGATGCCCAGACGGTGCAGCGTCGGCGCGCGGTTGAGCAGCACGGGGTGCTCGCGGATCACCTCCTCGAGGATGTCCCACACCTCCGGCCGCTGCTGCTCCACCATCTCCTTGGCCTGCTTGATGGTGGCCACGAGCTGCCGTTCCTCAAGCTTGTTGTAGATGAACGGCTTGAACAGCTCGAGCGCCATCTTCTTGGGCAGGCCGCACTGGTGCAGCTTGAGCTCCGGGCCGACCACGATGACCGAGCGGCCCGAGTAGTCGACGCGCTTGCCGAGAAGGTTCTGCCGGAAGCGCCCCTGCTTGCCCTTGAGCGTGTCCGAGAGCGACTTGAGCGGCCGGTTGTTGGCGCCGCGCAGGACGCGCCCGCGCCGGCCGTTGTCGAACAGCGCGTCGACCGCCTCCTGCAGCATCCGCTTCTCGTTGCGGATGATCACGTCGGGCGCCTTCAGCTCCATGAGCTTCTTCAACCGGTTGTTCCGGTTGATGACGCGCCGGTAGAGGTCGTTGAGGTCCGAGGTCGCGAACCGGCCGCCGTCGAGCGGCACGAGCGGCCGCAGCTCCGGCGGAATCACCGGGATCACGTCGAGGATCATCCAGTTCGGCTGGTTCGTCGACTTGCGGAAGCTGTCGACGACCTTCAGCCGCTTGGCGTACTTCAGCTTCTTCTGGACCGAGTTCTCGGCGCGCATCTTCGCGCGCATCTCCTCGGCCAGCGTCTCGATGTTGACGCGCTTGAGCAGTTCCTTGATGGCCTCGGCGCCCATCTGCGCGCGAAACTTCGTGCCGAAGTCCTCGCGCGCCTTCCGGAACTGCTCCTCGCTCAGGAGCTGGTTCTGCTTGAGCTCGGTCTCTCCCGGATCGATGACGACGTAGCCCTCGAAATAGAGAATCCGCTCCAGGTCGCGGAGCGAGATGTCGAGCAGGTGGCCGATGCGGCTCGGGAGCCCCTTGAAGAACCAGACGTGGCTCACCGGGGTCGCCAGCGTGATGTGCCCCAGGCGCTCGCGCCGGACCTTCGCCTGCGTCACCTCCACGCCACACTTGTCGCAGATCACGCCACGGTGCTTCATGCGCTTGTACTTGCCGCAGAGGCACTCCCAGTCCGTGATCGGACCGAAGATCTTGGCGCAGAACAGCCCGTCGCGCTCCGGCTTGAACGTCCGGTAGTTGATCGTCTCCGGCTTGGTCACCTCGCCGAACGACCACGACAGGATCTTGTCGGGCGAAGCCAGCGAGATCCGGATCGCGTCGAAGTCCGCCCGGAGAGCCGTCTTGTTGTCGTGAAAGGTGGGTCGCATCTACACCTGCTCCAGAACGGGTTCATCCTCGTCGGCCGACAGCAGCTCCGCCGGCTTGCGCCGCGTGGAGACGAGCTCCACGTCGAGGCACAGCGACTGCAGCTCGCGGATGAGGACGTTGAACGACTCGGGCAGCCCGGGCGTGAACGAGGCGTCGCCCTTGACGATGGCCTCGTAGATCTTCGCGCGGCCCGTGACGTCGTCCGACTTCGCGGTGAGCAGCTCCTGGAGGATGTGCGCCGAGCCGTAGGCCTCGAGCGCCCACACCTCCATTTCGCCGAAACGCTGGCCGCCGAACTGGGCCTTGCCACCGAGGGGCTGCTGCGTGATGAGCGAGTACGGGCCGATCGAGCGCGCGTGGATCTTGTCGTCCACCAGGTGCGACAGCTTCAGCATGTAGATGTAGCCGACGGTCACATCCTGCTCGAAGGCCTGTCCGGTCATCCCGTCGAAGAGCTCGGTCTTGCCGCTCTTCGGCAGGCCGGCCTGCTCGAGCCAGTTCTTGATCTCGACCTCGGTCGCGCCGTCGAAGACCGGCGTCGCGAAGTAGAGGCCGAGCGCGTGCGCCGCCCACCCGAGGTGCGTCTCCAGGATCTGCCCGACGTTCATGCGGGACGGCACGCCGAGGGGATTGAGGACGATCTCGACGGGCGTGCCGTCCGGGAGGTACGGCATGTCCTCCTCGGGCAGGATGCGCGCGATGACGCCCTTGTTGCCGTGGCGACCGGCCATCTTGTCGCCGACCGACAGCTTGCGCTTCATCGCCACGTACACCTTGACCAGCTTGATCACGCCGGGTGGCAGCTCGTCGCCCCGCCGGATCTTCTCCTTCCGCTCCTCGAAGAGCTGTCGGATGACCTCCACCTGGCGCTCGGTGCGCTCCTCGAGGAGCCGCAGGTCTCCCTCGAGCCGCGGGTCGTCGCTCTGGAGCTTCAGACGCACCATCTGCTCGTAGGGCACCGGCTGCAGGAGCTCCGGCGTGAGCTGCGTGCCCTTCCGGAGGAGGCGCTCGCGGCCGTACTCGTCGAACGCGTCGGCGCGCAGGGTCTGGCCGGTGAGCATCTGCACGACCCGCTTCTTCACCTCGTCGTGCAGGATCCGGATCTCGTCCTGAAGGTTCTTCTCCATCAGATCGAGCTCTTCCTGCTCGATCGCCTTCGCGCGGTCGTCCTTCTCGATGCCCTTGCGCGAGAAGATCTTGACCCCGACGATGATGCCCTCGATGCCAGGCGGGCAGATGAGCGACGCGTCGCGCACGTCACCGGCCTTCTCGCCGAAGATCGCGCGCAGGAGCTTCTCCTCCGGCGTGAGCTGCGTCTCGCCCTTCGGCGTGACCTTGCCCACCAGAATGTCGCCAGGCTTGACGTAGGCCCCGATGCGGATGATGCCGCTGTCGTCGAGATCGCGGAGATAGGTCTCCGAGACGTTCGGGATGTCCCGGGTGATCTCCTCCGGCCCGAGCTTGGTGTCCCGCGCCTCGATCTCGAACTCCTCGATGTGAATGGAGGTGTAGTAGTCCTCCTTCACCATCTTCTCCGAGACGAGGATGGCGTCCTCGAAGTTGTAGCCGCGCCACGGCATGAACGCCACGAGCACGTTGCGGCCGAGCGCCAGCTCACCGAGCTCGGTGCACGGCCCGTCGGCGAGCACCTGCCCCTTGGCCACCCGCTGGCCGACACGCACGATCGGCTTCTGGTTGATGCAGGTGTTCTGGTTGGACCGCTTGAACTTCGTCATCGGATAGATGTCGGCGCCCATCTCCTTGCCGACGTCCCCGTCCTCGGCCTGCCCCTCCACGCGGACGACGATGCGCTGGCTGTCCACGTAGTCCACCGTTCCGGCCCGGCGCGTCACCACCACTGCGCCCGAGTCGCGGGCCGTGATGTACTCCATGCCGGTGCCGACGTACGGACTGCGAGCGCGCAGCAGCGGCACGGCCTGACGCTGCATGTTCGAGCCCATCAGCGCGCGGTTGGCGTCGTCGTTCTCGAGGAACGGCACGAGCGAGGCCGCCACCGACACGAGCTGCTTGGGGGAGACGTCGATGAACTGCACGTCGTTGCGGGGCGCCAGCACGAAATCGCCGGCGCGTCGTGCGTCGACACGGTCCTGCGAGAACCGGCCGTTCTCCTCCACCGGCGAGTTGGCCTGCGCGATGATGTACTGGTCCTCCTCCCACGCCGAGAGATAGAACGAGTGGGGCTCGAACTCCACGCCCTTCTTCTTGGACCGGCCGTCGGCGCCCATCAGCTCGTCGGCCTCGACGACCTCCCCGGCCTTGTACTTCTGGTTGCCGCCCGCGTTGGTGACGATCACGTAGTCCACCACGCGGCCGTCCTTCACCTTGCGGTACGGCGACTCGATGAAGCCGAACTCGTTGATCCGCGCGTAGCAGGAGAGCGACGAGATGAGGCCGATGTTCGGGCCTTCCGGCGTCTCGATGGGGCAGATGCGGCCGTAGTGGGTCGGGTGCACGTCGCGCACCTCGAACCCGGCACGCTCCCGCGAGAGCCCGCCCGGCCCGAGCGCCGAGAGCCGCCGCTTGTGCGTGATCTCGGAGAGCGGGTTGGTCTGATCCATGAACTGGCTGAGCTGCGACGACCCGAAGAACTCGCGAATGGCCGCCATCACCGGCTTCGCGTTGATCAGGTCGTGGGGCATGGCCGTCGCCATCTCCTGGTAGACGGACATCTTCTCCTTGATCGCGCGCTCCATCCGGACCAGGCCGATGCGGAACTGGTTCTCGAGCAGCTCGCCGACCGACCGCACGCGGCGGTTGCCGAGATGATCGATGTCGTCGACGTTCTGCGGGTTCCGCCGCAGCTTGAGCTGGTACTTGATGACCTCGTAGAAGTCCTGCGGGTGCAGGATCTTCTCGTCGAGCGGCGTGTTCAGGCCGAGCTTCGTGTTGAGCTTCAGGCGCCCCACTCGCGAGAAGTCGTACTTCTGCGGGTTGAAGAACATGTTCTCGAAGAGCGACCGCGAGCTGTCGAGCGTCGGGGGGTCACCGGGCCGCAGGCGCCGGTAGATCTCGATCAGCGCCTCCTCGTGCGTCCGGATCGGATCCTTCTTCAGCGTCTGGCTGATGATCGGGCCGACCTCGTCACGTTCTGGAAAGAACACCTCGACCTGCGCGACGCCCTTCTCCTGGGCCATCGAGACGACGCGCGGCGTCAGCTCCTCGTTGGCCTCCAGAATCACCTCGCCCGTTTCGGGATCGACGATGTCGGCCGCCGCGAAGGCCCCCTCGAGCGCGTCGTCGGCCACCGGCACGGCCTCGATGCCGGCCCTGCGCAGCGCGGCGACCGCGTTGGCGGTGATCTTCTTGCCGCTCTGGATCGAGAAGTCACCGGCCTTGACGTCACTGGCCGCGCGCAGCCCCACCAGCGTGTCGGCAACCGCCCACTGCAGCGAGGAGCCCTGATCGAGCGTGATGCGATCCACCGAGTGGAAGGTCCGGATGATCTCGTCCGCGCCGCGGAGACCGAGCGCGCGCAGGAATACCGTGGCCAGGAACTTCCGCTTCCGGTCGATACGGACGTAGAGGAGGTTCTTCTGGTCGTACTCGAACTCCACCCAGGAGCCGCGATACGGAATGATCTGCGCGACGTAGAGCGACTTGTCCTCCGAGTGGAAGAAGGCGCCCGGCGACCGGTGGAGCTGCGAGACGATCACGCGCTCGGTCCCGTTGATGATGAACGTCCCGTTGTCGGTCATCAGCGGGATGTCGCCGAAGTAGACCTCCTGCTCCTTGATGTCGCGGATCGTCTTGACGCCGGTGTCCGGATCCTTGTTCCAGACGACGAGCCGGATCGTGACCTTGAGCGGCACGGCGTAGGTCATGCCGCGCTCCTGGCACTCGTCCACGTCGTACTTGAGCTTCATCCCGACCGTCTGACCGCAGATGTCGCACATGTCCCCGCGCGCGAAATTCTCCTGGCCGCACCGGTGGCACAGCACCTGGTGATCGCCCATCGGGTCGGCGATGATCGTGTTGCCGCAGTGGCCGCACGGCTTGCGCAGGTGGTGGAGGCCCGCCAGCTTGCCGCACTTGCACTCCCAGTTGCCGATCGAGTACTCGATGAACTCGAGCGACGAGTTCTCGCGAAAGTCGCTGATGGGGAAGACCGACTTGAAGACCGACTGCAGCCCGGCGTCCTCACGCTCGGCCGCCAGACGGTTCATCTGCAGGAAGCGCTCGTACGACTTGCGCTGGATCTCGATCAGGTTCGGGATGGGAACCGTCGTCTTGATCTTGGAGAAGTCCTTCCGCTCGCGGTAGACGTTCTGGGGCAGGCTGTACATCAATGACCCTCGTGGATCGTGGGCTTACGGCTTGGAACTCGAGACGGCGGCGCGGGCCGGAGCCCGGCCCCCCCATGGGACCCCGGGCGCGCCCGGACCGCCCGTCGACACCGGACTAGGCGATGGTGACCTTCGCCCCGACCTCTTCGAACTTCTTCTTGATCGCCTCGCTCTCGTCCTTCGACACGCCTTCCTTGATCGGCTTGGGCGCACTCTCGACGAGGTCCTTGGCCTCCTTCAGGCCCAGGCTGGTCACCTCGCGCACGACCTTGATGACCTTGATCTTGTCCGACCCGACCTCGGTCAGGGTGACGTTGAACTCGGTCTTCTCCTCGGCCGGCGCCGCGGCGCCGCCGCCCGCCGCCGCCATGCCCGGCATCGCCATGGGCACGGCCGCCGCCGCCGACACGCCGAGCTCCTCCTCGAGTGCCTTGACGAGCTGCGAGAGCTCGAGCACGCTGATGCCCTTGATGTAGTCGATTACCTGCTGCTGATTCAGTTCGGCCATGTCTCTGCTCCTCGCCCCGTCCTAACCTTCGCTCTTCTTCTTTTCCACCTGCACGAGCACCGACAGCAGATCGCGCGGTGCCGCGGCCAGCACCGACACGAACTGCTGCATGGGTGCCTGCAGCACGAAGAGCAGTTTCGAATACAGCTCCTGCCTCCCGGGCAGCGTCGCCAGCTCGTCCACCGTCGCCGCCTGCACGGCCTGTCCCTGCACGACGGCGGCCTTGATGGCCAGCGTCGGCGCCGTCTTCATGAAGGTGGTGAGCGCCTTGGCCAGCGCCACCGCGTCGTCGCTCGTGTAGGCGACCGCCGTCGTGCCCTCGAAGTGGGCCTCGAGGGCCGCGAACGCCGTCCCGGCGGCGGCACGCCTGGCGAGCGTGTTCTTCACCACGCGGTAGCCCCCGCGGGCTCGGCGGATCTGCCGGCGCAGCTCGGTCGCCGCCGGCACGTCGAGTCCACGGAAGTCCACGAGGATCGCCGTGTCGGCCGCCTTGAAGGTGGCCGACAGATCCTGCAGCTCCTGCTCCTTCTCAGCCCTGGTGACAGCCATCGATCCCCCTAGTGCCTGGCCCGCTCATCGATGTGGGAGGTGTCGATGGCGACACCCGGTCCCATCGTGGAGGACACGGTGACCGACTTGAGGTACTTGCCCTTCGCCGCCGACGGCTTCGCCCGAACGACACTGTCCACGAGCGCATGGGCGTTGTCCACGAGGTTCTGGGTGGGGAACGACACCCTCCCGACGGGCGCATGCACGATGCCGGTCTTGTCCACCCGGAACTCCACCTTGCCGGCCTTGATCTCGCGGATCGCCTGTGCGACGTTCGGCGTGACCGTGCCGGTCTTCGGGTTCGGCATCAGGCCGCGAGGCCCCAGCACCTTGCCGAGGCGGCCCACGCCGCGCATCATGTCGGGAGTCGCCACGACGGCATCGAAGTCCATCCAGCCCCCGAGGATCTTCTCCACCACGTCGTCGCCGCCGACGAAGTCGGCGCCAGCTTCCTGTGCCTCCTTCTGCTTGTCGGCCCCGGCGATCGCCAGCACCCGCTTGCTCTTGCCCAGACCGTGCGGCAGCACGACGGTACCGCGCACCATCTGATCCGCGTGCCGCGGATCCACGCCGAGCCGCATGGAGAGCTCCACGGTCTCGTCGAACCTGGCGAACTTCACCTGCTGCAGCAGGGGGATCGCCTCCTCGAGCGTATACGCGCGGTCTGCGACCGCGGCGGCCGCCGCCGTGTACTTCCTGCCGTGCCGAGCCACTGTGCCTCCCTGTGGTCCAGTCGAGACGCGTCCAGCGCCCCTCCCACGTCTCACCATCGGGCGGGGGCACGTTCCGTGTTCCCGCCCGCCCAAGAGCACCTCGGAGCCCCTCGCAC
>Ga0299906_10001004_pt1 | contig 24617 bp, 16 predicted proteins | sample RVTome_14_FD_200259 | JGI IMG/M metagenome (GOLD analysis project Ga0299906, IMG submission 200259) | Soil microbial communities from uranium-contaminated site in the Upper Colorado River Basin, Wyoming, United States - RVT145D125 (version 2) ...
CGGCGGGCGCGGCGCCAGTGGGTGCGGCGCCAGTGGGTGCGGCGCCAGTGGGTGCGGCGCCAGTGGGTGCGGCGCCAGTGGGAACCGCGGCGGTCTGCGCATTACCGTCGGCCTGGGGCTGGAACGATTCGGCCGACAACGGCATTCTCAGCGACCGCTTGAACTCGATGAACCACGGCTGAAAATCGTTCGGCACCTCGAAAACCAGATCGACGACCGGTTGCGCGTTCTCGGTCTCGACGTAGACCTGGTGCCAGAGATCGATTTTGATGTGTTGCTTGGGGTCGGCAGGGTCGCTGACGCCGGTGAGATAGATTTCGCGGTCATCGTACCGACCGCCGTCGCCCGGCTGCCGCACGAGGCGGACTTGGGCCGGCGTGAAACGCAACGTATCGTCCATGTCGCACGCTTTGTCGTCGAAATGCACGCGAACCGCCCACCATCGATGCCCCGCGGCGGCGTTGGGGATGGGTTCGTATTGCTCGTTACCCTGCTCGCCGATCTTGCGATAGAACTCGGTCAGCACCCACTGCTCGTTCGGCGACGACGACATTGTTCCCTTCTTGTTCACCGACTGTCTGGCTTCGCGCTGATCGGCGATGCGGTTGCGGCTGATCTCGCGCTCGAAATTCGGATGCACGTCCCGGAACGAGATCTCGCCGGAGAGCGAGGCGGCGGATAGGTGGCCGAACATCCCCGTCACGAATCCGTCCGGTTTCAGGAGCAAAGCGCTCGTCTCGCCGCCGGCGGTTTCGCGCTCGAAGCCGAGAAACTGCTTGTCGAACGGGAGCATCTGAATCCCGACCATGACCACGCCCACCATGACCATGGCGGTGGCGAACCCGCACAGCCCGCCGCCCACCTTGTGCACCAGGGCCGGAAATTCCAATTCACTGCGAATCATCGAGTCGGTGATCGTCCGCATGACCAGCAGCGTGATCACAAAGATCGACAGAAAGCCCACGGTATGGGCGTACTCGGGCATCCGTTCCCAGAGGAACAGGTCATAGAGCGTTTCACTGAACCCGAACGCCGTCGCCGCGGCCAGGATGGTCAGCACCGTCATGATGAAGGCGCTGAAGAACCCCTGGATCGCCTGGAAAAAAGTGATCGCCAGAATCAAGATGACGCCCACGAGGGACAACCACATCACACACCGCCTTTACTGGCTGCTTACTTTACCGGCTGCCGGCTACTTGCTTTTTTTTTATCAGCCGGTTGCAGTACCCGCAGAATCTCGTTCATGCCGGTCGTGCCTTCGCGGACCTTCTCGAGCCCTTCTTCCCAGACGTAGCGCATCTGATTCTTGCGGGCCTGGTCACGAATATCCTTGATCGACGCGTTCCCCTTGATCATCTCGCGGATCACGTCGTCGATGATCAACAGCTCGAAGACGCCGGTGCGGCCGAGATATCCGGACCCCTGACACGACGGGCAGATGATCGGGTTGCCCTTCTTGTCGACCTCCGGCTCGGCGGGCGGCTGATAGAACACCTGGTCCTTGGTTACGGGCAGGTTGGCTTTCCGCAGGATGTTCGGGTCGGGTCGGTAGGCCTGCTTGCAACTCGGACAGAGGGTGCGGATCAGCCGCTGGCAGGTAACCGCCTGCAACGCCTCGGCGGCCAGGGTCCGGTCCTCGCACAGGTTCAAGAAGGTCTGCAGGGCCGAGCAGCTGTCCGGCGAGACAATGCCGCAATAGAGCTTGCGTTCCTGTGTGCTCGCCCCCTTGGCGAGCAAGGTCGCGGTGTCGGCGTCGTCGCAGACCTCGACCATGACCACGTCCGGCTCACGACGCAGGATGGTTCCGAGTTGCTGGGCGTAGGAGGCGGTCGGGCCCTCGCCGCGGAACAGGTTCTGGGTCACGTTCTCGAGGTCCATCAGCGGCGACTTCTCGAGCGTGTGCAGATGCTGGATGAACGCGTCGTGCGACCGCAGGGCGGCGTACATGGTGGTGGTCAGCCCGTTGCGCTTCGGGGCGGAGAAAATGACCAGCCCTTTCGGCTCGCCGAGCAAGGCCTCGACGCGTTTCAGTTGTACGGGACTCAATCCGATCTCGGTCAGGCGCAGCTTCGCTTCGTCGCTGGTGACCCGCAGGTAGAGCCGCTCGCCGGCGGTCGAACCCTCGGTGCGAATGCTGATCTCCATCTTCGCCTTGCCGCCCGCCCCGGGAATGAGCGCCTGAATCTTGCCCACCTGGGGACGCCGACGCTCCTCGGGGTCCTGACCGGCGATCTTCCGCATGAACATGAGCAATTTCTCGGCCTTTTCAAGCGGATACGGGGGACACTCGATGACGGCTCCGTCGATGCGGTAGGCGAGCCGACCCTGCTCGCCCTGTATGGCGAGATTCACCTCGGTCGCGCGACGCCACAAGGCATCGAACAGGAAGTCCTGAGCAATCTGGTAGGCTTCGATCTCTTCGAGCGTTTCGGGCACGGCGACCTGCTTGCCGTCAGACGCTTTGAGCTTGACCTTTTCGGTGGCCTGCATCTTCTCGCCCTTGGACTTGCCCATGCCCGCGATCAATCGACTGATGTGCGCGGGGGTGAAGACGCGGGCGCTCTCGACCACCACGCTGTTGCGGTAAACGACGTAGACGATGCCGGCTCCGCCCGCGAGCAGGAACCACACCAGCCCGCCGACCGCGAACAGCCCGCCCGCCCAGGGCAGGAAAAGCCAGGCCAAGGTCCCGAGGATCCCGCCGCACAGCACGACCCCGTTCCAGACTTCCTTCAGGGCGAATTTGAGGTAACGGGTGTCCCGGTTGGTCCACTGACAAAAGTGCAGCCAGACCAGGAACACCACGAAGATCACGACCAGCTTCACCGGGCTGACGTAACCGCCACGCTCGGGAAGCTGCTGGGCCAGGATGAGATTCCAATGCATCATGAGGATCGTCTTACGCTGTCCAAGCCACCGACGCGATTCGCGTCACAACCGTACCGGCACGCCGCGGGCGGCCATGATCTGTTTCGTTTCCCGAATCGTGTACAAGCCAAAGTGAAAGATACTCGCCGCCAGGGCCGCATCCGCGCCGCCGGCGGTTACCGCGTCGGCCAGATGCTCGGGCCGGCCCGCGCCGCCCGACGCCACCACCGGAATCGACACCGCGTCGGCCACGGCCCGCGTCACTTCAAGATCATACCCGTCCTTGGTCCCGTCGGCATCCATGCAGGTGAGCACGATTTCGCCCGCGCCCCGGGCCTCGACCTCCTGAGCCCAGGCCACCGCCTCGAGCCCCGTCGGTTTGCGGCCGCCGTTGATGAACACTTCCCAGCGTTCGGCCCCATTTTCGTCGCGAATCCGCTTGGGGTCGATGTTCACCACGATGCACTGGGCCCCGAACCGTTCGGACGCCGCCCGCACCAAGTCCGGCTCGGTCACCGCGGCCGAGTTGATCGACACCTTGTCCGCCCCGGCCTTGAGCAGAACCCGGATGTCGTCCAGCGTGCGAATCCCGCCCCCGACGGTCAGCGGCATGAAAACCTGCTCGGCGGTCTGCGTGACCACGTCGAGCAGGATGTCACGTTCCTCGTGGCTGGCCGTGATGTCGAGAAACACCAATTCGTCGGCGCCCTCGCCCTCATACCGGTGGGCCACCTCGACCGGGTCGCCCGCGTCGCGCAGCGACACGAAGTTCACGCCCTTGACGACGCGACCTTGATCGACATCCAGGCAGGGAATCACGCGTTTGGCAAGCACCGGCGACTTCCTGGGTCCACCCCCCCGGGTAGCCTGTTTATTGTAGTGTCTCGGCAAGTTGGTTCAACCCCGGCATACGACCGAAATCGCGTACCGGTTGAGCGGCGACCCGAAGGGGGAACGCGTTTTTTGTACGCCGGACGCGAAATGCTCCCCTCCGGGTCGCGGCTAAACGACCTTGCACCCTCACGGAACCGCGAGCTTGCGTTCGAGTTTCGCGATCACGCCGGGGGAATTCGGCTCGTCGCTGAATTCCCGGCGAAGACGTGCCAGGTAGGGTGCTACACGCTCGCGTCGCTTCGTCATCGGTTCGGACGACGACACGTAGAACAGGGCAAGATCGGCGAGGGGCCAGAAGTTGGTCGGATCGGCCTCAATCGCCTGGAGGTAGTGTCGCTCGGATCGGTCGCGCTCGCCGCGCTCGTCGTGGATCAGGGCTCGGCCGTAATCGATCCGACCGGCCAAACCCGCGCCGGGCCAGCGCTCGGCCCGATCAAATGCATCGAGCGCTGCGTCATAGTCCTTCGCCTTGTACAGCGCCCACGCCCGTTCGAGTTGCCGGCTCCGATCGGATCGCTCGACGTAGGTCACCCCGGCCAGGACGAAGACGGCGACGGCGAGCAGGTTGCCCATCCACGCGAGTCGCCGAGGAGTCGGAACCACTTCTCGCGACGCTCGAGCCCGACGTCGCAGCGCGAACCAACCGACAAGAAACACGACGAACAGACCGGCGAAGAGCAGCCCCTCGTGGGTCGGATTCTGCGGAATGACCGCGCGACCGACGCCCACCGCGTGCGGCCAGAACGGCCACAAGGGCATGCGGTCGGTGGTCTGGAGCATATCGAGAATGTCGTGCAGCAACACCGTCAGCAGGCTGACGCTGAAAATGTGACGGAAGCGCAATCCGGCCAACCGGGACGCTGCACCGGCGATGATCAGCGATGCAACCACGGCGAACCCGATCGACTGGCTCAACGGTTTGTATCCGTGCCGGCCGGCGAGCACGCAAAGCTGGCCGACAACGTCAGGCAAGTAGGCCAGCACCACGATGCCCGGAAGCCAGAACGCGTGAACGGCCGGTGAAATCGAGCGCGGCCGGGTCACCATCGCGGTCGCGATACCCACGAAACCATGGCCGAGCAACGGCATGAACCGGAAACCTCCGAAGACCGGGGCGATTGATCAGGGACTCGCGCGACATGACTACACGTCAAGGACGTGTACAACCCAATCCGTCATGCGTGAGAGCGGAACGTCATGCAAACCTCCACGCTCACGTTGATGATCGTCGTCGTGGTTGCGGCATGGTGCGGAACACCCAATCCCACAACGGCGACGTGACGCCGTAGCTGCGGTGCCAGTCGGCGTGGTGATGGCGGGCGTGGTATTTGTTCAGGTACCCCAGGCCCCAGATGCGCCACTTGGCGTGGCTGGCGAGGTGGACGAACTCGTAGATGACGTACCCGCTCATCAGTCCGGCCAGCGCGAGCAACGCGCGGTCGAGGTCGCCGACGCCGGCGTAGATCAGGCCGAAGAACAGCAGCGTCAGCGGGATGCTGCCGCGTAGACGTACCACCGAATGGCCGAGATCGTGCGGGACGCGGTGATGTCGCAGGTGGGCGTCGTCCTGGAATTTGGCCATGCTCGCCGACCAGGGCTTGATGTGCATGGCCCGGTGCAGCGTCCATTCGAGCAGGGTCCACGCGAACACGCCGGCGGCATACAGCGCGAGCGCCGTGCCCTGACCGACCGCGGCGCGTTGATGCTCCCATGCCGCGACCGCGATGACCAACGGCGGGTACACCAGAAACGGCCGCGCGCAGAGCAGCCATTCGTACGGAACTCGTTCTGTTCGCGCGGTTGTCACGGTTGGTCACCCTCATGCGCTATCGACCGGGCTTCGACTTCCCGTCGCTTTTATTTTTACCCACCGTCGCGCGGGGATCAAGCTTCTCGAAGATGATGATGTGCTGGCGAGGGAGCACGTCGAGCGTCTTGGTCCAGCGTGCGGGGTGCGGGGCCATTTCCTTTCGGACCTGCTTCTCGCTCATCTTGTGCACGAGCTTGATCGGCACGTCGGGGTCTTCGAGCCGGTATTCGACGAAGACGAGCCGGCCGCCGGGCTTGAGGGCCTCGAGCAGCTTGACCGTCATTTCCCAGGGGTGCGAGAACTCGTGGTAGACGTCGACCATGAGTATCAAATCGACCTTGCCGGCGGGCAGCTTCGGATCGGCGATCGTACCGCGGATCGGCTCGATGTTTTTGACGCCGCGCTCGCGCATGCGTTCGCCGATGATGTCGAGCATCTCCGGCTGAATGTCGACCGCGAACACCCGACCCGTCGGGCCGACCCGTTCGGCGAGCCGGAAGCTGAAGTAACCGGTGCCCGCGCCGATGTCGGCCACCACGTCGCCGGGACGCAGCTTCAGCGCGTCGAGCAACTTGCCGGGGGCTTCTTCCTGTTCGCGTTCAGGGCGTTCGAGCCAGTCGGCGCCGAGATGCCCCATGACGTGGGCGATCTCCCGGCCCATGTAGAACTTGCCGATGCCGTTGGGGTCGTGCTCCTCGCGCGTTTCGTAACGCGGGGATTCCGGCTCGGCGGCCGGTGCGACCGCAGCTAACGCCAGCGTTAGGGATAATGTGGCCGTCACTCTTGGTCGAGATTGCATCTGTAATTGTCTCGCAGGAAAGGATTCCTGCTTCGGTGGGTGCGAGAAAGGATTCTCGCACCAGCATATGCCAGCATATTATTTGTCGGAATTCAGTTCCTTGATGCGGATGTCCTTGAACCGGATTTCCATCGGCGGACCCGAGTGGATCTGTAACGAGATGATCCCTTCTCGGGCGATCTCGGCATCCGGTTCACGGTAATCGACCGTGGTGACGCCGTTGATTTTCAACACCACGTGATCGCCGGCGACGCGGATCACGTAGCGGTTCCAGCCGTCCTTCTTGAGGACCTTCTTCAGCGCGTCGTCGGCGGGTACGAGCACCTTGTTGCGCCGGGCCTCGTCATAGAGACAGCCCCAGTAGTTCTCGCCGATGTCGGCCTGGTAACCCGAGACGTGCTGCGGAATCTTACGGCTGCGGAACTGGATGCCGCTGTTGCCCTTGCCGTCGAGCATATGAAAGTCGAGCCGCAGCTCGAAGTCGCCGTAAGTGCGGGTGGTGTTCAGAAAGTCGTTGTGCTTGATGCCGGGCGACTTGCCGACCACCATGCCGCCCTCGACGAGCCAGTGCGACGTGTCACCCTCCCAGCCGGTCAGGTCGACGCCGTTGAAGATCGGGCGAAACCCGTCGGCGTCGGTCACCTGGGCGATCGCCTGCGGACTGCCCGCCCATCGGATCGCATTGGCGACGAGCCGGCGATAGGACGGATGGCGATAGGCTTGCGCATCGTGCCCGAGCTGAATGTAGACCACCGGCGAGTTGCCGGCGCGATGCGTCCAGGCCAGGACCTTCCCGCTCATCGGGTGGTCGGTGGTCAGTAACGGGTGCACGTGCGCGTCGACAAGAAAGTGATTGTAGGTTTCGTCATGGATCGTGAACTCCTTCAGCCCGGCCGTGATCGGCGATGCCGTGTCCGCGATGCGGACCGGAATGACCTGGCCGTGATGGAAGGTCGAGTTGCGGTGCTTGACGCCGTTGATGACCGCCGATTGGAACAGGAACTTGCCGCCGAGCATGTGATGATACTCGGTCCGGTTCGGCACCGACGCGAGCGTGTGGTGCAGCCCGACCACACCCTTCCCCCGGTCGAGCAGCCGGGTCAGGCGCTCGAGTTGCTCCGACGGCAGCTTGGCGGGCATGTCGTAAAAGACCAGCACGTCGTAAGCGTCGGCTTTGTCCGCGGCGAACATCTCACCCGCCTGCGGATGCTGCGCGAAGGCGACTTCGATACCGTCATGCCCGGCGAACAGATCGGCGAACGGTTGCTTCTCGAAATCATGACCGCCGGTGACGACGAGGGCCCGGATCGTAGCCGACCGTTCGGCGGCAACCGTGGGACGAGCGAGGAAAAGCAGCACGGGCGCTAGTAACAACATGTGAAGCATTCTCATGGCCGGACTCCTCCAGAGCGATCGCGTCTAGACGCCGAAGCATCATGACAAAGCATCATTCTCTCTGCGTGCCGTCACCCAGGTCAAGTCGACAGGAAGCTACCGTCGGGTTCAGGTGCTGACGGACGCGGAGGGCTCTTTTGCCAAGGTCATGCGCGTGAGCACGATGAAGATGATCCACGCCCCGGCGGCAATGGCGGCCTGGATCATGACTCCGATGCCGGGAGTTGGGCGCGGATGTTGCCAGACGAGCACCAACGCGCCGGGCGGCGAGATCGCAGTGATCCAGCTCGGCTCCGGCTGAAACTGCATAGGGCTGAACGCGGCGGCCGCCATATCGACCACCGGCGGCACGATCCAAAACAGCAGCACCCAAGCCAGCGCGAGCCAGGCGACGCGCAACCGCGCCATGTAGGCGACCCACATCCACGGTCCCATGGGGGCAAGCGTAAGAAAGACAATCGCCAACGACCATGTCCAGTTGCTTTCGTGCGTCCGCAGGCCGGCGGGATACCACGGCCGACCAAGCACCCACGCTGTCCCGACCACCAGGAGTGCAATCGCGAGGGTCAGCCCGATCAGTCGTCGCCCATGCCGACGCCGTTCGGACAGCGTACGTGCTATCGCACCCTGCTCGGCCACGACCGAAAGGGGCAGCAAGCCGAACAGCGCACCAACAAGAAGCCAGGCCGCCAGTTGCCATGCCGGTTTGATCTTGTAGTAGTCAGTCAATCCGAAGCCATCGGTGGCGCCCAAACCGATTCCGCCCAGCAGCGCGACCAGGAGTACGAGGATCAAACCGAGTCCGGGCGGGAAGGCGCGGATGTCGGCTCGCCGATACTTCCGGGCGGTGGCGGCGAGGCAGGTGGCCAGGATCCCGGCTTGAAGCAGCAGGGCCGGTGCCGCCAACGACATCGCGTTCTCATTGAGACCGAGTCGGGGTCCTGCGTTGTTGGTCATGGACCAGAACGGCAGTCCGACGAGCAGGCCGAGCCCGGGCAGGAGGGCGACCAGAAAACCGGCCGAGGGCGCCCCCACGAGCACCGCGATCAGCAGGAGGTTCATCGAACCCTGGCTGCCGACGGCGAGGAGGGTGATGATGCTCCAGACGATTAAAGCTACCCACAACATCGCCCCATTCGTCATCAGCCAACCGTCCGGGGAATCTCCGCTCACGACGGTGAAAATCAGGCCGGCGGTGACGTTGCAGCCGGCCAGCACGAGGACCTGAATGTTCGAGCCGATCAGGTAGCCGATCGCCGCAGTCAGCCCAGACATGGGCGTCAAGCGGTGGGATTCGATCATGCCGGTCGAGAAGTCCCGCTGCACCGCCCGCCGGATCGCACTGCTTCCGACCAACATCAGCACCCCCACCTGGAGAAAGGCCAGGACGAGGAGCCAGCCCTGACAGACGGATTGAAGAGGGATTCCCGGATCCATGCGGAAAATGGCTGCGGTCAGGCCGCCGACTACGAGCGCATAAATCGCGATCAGGGCCAGATTCCGGCGCCAGCCCCCCTGAAGCTGGAACTGGACCCACCAGAGCGAGTTTGCGTAGATCGAGTTGAGACTCATACGTCCGCCAGCCGATATTCGGTACGCCTCGGGCGCGCGAAAGATCGCCCCCGGTCAGCGTGAGGCCGCTCCGAGCCGCGGGATTCATCCCGCGCTGTTCGTGAGTGTACCATGCCGTGGCACCGCGCGGGATGAATCCCGCGGCTCGGGGAGGCCAAAACCGCTCCTGTGAGTTTTTTGGGGCGGACCGTTGAATCATCCCCCGCGGGTCGGGTATAGTATGCCCCGGACCCGGTGAGGCGTTTGTCACGGAGGGTGCCGACCTCGGGTCTGTTCTCGTCCCCGGCGTTGGTTGGAACCCTGCGGTCCATCACCGATGTGATGGCCGGCAGGTACGTTATGGCCCGGTCCGATCGGAGTTGTTCGTCGATCGGATCAGGGTTGGGTACTCGCATCGTATGGACTTATGAGAAACAGGTAGGTGGACCATCCGAGTCAAGAAACGAGGAAACGAGTCGGTCGAGCAGTTGCTCAAGCGCTTCAAGAAGCTCTGCCAGCGTGAAGGTCTGGTGCGGGACATGAAGCGATACAGCTACTACGAGAAGCCGTCGGAGCGTCGTCGTCGCGCGGTACGCAAGGCGCGCCGTCGTGCTCAGCAGGCTCTGTTACCCGAGTAGGGGCTGCCCGAGTAGGGGCTGCCCGAGTAGCGACCGCACCGTGCGGCATGCGCAGTCAGTCCACCTGCTTCTCAGTCCACCTGCTTCACTCCGGTTTGCAGATACGCCTCTTCCAGATCCCGCGCCATCGGCGCGAGTGACGCCACCGCCACATCCGCCAGGACAAGCCGTTTCAACAGGGCAGCGGCCTCGGCGCGGTCCTCGTCGAACTCGAAGAACGCTTCGGACCCGTTGACCTCGAGGCGTTCGATGTTGACCTCGTTACGAAGCAAGCCCTCGAGCTCGGGCGCCGGCCGGGCGAGCACGAGTCGGTAGCGACAGCGATGGGCCTGCCCGTCAATCAACTCACTTACCGAACCGAATCGAACGAAGCACCCGCGCTCCATGACCCCGACGTGCGTGCAGTATTCGTGCAGGTCGGCGAGGATGTGTGACGAGACGATCAACGCCTTACCCTGATCGCGCAACGACCCGAGCAGCCGTCGAAACTGCACGCGCCCGGCCGGGTCCAATCCACCGGCCGGCTCGTCGAGCAGGATGATCGTCGGGTTCGGCAACAGGGCCCGGGCGATGACCACCCGCTGACGCATGCCCCGCGACAAGGCTTTGATCAGCGACCGGCGCCGGTCCGTCAGCCACAACGCGTCGAGCCAGAACTCGATCCGCTCTTCGACGACATCGTTGGGCAGTTCGTAGGCCCGGCCGATGAAGGTGAGAAACTGCTCGACGGTCAGTTCCGGATACGCGGGCGGGTTGTCGGGCGCGAACCCGACGTGCCGGCGGACCGTCCATTCCTCGCCCGCGGCGTCGATGGGTCGCTCCATCGCCTGCACCTCGCCGGTCGCGAGCTGCTGCAAGCCGGCCAGGGCGCGGAGCAGCGTCGTCTTGCCCGCGCCGTTGGGTCCGATCAGCCCCATCAACTGCCCGGCCTCGAGCGAGAAGGACACGTCGCGCACCGCGACTTTGCTGCCGTAGCGGACCGTGACGCCGTTGGCCTCAATCAGGGGTGTTGTCACACTGACACGACCTTGTTACTCCGAAGCGCCGAGCAAGCTCGGCGGCTCAATCGTACATCATCCGGAATGCGATACGCTCGACCCGGCGCCGAAGTTCTCCGGTCCCGACCGGTACTCGCGTTTTTACTCGTGATACGCCATGATGTCGTCGTAAGCAACCGCGCGATGATTGATACGAACCCTGAACCGGAGTGTTGACGCATGAAACCACAAACAGACCGTCGTGATTTTCTCAAGCAGGTCGGTGTCGCTTCAGCCGGGGCATGGCTGGCGACCGGTACCGGAACTTCCGCCGTCGGCGCGCCACGGATCGGCTCGAACAAAAAGCGAAGCCTCCTGTTTCTGACCAAGTCGTCCGGCTACCAGCACGGCGTGGTCAAACGCGACGGCGACAAGCTCAGCCATGCCGAGCGCGTCCTGACCGAACTGGGTCAGCAAAACAACTTCGAGGTCAACTGCACCAAAGATGCACGCATCTTCTCGTCCGGTGACATCGACCGGTACGACACGTTCGTGTTCTACACCACCGGCGACTTGACCACCAAGGGCGGCCAAGACAACAGCCCGGCCATGACGCCCGAGGGCGAACGGAACCTGTACGACCTGGTCCGCGGCGGCAAGGGATTCGTCGGCTCGCACTGCGCGAGCGACACGTTTCACACCCCGGGTGAGGCGCTCGAGAATCAGAAGACACCCTCGACGTTCGTGGCGATGCTCGGCGGCGAGTTCTTCAGCCACCATGCAGAACAGGTGGCCCGGATGACCGTCGCCGACCCGGGCTTTCCGGGGGTCGAGAAACTCGGCGACGGATTCGACCTGCACGAGGAATGGTACTCGCTCAAGAACTTCGCTCCCGACATGCACGTGATCCTCCGCCAGGAGACCTACGGCATGGAGGGCCCCAATTACATGCGTCCGGCTTTCCCGGCCACGTGGGCGCGGATGCACGGCAAGGGACGCGTGTTCTACACCTCGATGGGCCACCGCGAAGACGTGTGGACGAACGATGTTTTCCATGCGGTCCTGCTCGGCGGCATCGCCTGGGCCAACCGCAACGTCGACGCCGACCTGACCCCCAACATGAACAAGGTCACCCCCTACGCCACCGAAATGCCGAGACCCAGGCCGAAGAAATAGGGTGAACGGCACACATTAAAACTGTGGCCGCCGCTGGTGCGAGAATCCGCTGGTGCGAGAATCCGCTGGTGCGAGAATCCATTCTCGCACCCACCCATGTGGGAATCCCTTCCCGCGAGGTACACGCAGGAAAGGCTTCCTGCGTACAGAGGGGGCGAGATGGGAATCTCGCCCCAGCGTGCTTGCGTCGTCAGGCATATTATGACGGAACACGGCGGACCGAATCGTCGTACAATGGAGACGATGGGACTTACATTGTAGCCGACGGGAGCGATCATGCGATTGAAGCTCAAAACACGGTTTCGAGTGATCTTGCGGGAGTGGGGCAAGCCGCTGCTGATCGTTCTGCTGATCGGCGTGACGCTTCGCTCGGCCGTGGCCGACTGGAACGACGTGCCCACCGGCTCGATGAAACCGACCATCCTCGAAGGCGACCGCATCTTCGTCAACAAGCTCGCCTACGGCCTGCGCCTGCCCCTGACCGCGTGGTGGCTCACGCGATGGAGCGAACCGCAACGCGGCGACGTGGTGATCTTTTTCTCACCCGAGGACGGCGCCCGACTCGTCAAGCGCGTCGTCGGTCTGCCCGGCGATGTCGTGGTCATGCGCCGCAACCTGCTCATCATCAACGGGCAGCCGGCCGACTACGGGCCGCTCGATGAGGAGATCGTCAACCAGATCGCCGTCGACAAGCAATCGCACCATCAGTTCGCGGCCGAGAAACTCGACGATCAGGCCCATCCGGTGATGGCCACACCCGCCCTACCCGCGATGCGCTCCTTCGGGCCCACCACCGTGCCCGAGGGTCATTACTACGTGCTCGGCGACAACCGCGACGTCAGCGGCGACTCGCGCTTCATCGGCACCATTCCCGCCGAGCAGATCGTCGGCCGGTCCAGCCGCGTCATCCTGTCGCTCGATCCGGAAAGTCCTTTCACGCCCAGATGGGACCGCATCCTCCGCACGCTGCCGTAATCCCCATAGTGTAGTGTATGCAGAAGGACGTGGTTTTCAGGATTCCGAACCCCAAGCGAAAGCGCGGGGCCGAGAACCCGCTCGCTTGCGCTCGCGGCTCGGATCAAATCCCCGGTACACTGTCACGCCTTGCGCAGGTCGGCGACGGGAACGGCGAAGCCGTCGATGCGGTTGTCGATGAGCTGAATGTCGCGAGTCTCGGGGCCGATCTTGATCCCGGTGCGGCGCATCGGAGCGCGGGTCTCGCGCACCTCGTTGCGAGCCAGCGTGATCGACCGGGTCTGACCCTGAATGTCGATCGCCACGCCTTCGTCGTCGCCGTTGTCGAAAATGCGGTTGTCCTCGAGCGTGTTGCGGTTCGGCCAGAAGTCCTTGCCCCGGTCGTCGGTGCGGAAGAGCACGCCGTTGGTGCCGCTGTCGCGAATCACGTTGTTGCGAATCAGGTTGTCGGTGTCGTTGTGGCCGATGCTGATGCCGAAGGTGTTCTCCTCCAGCGTGTTCTTCTCGGCCAGGCTGTACTTGACGCCCCAGCAGTAGAAGATGCCGATGCGGTTGCGCTGCACGGTGTTGCCGCGGATCAGCGGGCGCTGCGAACCCGAACCGGGATGCAGGCCCAGGTCGGCGTTGTCGTAGCTGTGACAGTTCTCGACGACGCAGTCGTGACAGATCTGCCAACTGACGCCGTCACCGTTGTAGTTGCGGGTGGTCAGGCCGCGCATGGTGAACCGGTTGCAATCCTGGAGAAAGACGCAGCCGCCGTAGTTGCCGTTGAGGTTGTCGTTCTCGGCCCGGTTGCCGTCGAGGGTGAGGTTCTCGATGACCACGTCGGCGATGTTCTCGCCCGACAGCAAGGGGAACAACGTGGCCACCTGCGGTGATTGCTTGATCCAGAAGTTCTTGCGCAACGCGCGATCGAGTTTGAAGCGGTTGCCGGCCCGGGCGACGAGGGTGCGTTTTGCGGTGTCGTTGCCGTTTTTGAGAAACACCCCGTCGCCGATCCGGACCCCGTCGGCGTCGGCGAGCGTGATTTCCTGGTCGTACCAGTCGGCGTCCTCGGCCAGCGCAAGCGTCTTCGACGGGTTTTTAAGCAAGACCGAGTCGGTTCCGCTGCCGACGAGGCGAATGCCCGAACGCAGGTAGACGGCGTTACGCAGCGCATACGTGCCGGGCAAAATGCGAACCGTGCCCCCGCCGAGTCGGGCGACGTAATCCACGCCGGCTTGAATGACCTTGTCGTCGCGACCGACCAGGTCGGCTTGAGCCGGTCCGACCGTGATCGTCAGTCGTCGATCCCAGTCCGGCTCGACCCGCGCATCGCCCGAGGTCGCTCGCGGCTGCGTCACCGGCGGTCGCTCGTCGGCGAAAACCCGTCGCGCAAGCGCGGCACCGGCCAGCAACCCCGACGCCGCCCGCAAAACACCTCGTCGCGTGATGTCGTCCGCGGCTCGCATACCCATGGCATGCTCCTGATCGTTCGTGTCGAAGTGACAACAAACTAGTCTAGAGCATGTGCATTGGATTGCAACGAATCACGGAGCGAGCCGAATTGCGCACCTCAAAGCCGCGTGATTACGGACTACTCGGCACGGCATCCACGCCATCGGTCGTTTCCCCGGCGACGACGGTCACCACCGGCTCTTCGGCTTCCAAATCGCTAAACGTGAACACGACCCGATAGTCACCCGCGGGCAACCCGCTCAGCACGTAGGTGCCGTCGGCTTCGGTCGAGGTGCTGGTCACTTCCACATCGTCACCGTCGTACGCGGTTACCACCGCGCCTTCGATCGGCAACCCGTCGCCATCGGTCACGGTGCCGGCGATCCGACCCGCATCGACCAGATTGATCAGCCGCATGGCCACCGATGGCGTGAACTTGAACTCGCGAATTTCGTCGGGACTGTCGATCTTGCCGCCGGGAATCACGTTGAACAACCGACTCAGGTCGACATCGAGCAGCAGCACGGTCTCGTCGCCGTCGGCCACATCAAACGTGAAGTGCAGTTTGATCCCCGTCTGCTCACCGCTGGGCACGGTCAGCAGGAAACTTCGGCCGTCTTCATTCTCGCCGGTCGCGTTATCGTCCGGCTTGAGCGTGATCATGCCGCCGGTGACGATTAGGCGCATCTGCGTGTACGTGCCGGCTTCGATCTCGGCATCGGCAAGTAAATCGACCCGACCGTTGCGCAAGTCGAGCAGGTTGAATTCCATGCCCGCGTCATCTTCGAAGATCACGACCCAAGGGCTACCCCCGTCATCGTCACCGTTATCACCGGTGCCGGCTCGTGCGCTATCGCTCGCCGTATCGTCATCCGGAGTGTCGGGCGGGTCCCCATCGTCACCGTCGTCCTGGCGTACCTCGACGCGGGTGATGGTAACGACGGCCTCTTCGATGAATTCCACCGGGAACGGTTTATCGGTCACCAGCACGCGGAGGGTACCCGTGCCGGTGTCGGACACGACATTGCAGCCGGTCCACCCGAGAATGCCGACGCCACACAAGACCGCTACCGTGAACAGGAGTGTTCCGCGTTTCAATCGTCCACCTCCATCTGAAGCTCGTCCATCCAAACCGGCACGGCCGGTACGCTTGATCTAACAGTGTACAATTCGCACCGCCGGGCGTCGCGAGCCATGCCGCCCCTTCGCCGAATCCAACGCTTGAGATCGTGCGAACATCCGTGTACCACCTAACGGCAAGGACTATTTATCGGAGGATCGACGTTGACGGGTCGTTGGTTGCTCGGTCTCGGCATGCTATCGAGCGTGGCCGTCTTCAATGCGCGGGACGGTAATCCCTCGCGGCTCGAACGGTCCGCGCTCGCCGACGCCCGGCAACGGTTGCTCGAACGCGTCGGCGCATTGCAACTGACCGCGGAGGTCACCGTCGAGGCGTTCCTGGCCGAGGACCGACGGCTCGAGCCGGTACTGGCCGAGCGTCTCAGTCAGGCGGAACAACTCGGCCAGCCGCGCGCTTATACGGACGGGACCGTCGAGGTTGACGTACGGATCACACTGGTGTGGCTGGTCGAACAACTCGGCGACCTGCACCGGCGTCTCTATCACGGCGATCGTGTGAAAGCGACCGACTTCGCCGCGATGACGACGCTGAACGTCGAACAGCATCTCGTCGCCACCGGAAGCGCAACCCCGATCGCCGCCCCCGACCGTGTCGAAGGACAAGCGCCGAACCCCCAACCGAGACCCGCCGGCTGGCAGCATGTTACCGACCAGGGCATGGTCATGGCCCGACACGCCGCCGAGCTGGACGCGGTACGACAACTCATCGAGCACGTCGCCGGTCTCGACCTGACCGAGACGCTCACGGTCGGGGAATTCCTGGCCGTCGACGCGCGGTTGCAGGCGGAATGGATCACGTTCCTCGAGCAAGCACGGTTCGGTGATCCGACCTACACCCCCGAGCGGATTTGCACCGTACCCGCGAAACAAGCCGTCGAACCGCTCATCGCACGAATCAATGACCTGCGCAAGCGACATGCCCGCGGCGATCAAGTCACGGAGAAGGACATCGAATCGTTGCGTCGCGGTTTGAATGGCACTGAAATTCAAGCGATCGGCTCCGGCATCGCCCCGCCGAGCTATGTCCGCCAACCGCGATCGGCCGATGCCCGGCGGACCCTGCCGGCATGGACATGGGGCATGCTGCGCGCCACCGCCCGCGGCGAGGCGCCGACCGCCGAGATCACCGCCCATCGAACCATCGCCGAGCAAATCGACGCGCTGTCGATCAGCGGGTCGCGCACCGTCGCCGACCTGATCCGCGAGGACAACGCACTGCGACGAGACATCGCGACCTACCTGACCGCGGTGCGCAAGATCGCCGAGACGCGCGAAACCGACGGCACCACGACCGTGACCGTCGAATTACCGCTGGAACGCCTCGGGCGCATCGTGACCCGACGGAGCAATGTACCGTAACCCATGCACCCAAGGCGGGAGAAACGCCATGCTGATCCGACGTTCGGGTTTCACGTTCTTGCTGGTCATGCTCGCCGTGCGCGTCGCCGACGCCGCGACGATCGACATCACCACGCCGGTCGCGCCGCCGCGCTGGGCGCTGATGGAGCGGCATCTGTTCGACCTGATGCACGAAGCCGCGGTCGATTTCGTGAAACGGTATACGCGCGACGACGGCACGCTCGTCTGGCGCGACGCCTGGCCGGGGATGGACGGTTCGGACGACGGGTATGAGAGCTTCTTCAACTTCGCGCTGTTCTACATCCTCGGCGGCGACGAGGAAATTCACCGCATCGCTCGCAAGGAATGGGACGCGGTCACCCGGCAATTCACGCGCTACGGGCAGGTGCACAAGGAATTCGACGCCTACTACGATTGGATGCACCACGGCGAGAGTTACATCTACATCTATTACCTCGGGCTGGCCGATCACACCGTGGCCAAAGACCGCGCCCGGGCCCTGCGCTTCGCGGGTCTCTACATGAACGAAGACCCCGAAGCGCTGAACTACGACTTCGAGCACAAACGCATACGGTCGCCCATCAACGGCAGTCGCGGCCCGCGCTTCATCAACTCGGCCGAGGACTGGTCGACCCATCGCGAAGTGCTCAGCCACTATCCTCTGCCGTTCGACGACATCCCCGGCGTGACCGACAGCAAGGCCTGGGTCGACGACAAGTTGTTCCCCAACATCCTCGAGGCCATGAACCGGCGCATGATGCAGTCGGACGTGCCGCAAAATCTGGCCTGCACCAGCCTGATGCTCAACGCCCTGATGTACACCGGCGACGAGAAATACCGTACGTGGATCCTCGACTACACCGACGCCTGGCGACAGCGCATCCGCGACAACAACGGCATCATGCCCGACAACGTCGGCCCGTCGGGCAAGATCGGCGAGCACATGGACGGCAATTGGTGGGGCGGCTACTACGGCTGGAAATGGCCGCACGGATTCTTCACCATCATCGAGCCGACCACGATCGCCGCGGAGAACGCCTACCTGCTGACCGGCGACGCTTCCTACCTGTCCATGCCGCGCTCGCAACTCGACCTGGTCACCGGCATGGAACAGGTCAAAGACGGCAAGCGACTCGTGCCCACCAAACACGATCAACGCGGCTGGTACGCGTACCAACCACTTCGACCGACCTATCACGTGCACCTGTGGAACGTCTCGCAATCGAAAGAGGACTGGCGGCGCCTCGAATCGGTACGCGGCGACGACGACTGGCTCACCGTCGGCGACTTCCGCACCAAGGGGGACTACGGGCACGAAGCGCCGTGGGTGCGATTCGTGACCGGCCACCATCCGGACTATCCCGAGAAGATCCTGGCCGTGACCTATTCGCAAGTGCGCCAACGCATGCAACGCATCGCCGCCGATCACACCGACCCGAAGACCTGGGACGTGCATCACTGGCAGGAGCTCAACCCCGTGGTGCTCGAAGGGCTGGTGCAGTTGACGCTGGGCGGACCGCAGCCGTTGTATCACGGCGGGGTGTTGCATTGCCGGGTGCGCTACTTCGACCCACAGCGCCGGCGTCCCGGATTGCCGCCGGACGTGGCCGTCCTGGTCACCCGGATCGAGCCCGAGCGCACCACGCTGCAACTCGTGAACACCTCGCCCAGCCACGCCCGTGAAATGATCATCCAGGCCGGCGCGTTCGGTGAGCATTCGTTTTCCAGCGTCAAGACCGTAGACGGAAAAACCGAGACGATCGGTGGCCGGCATCTGCGCGTACGCCTCGCCCCCGGGGCCGGCGGGCGACTCGTGCTTGGTATGAAGCGCTACGTCAACCCGCCCGCGTACGGTTTTCCGTGGTAGGTGTCGCGTTCGGCTTGGCGTTGGTTCACAACCCGCTCGCTTGCCCTTGACTCGCGACGCGACTTCGTCGCACTTGAACGCGCACGCGTTCGTCGCGTGTCAAGGGTTGCGCTCGCGACTCGGATTCACCACCGACGTTCGAGCGCGGACGCTACTTGCCCGCGGTATGCAGGCCGAAGAGTACTTCGCGGGTTTTCATCAGGCCGAGTAAGGCGTGTTGGCAATGGTCGATGCGCAGGTGGTGATTGACGGGGTTGGTGCGCACCCCGCCCACCATGTCTTTCGGCGACAGGATGTAGTAACACTCCTCGGGACGCACCATGAGCTGCAACACGAACCGTGCCGCGCGGCGCACCACCGCTTCATACCGGCGGGCTCGTTCGTGCTCGCCGCGTTCCCGCGCCAGCGCCAACGCGGCCGCGAACGCTTCGAGATAGGACGCGGTGAGGTGATCGGCCCAGCCCGGATAATCGTTGGCGATACCGCCGTGTAGTTCCGGTGCCGAGCAATTCGTCTCGGTGAGTTGCTTGGCCGCGAGCCAGTCGACCATCTCGTACACGAACGCGGCCTGGTCACCGTCGTGGGTCACGCCGGCCATCCGGGCGAATGCCTGCGCCTGCCACACCACGAACGACGCCATCGGTTGCTCACGAAACAGCAGCTGATAGAACGGCAACGCCGACGTGAAGTACTTGGGGATGGGCGACTCGGGCAGTCGGGTGCGGGCCTCCCACTGGGCCAGGGCCAACAGCGCCTTGCCCGGCCCGGTCGCCTGCGCCTTGGGATCGTTGCCCGGCGTGGCGGGAGGATAAATATCGAGGAGCATGCCGTTTTTCTGCCGCAGGGTGAGCATCGCCCCGATGAACTTGCGCCGGGCATCGGCGAATCGCTTGTCGTCGGGATGCTCCATGAGAACGAGCGCATACAGGGCACTGAGTCCGACCGGGTTCGCCTCACCGATCGAGCCCAGCAGCAGCAGTTCGTCTTGTCCCGCCAACGGAAGCGCGTACTGCGCGAACTGTTCGGTGCCGCGGGTGACCGACGTGATGATATCGTCCCGGCCGCTCCAGCGCGCATAGCGCGTCAGGGCCCAGAGCGAACCGGCCTGGCGCATCGCGCTGTTCGCATCGACATATTGATCGATTTCCGGGCGATATTCGTAGCTGAACAGGCCGGATTCGAGTTGCCGGTATTTCATGTATTCGCCGATCGCATCGATCGCCCGGTCGAGACCGTCGGCGGTCACCGCGTCCGGCTCGATCAGCACCATGCCGCGGCGCAGGGTTACCGGCTTGCTTTGCGGTTCGGGTTCATGGAAATGGGTCGAGCGGAATCGAAAAGGCCGGAGCGTCTCGGGCGGCGCGGTCCGCTTCGGCGTCCCATCGGCACGGAGTCGTGGTTCTCGCGTGCGCAGCCAGGCCGCCGGCGGATAGACCCGATGTCGGCGCGTGGTCACCGCACCGGACGAAGTGAGCAACCCGTAGGCGATCATGTCCGCGGCGGTCAGGCACAGCTCGCGATCCCCCACGCCGATGCCCAAACCGTCCAGGCCGGGATCGACCGCGTCGCGCAAACCGGCATTGTTACTCAGGTCGATCCCGAGGTCCTGAATCTCGCCGATCAGTTCGATGGCGATCGTCATGGTGCGCAACGACTCGGCCGTGCGCGCGTCACCGATTCTGGGGTCTTTACCCGCCTCGCGCGCCGCGGTCAGACAGGCCTGCACCGATTGACGACGCGTGGACGAACCGATGCCGCGCAAGCGACCCCCGCGACGGAGCGTCACCGTCGCCCGACAAAAGAGCGAACGCAGCGTATCGGGCACGTACGGCGGCTCGTAGATCTCGTCCCCGGTCCAGGACGCCTCGACGGCGCGCCGCGCGACACGGAGTAAGTAGGCCTTGTCCAAATCGGAGATCTCCGGCGCCGGTGGTGTGGGCGGATGATCGGCGGCCCGGAGCGGCGCGGGCATCATGTGCGGAATCAAGACGATCAAGACCCACACGCCCGATATCCGTCCCGTATGATGCTGGAACTTGAGTCCACTCATGGCCGAAAGTATAGTGAAACGCGCGGTGCGTCACAATTTCGACCCGAACCGCGAGGTTGTCCCGTTCCATGCCGAATGACCAGGACGTTTCCGACGCCATCATCGAGTCCGCGATCACGATCGCCAAGCGCGTCAAGGCCGAGGCCCTGCTCGTCTATGCCGACGCGACCGGCAATCTCGACCTGCTTGCCGAACTCAAGAAAGGGTCGCCCCGGCTGCTGATGCTGGCCCGCGATGACGAGGGGCGCGAACGCGCCGCCGCCCTGACCGACACCGTGGTCTCGGTCCCGAATTTCAACCTCACCCGCATGGACCAGATCAAGGTCGCGGTGCTGATGGCGTTTTCGCAACGGCTGCTCGCGCCCGGCGACACGTTCGTCTTTCTCACCGGCATCATGGGCCAACCGCTCGATACGATCGTCACCATGAGCGTGGGGCAGGAGCAGGAAATCTTTCAATCCGTCAAGCAGCCCAAGCTCACCGAGCACATCCGGCGCGTCGTGTTCGAGCGGGTGATCACCATTGCCCTGGAGCTGGCGAACGAAGGGCGGGAGGGGAAACCCGTCGGCGCGATTTTCGTGATCGGCAATCACCGCGAGGTCACCAAATTCTCGCAGCAGAACATCATCAACCCGTTCAAAGGGTACACCGAAAAAGAGCGCAACATTCTTGACGACGCCATGCGAGAGACGATCAAGGAGTTCTGCACGCTCGACGGCGCGTTCGTGCTCAAGGGCAACGGTGTGATCGTGTCGGCCGGCACGCACCTGCGCCCGGGCGTCGCGGGCGAGCCCTTACCGCAGGGCCTCGGGGCACGACACGCCGCCGCCGCCGCCATCACCGCGTCGACCAAGTCGATGGCGATCACGATCTCGGAGTCGACCGGTACCGTGCGCGTCTGGCGACTCGGGCAGCTCATCACCGAGATCGAAAAGGCGCCGCGCCCCACCGGCACCCACGTCAGCAGGTCATCCGACCCCGTCGGCGGCGCGTGAGAGACTTCACCCCTAACCCCACGCCAACCATCCGTCAGCGCGAACGCACCGATAGTGAAATCTCAGCGCCGCGGAATTCATCCCGCGCGGCCACGTCCATTGTGAAAATCGGCTGCCGCGGCTCAGGAGGGCGCTCGGAGCTTTTCAGTTTGACCGAACCGGCACGGACTCTATAATTCGGCTCGACTCGATACGGGACGACGATGTCGCCCCAAGGCGCGGTCGGGCGACAGCTTGTGAAACACATTCGTATTCGCCAGACAACCTGCCGACTCCGCGCATGCCCCGTGTGGCTTGCTTTCGTATTCACCTGCGCGAATGAACAAACGGCCCGGGCTCAGGATCTCGTCCCGCTCGGCGATCCGGTTGAACAACAACTCTCCCCGCCGGGTATCTCCACCGCGGACATCGAGCTGTTCGGGAAGATGGCGTACCGCTGGAAAAGCGACGCCGGCGAAGACGTCGTGCACTATGTCGGCGACTTCAGCCTGCACATGGGACGCCGGCGCGCGTCGGCCGACGAAGCGGTGATCTGGGTGTCGGCCGATACGTGGGAGGGTAAGCCCTATACCCGCCTGGACGTTTTCCTCTGGCGCCATGCCCGTCTCGTCGACTTGGGGGGCACCGTGACCACCGGACCGGTGCTCATGCTGACGCTCCATACGTTCGGCAAAACCAGCGTCGATGTCGACTTTTCCACGTCCCGTCCGTCGTCCGACAGCACGACGTACCAGGAGGCGACCCGGGTGCGTGAACGGCTGACGCGTTCGGCGCCACACGGCGCGCTCGAAGTCGTCGAGCCGGACAAGATGCGGATGCAGCCCACACCGCGGGCCCAACCGGTCGTCATCGTGCGCCCCGGACAGGACTTCGTCTTCGATCAGCACGGCGAGGACCACATCGCCACCGCGATCGGCTCGGTCTATATCGCCCAAGGCGCGATCGACAGCGCCGACTTCCTCGAGATCCGGGCCGACTCGGCCGTGCTTTACCTCACCGAAGAGCAGTTCGAGCGCAGCGTGAACCAATTGGAGGCCCGGCGCAGCCGCACCGGGCGGGATCGGAACGCTTCCGACGATCCGGTCGGCGAGCTGGCGGGCATGGTCCAAGCCGCCTATCTCGAGGGCGACGTGGTGATGACCCGTGGCGAACGCATGATCCGCGCCGCGAAGATCTATTACGATTTCGAGAACGAACGGGCGCTGATTCTCGACACGGTGATGCGGGGTTTCACGGCGGGTCGGGACGTGCCGATTTATGTTCGAGCCGGACAAGTGCGACAACTGTCACGAACCGAGTTCGTCGCTCGTGACGCCAAAGTCACGACCTCCGAATTCCACACGCCGCACTACCATGTCGGGGCCGATCGCGTCTACCTGCAGGACCGGACACCGCGCGACGCCGCGGGACAAATGATCGGGATCGAAGCCGGTCGCTATCGTATGTATGATACCACACTCAATATCGAAGGTGTTCCGATCACCTACTGGCCCTATCAGCAGGGGGATTTCCGCCGAACCGAAACCGTCATACGCGGGGTGCGAACCGCCTACACCGACACGTTCGGCGTGATGTTTCAGACCCAGTGGTATCTTTTCAACTTGTTGGGGCTCGAACCCCCTCCGGGTTTTGACGGTATCCTGCACACGGACTACATGAGCGAACGCGGGCCCGGGGTCGGCGTCGATCTCGACTACGAACGCGACGACTCGATGGGTCTGTTCCGCAGTTATTTCATCAACGACGACGGCGAGGACAATCTCGGGGGATTCCGCGACAATGTCGAACCGGATACCGAGAATCGCGGGCGCATCCTCTGGCGACACCGGCAATATTTACCGAAAGACTGGCAAGTCAGCTTCGAATTCGCCTACATCTCCGACCCGAACTTTCTCGAGTCCTACGAGGAATCGGAATTCGACACCGGCAAGGACCAGGAGACGCTGGTTCACGTCAAGAAACAGCAGGACAACTGGGTATTTACGCTGACCGCCCAATGGCGCACCCTCGACTACACAACCCAAACCGAACGGCTTCCGGATATGGGGTTCTGGCTGCTCGGCGAACCGGTCGGCGAATTCGCTACCTTCTACAATGAGTCCAGACTCGGCGTGGTGCGCTACCGCCCGGACAATCGACGCTTGCTCGACGGACAGACGTTCCGAACCGACAACACCGGTCGAACCCGACCCGTCGCCCGCGCCGACACCCGCAACGAAATCGATCTGCCGTTGGATGTCGGTCCGGTCCGGCTCGTCCCGTACGGCATGATCCGCGGCTCGGCTTGGGAAGATTCTCCGCGCGACTCGGCGCTGGAACGCGTGTTCGGCAGTTACGGACTGCGCGGCAACATGTTTTTTCACCGCACCTACCCCGACGCGAAATCCACGCTGTTCGACGTGAACGGAATCCGGCACATCATCAAACCCGACGCCGCCGCCTGGGCCAGCCATACCAATATCGACAGCGACGAACTCTCGCCGTTCGATGAGGGGGTCGAAGACATCGACGACTTCGACGGCGGCACCTTCGGCATTCGACAACGCTGGCAGACCAAACGCGGCGGGCCCGGAAAATGGCGCATCGTCGACTGGATCGTCTTCGACCTGGAAATGGGCGTTTTCAACAACGCCCAGGACTTCGAATTCACCCGCGGAAAAGTCATGCACTACCGGCCCGAGAATTC
>Ga0299906_10001005_pt1 | contig 24606 bp, 13 predicted proteins | sample RVTome_14_FD_200259 | JGI IMG/M metagenome (GOLD analysis project Ga0299906, IMG submission 200259) | Soil microbial communities from uranium-contaminated site in the Upper Colorado River Basin, Wyoming, United States - RVT145D125 (version 2) ...
TGCTTCGGTCGATCGACTCTCTCGTCGACGGCGCCGACGACCGGAAAGCGCCGGCGCCCGATCGCGTGACGCCTCGCTCCAGGGTGGAAGCCCCCCTGGCCCTCGCCCGGCTCGACTCCGCGAGGAGCCGAATTCTCGAGAACCTCGAATCGCTCTCGGGCCTCGACGGCGCGAAGCTCATGTATCCCCACCCGTTCTTCGGCGAGCTCGACCTCTACCAATGGCTTCTCATCGGGGCCTGGCACGAGCGGCGGCACACCCGCCAGATCGAGCGAATCAAAGGCGACTCCCGGTTCCCCGACCCCTGAGGTGACGATGTTCCGATCGGCGCTCCTCTTCCTGCTCCTGCCTCTCGCGGCCGCCGCCGAGGATGTGTCTCTCCTTCCCGCCGAAGGGGAGGCCGCCCGGTACTGGCCGCGCTGGCGCGGACCTTCGGGACAGGGTCTGGTCGAAGGCTCGGGCTACCCCGACGAGTGGTCCGATACCAGGAACGTCCTTTGGAGGGCGCCCGTTCCCGGAAGCGGGAACTCCTCTCCCATCGTGTTCCGCGACCGCATTTTCCTCACCACCGCGCGCGACTCCGGACGGAAACTATCGCTTCTCTCCTACCGGAGGACCGATGGAGAGCTTCTCTGGGAGACGGCGATTGACGCCGAAGCCGTCGAGCATGTCCACCAGAAGAACGGCCACGCCTCGGCGACGCCGGTGACCGACGGAGTCAGGATCTTCGCCTCCTTCGGCAGTCAAGGTCTCTCCGCGTTCGATTTCGACGGCACGATCCTCTGGCATCGAAAGCTCGGCGCTCTCAGCAACTACCATGGGAGCGCCGGCTCTCCCATCCTCTACCGCGGGAGCGTCATCCTCTATCAGGATCAAGAGAGCGGGTCGTTCGTCGCCGCGTTCGATCAGAAGACGGGCGATACGCTGTGGTCCACCGTTCGCGCGGCGACGGTCGGCTGGGGGACCCCCGTCGTCATCCGCGCGGCGGGGCGAGACGAGCTCGTGGTCTCGAGCCAGCACGCCGTCCACGCGTACGACCCGGAGAGCGGGAAGCTGCTCTGGACCGTCCAGGGGAACAAGTTCGAGGTGATTCCCACTCCCGTCGTGGGCCACGATCTACTCTTCTGCTCCTCGGGGCGCTCCGGCCCCACCCTCGCCATCCGCCCCGGTGGAGCGGGCGACGTGACCTCGACCCACGTCGTCTGGTCGAGCCCCAAGGGATCTCCGTTCGTCCCCTCTCCCATCGTCGTCGGCGACCACCTGTATCTCGTGAACGACATCCTGAGTGTGGTGACCGCCTACGAAGCGAAGACGGGAAAGCTCGCGTTCCAGGGAAGGCTCGGAAGCGAGAAGAAGGAGAGCTTCTCGGCTTCGCCCGTCGCCGTCGACGGCAAGGTGTTCTTCACCAACGACGACGGCGAGACCTTCGTGCTCGAAGCGGGCCCGGAGTTCAAGCTCCTGCGCGTGAATCGGCTGGGAAAACGGACCCTGGCGTCGCCGGCGCTCGTCGACGGCCGCTGGTACTTCCGCACCGAGAACGAGCTTCTCGCCATCGGGAGCTGACCGGATACCCGATCGACCTCGCCTTGGTATAGACTTCCGCAAGAAGGGGGGGCCCATGACCATGGACGACCTTCCGCAGACGCTCTCCGTCTTTCTCGTCAAACCATCGAAATACGACGACGACGGATACGTCGTTCGCCACTGGCGGGGCGTTCTCCCGAGCAACACCCTCGCCTGCCTTCACGGCCTGACCGAGGAGGTAAAGCGCCAGGGATCGCTCGGAAACGTGGACCTCCGGGTTCACCTCGTGGACGAAGCCGTCGCCAAAATCCCCCTGCGAGCGATCGTCCGGGCCAACCGGCGGCGGGGCGAGAAAGCGGTGGTGGCGCTGGTGGGTGTCCAGACCAACCAGTTCTGCCGCGCGTCGGATCTCGCCCTCGAGCTTCGCCGCGAAGGAGTGACGGTGCTCCTCGGGGGCTTTCACGTGAGCGGCATGCTGTCGCTCTTCTCCGGAATCTCCCCCGAGATCCAGGAGCTGGTCGATGCCGGAGTCACCATCGTCGCCGGCGAAGTCGAGGAGCACTGGGGGGAGATCCTGAAGGCGGCGCACCACGACGAGCTCAAGCCGATCTATCGCTACCTGGACGAGCTTCCCGACCTTCGCGACGCTCCCCGCCCGATCGTGGACAAAGGGTACCTCCGGAGGTTCGTCTCCTCGAACTTCGGGACGGTCGATACCAGCCGCGGCTGCCCCTTCAATTGCTCGTTCTGCACCATCATCAACGTCCAGGGGCGAAAAAGCCGCCATCGCTCTCCGGAGTGCATCGCCGAGACCCTTCGCCAGAACTACCGGGAGCGCGGGGTCGACTTCTACTTCTTCACCGACGACGACTTCGCGCGCAATCCCGCGTGGGAGGGAATCCTCGACGCCCTCATCGAGCTCCGGGAGACGGAAGGCATCGGAATCGAGTTCATGATCCAGGTCGACGTCGCCTCGTACCGGATTCCGGGCTTCGTCGACAAGGCGGCCCGGGCCGGCTGCAGCAACGTGTTCATCGGGATGGAGAGCATCAACCCCGAGAGCATCAAGGACGCGGGCAAGGCCCAGAACAAGGTCGCGGACTACCGGAACCTCATCGACGCCTGGCATGCGGTCCGGGTCTCGACGCACGTGGGCTACATCATCGGATTTCCCCACGACAGCGAGGAGAGCGTCGCCTCCGACGTGGAGAAGCTGATGGCGGACGTCCGGCCGCACCGGGCATCGTTCTTCATGCTCACTCCGCTTCCGGGCTCGCGCGATCACAAGAACATGGTCGATGCCGGCGCCCCGATGGATTCCGACTACAACACGTTCGATTCCTTCCACGAGAGCATGCCGCACCCGCTCATGAAGGACGGCGCCTGGAGCCGCGCCTATCGCCGTGCCTGGGAGACGTTCTACAGCTTCGAGAACATGAAGACCGTGCTCGAGGGGGTCCACCCGGATCGGTACTGGGACGTACTCCGGAACTTCTACTGGTACAAGAGCTCGGCGCTCAACGAGGGCTCCCACCCGATGATCACCGGGTTTTTCCGCATCAAGGATCGAAAGAGCCGCCGGCCGACCTTTCGCCGGGAGGGCGTCTTCGCTCACGCGTGGCGGAGGATTCCCGAGATCTACGATTACACCCGGGGAGCGATCCGGCTGACGCTCGAGTTCGAGGAGCTCTGGCTCCAGACGCGCAAGCGCAGCGAGACCGAGATGCGCGTCCACGAGGAGGTGCGGCGAATGAGAGAGGAGCTCTCGCGAAGCCTCCGGGTATCGGAGCTCAGAACCGCGTACCTCCGCGCGAAATCCGCGCTTCCGGGAATCGAGGTGCCCTCGCGGCTGCGGCTCTTGAAAGCGAAGCTCTCGGTGGTCCAGGCGAGCCGGCTGCGGGAGACCCGGAGCGATCTGCACTGCTACTGGGATCGCCTGAGCGCGCGTTTGCGCCAGGGGCGGGTCGACGCGCTTCTGCGATTCGATCGGATCGCGCTGAACGCGCTCCGCGAGGTTCGGCTCACCGCGGGCTTCTTCGTGGCGCTCGCCATGGGAAACCGTTTGCCGTCCGCGGGCCGCTGAAACCCCCGATAAATCCCATAAATCCACATAAATCCCCCATAAATCGAAGAGCCCCGGCCTCGCCTTTTTGAGGCAAGACCGGGGCTCGGTAGCTTCGCTTTGGTGGCGTTGGGTTCCCCGTTCGGAGCTCGTCCGAGGGAGCACCTCACGCTACGCGAAGTGCGTTGTCCCTAAGGGGACGCCACCTCCGCGGAAACTGTAAGGAAACTCACTGGACCACCTCCTTTCTGGGCGTTCCCAACATCGACGGGCCCAAACCGTCTGCAGCTCACCAAGCCGCCCAAACTCGGTGTCACCTCCAAAATCTCTCACCTTCGAGGCAATGTCAATCGCAATTCACGCCCTCCGTGGCTTTCAGCTCGGGAAGGAGCGTTTCCTTCACCCGCGCATTCTGCTTTTGGCTTACCATCGAGCTATGACCAAGACGAACGCACTCGCCGTTCTCGCCTCCCTCGCTCTCTTTTCGTGCTCCGGCTCCGGGGGAACCGACCAGGCGGTCTCGGACAACGTCTCCGACACCCAGGCGCTCGCCGAAGCGGAGGCCGCCGCGAACGACGTGATCCGCAACGCCGCGGAGTGCGAAGCCGTCACCGCGTCTTTCTCCTCGGTGATGGCGAAGCTCGACGACGTGGAAGGCCGGCTCCAGACCGCGGTCGGCCGCACCACCCTCGCGACCCTGAAGAAGCAGGTCGGCGCGATAGGCGACGCCTGCGGCGCCCGCTGAGGTTTACCCCGGCGTAATGGGTGCGCGCTCGTAACGGTCCAGGACCGTCCGCACCTTCGTCAGCAGCGTGCGCGCGCGGTAGGGCTTCTGCAGGAACTCGACGCCCTGATCGCGATCGAGATGGGAGATGGTGTCGCGCTCGTCGTACCCGCTCGAGAGGATGACCCGAGCTCCCGGGTCGAACTCGCGGATCATCTTGAGCGCTTCGACCCCGCCGAGGCCGGGCATGGTCACGTCGAGGAGCACGGCGCGGATTTCGGCCGCCCGGGCGCGGTAGAGAGCCACCGCCTCGACTCCGTTCGCGGCCTCCACCACCTCGAAGCCGGCGGATTCGAGCAGCACCCGCGCCACGTTCCGCACCAGGGGCTCGTCGTCCACCACGAGGAGAGTGCCGCTACCGGAGAATCCGTCCTCGGCGGAGCCAGCCGCCGGGCTCACCCTCATCGCCTCCCGCGCCGAAGGAAACACGACTCCGAACGTCGACCCCGCTCCGGGCGAGCTTTCGACGGACAGCTCCCCCGCGGCGCTCCGCACGATTCCCTGAACCGCGGCGAGACCGAGACCCCTCCCCGGCCCCTTGGTGGAAAAGAACGGGTCGAAAATGCGAGCGATGGTCTTCCGGTCCATTCCGCGACCCGTGTCCTTGATGGTGAGCGCGACCCAGTCCTGCCCTTCGTCTTCGCGGTTTCTCGTGGCCACCAGGACCGAGCCGGGACCGTCGCCCACGGCCTCGGCGGCGTTGGTGATGAGGTTCATGACCAGCTGGCCGATCTGGGCGCGGTTCGCCCGGATCCAGGCGGGCTGGGCCAGGAGCTCGGCCCGCAACGCGATCTTCTTCGGAACCGACGCCTTTACCAGATCGGTCATCTCGTCGAGAAGGGCGTTGAGGTCGAACGTCTCCTGCCGCAGGCTCGACTTGCCCGCGTAGGCGAGCATCTGCCCCGTCAACTCGGCGGCGCGCTTCGTCGCCGCCATCACCCTCTCCAGGTGAGCGTGCGCGGAGGAGGCCGGAGGCACGGACTGAAGCGCCAGATCGGCGTTTCCGATGACGCCGGTCAGTATGTTGTTGAAGTCGTGGGCGATGCCGCCCGCCATGAGGCCCAGGCTCTCGAGCTTCTGCGTGTGTTGCACCTGGGCTTCGAGACGTTCCCGCGCTTCCTGAGCCCGCCGGATCTCGGTCAGGTCGGTCGCGACCGCGCCCACTCCGTAGGGCTCGGCCTCGTCCGCGCGCAGCGGAAAACAGACGAGAAGGAAGCTCCTCCGCTCGTCGCGCAGGGGCACGTCGAGCTCGCGCTCCGCCACCCTCCGTTCGGAGAGCGCGGTCCCGGCGGCGTCGAGATAGGCGGCGGCGACGTTCGGGGGCAGGAAGTCGCGCGGGGTCTTGCCCAAAGCGTCCGCCTGCGGCACTCCGAGCATCCTTTCGAAGCTCCGGTTCAAAAGCAGAAACCTCTCCTCCCGATCGGTGACCGCAATGAGCGTCGTGGAGTTGTCGATGATCGCCTGGAGGAGCTGTCGGCTCTTCTCGAGGTCCACCATGGCGCGCGTGGTCGCGTCCACTTGCTGGTTGAGGTCGAAGTAGAGCCGGCGCAGCCGCTCCGTCATTTCGTTGAAGGCGGTGGCGAGGACCCCCACCTCGTCGTCGGTCATGACCGGAGCCACGGTCTCGAAGTTTCCCTGGGAGACGGCGGAGGCTGCCTTGGTGATGGCGAGGACCGGCCTCGCGATCTGGAGCGCTATCAGGAACACTCCCCCGGCGAGGACCAGCGCCGAAACCAGGCCGATCCCGAGAATGGTCGTGACCAGCCGCCTCGCCGGCGCGAACGCCTCCTGCTGCGTCATCTCCACCACCAGCGCCAACTGCCGTTCGGGATTCCAGCGATAGGCCCCGATGACCGGCACCGAGGCGTAGTTCAGGTACTCGCCCACTCCCCGATCTCCCGAGAGCGCCCGGTCGATTCCGGCGCTGAAGACGCCGCGGCGATACTCCACCCGTCCGAAGCGCGCCGAGCTCACGAAGTCGTTCGAGGGGCCGACGAGATAGGCTTCTCCCGTCGTTCCCAAACCCGTCCGATCCGCGACCAGCCGATCGACGTGAGCCAGGTCGAGGTGGGCGGCGAGGACGGCGTGGGTCCGCCCTCGATCGTCCACGACCGGAGTCGCGATGGTGAGCGCGGGCCGTCCCGTCACCGGAGAGGTATAGACGTTCTGGATGAAGGTCTCCCTCTTGCCCCGGCTGTAGAAGAGGTCGTTGACCCGGTAGTCCCCGATCCGCCGGAGATCGGTCGAGGCGACCACTTCGCCTCCCGGAGAGGAAAGGACGAACAGCTCCTCGAGATCGTCGAGAGAAGCGGATGACGACGCCAGAAGAGATTCGATGCGCCCTCTCGCGCGCCCGAGCTCGCTCGAGCCCGACGGGCTACGGGCCATGATGGCCGCATCCTCCCGGAGCGCGGAGATGGACGCGAGAAAGATCAGGCTCTGGCGGCGTCCTTCCACCCATCGGTTCAACTCGTCTTCTCTATCCGCAGCGGCGGCCTGCAGCCGCTCGATGACCGCGTCGCGCATCGCGGTTCTCGCCTCGGAGAATGCGACGATGGCCACGAACCCGACGGTAAGGAGGGACACGGTGAGAAACGACCCCACCAGCCGGGCCATGAGGCTGCGGTTCGGTGAAAGTTCCGCGAGCTTCATGGCGCCCGACTCGTGAGATCGACGACGCGGTGGAGCCGATTCTTTCCGCCGGAGATCCGCGCGATCACCACGCTGCGCTCGGGATCCGGTCCATCGGCATAATCTATAGTTCCCGTGGCTCCGGTGAAGTTGCGGGTCGCCGCGAGTCCGTCCCGAATCGCCAAGGAATCGAGGCTCCCCTGCCGCTCGATGACGGAGAGAACCAGGACCACCGCGTCATAGGTCATGGCGGCGGTGATTTTCGGCGCCTTCCCGTAGGTTTTCGCGAAGAGCTCCCGAAATCGGCCGGCCTCGGGGGTGTCGAGATCCGGATGCCATTGGTGGGCGATGTAGGACCCATCGCTCTGCGGCAGCCGCCCGAAGCGCTCGAGGTCCCAGGTGTCTCCTCCGAGCAGCGTCGCCTCGACACCGCGCTCGCGAGCTTGCACGATCTGGACCTCCACCCTCTCACCGTCGTTGGGGAGGTAGAGAACGTCGGGGTCCACCGCGGCGATACGATCGAGCCGCGCGCGATAGTCGAGAGGCTCGTCGCGCGCGAAGGTCTCGAAAGCGACGATGCTTCCGCCGCTCGTCTCGAACGCGTCGCGGAAGGCTTCCGCGAGACTGCGGCTGTAGTCGGTCGAGACGTCGTAGAGGACCGCGCCCCGGCGGGCGTCGAGCTCTTTCGCTGCGAACTCCCCCATCGCCCGACCCTGGATCTCGTCGAGCGACGCGAGACGGAATACGAACCGCCTCCCCGCCGTCGTCGACGGGCTCGACGACATCGGGCTCACCATGGGAATTTCCGCGTCTTCGGCAACGATGGCCACGGGGATGGCGTGCCTACTGAACTGCGGGCCCACCAGAACATCGATTTTGGACTGATTCACGAGGGCGCGGGCGACGCTGGTGGCCGAATCGGGCCTATCGTCGTACGACTCCACGATCAGCTTCACCGGATGAGGGACTCCTCCAATCCGGATGCCGCCTTTTTCGTTCGCCTCCCGGACGGCGAGCTCCGCGCCTTCGATCGAGGGGCGTCCGGAGGTCTCCTCGGGAACGCCGGAAAGAAGCGCGAGAAGACCGATGCGGATCTCGGGCGGAGGCGGCTCCTGAACGCAGCCAGAGGCCGCAAGAACGAGCACGATGACGCCAAATGCCCGGTAACGGGCGTATCGGACCATGGAGGGCTCGAGAAAGATCTTATCAACGTGCGGCCGCGTTCGAAAGCAGCGCCGCGCCGCGTCACTACTCATTGTCTGGTACCATGCCGGAATGTTGAAGCTCATTCTAATGCTCTCGATGACCTCTCTCCCCGCGGTCATGGAAGAACGTCCCCCGGTCACGGGCCAGGTCACCTTTCTTTATTATGAGGACCTCCCCGCGGCCGAGCGTTTTTACCGCGATGTCCTGGGCCTTTCGGCCTCGTTCGAGCTCGATTGGGTGAAGATCTTCTCGCTGTCCTCCGGCTCGTCCGTGGGTCTGGTGAACGCGACCAGGGGCTCTCTCCGGCCTGCCGCGGTCGATGCGGAGAAGCCGGTCATGTTCAGTCTGGTGGTCGACCAGGCGGACGTCGACCGCTGGCACGCCTACCTGAAGTCGAAAGGCGTCGAGGTGGGTGAAGGGCCCAAAGTCGGGGCCGACGGCCGCGTTCTGGCCTTTGCCTTCAAGGATCCGGGCGGATATACCCTCGAAGTTTTCGCCTGGCGCCAGTAGGGGGAGAACGCAAGGGCGCAAAGGGGCAAAGGCGCAGAGAAAATCGGAAGCCCGGATCGGACTGGCGCTTACTAACCGTTCGGTCTATACTGTTGGGCCTACACGAGAGACGACATGATCGACGAGCAGGGGAAGAACGAGGGATTCGCTCCTCTGGATTCGTCTGCCGGCCTCTATCACGAGGCCCAGGCGGACGGTTTCCCGTATGACGAGGACCCGGGGGCTTTCGACGAAGAGCCTTCCCGGAGTTGAGCGACACATTCCCCCTCGTTGAGCGCGTCCAGACCGGAGTCCGGGTCGAGAAGCGCATCCTCAAAGTTCTCAAAGCGCTGGCCGAGTACCACGACATGAGCCTCGGCGACCTCCTCGAGGGCATCGTGCTCCATGCGTTCGAAGGGAAATGCGCTTTCGGCGAGGACAACCTGGAACGGATTTCCGAGCTGAAGAAGATCTATCACCTCGACCTCTCGGCAAGCGACAGCCATCGTCTTAGGGAAAAGGCCTAGCGAGGCTCCGCCTTCGACCGACGAGCCCTGAGTTTCCATTCAACGGGGATTGGCCACAGAGACACAGAGTTTCCACCGATGGAATGCCATCTCGAATTCTCTGTGCCTCGGTGTCTCTGTGGCCAATCTTCGCGACCTAAATCTTGACTCACCTGTGAAGATCCACCGTTTTCAAGGCTTCAAGCCCGGCTCGAATCTCGGCCGATCGGGGAGCTCGTCGACGTCTCCTTCCTCGCGGGGGAAATGCTTCGCGAGAGCTTCTCCGAGAAGCGTCACCCCGCAGCAGACTCCAGTCTCGAAACCCTCCCGTTCAATCGTCTCCGTGATGCGCCGGGCGATCTCCTCCCAGGCCGCAGCACCCACCTTCTCGTGAGCCCCGTCGTCGGCCACAATCTCGAAGAGCCTCTTTTTCATCACCAGGAACAAGAACACCCCGTTTCGTCGCCGGGTCTGGTGGATGCCGAGGGCGAGAAACGCCCGATACGCCCGCCGCCGCGGCGTTTCGAAAGGCAGCAGGTTATGGACCATGTGCACCACGACCTCGGCGGAGGTAGACGACTCCGCCTCTTCCACCGCCCGCGCGATGGCGTCGAGGGTTTTCTCGCTCACGTCTCTTCGAAGCTTGCGCGGTACTTTCATTTTGGCATCATGGCACTGCGGCATCTTGGCGTCGTGCTACCAGCTCCCGCTCGCTCCGCCGCCCCCGAAGCGGCCCCCGCCGCCGCTGAATCCGCCGCCTCCCCCACCGCGGCCGAAGCCGCCTCCGCCGAATCCTCCCGGGAACCCTCCACGGCTCCGGCCTCCATGACCGCCTTGGGCCTCGGGCCAGGTCCAGCTTCCCGACCTTCCGAAGCCTCTCAGGAACAGGGTGGCGAAAAGCCCGAGTAGCCCGCCGACGGGAAGCGACCAGAGACCAAGGCTCCCCGCGAGGCTTCCGCCGACGAGCGGAAACAGCAAGGCTCCGGCGATGACGCCGAGCACGATCCCGATGGCGTTGCCGAGGACTCCCACGACGAAATAAGCAAAAAGGAGGGCGCCGACGTTGATCCCGACGGCGGGTGCACGTACCGGGGCTTCCGGGTACTCGCGCCGGGCCGCGAGCTCGAGGCCTTCGACGCCCGCGAGAAGACCCTGGTAGTAGTTCCCCTGGGCGAACGCGGGGGCGATGCGCTCGCGTATGATGCGTCCCGCGAGGCCGTCGGGTATCACCGCCTCGAGGCCGTATCCCACCTCGATGCGGATCCGCCGCTCGGAGGGAACGACCAGAATGATGGCGCCGTTGTCGAGCCCCGCCTGTCCGATCTTCCACCGCTCCGCGAGTCGGATGGAATAGTCCTCGATGGGCTCGCCTTCGAGACTCGGAATGGTGGCGATGACGAACTGGACCGAGGTCTCGTTCTCGATGGCCTCCAGCTTTCGCGTCAGGCTCGCTTCCTCGTCCGGCGAGAGGATCGCTGCGCGGTCCACGACCCGGCCAGTGAGCGCCGGGAGGGCCGCCTGAAAAACGAGAAGGAGCCCGAGCGCCCAGAGGTTCATGGGCGCCGGCTACCGCTCGCGGAAGTCGAACTCCACCTGGGGCGCCTGCTCGGCGCCTTCCGCCGCTTCGAAGTACGCGGCCTCGTCGAATCCGAGCCACCCCGCGATCACCGTTGCGGGAAACCTCCGCCTCGCGGTGTTGTATTCCTGCGCCACCTCGTTGAAGCGCTTGCGCTCGACGGCGATGCGGTTCTCGGTGCCCGCGAGCTCGTCCTGGAGCTGGAGGAAGTTCTGGTTCGCCTTGAGCTCGGGGTAGCGCTCCACCACCACCATCAGGCGGCTCAAAGCGCTCGAGAGAGAATCCTGCGCCTGCTGGTATCTCGCGAGCGCCTCGGGGTTCGTAAGGTCCTGCGGTGTGATCTGCACGGACGTCGCTTTCGCCCGCGCCTCGATCACTTCGGTCAGCGTCTCCCTCTCGAAATCCGCGGCGCCCTCGACGGTCTTGACCAGGTTCGGAATCAGGTCCGCGCGCCTCTGATACGTGTTCTCCACCTGCGACCAGGCGGTCTTTACACCCTCGTCGAGACCGACGAGACGGTTATAGACCCCCGTGCCCCAGAGAAAGAGCCCGCCCGCCACGACGAGCAGGGCGAGTAATACCGCACCGCACCCCAAGAGAGACTTGCTCATGGAAATTCTCCTGAATTCGACGCTCGCGAATTATATGCTAGAACCCGAAGAGGACGCTGGTGGATCGAGAGTCGATGGTTTCGCGTCTCGAGGCCGAGCCCGGGAGCTGGGACGTTCTCGTCATCGGCGGCGGCGCGAGCGGTCTTGGCTGCGCCATCGACTCCGCGTCGCGCGGTTACCGCACCGCGCTCTTCGAGGCCGGAGACTTCGCCCGAGGGACTTCGAGCCGGAGCACGAAGCTCGTCCACGGCGGGGTGCGCTACCTGAAGCAGGGCAACGTCTCCCTGGTCCTCGAGGCGTTGAAAGAGCGCGGCCTCCTGAGGCGCAACGCACCCCACGTCGTGAGCGAGCTTCCCTTCGTCGTGCCGAGCTACGACTGGTGGGAGGCGCCGTTTTACGGGATCGGCCTTCGGCTCTACGACATGCTCGCGGGAAAGCTCGGCTTCGGGCCCTCGAGAAACCTGTCGAAAGAGGAGACTCTCCAGCTCCTGCCGACGATCGAGACCGAAGGGCTCAGGGGCGGGGTCATCTACTATGACGGACAGTTCGACGACGCGCGGCTCGCGATCGAGCTCGCTTCGACCGCCGCCTCCCAGGGTGCCGTGGTTCTCAATTACGCCCCGGTCGTTCGTCTCCTGAAGAAGAACGACGTCGTGAGCGGGCTCGTCGCGCGCGACGAAGAGACGGGGCGGGAGATCGCGGTCGAGGGGAAGGTGGTGGTGAACGCCGCCGGGCCCTTCGGCGATTCGGTGCGGCGTCTCGACGAGGCCGATCACTCGCCGATGATCCGGCCGAGCCAGGGCGTTCACGTCGTGCTCCCGCGCCATTTCCTCCCGGGGACGAGCGCCATCATGGTCCCCCATACCGATGACGGGCGCGTCCTCTTCGCCATCCCCTGGCAGGGCCGGGTGGTGGTGGGCACGACCGACACCCCGATCGAGGAAGTCTCTTTCGCGCCCCTGCCGCGTCCCGAGGAGATCGACTTCCTCCTCGAGCACGCGGCGCGCTATCTGACGAAGGACCCGAAGCGCTCCGACATCCTCTGCTCCTTCGCCGGTATCCGGCCGCTCGCGAGCGCCGCCTCTGACGGCCAGACCGCGGCCATCTCGAGAGATCACGTGGTGCACATCTCCCGCTCGGGGCTCGTCACCCTCGCCGGCGGCAAATGGACCACGTACAGAAGAATGGCGGAAGACACCATCGACCAGGCGGCGCTCGTGGCGGGGCTCGAGGAAAGGCCCTCGGTTACCGCGGAGCTGAAAATCCACGGCCACCATCCCGACCCGTCGAGCTTCGGCGATCTCGCCCGCTACGGCTCCGAAGCGCCGTCCGTCGCGGCCCTGCTGCGCGAGGATCTGCGCTACTCCGAGAAAATCCACCCGGCGCTCGAGGTCAAGGCCGGCGAGGTCGTGTGGGCGGCGCGGCGCGAGATGGCCCGCACCGTGGAGGATTTTCTTTCGAGACGGACGCGAGCGCTCATTCTCGACGCACGCTCGGCGCTCGAGGCCGCGCCCCTGGTCGCTGGCCTCCTCGGCGAAACGCTGGGCAAGGGCGAGGCGTGGCGGCAAGCCCAGCTACGCGACTTCGAACGGATCGCGCGCAACTCCATCCCCCGCGATGCCGTATAGTAACGTCGATTAAGGAGACGACACCATGTGGTTCCTCCCGGTCTTGTTCGCCCCTCTCAAGCTGCAGGACCCGAGTCCATGAGCCTACTTCTCGCCGTCGTCGCCGCCGGCTCGCTGAAGCAAGCCGTTCTGGCACGCGTGGACGAGATTCACGCGCGGATGCTCACCGTCAACCAGGCCATCTGGACCTACGCCGAGCCCGGGCTCGAGGAGACGAAGTCCTCGAAAGCGCTGCAAGACTGGCTCCGCGAGAACGGCTTTTCCATCCGCGCGGACGTCTCCGGAATGCCGACGGCTTTCGTCGCGAGCTACGGCGCGGGAAAGCCCGTCATCGCCTTTCTCGCGGAGTACGACGCCCTCATGGGTGTCTCCCAGAAGGCCGTCCCCCGCCGCGAGGCCCGCGAGGATCCCGCGATCGTCGCCGGGCACGGCTGCGGCCACAGCGTCTTCGGCACCGGCACCACCGCAGCGGCGATCGCCCTCAGCCGGGTGATGGCGGCGGAAAAGCTCCCCGGCACCGTGCGCCTCTACGGGACTCCGGCCGAGGAGACCGTCGACGCCAAGACCTACATGCTTCGAGACGGCCTCTTCGACGACGTCGATGCCGTCCTCTCCTGGCACGCGAGCGATCGCACCGGCGCGAGCTACTCCTACAGCAAGGCGGTACTGGGAGCGAGGTTCGCGTTCGAAGGCCTTCCGGCCCACGCCTCGGTCTCCCCGCACCAGGGCAGAAGCGCCCTCGACGCTCTCGAGCTCATGAACATCGGCGCCAACTACCTTCGCGAGCACGTCCCCCAGGACACGCGCCTCCACTACGTCGTCACCGACGGCGGCGGTCAGCCGAACGTGGTTCCTCCGATGGCGACGTCCTGGTACTACGTCCGGGCCGATCGGCACGACACCGTCGAGGAGGTGTTCGCGCGGCTCGTCGACATCGCCCGAGGGGCGGCCTTGATGACCGGGACCGAAATGAGCTACGTAGTGGACGGAGACGCTCACGAAGTCCTTCCGAATCGCGCCCTCTCGAATCTCATTCACGACAACCTCGAGGCGGTGGGCGCTCCACGGTTCGACGACGAGGAGAGAGCCTTCGCCCGAGAGACCCAGAAGGATCTCGCCACGATTGCCGACCGCGCGCTCTTCGAAGGCATCGACCCCGTCCCCGAAGAGCCGGAACAGCGCGCGAGCTCGACGGACCAGGGCGATCTCTCGTGGCACGTGCCCACGGGAAGCCTGGTGGTCGCCTCTTACGCCTTCGGAGCCCCCGGCCACTCCTGGCAGGTCGCGGCCTCGACGGGGATGAGCATCGGCGAGAAGGCGATGACCGTCGCCGCCAAGACCCTCGCAACTACCGGCCTCGATCTCTTGACAGAGCCGGCGCTCCTCGACCAGGCGCGCGAGTCCTTCCGCGAGGTCCGGGACCCGCTGACGTTCCGGAGCCTTCTTCCTGAGGACGCGCGTCCGCCCGCGAGCATTCGCAAGTAATCGCCATCCCGGGAAACCCCTCAATCAGCTTGCGCATCCACGCACCCGCTTTCGTCAGTCGCGCCTTGAAAGTTTCGTCGTTGACATCGGACCTCGACCTCTCCTAGAATCCGCGCCGATCGCACCTCGCGGGCGGCCCCCAACCTGTCGCGCGGCTAACCTCTCGGTTTTCTCCAATCATTCTCAAGAGGAGGGGGTCGTGACCGTCGCCGCACGGATCCAGATCGCCCCGGCCACAACCGGTGGCACGCTCATCGGGACTCGAAGTCTGGTCGGAGGCGTGCACCCGCTCCCGGTGGTGAACCAATGAGGACGAGACCGTGGCGAAAGGCGGTCGCGCTCCCCCTCGCGTGGGTGATGACCGTCACGAGCCTGCTCTGGGCGGCGCCACCCACTGAGGTCTTCGCCTCGCCCGCCCCGAATCCGGTCCCCTACGTGTACGTCGAGCCTCCGCTCCCGACGCTCGCGAGGGCGTTCGAAGAGGGTCTCGACGCGTCCGAGCCTGAGCCTGCGCCGGCTCTGCCGACCCTACCGACCCTTCCAAAAAGAATCGCCGCCTTCGCTTTCGGCGCGACCTCGTTCACCCGCTCGCCCTATACCAAGGTCGTCCAGGGGGGCGCGAACTTTCTCTACAACCTATCGCGGGGCTACGGGTACACCGACGTCGACGGCCTCGACGACACCCCGAATAACCGCGGGGTCCTCTCGGGGCTTCACGAGCTCTACGACCAGCTGATCGGAGCGAAGCCCGCGGGGGCCGGGATCGTCTTTCGTGTGGACGTGCCGAACGGGAAGTATCGTTTCGTCGGGGCGGGAGGCGACGCGAAGTACAAAGACCATCTCACCACCGTCCGGGTGCGCGACGGGGCTACGGGGCCCTTCGCGACGCTGGTCGAGAGCTTCCGGAATCAGGGCGGGGAGTTCTGGCGCGTAGGCTTCGACGGGAAGCTCCCTCCCAGCGCCCCGGTTGCCTTCGCTCCTCTCGCGGCATCGCCCGAGCTCGTCGTTACCCAGGGCTTTCTCGAGGTGCACCAGATCGTGGGTGAGGGAGCAGGCATCGGAGCCGGAGGGGACCTGAATCTCCTCGAGCTCTGGCTCGTCGAGGAGCCGGCCGCCGCCCCTCCTCCCGAGGGTCTCGTACGTGCCTTCGCCTTCGGGGCCGACAGCTACACCCGTTCGTACTACACCAAGATCGTCCAGGGCGGAGACAACTTCCTCTACGACGCCGTGCGGGGCTTCGGGTACAGCGACGTCAGCGGTCTCGACACCTCTCCCAACAACCGGGGATTTCTCGCCGGTGACGCCGAGCTCTACGACCAGTTCATCGGGGCGAAACCCGGGGGAGCGAGGATCGTCTTCCGGATCAACGTTCCCAACAGGCACTACCGGCTCGTTCTCGCCGGAGGAGACGTGGAGTTCCAGAACCACGAGACCACGATCCTCGCGCGCGACGGTTCGGACGGAAAGATCACCACAGTGGTGGATGGGCTCGAAAACCCCATGAACGAGTTCTACCGAATCGGCTTTCCGGGGAAAGACCCGCCCTTCACCACCGCCGTGAACTTCCTCCCGGTTTCGACTTCGCCGGTCATCGAGATCACTAAAGGCTTTCTCGAGATTCATCAGATCGCGGGGGCTTCGGCCGGCGCCGGAGGCGACCTGTGTCTGCTCGAGATCTGGCAGGCGACCCCCGTCCCTCCTCCCGAGGACTTCGTCGCCGCCTTCGCCTTCGGAGCCGACTCCTACACAAGGTCCCCCTATACGAAAGTCGTCCAGGACGGCTTGAACTTCCTCTACGACCAGGCTCGCGGCTACGGATACACCGACGTATCGGGTCTCGACACCTCACCCAATAACCGCGGCCGTCTTCCCGCCGCCGACGAGCTCTACGACCAGTTCATCGGGTCGAAGCCGGGCGGGAGCTCTATCGTGTTCCGCGTCGACGTGCCGCCGGGCGAGTACCGTTTCGTCGCCGCGGGCGGCGACGTCCAGTACAAGGACCACAAGACCACGGTGCGCGTACGCGAAGGGAGCTCGGGAGCGTTTCTGAGTCTGGTCGAAGACCTGACGAACTCCGCGAACGAGTTCTACCGGGTGGGATTTGACGAGAAGCACGTTCCTTCCGCGGCGACGGTGAATTTCCTGCCGGAGACGGTCTCACCGACTCTCACCGTGACTTCGGGTTTCCTCGAGGTGCACCAGATGGCGGGAGCGGGATTCGCCGCCGGAGGCGACCTCTCTGTCCTCGAGATCTGGCGGGCGGGCACGGGAACCCTTCCCCCGACGGTCACAATCGAGCTTCCCCAGGACGGCGGATTTTTCCCGAGCGGCGAGGTCCCCGTTCGCATCGCCGTCCAGAACGCTTCGAGCCTTCGGATTCTCGTGGACGGTCTCGAGCTGACGCCCGAGCTCCCCGTGGTTGCGGGAATCGCGGAAGGAGTCTTATCGCTTCTCGACGGAGCGCATGTCCTCGAGGCGATCGCGGGAACCGGGACCGACACGGCCACGTTTACGGTCGATACCGAAGCGCCTCAGGTCGAGCTCGACCCCGTCCGCCCGTACGTCGCGGCGACGCCTCTCGCGGTGAGCGGCAAGGTTCGGGACCGCGATCCGTCGACGTCCCTCGATTGTCCCTCCGCCGCGCTTGTCCTCCAGAGCACCTCCGAAGGCGGAATCCGGGAGTGGAGCTTCACCTGCTCGTTCGAGCTCACGGAGCGAAACCCCAACGTCGTCACCGTCACCGCGAGCGACACCGGAGGCCGTCAGGGCGCAGCGAGCGCGAACGTCGTCCTCGACACCCTCCGCCCGGAGATCACGATTCTGTCGCCCACCGACGACACCTACACCATGGCCTCGTCCATCGACGTTTCGGGAGGCGTCGTCGATACGTCTCCCGTCACCGTGATCGTGGATTCGACGGAAGCGACGGTGACCGGCACTACCTTCGCCGCGACGGGGGTTCCCATCGGAACGATCTCGAACGTGATTCGAGTCGTCGCCACCGACGCCGCGGGCAACACCGACGAAGAGACGGTGACGGTGCTCTTTGACGCCGAAGCACCCGTGGTCATTCTCGAAACCCCCCTCGATGGCGCCGTCCTGCGCTCGCCCTTCACCGTGAAGGGAACGGTCTCGGACACCGCGCCGGTGGTGCTGGTGAACGTGAACGGCGAGCCGGTGATGGTGGAAAACGGCGCCTTCGAGACGCTCCTCACGTCGTCCGACGGAGTGCTTCCAATCACGGCCACCGCCCAGGACGCGGCGGGAAACCCGGGCACGGACGAAGTCACGGTGAGGGTCGATTCGACGCCGCCGGGACTCGATGTGTCTTCACCGTCCGACGGCTTCGTCACGCGATTCACCCCGATCTCGATCGAAGGCTCCGTCAGCGATTTGAGCGAGGTCAGGCTGGAGTTGAACGGAACGCCGGTCGCCGGTTTTCCCATAGAGGCGCCGCTGACGGAGGGAGACAACCCTCTTCAGATTCGCGCGACCGACGCGGCGGGAAACTCATCGAGCGTTTCTCTCGGCGTCGTCCTCGACACCGCTCCACCGGCACTCACGGTGGCGAGCCCCGGCGAGGGCGAAGTCCTCGCGAACCTGCCGGTGCTCGTCCAGGGCACGGTCGAGGACCGGACGGGAGTGACGGTGGTCGTCAACGGCGTCGCCGCGACCCGGCTTCTCGGGGCGTGGCAGGTCGAGCTAGAAAACCTCTCCGGGCCGATCACCAGCGTCGCGACCGACGAAGCGGGGAACACCACGAGCGTCCTGAGAAACGTCACCGTCGATCTTTCGCCGCCGGAGCTCACTCTCACGAGCCCGGTGACGGGTCTTCTTACCCGCGAGCTTTCCGTGGATGTCAGTGGAAGCGTCACCGATCTGACGGCGGTCGAGGTGACGGTGAACGGGACGCCGGTCCCACTTGTGAACGGAAGCTTCTTCACGACCTTCGTCCTCGACGACGGCGACAACACCCTCGTGGTGGCGGCGACGGACGAGGCCGGGCGAAAAACCGAAGCGAGTGTCGTCGTGACCCAGGACGCGATTGCGCCCACGGTCGACCTCCTGACTCCGGAAGTTCTCTCGGGAATCACCAGCGGCCGGGTGACGGCGCTCGTCGCGGACAACCTCGCGGTTTCGAAGGTCGTGTTCCGCGTCGACGGAACCGAGCGCGCGGTTTTCCCCGGACCGCCTTATGAGATGGAGCTGTCGCTTCCCGCGGGAGCCCTTCCCGGCGACACCCTGGTGGTGAGCGTGGAAGCGACGGACACCGCGGGAAACGTCACCACGGTGAACCGGGGGGTCACCGTCATCGAGGACGGGGTCATCGTGGGCCAGGTCCTGGACAACCGGACGAGCCTTCCCCTCGAAGAAGCGAAAGTCACGCTGGGAGCCCGAAGCGTTCTCACCGATGCGAAGGGACAGTACTCGCTTCCGACGGGCGAGGCCGAGGTCGTGATTCGGGTTTCGAAAGACGGAATGACGGCGGTCGAGCGCCGCACCTCGGTTCTCTCCGACGTCGGCACCGTCCCGGTGGACGCGCGCCTCACGCCGCTCACCGGTGCCTTCACCCAGCTCTCCCCGCAAGGTCTTCCCGCCCTTCTCCCTCTCGGGTGGTCGCCTCTTTCGGCGTTCCAGGCGACGGGCCCCTTGACGGTCGCCGTGCCGGAAGATGCCTTTCTCGCGCAGTACCGTTTCTCGCTTCACGAGTGGGTCATGCTCTCGCTCGCGGGTCCGTTGGATTTCGAGATAACAGAGGCGGGCGCGTACGCCGTCCTCGCTCCCGACGACGAGCTCCTCCCTCCCGCTCCCGGCGAGATGCTCGAAGGGGTAGAAGTCGCCATCCTTCCCGCCTCGGTCACCACCTCGAGCAGCGTCACCCCGCCGGTGCTCCCTCCCCAGGCCGACGGCGTCGCCGAGGGAAGCGTCTCGCTCTTCTCGCCCGTAGCCCTGCCTTCGGGAACGGTCATTCAAGCCGAGATCACCGAGTCGTTCTCTCTCGCCTCGGGCGACGTGGTCTCGGAAGAGACGCGATACGAGGACATCGTTCTCTTCCGAAAGCCGCAGACTTCCCCCGAGGCGACCCTTTCCGCGGTCTTTCCCATCTCCGCCTTTTCCGCCTTCGAGCCGAAAGAGCTCGTCACCGGCGAAGTGAAGCTCGACCTTCTCGCCGGACGAGAATCGGTGCGCGGGGAGCGAGGCGGCTCGAAAGCGCTTACCGTTACCGAGGGCGATTTCCGGCTCGCCGTTCCCGGAAGCGCTCTCGCCGAGGACACGGCGATCGCGCTCCAGACGTTCGACTCTTTCTCGGAGTTCGTCCCTGTCGAGCCCGGAATCGAGGCCCTGTCGGAAGTCTTCGTGGACCTTTCCGGCCGGAGCCTGGGCGTTCCCGCCGAGCTTTCGTACGGAATCGGAGGCCTCGCTGAAGGCGACACCTACGTTCTCGCCCGGGTCACGCGAGTCGACGGCGTTCCCAGGATGGAGTTCGCCGGAATCGCAACCCTCGAGAACTTGGACGGCGGGCGCCTCACGACCTCCGGAGTGAAGGAGGAAGGACGCTACGTCTTCTATCGCCTTCTCTCAGAGACGGGTTTCGTCTCCGGAACCGCGAGCCTTCCGCGCGTCGTGGTCGAGACCGCGGGCCTTCCAATCATCGCCCTTTCGGATGCGACCGGAGCCTACCGAGCTCTCGCACTGACGGGCCCCATCGGGGTTTCAGCCTACGTCCCCCGAAGCTCTCTAAAGGCTTCGGGAAGCGTCGACGTCCTCGAAGGGGAGACGTCGACCCTGAACCTGACCCTGACGGGCCAGGCCACGGCGGCGTCGGTGTCTCCGGCCGACGGCACTCTCGGAGTTTCCGTCACGACCCAGATCACCATCGTCTCCGAAACCGCCCTCGATGCGGCGAAGGTGGGAGAAGTTCAGCTGTTCGACGCCGGGCTCGAAGTCCCGGTACGCCGGAGCCTTTCGAGCTCGGGCAAGACCCTCGCTCTCATCCCCGAAGGCAACCTCAAGTTCGAGACGACCTACACCGTCGAGGCCATATCCCTCGAGGACGTCTTCGGGGGCGCCGTCGTCATCCCCCTGACCCGGTTCACTACGAGGGCGAAAGACTCCCTCGCGGTCACCCCCGAGGCGCTCTCACTCTCGCTCCCCGACGACAACGGCATCGTGGAAGTCTCCGCCTTCGGCCTCCCCGAGGGCACGACAGTCCTTCTGGTGAACGCGGGAAACGGAATCGTGGTGTCGTTCACCTACGTCTCCGATGGAGTTCTCGGCGAGCTCCCCGCCTCGATCAGCGACCGGATCCTCATCACCCTCACCGACCCCGCAGGCTCGGTGGTGAGCTTCGAGAAGAGCAAATTCGTGGCCGCGGACGGCACCACCGCCATCGGCCCCGGCGGCGGGACGGTCGAAGGCGAAGGCGGCGTCGAGCTCCGGATCCCGGAGGGAGCTCTTCCTCAGGGAGTCGAGCTCAAGATCCGCTCCGTCGCCGCCGACGAGGTCCCTTCTGACCGGCGTCCCGTGCTTCCCGGAGGGACCCTTGCGAGCGGCCTCGAAGTCCAGGCTCCCTCGATGCCGCAGTTCGAGAGGGAGGTGAAGCTCGCCTTCCCGCAACCCCCCGACGCTCCGGAGGGAGCTTTCTACTACGTCTACAGAAAGCACGAGACCTCGACCGGCGAAGTCTTCTGGGAGACGATCGACCATGCGTTGGTGGAGGGCGACAAGGTGGTCACCGCGACCCCGCCGTTCGCGGGCTTCGTTTCGAGCTTCGCCCCCATCTCCCTCTTCGTCGTCGCCTGGACTTTCGCCGCGGACCGCCTCGACAAGGCGACCACCGGCACGGTCACCGGAAAAGTCCTCCGCACCGCCTTCCAGCCGGGGACGGCGACACCGACCTTCGTTCCCATCCCCAACGTCGCCGTTCACGTCGGGCCCGGCCTCGCCTTCTCCCAGCAAGACGGAACCTACACGCTCTTCGACGAGACCTTCCGCGACGGGCACGTCCGCGTCCGCGCCCAGGTCGGCGACATCACCCAGGAAGCCACGGCATACGCCATCAACGTCACAAACGACGGCCCGACACAGCTGCGCTTCTACGCGAACGTCGCCACCGCCAACCTGACGTTTCCGCCCGAGGCTCCCAGACCTCCCCCTCCCGCCATCGGAGTCGCCCTCTTCAAGAAGAAGCCCGACGGGACCCGCGAGCGAACGAACGACCTCGTCCTCGACACCGACACTCTCGTCATTGGATTTCTGACGAAGGACCTCGTCCAGAGCGCTTCCATCAACGGGGAAGTCTTCGGCGTCCGCAAGGAGACCGATACCCCTACAAAGGAAGTCGACTGGGTGCTCGATAGGGAGTTCCTTCCCGGACGAGCGGGAAGCTTCCTTCTCGAGGCTCGCGCTCTCGGGGCCGACGGCTCCATCGCCGACGTGGCCGTCACCTTCCGCGCCATCGCCGCGGGGGGCTCCAACAACGACATCCTGAACGACGACGCTCCCTCGGTCATCACCCTCAAGACCGTCCCCCGCAACAACGCCACCGGAGCTCCCGTCGACGTCTTCCCCCAGATCTTTTTCACCGAGCCCGTCACCCACGTCCCCGGAAACGTCAGCCTCGTCGACTCCCAGGGAGTGGAGGTGGCGTTCCTGCTGTCCGGATTCGGCCCCGACGGCGCCGTCCCCGACGTCTCGAGCGCCGGCGCCAAGCTCAGCTCTCTCACCCTGCAGCCTCTCACCGGGCTCAAGTTCGGAGTGACCTACACCCTCTCGCTCTCTTCGGAGATCGAAGATCTCGACGTCGATGGGAACGGAGACCCCGCTCCCAAGAATCTCGTGCCGTTCACCACCAGCTTCACCACCTTCGGTCCCGAGAGTCTCGGGGGAACCGAGGACAGGTTCGGCTCCGCCGGAATCGTCGTCCTCGAGGACCGCGCCTTCCTCGTCGAGAACAACTTCTTCAACGGAACCCTCCGGGTCTTCGACGTCACCGACCCGGTCGAGCCTCAGGAGATCGTGGAGGCCCAGGCGTCCGTGGTGGGCCGCCCCGTCGATATCGGGGGAGAGCCCGGCACCATCGTCATCGCCACCGGTCCCACCAACCGCTCCCTGCCGTCGAACCTCCACATCTTCGACGTGACGAGCGACGCCGAAAGCCGCTGGGTCGGAGCTGCGAGCGTGGCATCGAGCGCCCAGGACGGCTTCGTCCAGAGAATCGATGTTCTCGACGGGCTCGCCTACACCCTCACGGGTCGAAAGGGAATCCATGTCGTCGACATCAACCAGGCGATCGAGCTCTTCCAGGAACAAACCGGAGGGGACCTCCTCTCGCCCGCCGCCTACAACGTGTGGCGCCGGTTGAACACCCCGGGACAGGGATTCGGGCAGGGAGCGGTAACCCAGCCCATCCCCCTCACCAAGGACGCAAGCCGCGAGTGGTTCCAGCAGGACGTCTCGGCCGGACGAGCTCAGAGCCAGGTCTGGGTGGGAACCACGGGAGAGGCCCCGCTCATCCTCGTGAACCCCACGACGCGTTTCTCCACAGGCGCGGTCCCCGTGGAGGCCAAAGACCAGGACGGCCAGGTCATCGGCTCTCTCACCACGGGCTCCACCCTCGAGCTCGGCCAGGTGAAGGGACAAGACCTCGCCCTCATCGCCGGCTGGGGCACGGTGGCAGGCACCGCCGGATATTCCTTCGCCGTCGTCAACCTTGCCCAACCCCAAACACCTTTCACCCTCGACATCATCTCGCTTCCTCTCGAAACTCAGCCCACCGACATCCTCCTGACAGAGGACGTCGCCATCGTGGCGTCGGAGAAGGAAGCGGCGCTCGTCAATCTCTCAGACCCCGCACATCCACTCTTCGCAGGCACCATCAACATGGTAGGCGGCGCGCTCGCAATGGCTGACTCAGGCCTCCTCCTATCGACGGCGCGAAGTGCTTTCGGAGGGGACACGGAAAGCGGCGGTGTGAATACGGCGACGCTGACTCCGATGACCGTAATCACCGATGTCGTAGAGTCGCCTGTGATCGTCGCTCTAGACCGAAAGAGCATCGAGTCCCAAACCATCAAGTATCGCGCCATCTTCCCGCGCGAGAGCATCAAGACGTCCGAGCTCGAGATCCTCCGAAACGACGCTGTCCAACAAACAATCGCTGTAGAGCTAGACGAACATGGGCAGGGAGAGTTCACACTTCCGGAGGGAACCGAGTATCCGGCAGGAGCAAGGGTAGAAGCGAGGCTCGTCGTAAATCGTGGCGACCCCGAGAGGCCACGACCGTCGGAACGGGTTCTGCATTCCGACCAATTCGAGGTGTTCCCTCAGGAGCCGCTCGAATGGAGCTACGTCGACGACCCCCTGGATGTCGCTGCCTTCAGCACGGCTCTGGCGGAGCGACTTCAGGATCAGGACGCTCCGTTTCAACCTCTAAAACTTCACTGGCATGCGGTGGGATCGCAGCCCGATGATCTCGTTCCGCTCCTGGAAGCCTCTCCGACTGGCATCTACAGCACCGATTTTAGGCCGTCCCGTACCGCAGGCATGGTGCAGCACGTCGAGCTCCGGGACGAAGTGGGTCGCGTCCTAGGACGGACCGGGCCCATCACGGCGCTTGCTGGAAATGTCGACTTCGCTGCGCCGGTTCCCTCACCCTCGAACCCGGGGAAAATCCCGGCCGACGGCAAGAGCGTCATCACCGTCGCCGTCGAGGACGCGAAGGATTTCCACGGAAACCGACTCCCCGACGGCACCAAAGTGATCTGGTCAGTCACGGAAGGTGATGGCGAGATGGTTGATTTCGAGACCCAGCTCGTCGCCGGCCGCGCGATAGCGCGCTATCAGGCGGGCATCGAACCAGGAATCGCCTTCGTCCGTGCTGATATCGGGGGTCGGACCGAGGACAGTGAGCGTTTCCTGGGAATAGAGCAAGTGAAGCTCAAACCCAAAGTGATTCGAGGGGAAAAGGTCGAATTTCTCACAAACATGATCGTCGAAATGGAAGAAACGGAAGCGGGCCTTCCTGTCGACGGTACCGAGGTTCTATGGGGAACCAACCAGGGAAGTATTGCCTTCAGGTCCGCACTCGAAGACGCTCGCGCC
>Ga0299906_10001006_pt1 | contig 24606 bp, 19 predicted proteins | sample RVTome_14_FD_200259 | JGI IMG/M metagenome (GOLD analysis project Ga0299906, IMG submission 200259) | Soil microbial communities from uranium-contaminated site in the Upper Colorado River Basin, Wyoming, United States - RVT145D125 (version 2) ...
CGATCTGGCGACTGGTGGCCGAGGAGCCGAAGATCGAGCTGGCGGCCGAATCGACCGAGCAGGACCGCGCCTCGGTGACCGCCCTGCTCGACTTCGCGCGCGCCTGCTTCGCCTCGCTGGACCGATGAGGGTGCGACCCCTCGCGACCCTGGCGGGCCTGCTCTTGGTGGCGGCATGCGCCCCCAGCGCCTCTGGAGCGCCGTCACCGAGCCCGCTGACAACGCCCGAGGAGTCCGTCTCCGCCATTCCGTCGCCTGCCGCGTGCGACCCGGGAGTCGTATGCGATGGCCCATTGGCGGCCGGTGATTACGTCTCGGAAACGACCGGAGCACACATCGAGTTCACCCTGGACGAACACGACTGGTCGGGGCTGGCGGATATCCAGGACGTCGGCTTTGGCCTCTTCCTGGCCGATGTCGGGGGCCACGCCATCAGCTTCGTGAAATTCGCGGGCGAGATCTTTACCGATGCGTGCTCGCCGGAGGCAACGTCGACCATCGGAGCCACCCCGGCTGACTTCATGGCCTTCCTGGCCGCGCGTACCGGCGTCACCGCGAGTGACCCGGTGGAGTTGGAGGTCGGTGGGCGGCCCGCACTCCAGGTGGACCTCACGACCGAGGTGGATGCGGCGTGCGAGGCCACCGGCATGGGGCGGATCTGGCTCTGGGTGCTTCCCGTGGTCGGCGACTTTCACTTCAACGACGCCGAGACGGCCCGCGTGATCGCTGTCGACGGCGGGTCCGCCACCGTGATCATCGTCATCGAGGCGTTCCCTGACGCCGACTATGACCACCTGCTCGACCACGCCACCGAGGTGATCGAGACCATGGTCATCGAGCCGTTGGGCTAGCGCGTTTCTAGTCGTCCAGTAGCGGACCGTCGCGGCCGGGGTCCGCATGGCGGGCAGCCTGCACCGAAGGTCGCAACCACCTCGCCATCTGTTCCTCGCCGCCTGTTCGCCTAGCCGGCCGGTGGGGCGCCGACATCCCGAGGCTGGAGGTTCGCACCGGGCCTGACATGCCGTCGAAGACGGGGCTCTCGAACCGGGGAGCCCGTCGGTTGAGGAACAGGAAGAGCACCAGCCCACCGGCGGTCGCCGTCAGCCAAACCATGAGGCCCGAGATCTCAGCGGGGAGGGTTATGGCAGAAGGCGCCGGCGCCGGCACGGACGGCTGGCCCGGTAGCGGGGGGTCACGCCACCCACCCCGTCCCGGCCGATCGGCCGACGAGGCGGGCTCGCTCGGGCCGTCGGTGCTGCCAGCCGTCGCGGACGGCGACGGGGAGGAGGTGCCGGGTGCTGGAGTGGGCGACGCCTGCGGCGGTGGCGACGCCTGCGGCGGGGGCGGCGGCGGCGGGACGACCACGGGAGCCGGGGCCAGAATCGTCACTGCCGCCGGATTCACGCTTGTGAGCGTCACCGTCTGGGTGCCGATGCCGGACCCACTCGTCGAGCGAAACGAGTAGCCATGGCTGCCGGGAGGCAAGGTCGCTGAGAGCCCGAAGGTGACACCCGCCCCATAGTCCGTCCCGGCCCCCGACATCGAGTACGTGCCCACCCCGTTGATCGTCACCGTCATGATCGGCGGACAGGCGGCGTTAGATACGTACACGACCGAAAAGGTGACAACGGTTCCTGTCGTCCCCGATCCGGGGCTGGCCGATCCTGAGCTCAGCGTTACCTGGTGAGAGGCGCCACTGCAGGAGGCGGCGCGAACCGGCATCGTCGCCAAGACCGAGGCGGCGGTCAGTGACAACGCGACCAGTCCGACGCGTGCAAACGGGTGAGAGGCTCGGACCGACATCTCAGAGCACTCTCCGATGCGTCGCGACTCGGCAACAGATGCCCCACGGATGATCGCCGCGGGGTACTTTCGGCGGCTAGCCGAGCGTGCCGGGGCGCGGTATACCGCGCTTGTCAGCCTACTAGGGGACCAGTTTGCCTACCCGCGCGCCGGAGGGAATTCGGTCGCCAGACTCCGGGGGGCATCTTCGTCGCGTCCGGATGCGGCTCAGTTGGTCGCTGGCTTTGCTGTTCGTGATCGCGATGGTGCTTGCGGGTCCCGCCGCGGGCGCCCTCGACGTCACGTCGGACTTCCCCGTCCTTGCTGGTCTCCGCGTGATCATCGTCGCCCTGGCCCTGCCCGTGATCATGAGCCTGCTGGCCCGAGGCGTGACCCGTCCAGCCGAAGAGCTCGTGGCATCCCACGATCGGCTGCAACGCCTGTACGACCAGGCACGACTCGACGCGCTGATCGATCCGATCTCGGGGCTCGGTAACCATCGGGCATTCCAGGAAGAGATGACGCGGCAGATCGAGGCGGCGCGGCGTTATGGACACTCGCTGGCCCTGGTCCTCGTCGACCTCGACGATCTGAAGCGCATCAACGACGAGGACGGCCACGCGGGCGGCGATGAGATCCTTGGCGCCATGGGTCGCCTGATCGGTGGCGCGAGCCGGGCGGCAGACAGGGGATTCCGAATTGGTGGAGACGAGTTTGCGCTGCTGCTGCCGAGAGCCGATGTGCAGACGGCAACTGCGGTGGTTCAGCGCCTGCTGGCGAGTGCCCTGAACGCCGAGGCTCCGAGGCCCGGAGCCAAGCCGTTCTCGTTCTCGGCCGGCCTGTCGGCATATCCGATACCGGCCGGAGATGGCCAACGACTCTTCCACCAGGCCGACGCTGCCCTGTATTGGGCCAAGAAGCACGGGCGCACCGACGTGCAAGCGTTCGATCCCGAGCGGCACGGCGCGGCTGACGATGCTCGTTCCACACCGGAGCTGGCGGAGGCGGTGATGAAGGTCGCCGTTCAAAAGGCGGTGACGCCGGTCTACCAGACGATCTTCGACCTTCGCACGGGCCAGCCGGTTGGATTCGAGGGCCTCGTTCGCCCTGCGCACGGGACGGGGTTCCGGGATGCCCAGAGCCTGTTCCTGGCGGCCGAGGCCGCTCAGCGTACCGTTGAGCTTGACCTCGTTTGTGTTGAGGCAGTCATCGAGAGCGCCAAGCTGCCCAACGCGGAGTGTTACCTGGCTTTCAACATGTCCCCCCGCACGCTGGAGACGGAGAAGTTCCGCGTCTCCGATCTCCTGGCGATTCTCGCGCCGTACGGCATTGCGCCGAACCGCGTCGTGCTCGAGATCACCGAGCGTGAGGCGATCGAGGACATTGCTCGCCTGCGCCAGAATCTCGATCGCTGCCGAGCAGCGGGGATGCGGATAGCCGCCGATGACGTCGGCGCCGGCAATGCGGGGCTCCGCCTGCTGAGCGAATTTCGCTTCGACATCGTGAAGATCGACCTGTCCCTCGTCCAGCGAGGTGCGCTGCGAGACTCTGCGCTCACAGTCCTGCGCGCGATCCGGGACATCGGCCAACAGTCGGGGGCTGTGGTCGTGGCCGAGGGAATCGAGACCGCCGACCAACTCGAGGTCGTCCGGATGCTGGAGCTCGTGGCCGGGCAGGGATATCTCCTCGCTATGCCGGCGCCGGAGATTCGAGCCCAGTCGCTCGATCTGGAATCGTTACTGGCTGAACACGAGGTCCGCCGCAGGGCGTTCGGCGGCTTCCTCGACATCAGTTCTGCCGAGGATTGGTTGGTCCCAATGGAGCGTCCCGCGACGGCGGTCGGCGAGTCACAGAACGGGCATGAGACGGTCAAGGTGCCGCCGCCGGGCAGGAGCAAGGCCCGGCGTGGGGGACCCGCGAAAGCGCTCCCTTCGCCGAGCCGAGCCGTGCCGTTGGCGGCTCCCAAAGGGCGACCCCGGTCACCGACGATGACCGCTGCCGATCGCCACCCGCGGTGATGACGCGCTTCGCGTCCCGCCGCTAGCTTGTCGTCGTAGACGCTGAGCGGTGGCGCGCCACGAACCGCTCGATACGGTCCATGGCTTCGACGATGTCTTCGTACGCGGTCGCGTAGCAGGCGCGGACGTGGCCCGCGCCGGAAGGCCCGAACGCCTGGCCCGGGACGACGGCCACGTGCTCTTCGGCCAGCAGCTCCTGGGCGAACTCCTCAGCCCCCAAACCGGTGGCGGCGGTGACCTCCGGGAAGCAGTAGAACGCGCCCATCGGCTCGAAGCACAGCAGGCCAATCTCGTTCAGGCGCCGGACCATGAGCTGCCGGCGCCGGTCGTACTCGGCCAGCATGTCCTGGACGAAGGGCTCGCCCACGTCCAGCGCCGCGATGGCGGCATGCTGGGCGGCGGTCGGGGCGCACATGATCCCGTACTGGTGGACCTTGGCGATCCCCTCCATCAGCCCTTCAGAGGCCGCCACGTATCCAATCCGCCAGCCGGTCATGGCGTACGCCTTCGAGAAGCCGCCGATGAGCACGGTCCGGTCCCGCATGCGCGGCAGCGCGCTGAACGCGGTGTGCCGATGGTCGCCGTACACCAGCCGGTCGTAGATCTCGTCGCTGATGACCAGCAGGTCGTGGCGCTCGGCCACCGCCGCGATGGCCTCCAGCTCGGTGCGGCTCAGCACCGCGCCCGTCGGGTTGTTCGGATAGCCCAGGAAGATGGCCTTGGTCCGATCGGTGACGGCATCCCCGATCTGCTCCGCGGTGACGCGGAAGGCGGTCTCGTCCGCGGTGGGGAGGGCCACGGCCACGCCTCCAGCCATCGTGATGCATGGCCCGTAGGCCACGAAGCAGGGCTCGTGGTAGAGGACCTCGTCCCCGGGATTCAGCACGGCCCGGAGCGTCGCGTCCAGGGCTTCGGACGCGCCGACGGTGATGACCAGCTCCCCGCGGGGCTCGTAGCGGACCCCGTACCGATCGGCCAGGTTGGCCGCCACGCGCTCGCGCAGCTCGATCATCCCGCCATTGGCGGTGTAGTGCGTCTCCCCCGCCTCCAGGGCGGCAATCGCGGCCCGGGTCAGCGGCTCGGGCGTGGTGAAGTCCGGCTCCCCGATGGTCAGGCTGATGACGTCGCGCATCTCGGCCAGCATGTCGAAGAAGCGGCGGATACCCGAGGGCGCCAGGTTCCGCACCGTGTCGTTGAGGAACTCGGCAGGAGCCCGGACGGTGCCGGTCACATCGGGGCGCATCGGTCCGTCAGTCTATCCGGCTTCCGGCCTGACCGATGCCGGCTGCGCCGGCAGCATCTCCCCCGCGGGGATCGGCACCGGTAGTCGGTTGCCGTCAGGAGGCAGCGGGCAGGTCGCGTAGGGGCTGAACACGCAGGGCGGGTTGTAGGCGAGGTTGAAGTCGACGACCACGGTGCCGTCAGCGGCCGGTGGCTCGGTGTCCAGGAAGCGGCCCGCGGCGTATGTGGTGCTGCCATTGGTGGGGTCCGCGAAGATCAACCACAGGGATCCGTCGGTATCGCCCTGGAGCGATGCCAGCCGCTGCGGTTCACCAGCGGAGGTGAACGCGACCCAGCCAGGGAAATGGTCGACGGTGATGTCTCCCAGGACGTCTGGCACCTCGATGGTCCGCCCAGGGTCGGCCGGCTCGAAGCGGGCAACCAGACGCCAGGCGGCATCGACCGGGAAGCGTGGCACGCCGCCGAATGCGCGGAGCGCCGGAGCCTCGGTGTTGCGAACCCGCAACCCGACGCGTGCGCCGCGCCGGATGAGATGGAAGCGGAGGGACCCCAACTCGACGATGGTCGGATCCCCGGCCAGGTCGTCGGTCAGCTCCAGGTCCCCTTCGATGGGCTGCCCGGCGTGGGTCAACGGCGCGTCGTGGTGGGGCCTGATGCGGACCGTGCCGTCATCGTTCACCAGCAGGTGCCCGGCCAGGGGCGGGACTCCGTGCTCGCTCAGGCGGATAGCATTGCTGGGATGCTTCCCGAACTCGTGCTCACCCGGGGTCAGCCAGTGGAGCCCGACCAAGGCCAGCCAGCCGTCAGGTGACCGCAGCCGCGCGTCACGTTCCGCGTGCCACCGCTCGATATCGGCCTTGTATGCGACCGATGCGTCCAGCTCGTCAGCCTCCGGCGGGAAGGAAGATGAAGGTGGGAGCGGTGCCAGGCCCCAGGCGGACGTACGTGGCGGGGCTGTCGGTGACCGGGTTGACCGACACGGGTCGGCCCCCGGTCGAGGTGCCGTCCAGGGCGACCGCGATGGGGCCTTCTCCGAATCGAGCCAGACAGGCCGCGGCATAGCCCTCGGTGGACGGCTCGGCCAGCACCAGGACGCTCTGGCCCACGGTCACGCGACGGCAGGTGGCTCCCAGCTCCGCATCCTCCCCGACTTCCCACCAAGCTTCATCGGGACCGATCACGGCGGCCAGGTCGGTTGCGGCGCGCTCTGCGTCCACCGTTGCCAGCACCAGCCCGCGCGGAGGCTCGGTCCAGTCGTCGAACGGCCGAGGCCAGAGGCCGCGCCGAGCCGCGTCGGCGGGAGGTTCGAGCGCTTCCATGGGAACTCCGCGCATGCCCCACCAGGCGATCCGGGGCTCATCGGAGTAGTCGGTCGACAGCCATTGCGGGAAGAGCTGCGCGCCGCCTTCCCGGAAGAGCCGGCTCAGGCCCGGCAGGTCGGCGACCAGGAGGTGGACGTGACTGACCTCGACCATCGGCTCCGCAGTCTAGTCGGTAAGATCGGCGGCATGAGCAAGAGCGGCTTCATCCCCGTCAACGGTGGCCGCCTGTACTACGAGGAGGCCGGCGGGGGTCCGCCGCTGGTCCTGCTTCACGCAGGCGTGGCGAACCTCCGGCAGTGGGACCCGCACGTCCCGGCATTCGCGGAGCGGTACCGGGTCATCCGCTACGACACCCGCGGCTGGGGCCGCAGCGAGAGCGAGCACGTCGAGTTCTCGAACCACGGCGATCTGGAGCAGGTGCTCGACCACCTTGGCGTACCGGCGACCCATCTCCTCGGCACCTCGCGCTCGGGGTCGATCGCCCTGAACTTCACCGTGACGCACCCGGAGCGCGTAACCAGCCTGATCGTGGTTGCCAGCGGGGCTGGCGAGCCGGATCTGCCGGCAGAAGCTCTCGCACCGAGCGAGGCCCTGGACAAGGCGACCGAAGACGCCCTGGAGGCCAAGGACTGGACGCGGCTGGCTGACCTCGAGACTGCATTCTGGGGCGACGGCCCGGGTCAGCCCGAGGGTCGGCTGAACGCGTCCGCTCGGGCGTCGATGCGCGACTGGATCCTCACCACGTATGCCGCCGAAAAGGAGGAGGGAATCCCCCAGCGCCTTGACCCGCCAGCCGACGAGCGCCTGGATCAGCTGATCATGCCGCTCCTGGTCGTCATCGGTGCGCTGGACGAGGCGTATACCAACGCCTCCGGCCGCATCCTGGCCGATGCGGTGCCGGGCGCCCGGTTCGAGGTCTTTGAGGGCGCGGCCCATATGCTGAACCTCGAGCAGCCGGACCGATTCACGCGGCTGGTTCTGGACTTCCTGGCGGGAGTTGACGCGCGGACCTAGTCGTGGGCGGTGGGTGGTCGCAGCTGTGCGAAGCCGGCCCGGCGCTCGTAGGCATCCGCCACCCGGAGGACGGTGGCCTCGTCGAAGGCGCGGCCGATGACCTGGAACCCAACCGGCAGCCCATCGCTCAGGCCGCACGGCAGCGAGATCCCGGGCAGCCCGGCGATGTTGACCGGCAGGGTGCAGGCGTCATTGAGATACATCAGCAGCGGGTCCTCGGTCTTGGCCCCGATTTTGAACGCGACCGATGGTGATGTCGGGGCCAGCAGCGCGTCGACGGTACTCAGCACCTCGTCGAACTCGGCCTTGATCAGCGTTCGGACCTGCTGGGCCTTGAGGTAATAGGCGTCGTAGTAGCCGGCGGACAGGGCGTACGTGCCCAGGATGATCCGGCGCTTGACCTCCGGCCCGAACCCCTCGCCCCGCGTGAGCCGGTAGTTCTCGATCAGGTCATCGACCCCCGCCGTGTGGCCGTAGCGGATGCCGTCATAGCGGGCCAGGTTGGCGCTCGCCTCGGCCGGGGTGATGATGTAGTAGGTCGCCAGACCCTTGTCCGTGGACGGCAGCGAGACCTCGACGATGTCCGCCCCGGCCGAGGCGAGCACGTCGACCGCGGCACGGACCGCCAGCTCGACTCCAGGCTCCATGCCCGGTACGAAGAACTCGCGAGGCACGCCCAGGCGCAGGCCGCGCACCTCCCCGTCGAGCGCGGCCACGTAGTCACCTACCGGCTCCTCGACGCTGGTGGCGTCGCGCGGGTCATGCCCGGCCAGCGCGCCGAGGACCACTGCCACGTCCCGCACGGAACGCCCGAACGGGCCGCACTGGTCGAGTGATGAGGCGAACGCCACCATCCCGTAGCGGCTGACCCGACCGTAGGTCGGCTTCATGCCCACCACCCCGCTCAGCGCGGCGGGCTGACGGATGCTCCCGCCGGTGTCGGTTCCTGTGGCAAAGAACGCCTGGCCCGCCGCCACCGCGACGCTCGAGCCGCCACTCGACCCGCCCGGGACCAGCGTCTCGTCCCACGGATTGCGCACCGGCCCATAGGCGCTGTTCTCGTTCGAGCTGCCCATGGCGAACTCGTCGCAGTTGGTCTTGCCCAGCAGGACCGCCCCCGCCGCGGTCAGGCGCTCCTCGGCGTCGCTGGCGTAGGGCGAGAGGTACCCGGCGAGGATCCGCGAGCCGGCGGTCGTGGGCAGTCCCCCGTCCGGCTGCCCCTCGTCGTCGAGCGCCCGCGTCACGAATATGTCCTTCAGGGCATATGGGATCCCGAGCAGCGGCCGCTGGTCTCCGGCCCGACGGGCGGCATCGGCCGCATCGGCGGCGGCCAGGGCGGGCTCCGCGCTCAGCGCCAGGAAGGTGTTCAGCCGGGTTCCATCGCGCTCGATCCGCGCCAGGCAGGCCTCGACCAGCTCGCGGCTGGAGAGCTCCCCGGCGTCCAGCAGCGGAACCACCTCGCTGATGGTTCGATCGGCGAGCGGCAGGTCACTCATCGGTCCGATTTCCCCGTCCAGTGGGGGTATCGGCCAAGAAGCCGCGCTGGCCGCCGCTCTTGAGGCCTGACCTTGGCCGAATACTCCGCCGCCTGGGAGAATCCGCCAAGAAGAGCCCCTAAATCAGCCCCACGGGAGCCTCTCATCGGTCCAAGTTGGCCGTTATCCCCGCCACGCGGGAATCCGCACTAGCGGCCCTCCTTGAGGACCAGCGGGACGCGGAGGTGGTCGCCCTCGCGCAGCGGCGCGTTGGCCAGGGCCGCCTCCCGCGAGATCCCGTCGCGCGGATCATCGTCGCGCATGACGTTCTCGAGGGCCAGGACGGTGGCGGTGGGGCCGACGTGGCTGGTGTCGACGTCGCGGAGCACGGCGATCGCCTCCAGGATCCGGGACAGCTGGCCCTGCAGGCGGTCCAGCTCCTCATCGGTGAGGTGCAGGCGAGCCAACTCGGCGACGTGCTCGACGTCAGCTCGGCTGATCATGCGCCGATGCTAGCAGGCCACAATGCGCCGATGACGGAGGCGCCACGGCTCGAGGTCCTGCCGCTGCCCGGCGGTCGCATCGAACGCCTCACGATCCCCGGTGGGCCCGGAGCCCGGCTGGTCGTCGTCGGCGGAGTCGAGACCGGGCTGCGACTGATGGCCGGTACCGAGCAGCTCCTCATGCGCCGATGGGAAGGTCGGGCGCGCGCACGCCCGGTGACGGTGGTCGGCCGGCCGATCCCCGACGACCCGGCCGATGCCACAGCCCTGCTCCATCCCCGGATGTCCGCGATGGGGGTCGCGATCGCCCTGGAGGGTCTGGCCGGTCCGTTCGCGATCGAGGCGGAATCAGGAGGGGGCCGGATCTCGATGTGGCTGAGCGTGGAACGTCCGGAGCTCGTCCGCCGACTGGTGCTCGCGGCATCGGCATCCGAGACGCCGCCCGACTCGCCAATGACCGTGCGGATGCGCGAATGGATCGCGCTCGCCGAGGGGGGCGCGTGGGGGGAGCTGTTCGCGCGCCAGGCCGCGCAACTGAAGCCGGGCGGCGAGGAGAGCGACGCGCCGCCGGCCCCGTCATTCGCGGCCGTGGCGAGCCTCCACCCGCGCCCGTCCACCCCGGAGCGGTTCATCGCCGAGCTGCGGGGCACGCTGGACCCGACCTCGTTCGTGACCGATCGGCTGCCTCAAATTCGGGTGCCCACCCTCGTCCTGGCCGGCGGCGCCGACCAGGTGGTGCCGCAGGCAGCGTCGAAGCTGGTCGCGGACCGGATTCCCGGTGCCCGCCTGAAGGTCGACCCTGACTGCGGCCACACGGTGCGCGTGTCGTTCCGGGGTTACGACGCGCTGGTCGAAGCGTTCCTGGCCGAGGACGACCCTCAGTCCTGAGACGCTGGTACGGCGCCCGGTGTCCGTGCCCGGGTGCCGAGCCAGAGCATGAAGGTCCCGAGCAACGCCACCCCTGCCGAGGACGCAAACGCCAGCGGAATGGTTGACGCGGCCGCGACCGCGCCGAGCGTCACCGGACCGATCCCGAACGCGAGGTCGATGAACGCGCTGAACGTTCCGAGGGCGGCACCACGCTGGGCGGCGGGGACGCCCGAGATGGCCAGGAGCGCCAGGGCCGGAGTCGTGAAGGCGACGCCAAGGGCGAGCACCACCGTCCCGACCAGGAGGCCGATCGGATCGGCCCACAGGCCCATGATGAGAAGCCCGGCGGCCGTGATGACCATGGCGGTGCCGGAGAGCCGTCGCGCGCCCACGCGATCCGGGAGCCTGGCTCCGATCAGGCGAGCCAGAATCACGACGCCTCCGAACGCCAACAGGTACGGCGATGCCCCTGCCAGGCCCAGGTCACGGACCGCGAACAGCGGCGCCAGGGTGAAGTACCCCGCCATGCCCCACACGCCGGCCATCAGGACCACGCCCGGCAGCACCCCGGCGCGGTGGAGGAGCCGCCCGCCGGCGGAGTCCTGGGTGGGCTCGGGCCGGGTCTCGGTGAGCCCGAGGCAGATCAAGGTGGCCAGGGCGGCCACCGCTGCTGCGGCAATCCAGACGGCCCAGTAGCGGTCCGTGCCGAGGGCAATCTCCGCCAAGACCGGGCCGACAGCGATGCCCAGGTACAGGGTGAGGCTGTCGTAGGTGATGGCCTCGCCCTGCCGCCCCTCCGGGGCCAGGTCGGCCACGGCCGCGAAAGCGGCGACGAAGAAGAATGCCTCGGCCACGCCCATCGTCAGCCGCAGACCAATCAGGATCGGCAGGGAGGTCGCCGCCAAGTGACCGAGGGCCGCAAGCGCGAACAGGGCCGCGCCGCCGACCATCAGCGCGCGACGGCCCCGGCGGTCGGCGAGGCGACCGGCGTACGGCCGCAGGACGAGCGCCGTCAGGCTGAAGGCCCCGAACGCTAGGCCGGCACCCACTTCCCCGCCACCGAGTTGCCCGTCGACATACCGGGACAGGACGGCGAACGCCATGCCGTCGGCTGTGAAGTACACGAACGAGGCCAGCAGGAGCAGGAGAAATGGTCGCGTCCACAATCGGGTCGGCGGTGGCGCAGCCATGAGCCGCGATTCTAAGGCGGAAATCCCATGGGCCCTACACTGCGCGAATGTCCGAGCCGTGCGCCTGTCCGCCCGAGCGGCCCCGCAGCGACATAGAGCGCATTGCTCACCATTTCGACGAGCGGTTTCGCGATTGGCAGCCGGTGTGCCCCGAGTCCACCGACCTGCTCTTCGGGTGGCTGGAGCAGGAGGGCCTGGCCGGATCGACCGTCATGGACCTGGGTTGCGGGACCGGCGAGCTCATCATTCGGGCCCTCGACGCGGGCGCGACACGCGCCACCGGCGCCGACCTTTCATCCGAGGCCATCGCACAGGCATCAGCTCAGGTGCGGCAAGCGGGGTTCGAGGATCGTGTCGACCTGTGGAGGGGCGACGCGGCGGTCGAAGCGCTGGAGCCGCACGACGTGGTGGTCCTGGACAAGGTCATCTGCTGCTATCCCGATGCGGACGCCCTGATCACCCGCTCCACCGCGGCTGCGCGGAGGTTGTACGCCTTCGCCGTACCCGAGTCGCGCGGCTTCTGGGGCCTGATCGCGCGCGCGCGCTGGTTCGTCTTCAGCATCGTTGCACGGCTGCGCGGCGAGTCCCTGCCGCGGTTCATCCACGAGCGGGCGGATGTCGAGGCCAAGGTCCTGGCGGCCGGCTTCCGGCCGCTGCACACGGGACGCGAGTTCGTGTGGTTCGTGGGGGTCTACGCCCGCCGCTGAGCGATGTGATTTCAATGGCCCGCTCTCAATCGCTGCCCTGAACCTCACAGGAACTACTGCGGCGCCGGAAGCCGCCCACGCGTGCTGGCTGAGTCACAGTGGGGATGGGATACCTCCTCCGAGCACCTGAATCGACCGATCTGGGCCCGTCCGGCGCCGTACCAACCTCACAGGAACTAGACAGCAGTCACTTGGCCGTGGCGAGCAGGTTTCGGAAGGCCTCCTCGTCGAGGACGGGGACGCCGAGCTGCTCGGCCTTGGCAAGCTTCGATCCGGCCTTCTCTCCGGCCACCAGGTAGTCGGTCTTGGCGCTCACCGATCCGGCCGGACGGCCGCCCGCGGCCCGGATCGCGGCCTCGGCATCCTCGCGCGTGAAGCCTGGCAGCGTCCCGGTCACCACCAGCGTCTTGCCCGCCAGGGGACCTTCCGTGACCGCGGCCACCGCTCCGGCCTCGGGTGCCTCGGCCACCACCCCGGCCTCGACCAGGTGGCGCAGCACGTTCGCGGTGTGCTCGTCGCGGAAGAAGCGGGCGATGCTCTCAGCCACCACCGCCCCCACCCCGTACACGGCTGTCAGCTCCTCCGCCGACGCGGAACTGAGCCGATCGACGACCCGCCGGGTCCAGTCGGCATCGGACTTCCCCTTGGCCGGCGGGACCTCCTGGGCCAGCCAGCGCGCGAGATCGATCGCGGTCTGCTCCCCGACGTGGCGGATGCCCAGCGCGTTGAGAATGCGGTACAGGGGGCGTCGGTGGGATCGCTGGATGGCTGCGAACAGGTTCTCGGCGCTCTTGCGGGCGAATCGGTCCAGGCCCTCGAGCGTCCCCACGCTGAGCCGATACAGGTCCGCCGGCTCTTTGACCAACCCGCGATCGGCCAGCTGGACGATCACCTTGTAGCCCGCCCCTTCGATGTCCATCCCGCCCCGACCGGCGAAGTGCTCCAAGCCGCCGATCCGTTGCGCGGCACAGAACGGGTTCGGGCACCGTGCCACGACCTCGCCCTCATCGCGGACCGCCTCGGTCCCGCATACCGGGCAGGCCTTCGGCATGGACCACTCGGTCTCGGCGCCGGTGCGAGCCTCCACCACGGGGCGGACGACCTCCGGGATCACGTCGCCGGCCCGCTGGAGCACGACCAGGTCCCCCACCCGAAGGTCCTTGCGCCGGATCTCGTCCAAGTTGTGGAGCGTCGCGTTGCGGACGGTGGTCCCGCCCACCGACACGGGCGTGACATGGGCGACCGGCGTCATCGCCCCATGGCGCCCGACGTAGACCTCGATCGCCTCCAGCCGCGTCGTCACCTGCTCGGCCGGGAACTTGTACGCCACTGCCCAGCGTGGCGAGCGCGAGACGAAGCCGAGCCGCTCCTGCTCGGCCACGGCGTCCACCTTGACCACCACGCCATCGGTTTCGTACTCGAGCTCGTGCCGCTGGTGCTCCCACTCGGCCACGAACGCCAGCACCTCGTCCACCCCAGCCGTTGGGCGGACGTTCGGGTTGACGGGGAATCCGAGCTCGCGGAGGAGCGCGAGCGTCGCGGTTTGGCTGACCAGCCCGGGCACCCCGACCAGCGAATAGCACCATACCGATAGCCTTCGGCTGGCCGTCACCGCGGGATCTTTCTGGCGCACCGATCCGGCGGCGGTATTCCGGGCGTTTGCATAGCGCGGCTTGCCCTCGCGCTCGAGCTGCTGGTTGAGCGCCTCGAACGCGGTGCGCGGCATGTACACCTCGCCGCGCACCTCCAGCGCGTCCCCCGGCGGGTCGCGGCGCAGGGTCAGCGGGATGGCCCGGATCGTCCGCAGGTTGGGGGTGACGTCCTCGCCCGTGTAGCCGTCGCCGCGGGTCGCGCCGCGAACGAACGAGCGGCCCTCGTAGCGCAGGCTCACAGCCAGTCCATCGATCTTCAGCTCGCAGACGTAGCCCACCGGGGGGTCCGTATCGGTCAGGCCCAGGCCTCGGCGCACGCGCCTGTCGAACTCGCGCAGCTCATCGGCTCCGAAGGCGTTGCCCAGCGACAGCATGGCCACGCCGTGGCGCACCTCGGCGAATCCGGCCGCCGGTGCGGCACCAACCCGTTGGGTCGGCGAGTCCGGGGTCCGGAGCTCCGGGTGTGCGTCCTCGAGCTCGTCGAGCTCACGCAGCAGGCGGTCATACTCGGAGTCCTCGATCGTCGGCGCATCGAGGACGTAGTAGCGGTAGTTGGCATCCTCAATGGCCGCGCGCAACTCGGCAGCGCGTTTGCGTGCGAGTTTGGCTTCGCGCTTGCCGGCTCCCTTGGCCGCACGCTTGGCGGCCCCCTTGGCGGACGGCCCGGCCGGGTCAGTCATCCATCGGTTCGGCCTCGGCTCCGGCCGCGAACCAGGCCCGGATGTCGTGGGTGTGCTCGCGGTAGTGGTCGGCCCCGTCGTACAGGATGATCTCCTCCAGCGTGTCGCCGTCCGCGTCGCGCTCGGAGAGCCATTCCGGGTCGGCGCTCAGGACCCGCTTCCGAAACGCGTCGAACGCCAGCTCCTCGCGCGAGAAAACGGTCGCCAGGTCCGTCTCGCCCGCCACCCGGGCCACCACCGCGTTGCGCTCGTCCACGCTGGGGGCATCGACGTCGAATTCGTCCAGCCGGCCCTGCTCGGCATGGTGCACCGCCTCCGCCGCGTGACCCGCCCAGTAGCCCATGTGGGCCACCAGCTCACGGGCAGACCACACTCCGACCAGCCCGGGACTGGTCAGCAGGGCGGGGTCGATGTCGGCCACGGCATCGAGGAACTCGGTGCGGGCCGCGACCAGGTCCCCCGCGAGAGCCTCGGTTTGCGCTTTGGGGTCAGCCACTGGCCGATGCTATAGCCGACTCATCGCCAAAGCTGATGCCGATCGCCCGCGCGGAGCGGACCAGCTCCCCGTCGACCGGCACCGTGCGAATGCGCCCCACCCCGGTGGCCAGCGGTACCGGCACGATCGTGGATCCGCGGAGCGCCACCATCGTCCCGATCGCGCCGGAGGCCACCGCCTCGACCGCGGCCACCCCGAACCGCGTACACAACTGGCGATCCCACGCGTTTGGCGGCCCGCCGCGCTGGAGGTGGCCCAGCACGACGGCGCGCGACTCGCGGCCCGTGCGTCGCTGCAGCTCGGCCGCGACCTTGGGGCCGATGCCACCCAGGCGCCGCTCGCGGGGCTCCCCCGCCCTCGAGGCGGCGGTCATCACGTAGCGGCCGCCAACCGGGCGAGCGCCTTCGGCCACCACGATCAACGAATACGGCATCCCGGCCCGTTCCCGCTCCTCCACCCGACGGCAGACCGCCTCCCAGGTGAAGCGGATCTCGGGGATGAGGATGACGTCGGCTCCGCCGGCAACGCCCGCGTGGGCCGCGATCCATCCGGCGTGGTGGCCCATGACCTCCAGGACCATGACCCGCTGATGGCTCTCGGCGGTGCTTGAAAGCCGATCGAGAGCGTCCACCGCCACGCTGACCGCCGACTCGAATCCAAATGTGGCATCTGTACCGGGCAGGTCATTGTCGATTGTCTTCGGGACCCCGACCACCGGCACGCCCGCCTGGGCCAGCGCGCGGGCGATGCGCAACGACCCATCCCCACCGATACAGATCAGCGCCTCGAGGTTGAGGCTCCGCGCCATGGCGGCGGCCTCGGCAACGACGATCGGGTCAAGCCGCTGGTGTGAGCGCGACCCGGACCGGCCGCTGAAACGTCCACGGTTGGAGGTGCCCAGAACGGTCCCACCGCGGAACAGCAGGGCATCCATCTGGCGGGCGTCGAGTGGGCGCTGGGCGATGGGAGGCAGCAGGCCCTCGAACCCGCCGAGGATCCCGATCGTCTCCCAGCTCCGTCGCGCTGCCGCCATCACCACCGCCCGGATCACGGTGTTCAGGCCGGGCGCGTCGCCACCGCCGGTGACGACGCCGATCCGACGCCGGTCAGCGGCCATCAATCCGCTCGAGGCCGGCATAGGAGCCAACGAGGCGGCGGACGCCGTGGCCGGCGAAGGCGACGGTGACCTCCTCGTCGCCGCTGACCCATTGCGAGGTGACGACGATCCCGTCCCCAAAGCGGCGGTGGCGGACCTTGTCGCCCGCGCGCCAGGCCAGCTCGGCTGGGGTATCCGCCGCTGTCCCCGCACCAGCGTCGCCCGCCCCCGCGCCGGCCGCGACGGGGATCGTTCGTCCGAACGTGCCGCTCCCCAGGTCGAGGTCCGGCAACCGCTCAGGGCGGAGCGGTTCCAGCCCCGGCCGGATCCGGCCCCAAACCGTCGGTGTCGTGCCCGAACCATCATCCGTTCCACTGTCCCGGACCCAGCCCAGACCGGATGGGCCGCGGCGACCGCCGCCCACCTCCAGCAGGTCCTCGGGCAGATCGGCCAGGAAGCGGGAGGGCTCGACCTCCACCCCGCCACTGCCCCACGCGGAGCGGTGGCGGGCGTGGACCAGGAACAACCGATCCTTGGCCCGAGTCATCCCGACGTACGTGAGCCGCCGCTCCTCCTCCAGTTCGCGCTCGTCATCCAGGGCCCGCGCGTAGGGAAGCAGCCCCTCCTCGAGGCCCACCATGAACACGATCGGGAACTCCAAGCCCTTCGCCGCGTGGAGGGTGATCAGGGTAACCCGGTCCGGCCGCTCCTCCAGCGTGTCCTGGTCCGAGACGAGGGCCACCTCCTCCAGGAAGCGGGCCAGGCCCTCGGGCGCCGCCACCGCATCGAACTCGGCGGCGTGGTTGCGCAGCTCGACCAGGTTCGCCCAGCGCTCCTCTCCCTCATCGGTCCCGTCCTCGAGCGCGGCCCGCAACCCGCTCCGCTCCAGGCACGCCTCGAGGACCGATGACGCCGGCTCCCCCGCCGCCACGCTCACCAGCCCGCGAATCAGGTCCGCGAAGCCCCCCAGGGCGGCGCGTGACCGGGTGGCCAGGTTCGCGTTCTCCGTGGCCGCCTCCACGGCTGCCCATAGGGTCGCGTCGCGCCCGTCGGCCCACGCCCGCAGCTCGGAAACCGTCTTGTCCCCAATTCCGCGGGCCGGCACGTTGATGACCCGCTCCAGGGCCACCCGGTCAGCCGGGTTGCGCGCCAGCCGCGCGTAGGCCAACGCGTCCTTCACCTCGCGCCGCTCGTAGAAGCGGACCCCGCCCACCAGCTGGTACGGAATGCCGAAGCGCATGAAGGCCTCTTCCAGCACCCGGCTCTGGGCGTTGACCCGGTACGCGACCGCGATGTCTCCGAAGCGCAGCGGTCCGGACGCTCCGTCCGCCTCTTCCGCCACCGGTGCGTCATCCGCGCGCCGGGTCAGCAGGCCGGCCCAGCCGCGCCGGCGGTCGGCGGAGGACGCCAGGCGCTCCACCTGGCGGGCCACGAACTCCGCCTCCTCATATTCGTTGTAGGCGTCGAAGACGCTCACCGCGGCTCCCGCCCCGCGATCGGTCCACAGCCGCTTGTCCTTGCGCCCCGCCACCCGGGACACGACCGCGTGGGCCGCATCCAGGATGGTCTGGGTAGATCGGTAGTTCTGCTCCAGCTTGACGACCGTGGCGTCCGGCCAGTCGCGCTCGAAGTCGAGGATGTTGCGCAGGTCGGCGCCGCGCCAGGAGTAGATGCTCTGGTCGTCGTCGCCCACCACCGCCAGGTTGTGGTGCACGGCGGCCAGCAGCCGGCACAGGCGGTACTGGGCCCGGTTCGTGTCCTGGTACTCGTCCACCAGCAGGTAGGTCCAGCGCCGCTGGTAGCGGGCCAGCACGTCGGGGTGCTGCTCGAACAGGAGCACGACCCGGAGCAGGAGGTCGTCGAAGTCCACCGCGTCCGACTCCGCCAGCTGGCGCTGGTAGGCCTCGTACACCCGGGCGGCGGTCTCTTCCCAGAAGCCAGATGCCTGTCGCATGGCGGTTGCCGGGTCCGAGAGCTCGTCTTTACGCTGACCGATGAACACCAGCAGGGCGGCGGGCGCGAACCGCTTGTCGTCGAGGTCCAGCCGGCGCAGGGACTCCTTGATGACCGCCAGCTGGTCGGCGCGGTCGTAGATCGTGAAGTTCCGGGTCAGGCCGATCCGCTCGCCCTCGCGGCGCAGGATGCGAGCACAGATGGCATGGAAGGTGCCGATGGTCGCCTCCCGGGTGGCCTGGGGCCCGATGAGCCCCGCGATCCGGTCCCGCATCTCACCGGCCGCCTTGTTGGTGAACGTGACGGCCACGATCTGGTACGGGGGCACGCCGCTGGCCACAAGGTGGGCGACCCGATGGGCGAGGACCCGGGTCTTGCCGCTTCCTGCCCCGGCCAGGATCAGAAGCGGCCCGTCGACGTGCCGAACTGCGTCCTGCTGGGGTGGGTTCAGGGTGGCGAGGATGGCGTCCGCCGAAGGCACAACGGACGGCGGGGTGCTCTTCGGGGCCATCGCCCCGATTCTAGATGGGTGCCCTTACAGATGCCGACCCTGGAAATGGAGCGACACCGTACGGCTTGTTCATTACACGCCACACGCCCGACGGCTGGCGTGTCGGGTGGTGGATATCCCGCACTGTTCCCACGGCTAGCTAGGGACCGCCGTCTCGGCCACGAATCGGGTCCGACAGAAGAGGACCGTGGCGGCGTTTGCGCCTGCATCGCTGACGCTGTAGGTGCCAGTGGCAGCGGGGCAGTCGTTAGATCGCGGGTCGTCATAATGGCCGACGAGGGTGACCCACGCACCGCGTTGAAACGCAGGGAGTTCTGTCGTGCCGTACACCGAGAGTCCGCGGGTTGCATCTCCCGTTGTGTTGACGCCCTCGGAGCAGATCAGCCATCGTGGCTCGAGCTCCGGCCACGGGCACGGCTGGTTGATTCCCAGACCATCCTCGTCGGGTGCCGGCCAGTAGACGACCAAGGTCACCCGCTCGTCCCCGAAGCAGACGAGTGAACGCATAGGCTGTGCGTCAAGCTCGACGAACGCGGCGAGCGGAGAGGACGGGCACGTCGCCGGATCGAATGGCGTGATCCAAGGGTCGGTCGCAGGGCCGCCGCTGATCCAGCCCGGCAGGAAGCTCACATCGACCACGACGTGGTACCAGGTCTCGGCACCGACCTCGCGCGCATCGATCACCCACACCCGCTCGTTTGCGGAGAGGCGGATCGGCTCGCCCGAAGTCGGAATGCCGGGACCGACGGTCTGGATCGGCTGATCCATGCCAGGTCCCTCGCGCAGATTGAGGCCGTCGACCGAGACGACCGCCAAGCTCGGCTCAGAGGTCGGAGACGACGTCGGCGCCGGCGTGCCAGGGGTAGCGGTCGCCGATGGAGTGGCTGCCGCGGTGGCGGACGGTGTTTGACCCTCCTGGGCCGCAGGCGCCGAGCAGCCGATGCACAGCATGGCCACCGCCAGCACGCCCAGACTCGGGCGACCGGCGGTTGTGCAGCGGCGGCAGCGAGTCTCGTCACGGCTCCACCTCCGGCACGATCGCCATTGCCACGAAGCGCTCGCGACACGCCTGCACCAGGCCGTACCGAACAACGGCGAATGGGTAAAGCGGATCCGGGGCCCAGCGGCACGTTTCCGAGGCTGGGTCGTCGTAGTGGCCCGTGACCATCACCCACTGCTGCGGATCCGGCAGTATGGTCAAATTCGGATGCTGCGCCAGTGAACCGCAACTGCCGTAAGGCGTCTCGAAGGGCGTCACTATGATCGAAAGATCGAATGGACGGATGAGCCAAGCCGGCTCATACATACCCGGCGATAAGCCACCACAGCCGCCGGGCATGCTCAGCCAGGCCCGAAACGTGATTGGCGTGTCCCCAAAGCACTCGACGCCAACCGATGCGGGCATCACCAGCCAATCGACCATAGTGGTCGGCACGCTGGGGCACGCGTCCACGTTTACGGGGCTCTCGACCAGGCGGCCGAGGACCGGGGCACGTTCCGGGGTCCATCTATCGACATCGGTGGCGTGCCAGAAGACCGGGTTCACGCCGGCCAGAGTGACCGTCCCGCCCACGGCGGAGAATCCGGCACCGGTGCCCGTAACAAGCTCCGGAACACCTCCAAAGACGCCTTGAGCGAGTACTTCATCCCATGTATTGCCGTCGGAGGTGCGCCACATCCGCAGTTCGGCGTTTGTGGCTTCGTACCCGACAGCGAGAATTGTCGAACCGTCGGAGGCAAGGGAATCGATGGTGTTGTCCGCGAGTAGCGGCTCGGTATCGGTCACGCGCTCCCAAACCAGGTCTGACCCGCCCAGCTGCGCGCGCCACACCGTCTGGACAACGGTCGCGGTTGCAGCGACATACTCCGTCGTAACCGCAACCAGCCAACGTCCAGCTGCGGCAAAGAGCGGCTCGTTGTTCCATGGTCCGGGCAGGGCGCCCCCGGAGCCGTGCCAGGTCCGCCCATCAGCACTGATGCGGGTGTGCGTGCCGTTCCCGTCGTCTACCCATCGCAGGAAGTCGGACTCCATGGCAAGAACGCCCGAGCCGAAGATCACCGTTTGAGGATCCACCTCGTTCCACGTTTGGCCTTCCGGGGAAAAGAACAGGGCGGGCTTCGTGGAGCCGGTGCGGTTGTCTCCAGCTGTCAGGGCATAGCCGGCGGAAGATCCAACGACTGAGCGGGGACTCACATTTGCGAAGTCGAATCCCGGCAGCGACGTCCAGCAGATGCCGTCATCCGAGCGCCAGAATGTGCCGGCCTCGCCGGTCATGCCTTCGGTCGTTACCGCGATCCAGCCGGCTGGCCCCCACGCAATGCTGACGATCGAGTCTGTCATCTCCGATGGAAGGTCGGCTTGACTCCATGTGGCCCCGTCGGACGACACCACCACGACCGGAGTCTCCGCCTGGTCGGAGCGATGGCCCTCGTACCCCCACGCCAGATAGCCGGGCGCTCCGCCGCTGAGGCCCGAGACGATGGCCGGCTGATTGATGGGGAGCGGGCTGCGAAGTTCCAGATACGGTTGGTCGGGAGAACCTGCGGACACCCATCCGCCGACGTTATTGCCACCCTGTATCAAGTACCAGTCCGAGCTGTCGGCCTGCACGGGCCCATCGGTGATCCAGACGACTTGGCCGGCCTGCAGCACGGCCACCGGCGCTCCGGACAACCCTGCCTCCGATCGCACCCGCAGCTCGTTCACCAGGACGACCGCCACGAAGGGGCGCTGAGGACCGGGGGTGGCGGGGGCTTCACCCGACGTGGTTACCTCGCATGGGTGACCCGGATCGCGTGCGGCCGGGTTTCCCGTCGCGGTTTGGGTTGCCCCTGGAGAGACCGATGCCTCGGCAACCGGTGGCTGCCGGCTCGGAGATTGGCTCGCCACCAGCGCGACAACGGCGACCAGGGCCGCCACCAAGCTGACTCCGACGGCGACCGAGGCCCGCGGGTGGCTCCTCAGAAATGCGCGCACTCGTGCCACAGATTCAGGTCCCCGGATCCGTTTCATAGAGTTCGGCAGCGGCCAGATCAGCGCCTCCAACTACCAGCGTCCTGCCGTCTGTCAACAGCGTGGCCGTGTGGCCCGATCGGACAGCGTTCATGCTCGACGTCGGGACCCACAAACCGCCGCCTAGGTCATAGAGTTCGGCGGAAGCGACGGCGAAGCCGCCAATGGCGCCGCCCGCCACGAGCACCGTGCCATCCGGCAGCAGCGTGGCGGTGTGCAAGTAACGCGCGGCGATCATCGTCCCGGTGGCAGTCCAGATCCCGCTGCGGGGGTCGTAACGTTCGGCGGAAGCCAGCCCGTCGCCACGCTGTCCGCCCGCCACGAGCACCGTGCCATCCGGCAGCAGCGTGGCGGTGTGGAGTTGGCGGGCCTCGACCAGGTTTCCGGTGGTCGTCCACGTCCTGGTCCTGGGGTCGTACAGCTCAGCCGAGGCCCGTCCAGTGCCTGACCCGCCTGCCACCAGCACCGTGCCATTGGGCAGCAGAGTGGCAGTATGGCCGAAGCGCTCCTCTGTCATGTTCCCGGTGCCGCTCCAGGCCCCAGTAGCCGGGTCGTACAGTTCGGCGGAGACTAACCCCCGGCCGATGGTGTTGACGAAGCCGCCCGCCACCAGGACCGTGCCGTCGGGCAGCAGAGTGGCCGTGTGACCGCTCCAGCGCGCCTCGAGCATCCCCTCGATGGCAGTCCAGGTCCCGCTGCGGGGGTCGTACAGTTCGGCCGAGGTCACGAGTAGCGTTGTTTCGCCGGCCTCGCTCCAGCTGGAGCCGCCCGCCACCAGGACCGTGCCATTCGGCAGCAGCGTGGCCGTGTGGCCATAACGGGCTTCAACCATCCTTGCCGCGGGAGTCCAGGTTCCACTGTCAGGGTCGTACAGCTCCGCGGAATCCAGGGTCTCAGGGTTGCTGTACGGAACTGCGAACCTACCGCCTCCCGCGACCAGGACCGTGCCGTCGCCTAGCAGGGTGGCCGTGAAACTTGTCCGCGGCGTCGCCAGGCTGCCTGTGAATGCCCAAGTCGGCGGCGAAGCCGTGGGTGCAGGCGTTCTGCGCGGACTCGGAGCGGGCGTCGTATGGGATGAGGCGGCGGCCGAACCGACGGGATCCACCGCGGTCGGCGAGGCGTTGCCACCAATGAGGATGACCCCGAAAACGACCAGGACACCGAGCACGGCGACCCCAACCGCTACTGCCATCCGGCGCCGGTCGAAACGCGCCTGGGTCGACGATGCGGGTAACTGGGCCGGGTCGTCAGCTGTGTCGAATTCGAACAGGCACGTCCCGCAGACGGCGGCACCCGGTTCGCGCGGCGATCCGCACCGGGGACACGCCTGGTTGACCATCAGGTCTCCCGCTCGGGCGTGCGCTGGACGCCGCCAGGCAGCGTACACCCGCCGGGAAAGGGTAGATGTGCGCGGCAACCTCTGTACGGTAGCCCCGCGCCCGGCAGGTTCACGGCCGGCGTACAGGTGTGCACACCCGCAACGTAACCGCGGTCACCTGCGGCAAGACTGCGGCCACATTATCCGGTCCCGCCCAACACGTTGACGCAACTCTCAACTCCTGGCGGAACGGCTTTCAACACGAGCTGGACCACACCGCTCTGCGCCGCCCAGGGGAGTTGAACGAAAACCACAGAGGCATCTTGCTCGCCCCGATCCAGGCCCAATGCGTAGAAGGCTTCCCGCAGCGCGCGCGCCTCGTCACGGGTCAGACTCGCGCAGCGGACGCCGGCCGGGACGGGCTCGTCGAGTACCTCTTCGCCGATATCCAGCACCGACGTCGGCAGCGGGAGATCGACCGTGTCCACATCGGCGTCGCCAAGCAGGCCCATGGGCCCGAAGTCCGATAGCGAACCAACACGAGGCGTCATGACGAGGTCGTAGGTGAGTGGCTCATATGCCGCGGGGCCGCGATCGGGATCCACCAGCCATGCAGTCGGCGGGTCGACGGCGAGAGCAGTCAGTCGCTCGGCGAGCGCCACGATGCCGGCTGCCTCCGGCGCGTCACTGGAGGTCCGTGCGGCGACCATCACCGGGCCCTGCTCGGCGACAACCGAGATCGACCAATGAACATAGCCGCCTTCGTATCCAGGTGGCTCCGTCTCATACGCTGCGCTTGCCTCGAGCAGCCCGCTGTTGACCGCCTCCTGGCTGAATAGCCGAGTACCTTCATTCGTGAGGCGGCGCTGCTCCCAGACGGGTCCCGGGCTCACGACGGATAGTCCCGGGCTCACGAGTCGCCCGTCGGGATAGAGGACGACCGTCATATCGTTCAGCGCGCCCGTTGGGTATTGCCTTTGAACACGCAACACCCAGGCGCTGGACGGTTCGGGCAGCTCGCCGATCCACTCGGTGGAGCGGTCGCGGGCGGTGGCCCATCCGATCAGCTCACCAAGGCGGACCCGATACCACACCAGGCCATCAGCCGCCGTCTGGCCTTCCAGGATCGAGACGACGTCGCCCTGCTGGAGGCTGCCCACCTGCGCAGCGTCCGATTGAGGGTCGGTCCGCACGGTCAGCTCACTGGCCGTTACCAGTGCAAATCCAGACGTGGGTAGCGCGGGGGGAAGCGCCGGCGCCTCGGAGGGCGCGGCGCTGGGCGACGGCAGGGAGGGGTTGATGCTCAGGTCGTCCAGGTCAAGCATGCCGCTGCCAACGACAATCGCGCCACCGATAGCAGCCGCTGCAAGGAGTGCCGCCGCCAGCAGCAGCATGAACCGCTGGTTCGTCGCGCCGGCTTGGAGCGCCGCGGCCTCCACGGCGCCGCGGATCCGCATTGGCGCCCCTTCGGTTGCCATTTCGCCCAGGACCAGCGAGTGGCGGCGCAGCTGAGCGCCAACCGTGCGGCATCGGTCACATCCGGCCAGGTGAGCGTCCAGCGCCGTCTGCTCGTCATGCGAGAGGGGGAAGTCGATGGCCGCGGCCATGAGGCCCTCGGCCGTTCGGTGGTCGATCATCGGGCGCCTCCCGTGGTCTCGAGAAGTTCACGCAGCTGAAGGCGAGCCCGCCACATGAGCGAGCGGGTGGCAAGCGGGGTCCGACCGATCATCTGAGCGATCTCCTGCCCGTCGAACCCATGGGCAGC
>Ga0299906_10001007_pt1 | contig 24584 bp, 24 predicted proteins | sample RVTome_14_FD_200259 | JGI IMG/M metagenome (GOLD analysis project Ga0299906, IMG submission 200259) | Soil microbial communities from uranium-contaminated site in the Upper Colorado River Basin, Wyoming, United States - RVT145D125 (version 2) ...
GTTGTCCATGTTAGAAGTCGAGTTTCGGAGCATAAGGTATCCTCCTTTGTGTTGGGTTTCCCGTGTCGAGCTCGGGGGAATCTCAGCGACGTCGGCGCGTTAGCGCCAAGCCGCTAAGCAGTAGTAACGCTGTCGCGGGCTCAGGAACCGCGGTCGTATTGGCCAGCCACACCGTCGCGAACTCCTCGTCGCGCAGCGGGACGGCAATATTGCGCTGTGTGCCATCTATATTGTCTTGGACCACAACCCAATTGGATTGGATGGGCTGTCCGTTTTCGTCCTTGAGAATGCCGGAGTCGGCCCAAGCTGGTCGATAGCCAACTACCGAAACCGTATGCCCTAGTGCCAGTTCAGGATTGGGGTTGTCGAGCCATACCTCATCATTCCCCCAGATGTCGCCACTGGCTGCATCACCAAATGAATAATAGCCATCCTGACGTTCTCTGGGAGGGCATATTCCCCCGCATCCTGTACCGACTCCGGTCCATTCGATATCCCAATGCTTCCAGGTCATGAGCACGGTTCGGTTGTGGTCGATTTCGCTGACGATCTCGGCGAAGGCCGAATCGGCGTCGGCGTGGGGCGAGGCGGGATTGCCGAATACGTCGGTGCCCTGGGCGATGGTCGCGCCGCGGGTGGCCGTGGTCCAGCCGGACGAGACGGTGTCGAGTAACGTCTGGAGCCCCGGCTGAATGTCCTTGACGTAGGTGCCGACGTGTCCGTCGCTGCCGTTGCCGCGGGCGACGTCGCCGGAGTTGTTGGTGTCCATGTACCAGCCGAGGTCGGTCAGCGCCGCCGGGGCGACTCCGGGCCCGGGCCGGTCGGCGTCAAGCTGATAGTCGTGCCAGGACGCGCCGCCGCCGTAGCCGACCGTCGTGCCCGGCGCGGGCGTGCCGTCGCCGACGGGCAGGCCGCGCACGTCGTCCCAATGACCCAGCAGGTTGGCGGCCGAGGTCGGCGCCGACCAGGCGTCAAACGGATCGTGCCCGCCAGTGGGGTTCGGCCCGGGTCCGGCCGAGAGCGGCGGACCGTAGGCGTACGGCTGATTCCAGTCCGGCGCCAAGCCCTGGATGGTCTGCCCCACCGCGCCGGCGACCGGCAGGCCGGCGGCGAACAACCCGATGATGAATCGAAACATGAAGCATCTCCCCACAATCCGCCGGGCCACCCGGTAGCCCACACGACGCCCGGAGCGCCGGTAATGCCCGAAAGATTACCGACCGTTCGTTTCGATCAAGCTCCCGTAGGTCCTGTAATCAAATGTATACCCCCCCCTCCAGGTCTGTCAATAAAAATACAAAATAATTCGAGAATCAATCTTAGCACTACAGCGCAAGGTTGCCCGTTTCGGCTTCGCGGCCCGCGTTTTTGGGGCCGAAAACGGGGTCGGGCGAGACGTTTGGGCCCCGATTCCAACGACTTTGCGCTGTAGTGTTAGGGCAGTGGTTCCGTCAACTTGCGCGTGCCCCCGGCCTGGGATCATGGCCCTCAAGCCGGCAATAGCTGAAGGCGGGTAGCCATAGGACCGAGAACCTGGACTCTCGGTACCGCACCCTTGCTGTGCGCCGGGCCCGACACCGTTGGAGCCATCTTCAGCGCCGATGCGTCGTCCGGATCGCCGTATCGATAGCTGCGCCAAGGTCAATCTTCTGGCGGTTCAAACTCATAACGGCGGGCGAAGTGACGTACAGCGCCCCTGCCGCTACCATGCCCGCACGATGAGTTTGCTTCGCATGGCCGACGGACGCGTGTAGGACCCGGCCAACGGGGCTGAAGGCGATGCGGACCTATTGCTTGCTCAGCCAGTAGGTGCGGAATGACCGCAGGCGGGGCAGCGACTCGCGGTCTTTTTGTCGATTGGTCGCTTCCTTGCTGGCAATGATGTCATCCAGGTGACAAACGGGAAAGCCCTCCACCTCGAGGCGGCGTTCCCAGGCGTCCGCGAAACACTCGATCCCGTCGGGTGCGAAAATCAGGTCGAGATCGAAGGGTCCGTTCTTGATCTGCACAAAGTCCTTGCCGCGCTCGATATCGACGGCCTGGTCGTCGGTGAGATCGAATCCGAGCTCGCGTAGGGCCTGGACGATCGCCCGGCCATTTGCCGTCGAACGTTCGACGAACAGGTCGGCATCCTGCGTCGTATCCGGGAAGCCGAGCAGGATCGCTCCGGATTTTCCAATGAACAGATACCTGACGTGATGCCGGCCGAAGGCGTCGCGTACTTCCTCGGCCTGGCGGTAGTCAAACGCGCCCATAACCCAACCAGTCCGGCAGGTTCCGCTCGCACCACTGTCGGTATGCTTCGGTCGTTTCGAACGATCTAAACGGCGCGTCGTCCAAGACCGGTTTGTAGGTGCGGATGAACGCATACCGCATACGCGTTTTCAGCGGACGTCCCCAGGCGGCTTCAAACTCTTCCCACCAGTCGGCCGGAATGTCATCGACCATCGAAGCCGCATGGGTAGGATCGTCATCGTTTCGCGTGCGAACGTCCATCGTTTCAATGGTACACGCCATCGTGTACGTAGGGAAGTATTCCCGCATTCCAGACCCATGCCTGTGATTCCTGGATGACGCGTGACGACTGGGCCGCTACCATGCCCGCACGATGAGTTTGCTTCGCATTGCCGACGGACGCGTGTACGACCCGGCCAACGGGATCGACGGCGCGGTGCGCGATGTTTGGATCGACGGCGGGAAGGTCGTCGCGCCGCCGGATGATCCGGCCGGTGCGGTGACGCTGGACGCCGCGGGCATGGTGGTCATGCCGGGCGGGGTGGACATGCACTGCCACATCGCCGGGCCGAAGGTCAACGTCGCGCGGAAGATGCGGCCGGAGGACAAGCGCAAGGCGCCGAAGATCCACCGCACCGCCACCATGCGCTCGGGCACCACCGGGTCGGTGCCGTCGACGTTCGCCACCGGATACCTCTATGCCGGACTCGGCTACACCACCGCCTTCGACGCCGCGATTCCGCCGCTGGCGGCCCGCCACGCCCACGAGGAACTCGACGACACGCCGATCATCGACAAGGGCTTCTTCGTCCTGACCGGCAACAACCACTATGTGATGCAGTCGATCGCCGAGAACGAGCCCCAGCGGCTGCGCGGGTATATCGCCTGGCTGCTCGGGGCGGCCAAGGGGTACGCGATCAAGGCGGTCAATCCCGGCGGGGTCGAGGCGTGGAAAGCGGGCGGGGGCAACGTGACGACGCTGGACGAGCCGATCGAGCACTTCAACGTCACGCCGCGGCAGATTCTCGGCGGGCTCGCCCAGGCCGCCGAGGAGCTGGGGCTGCCGCATCCGCTGCACATTCACTGCAACAACCTGGGCCTTCCGGGGAACTGGCCGATCACACTCGAGACGATGCGGGCATTGGAGGGCCATCGCGGGCATCTGGCGCACATTCAGTTTCACAGCTATGCCGGCGGCGACGCCGACGAGACCACCTTCGGCTCGGGGGTCGAGAAGTTGGCCGAGTATGTCAACGCGCACCGCAACCTCAGCGTCGATGTCGGCCAGGTCGTCTTCGGCGAGACCACGTCGATGACCGGCGACGGGCCGCTCGGGTATTACCTGCACAACGTCTATGGTCGCAAGTGGTTCAGCGGCGATACGGAGATGGAAGCCGGCTGCGGCATCGTGCCGATCACCTATCGCGACAAGAGTTTCGTGCACGCGATGCAGTGGGCGATCGGGCTGGAGTGGTACCTGCTCGTCGACGATCCGTGGCGGGTGGCGATGAGCACCGATCATCCCAACGGCGGCGCGTTCACCGCCTATCCGCAGATCATCAAGCTACTGATGAGCGCCGACGCGCGGACCGAGGCGCTCAAGCGGGTGCACCCGCGGGTTCGCGAGCGCTCGCGGCTCGGCGACCTGACGCGCGAGTACACGTTGGGTGAGATCGCGATCATCACCCGAGCCGGGCCGGCGCGGCTGCTGGGGCTGCGCGACAAGGGTCATCTCGGCCCCGGCGCCGACGCCGACGTCACGATCTATACGCCGTCCGAGGACATCGAGCAGATGTTCTCCACGCCGCGCTGCGTGATCAAGGCCGGCGAGGTGATCGTCGAGGAGGGTCACCTGCGTCGCGACCACGCGGGGGTGACCCTGCACGTGCAGCCCGACTACGACGACGGCCTGGTCCCGCACATCCGCGAATGGTTCGAGAAATACTACACGATCCGCTTCGCCAACTACCCGGTCTCCGAGCACTACCTGCCCCGAGCCCGGGTCATACCGTCGCTCGAGAACGGGTCGTGAGCGGCGATTTTGGAAGCCGAGCCAGTCGGTCGCTATAATGTGATGAGCGATGTAATCGGAAGGTGAACCAAGGCGGCGTGATGTCATGGCCCTGGAAACGGAATATCAATACCTGGAATATCGCCCGGGCTCGAACTATCGCCAGCCCTTCGTCAAGGGTCGTCGGATTCGGGTCGAGGTTCTTTATCGGCGCACGATCAACCGAGAACAACTCACGGTCCATGAAGTTGCCGCCGATTACCAACTGCCGGTCGATGCGGTACTCGAGGCGATCGAGTACTGCAAGCGCAATCCCGCGGTCCTTGATGCCGATCGCCGGCGGGAGCAGGACAACATACGACGAGAAGGACTCGACAAACCCCCGTTCGTTCCCTCGGGTCTCGACCCAAACCCGTGAATCTTTATTTGGACGAAAACATGGCGGGTGGCATCCTGGTGACGATGCTGCGCAACGCCCATCACGCAGTGAGTGTGCCCGTCGATGCCGAGTTGATCGGAGTAACGGACCCGCGTCAATTCGCGCACGCGATCCAATCCAATCTGGTGATCGTGACTCAGGATCGAGATGACTTTCGTGATCTCCACGATCTCGTCGTAACCGCCGGCGGAGCGCACCCCGGCGTTCTGTTTGTCTGTCATGACAATGATCCCACGCATGATATGACACCGCGCGGCATCGTGACCGCGATCGGCAAGCTGGAAGCGTCAGGAGTCCCCTTGGCCAACCACGTGTACTTTCTCAATCAGTGGCGGTAATCTCGTGTGGAAGCGGGAGGAGGATGGTGAAGTGTGGTATATTATTCTGTTAGGGGTGGAGTTGTTTCAGGGAAAACGACCATGACGTACAAGGCGATTGTGCAGAACGGTATGATTGTGCTACCCCCAGATGCGGAGATCGCGGACGGCACGTCGGTGGATATTACCATACACCCAAGCCCCTCCCGCCTCGGTGAACTGCTCAAGCACGCCGGAACTTGGCATGGAGATGACGCCGAGGAGATTGTCGACTTGATCTACAAGAGCCGGTGGAAGCCGTCCTCGAGGCGATCGACGACTGCGACCGTCATCCGGAGGTGATTGAGGACGACTGCCGGATGGAACTGGAGAGCATTCGAGCCAAAGGTCTGGACAAACCGCCGTTCATCCCACCAGAGTCGTGAAGGTTGATCTCCAAACGTCGGGTGTTCTTCTTATGCCCTACAGCGATGGCGATTCGAAGGACTTGCGAATCAAAAGCGCCGCTTCGTCAAGCTGAGAGAGCGTAGTCAGGCCCAGTTCAAGGTCGCCGGTACCATAATGACCCACGTTCGAAACATCGCGAGCGAAACTTGGTGGATTGTCGAGGCGCTCATATTTGAGGCGGGACCAAACCCGAAGGCCGCTTTGGCGTAGATGGACAGAGCAAAATATTCTTCCATCGAATACATAGTTTATGTACTTTTTCATGTAGCGCTTTTCGACGCGACCAGGCTCAAAGGAGAGGCACAGGCGGTCAACGGCCTGATAGAGGGCCAACACCTCTTGTCCTTTTCCGGCAATGTGATGCGATTCATCACACGTCCCGATCTCCGTTTTTCGTATGCGGGTATTCCACGCCTTCCTAGCGGCATGGCGACGCCCATCGTCGCTTACGGGTTGCGGTCGTTGTGAGCGTTCAACGGTCTCTTGAATCGAAAGACCAACGCCACTTTCGCGCCAAATCCGACGCAGGCTTTCCTTAATCCTTTTTGGCGTAAGCCGGTCGTCTTCAGTGCCCTTCCGCACGATGTTTAGCAACTGCCTCGGTGGGTCGCGCATGACCGTGTCGAGCACTTTCCTGACTTTGCCGTCAGTGAACGTCTGTTCACCCAACGCATCCAACGTTCCTTTCGCCATCTCGTCTCGAGAGAGCCGAAAGAACTGATCGGCCAACTGCTCGACGGGTACGTCCGTCGACTCGTGTGGATCGATGGAGATCTCGAACATCAATTTGTCGGGTGCCGGGCACTTCTCGACGCTGCGGTAGACCTGCCATTTCAGTCCGTTGGTGAGAACACACCACACAATCCCAGCATTGGCCGCATATCCAACGACCTGGGTGATTCCCTTGACATCCGATAAGGGATCGTCGAGTGCCTTTGCTTCTACAAGCAGTACGACCTTCTTGTTGATCTTGAGCGCGTAATCGACCGATTTCCCGTCAACGGTGGGATACTCGAGTTGAACTTCATCCGGATCTCGCACGTCCCAACCCAACGCTTCAAGCAATGGGTCAATCACAATCGTCCGCGTGGGTGTTTCTTTGAGGTTATGCCTGCGCAGACTTTCCACCTTCGTACGAATTGCTTCAATCGAACGCAACAGTTTCCGCATTGTCCAAATCCTGCCTTGAGGATCGTTCGGGATTATCAACTCGCACCGAATCAGCCCCCAGAGGATCATCACGATCATCCAGATCGTGCAATCATCCTGCGGCGCTCGCGCTGCGTAAAACCAAGGTAGGAGCAAGGATCATCAGAATCCACCTGCCTCAGCATGCTTCCGCGATGGGAACCGTGCGAATTCACTCGCTAAAACCGGTTCGGTAGCACAGGAAAGAATAGGACCGTTTCTTTCAGCCGTCAATGTTACGTCATGTCGAAAAGAAGCTACGAACTCGTTGGGGGTTGGTAGGTGTTCGTTGCACCGGTTGGCAACCCCGTGCCGCGGGGTTAGATTTGAACGTGAAGTTGGCATTGGCAATCACGCGTTCGTCGAGAGTTCGCAAGACTGCGCGTAAGGAGCCGCAGGGTCGTAAGCGCAAGATGAAAATCAACGGCGTCGACATCGAGGACACGTTTGCCGAGGCGTTCGGGATGACGGCGGCGCGGGCGGTGATTACCGCGGCGTCGGCGCTGTGGGCGATGACGGCGGCGCGGGCGGTGACCGGGTACGCGACGTCGGTGATCGGCTGCGACGCCGAGGCGGGGATCGAGCGCGTGCTGGATGGAGCTCAAACGCCCGACGGACGCGACGGGGTGAGTGTGCTGTTCTTTTCGTTCGGGCGCGAGAAGCTCCAGCAGGCGGTGGCCAATCGCGTCGGGCAGTGCGTGATGACCTGCGCGTCGACGGCGTGCTACAACGGCCTGCCGCGGGACGAAAAGAACGGCGCGGGCGAGAAAACCATCGCCGTCGGCGGACAGCTTCGCTACTTCGGCGACGGCCATCAGATCGCCAAGGTGCTCGACGGGCGGCGGTATTGGCGGATTCCCTGCATGGACGGCGAGTTCACGTGCGAGGACGCGTTCGGCACGACCCAGGCGGTGGCGGGCGGCAACTTTTTGATTCTCGCGCAGTCGCAAGCGGCGGGGCTTAGCGCGGCCGAGGCCGCGGTCGAGGCGATCGCCGACGTGCCCGACGTGATGCTGCCGTTTCCCGGCGGGGTTGTGCGCAGCGGATCAAAGGTCGGCAGCAAGTACAAGAAGCTGCGTGCGTCGACCAACGACGCGTATTGTCCCACCCTGCGCGGCTCGTGCGAGACGGCTCTACCGGCGGGCGTCAACGCCGTCTACGAGATCGTGATCGACGGGCTGTCGGTCGGGGCGGTCGAACAGGCGACGCGCGTCGGTGTCGTGGCCGCGTGTCGCGACGGTGTGGTGCGCATCAGTGCCGGCAACTACGGCGGTGACCTCGGCCCGCACCACATTCGGCTGCACGACGTGCTTGACGGTGCGTGAAGCGGGGACTCTTCGAAAGTATGTGAGACAAGCGCTCCCCTTCGGGTCGCCGCTCAACTATCTTGCACGACGTCGATCCGACGTTTAGCGGCGACCCGGAGGGGAGCGCGTTACGACAAAACCACGCATGGCGATCCGACTTCAATACACCGCCGACACCACCGTCCCAATCGAGGCGGACTGCATCACGCCCGATCGACTGCGCGGATTGTCCCGGACCGAAATCGCCAAACTCCCGTGTTTGTTCGGCAATCGCGAGCGGCCGCTCGACGACTTCTTCGACATCAGCGGCGAGGCGACCGACGGCGAGATCGTTCTGAACGGGGCGTGTCGTAACGTCAAATGGGTCGGAGCCGAGATGGCCACCGGCCGGATCACGATCCACGGTTCAATCGGCATGCATCTCGGTTCGGAGATGACCGGCGGCGAGATCATCGTGCACGGTGACGCGGGCGATTGGGTCGGGGCGGAGATGATCGGCGGAAAGATACACGTGCACGGCAGTGCCGGTCATCTTGTCGGAGCCGGTTATCGCGGCAGTCGACTGGGCATGCGGGGCGGCACGATCCTGATCGACGGCGACGTGAAGAACGAACTCGGCGCGATCATGCGCCGCGGCCTGATCGCGGTGGGCGGCCGGACCGGCGACTATGCCGGCGTGTCGATGATCGCCGGATCGATCTTCGTGTTCGGCGAGACCGGCATCCGCGTGGGCGCGGGCATGAAACGCGGCACGATCGGGCTGTTCGACGGGTCGGACCGCCTCGGCGACAACGTTCTGCTGCCGACGTTCAGCTACAGTTGCACCTACGCGCCGGAGTTTCTGCCGATCTACGTGCGGCAACTGGCCGCTTGGGGCTTGCCGATCGGCGAGCCGGATCGCTACCGCGTCGTCGAGCGTTACAACGGCGATCTCGTGTCGCTGGGCAAGGGTGAGATTCTTCGATGGCGATCGCGCTGAACCTCAATAGACGCGCTTATGATCTCGTGCAGACGAGTATCCGCCAAACCGATGCGCTACGGGTCGGGATTAGCACGTGTGCCGGGGCGCGGATCATCGACTGCGGCGCCGATGCCCGCGGCGGTTACCGTGCCGGGATCTGGATGGCTCGAATCTGCCTAGCGGATCTGGCCGACGTTTCCATGCAGATGCATGACGTCGCCGGCCGACCTTGTCCGTTGGTTCACGTCTACACCGATCATCCGGTGGCCGCTTGCATGGCTTCGCAATATGCGGGTTGGCAGATCGGCGTCGTTGATTATTTCGCGATGGGGTCGGGGCCCATGCGGGCGGCGGCCGGTCGCGAGGAACTCTTCGATCGCATCGGGCTGCGTGAACGACCCGACGTGGCGGTCGGCGTGCTCGAGAGCGCGAAGTTGCCCGACGAGGCGGTGATCGACTACCTCGCCGAACGTACCAGGGTCGACCGATCCAACCTCACGCTGCTCGTCGCGCGCACCGCCAGTCAGGCGGGTGGGCTCCAGGTCGTGGCCCGCTCGGTCGAGACCGCGTTGCACAAGCTCGACGAGCTCGGCTTCGACTTGTCGCGGGTGGTTTCCGGCGCGGGCAATGCGCCGCTGCCGCCCGTTGCAGCCGACGACCTGGCCGCGATCGGCCGGACCAACGACGCGGTGCTGTACGGATCGCGGGTTGTGCTCTCGGTGACCGGCGACGATGCTTCGCTTGCCGATGTGGTTCCGCGTCTTCCGTCGTCGGCGTCGAAGGATCACGGCGAGCCGTTCTCGGCCATCTTCGAGCGTTACGACCGCGACTTCTACAAGATCGACCCGACCCTGTTCAGCCCGGCCGAGATCACGCTGAACAACGTCGACACCGGCCGGTCGCATCATGCCGGCCGGTGCGAGCCCGACGTCCTCGGCCGGTCATTTTTTGGATAACCCTTCTCAATGCGCATCGCCGTGTTGACATCCGGGCAGGGCTGGCACATGCGGGAGCTTCGCCGTGCCGCCGCGGCGCTCGACTGCGAGTTGCTGCCGGTTTCATGGCGACAGTTGCTCGCGACCGTCGGCTTGGACGACGGGGACGGTTTGATCGGTTCGGAGTTCGATCTTCGCAAGGTCGACCGCGTGCTGCTGCGGACGATTCCCGCAGGTTCGCTCGAACAGATCATCTTTCGCATGGATGCGTTGCAGCGTCTCGAAGCGGCGGGCGTGCCGGTGGTCAATCCGCCGCGGGCGATGGAGGCGTGCTGCGACAAGTATCTCGCGTCGGCCCGGCTTGCGGCGGCGGGTTTGTGTACACCGACCACGGCGGCGTGCGAGCGGCGCGACGAAGCGATGCGCGCGTTCGACGCGCTGGATCGGGATGTCGTACTCAAACCATTGTTCGGCGCCGAGGGCAAGGGCATCACGCGCATCACCGACCCGGAGCTGGCCTACCGCGCGTTTCAACTGCTCGAACATCAGGGCGGTGTGATGTACATGCAGCGCTACATCGAACACGACCACGGCGATCTGCGCGCGTTCGTCCTGGACGGCAAGGTCATCGCCGCGATGCGTCGACGGGGCGGCGATGACTGGCGAGCGAATGTTTCGCGCGGCGGGAGTACCGAATCGGTGGAACTATCCGCCGAGCAAGGTCGCCTGGCCGTCGAGGCCGCCGCCGCGCTCGGCGCGCTGGTCGCCGGCGTCGATTTGTTGCCCGCCCGCGACGGCCGCTGTTACGTCCTGGAAGTGAACGCCATTCCCGGCTGGCGCGGGCTCACGCAGGCGACCGGTGTCGATGTGGCCGCGAAGGTGATCGAGTTCCTCCTAGCCCATCAGGGCGGCTGTGACTCTCATACCGTCTGGTTCAAATGATGGTGAGCAGGCCAGCGCTGCGATGTCGTAGAACACGAATTATGGCATCGTCGTGCGCGAGCGTACGGTCACCGATGTCGAAGCGGTTGATCCATATGGGATGGAAAAATGTCGAAACTTACTGGTTGATCATCACTTACGCGCATCGATCTCTTGGTCGTCCGGTGGATACGGCACAGGCATCTCCGAGTTCGCCCGGAGCCGTCCCGACACCCTGGTCGTGGTGCCGAAGACCGCGGCGTCATTCATATTGGGTAGATATTCTGATAACTTTTCTTCGATATTTACGCTTGACGTATGGAGGCATCTTGCGGTAGATTCATTACCAGTGAAAAAAAACGCGACCGTGATCGGCAGTACTTCGGAAAGGGGATCACCGATGAAACGAGCCGGGCTTTTTGCCGTTTGTGTCGGTGGCGCGCTTCTGTTGCTTCAGGCGAGCGGCGTCTCGGGTCAGGACGCGGCCGAACCGAAAAAGCGACCGAAGGATCCCAAGGCGGTCCAAATCGACCCCAAGGCCGCCGAGGCGGACCGGAGGAAACGCATCTCCGACGCCTGGACCGCGTTCAAGGCCGAGAACGGCCAGAATTGGCGGGCGCGATGGGACAAGGAAACTCACCTGCCCATATCTATATCTTTCGGGCTCACCGAGCCTTTTCCGGGTACACCGGCGGATGCCGGACTGGCGTTTGTGACGATGTACAAGACGCTGTTCGCTTTGGACGGCGATGACATTACCATCGAGCCTTCCGAGGCGAGACTCATGTTCTCCAAGGGGGACCGGCGCCGATACCGCGTTGGGTTCCGGCTCAAGTATCGGGGACTGAAGATTTATCGCTCTGGGATCTCCGTCCATGTCGATCAGGACAACCGAGTTTACCATGTCGGGAGTTCTGCCTGGCCGGTGGAGGATCTGGCAATCCAGCCCACGATGACCGCCGCCCAAGTCAAGTCAGAACTTCGCAAGAAGGTGCGCAACTTCCGGCGTGTCACGGACGAGCCGGAATTGCTCGTCTATCCCGAGGGCAAGGGCAGGCTGGCCTACCGGCTCACGTTGACAGTCGTCGGAGGCATGGGCCCGCTCCAGATTCCGTTTGAATACGTGGTGGACGCCCATACGGGGGCGGTCATTCGCTCGATCAAACTCCTCAAGAATCAGAGTGCTTGCGACCGCACATGGCAGTTCAGCGGACCTGGTGGCGAGACCACCGTTGCCCAGAACGGGAACCCCGCCGACCCTTTTGACGTCGAGATCCAGGTGGGGGTTTCGGGTTTCGGCGCCCTCGAAAGTGACACGCAAACCGAAGCGATTTTCGCAGGGGGCGTGAAGCTTCTCCCGTGCAAGGAATATACCGTCGGCTATACCTATGACCTGTCCACCTGGGATTCCTACAACAGTTCCCACGATTTCTGGGATGCGTTTTTCGTCCAGGTCAACTCGCAGGACTTTTACTGGAATCTCAATCTGACCGATCCGATCGGAAACGTGTCGTGCGCCACGTCGTACGTAGCCGGCGGCAGCTATCCGCCGGGGGACACCTGGCTGTTCGGCGGGACGCAATGGGGCAACGGCTTGTTGTGCACCGGCTCGGGAACCTTCCAATTCACCTACCAAGAACCCGACTCGGCCAAGAACCCCTTTTTGTCCATCGGGCTCGACACCGGGCTGTCGGGAAGCACGGACGGTCTCTTTCCGTCCTGGGGCACGTTCAACCTCGAAATTCTCTCGGAGCCGCATATCTTTGCCCCCAACCCCTATCGGGGCGATCCGTCGCCGACGGATCTGGGCGACGCGGATGCCGGTGTCGACTGCGCGGCCTATTTTGACGTGACGCTCACCGACTTTACCGGGCAGCCGGAGGCCGATGGTTTTTGGTATTTGACGGGCGGCTATGTCGACATCCAGGAAAGCCTCGAGAGTCCGACCTATGCGCGTCCCCGGTGGCGCAACGCGAACTTCCCGTTTACGCGCTCCTGCACCGAGTTCGAGGCGGTCATGGGCTACCACCACATCACCGAGAGCATGAAATACGTCGAAGGGCTCGGCTTCACGCCCCTCAACAACCGACCGATCCGGGTTGATCCGCACGGCCTCAACGGCGACGACAATTCTCACTACGCACCTCAGGGGTGTCCTGGGGGACCGGTACCCGGATTCGGGTGCGGATACATCGCCCTGGGAGAGGGCGGGGTCGACGACGCGGAGGATGCCGACATCATCCTGCACGAATATGGTCATGCACTTCAGGACGACCAGGCGCCCGGCGTCTACTTCGGCATGGGGGACAACGGATTTGGTGATGAAACGGGAGCCATGGGCGAGGGTTTCGGCGACTACTGGGCTTGCAGCGCCTTCGCCGCGGTCAGCGCCGATCCGGCTGCCATAGGGGAATGGGACCTGCAGAATCCTTTGGGCTTGCGCCGCGTGGATGGTACCGAGCATTACCCCGAGCATATGGTCCGTGAAGTTCACGATGACGGCGAGATCTGGTCGGCGACGCTTTGGGAGATCTTCAACGCCCACGGCAAGACGGTGGCGGACACGCTGATTCTGACAAGCCATGAGATAATCAATAACATCACGGCGGCACCAACCTTTGCAGATGGAGCGGATGCATTGCTCGCCGCCGATGCCATGATTTACGGTAGCGCACACCGGGATTCGATCATCAGCATCTACCTCAATCGCGGCATCTTCCGGACGCTCGACGTCTCCTCGAGCGTTGACGGCAGCGCTGTCAGCGCGGCCATCGTCGTGACGCCGGCGGACGAGCGCGGAGACGCCGACGGTACTACCGGCTTCCAGCGGGTTTATCCGTACGGCGGGGTCGTGACGCTCGAAGCACCGGCCGTGCTTACCGCGGGCGAGAGTTTTCTGAATTGGGTGATCGACGGCGCCAACCAGCCGGACGGACAGACCGTCGTCACGGTGGACATGGACGAAACCCCGACCAGTCACGTGGCCGAGGCCCTGTATTCTCCCGCCCTGGGCGCCTGCTGCTTTACCAGCGGTTCGTGCCAGGAGTTGACGGCGAACGACTGCATTACCGCCGGTGGGAATCCGCAGGGAGACGGGACGACATGTCAAAGCGACGTGGACATGGACGGGATCAGCGACCTCTGCGATAATTGTCCCGACATTGCCAATCCGTTGCAGGAAGATACGGATAACGACGGCCTCGGAGACGCCTGTGACAATTGCCCGAACCATTACAATCCCGGTCAGGAGGACGCGGACGGCGATGGGGTAGGCGACCTGTGCGATAACTGCCCCGGCGATGCCAATGCCGGTCAGCAGGATAGCGATAGTGACGGTCTCGGCAATGTCTGTGACAATTGCCCGGATGACGCCAACTTCGGCCAGAGCGATGCCGATGGGGACGGGGTTGGAGACATTTGTGATAATTGCGCCGCCGTGGCCAATCCCAACCAGGGCGACGTCGATCTCGATGATGTCGGTGACATCTGTGACAACTGCTTCGATGTCCAGAATCCGAGCCAAGGCGATTTTGACGCGGACGGATATGGCGACGCGTGCGACAATTGTCTCAATGACTACAATCCGATGCAGAACGACGTCGACCTCGACGCTGTCGGGGATGTGTGCGACAATTGCCCGTTCGATGACAATCCCAATCAGGGCGATGTCGATACCGACGACGTCGGTGACATCTGTGACAATTGCCCGACCGACGGGAACACCGACCAAACCGATGGTGATGGCGACGATGTGGGCAACGCATGTGACAATTGCGTGTTCGACGCCAATCCCGGTCAGTTGGATGCCGACAACGACGGTGTCGGCGACATCTGTGACAATTGTCTTTCGGATGCGAACGCCGCCCAGGCCGATGGAGATCGTGATGACGTCGGTGATGTGTGCGACAACTGCGTGTTCGTCCACAATCCCAACCAGTCCGACTGCGACGGGGACGGCGTCGGTGATGCCTGCTCGGGTCCGCAGCTCGTTGAAATCGTCAAGGGGCTGGGCACGTACCTACCCGGAGAGGGTCACGATCCGACTTCCTTCATCTCGCCGCGGAATTCAGGTGCATCGTTCGATAGTTTCGAAATGTTGGTGACGCAGACGGTGTCCCTCATCAATTCGAGCGTGACGTCGACCGGCGGGTCTCCACCGACGGTGGTCAGCGTGACCTCCCTGGGTGCGGGCTTGCATCAAGTCCAACTGAGCGGTCCGGTCGAGGAGCGAGAATGGACCACGATCGAGATGACGGTTCAGGGGACCGGTTGTGCGCAACCGACGTTTTGCATCCAAATCTCGCATCTGCCCTGCGACACGAACCGTGACGGTCACGTCGGCCTGGCCGACCCAGCGGCCTTTGCCGCCGAATTCAACGGTGCTCAAACGCCGGAGCTGGTCGACATGCAACCGGACGGACAGGTTGACACCGCCGATGTCGATGATTGGTTGGCGAACTTCGGGGGCACCAACGGTTTCCCACGCGCGCAAGACACTTCGCTTTCGCCGAGGCCGGCTTGCCCGTAGCCATGTGCGAGGTTAGTTTGGCGTCGAAAGACAGGGCTTACGGAGGTGGGAAACGACGTTTCTTGGATTCACCGATTCCCGTCTTCAGCATGTCCGGGAGCGTAAAATATACTTTTTTGTATAAACAATTGAATTAATCCTGGGCTGACCTCCCTGCACCCTTGTCGATGCCGTTGCGGGATACTCGACGTGATGACGGTTACACAATGTGTCGAGACAGCGTGCCTGCTCGAGGCGTCTTCGCCCAAGGCGGGCAATGTGCACCCGGGCGCTTCGTTCGACGACATGTCGTTCACCGATTTCGTGTTGTCGTCGGTGGCGGTGGGCCCGGTGTTCGACGACGCGCCGAGCCGGGGCGTCGGACCGACCGTGCTGGCGGCGGTGCGGCGGCGGTGCGAGATCGTTCGCGTCAACACCAACCTGGGGATCATTCTGCTGGCGGCGCCGTTGGCGGCTGTGGATCGCGACGTCGCACTACGTGACGGGATCGGCGACGTGTTGGACGGGTTGACCGTGGCCGACGCCGTCGCGGTGTACGAGGCGATTCGGCTGGCCGGCGCGGGCGGACTGGGGCGGGTCGAGTCGCAGGATCTCAGCGACGAACCGACCGAGACGTTGCTCGAGGTGATGCAACGAGCGGCGGATCGTGATCTGATTGCACGTCAATACGCCGGTTCGTTTGCGGATGTCTTGGATTCGGCCCTGCCGTCGTTGCTTGCAGGTCTGGATGCCGGGTTGACCATCGAAACCGCCATCGTGCGCACCCATCTCGAGCTGCTGGCCGCAGGGCCCGACACGCTAATTGCCCGTAAGCGCGGCCCGGCCGAGGCGACAGAAGCATCCGAACGGGCAAGTGAGGTACTGGCCGCAGGCTGGCCCGACCCGGCAGGACGTCCCGCGTTCGCCGCGTTCGACGGCTGGCTGCGCGTCGAGGGACATGCTCGCAATCCGGGCGGCACCGCCGATCTGGTCACCGCCGGCTTGTTCGTAGGGCTGCGCGAAGGGATAATCCGGCTGCCCCTAAACAGGTTGTCCTGAACGGGCCGGAGTGACCGAACGTGAGCGAGCGGTATTGCGTACGGGTGACGAAGGATGATCTCGTCTTCTCGGCCGCCCATTTCATCAGCTACGATCGCGAGACCTGCGAGCGCTTGCACGGCCACAACTACCGCGTCGCGGTCGAGGTCGCCGGTCCGCTCGATGCACATCACCTGGTCTTCGATTTCATTGCCCTACGGGACGCGACCCGTGAGATCACCGGCGGGCTTGATCATCACATCCTGCTTGCTACCGGGCATCCGTTCATCCGGGTGCAGCCCGACGAGAAGGAAGTGACGGTGACCACGCCGGACGCGCGGTACGTTTTTCCACGGAACGATTGCGTGCTGTTGGGGATTGAAAACACGACGGCCGAGCGGCTGGCCTGGTGGATTGCCGGGCGGCTGCGCGAGCGCATCGAGCAATCCGGTAAAACGATGCCGACGCGCATGCAGGTCGAGGTCGAGGAAAACTTCGGTCAGTGGGCGCATTACGAATGGACCGCGTCCTGATCCGGTCGGTCGACGGTCAGCGTTGCGATGTCGTCGGCGCCGATTCGACCGTCGTGCAACGCCGTACCGACCAGTGCGCCGGTGACACCGACACGTTGTAGACGCTCGAGGTCGTCGACGGATCGAACACCGCCGCCGGCGTACAGCGTTACGTCCGGACATTGGCGGTGCAACGCGGCACAGAGTTCGAGCGTGCCCGGGCCGGCGTCGACGCCGACCCGCGTGAGATCGAGAACGATCATGGATCGAATGCCGACATCCACGGCCACGTGCGCCACCCGGATTGCATCCAAGCCGGCCCAGGCTTGGCCGGTGGTGATGGGCAGGCCCGCCCGTAGATCGAGCGAGAAGCAGATCGTTTTGTCGCCGACGACTTCAACCATGTCGGCCAAGGTCTCGGGTGAGTCGAGCGTTTCGAGCCCGGCGATGACGACGCTCGCACCGGCATCGCGCACGTGTCGGACGTCGTCGGGGTTGCGCACGCCGGCATCCACCCACGGGTGCAGGCCGGTCGAGACCAGGGTACGGATCGTGTCGACATCGCATGGTCGGCCGGCAATCGCATCGAGGTCGGCGAGGTAGACCTCGGTCGCTCCGAGCCGGTCACGGAATGCGGTGGCCACGGCGATCGGCGCTGCCGTGTTACACAGACAACTGCCGCTCAGCGGCTGGTAGCTCGTGCGTCGGCCGGCGAAGGCGTGTACGATTCGCTTGCGCATCAGGTCGAGAACCGGTATCACCCGCATGGGGTTATGATAGCCGCCATGAACGTCAAGAACGTATTCGTGTACGAGCACATTGCCGGGGGCGGCATGGCCGACGAGACGATGCCGATGTCGCTTCGCGTCGAGGGGATGGCGATGTTGTCGGCGGTCATCGCGGATCTGGCGGACATTCCGGGGCTGTCGGTGACGACGACCCTGGACGAGCGGCTCGTCGACCAGCGACCGGCCGGGGCGCAGGTCACGCTGGTTCGTCCGGGCGAGTTGAACTCGATGCTCGAGCAGCAGGCCGGCCGGTGCGACGTCACGATCGTGATCGCTCCGGAATTGGAGGGGCTGCTGGCCGGGCTGGTCCAGCGACTGGAAACGGTGGGGATCACGACGGCCGGTTCGACATCGGCGGCGGTTGCGCTGACGACGGACAAGCTCGAGACCGCCCGCCGCCTCACCGCCGCCGGGGTGCCGACGATCCCGACAGAACGGCTCGCCGAGCCGATTACCCCGCCCGCCGACGCGGACCTGCCCGTCGTGCTCAAACCGCGACGCGGCGCGGGCAGCGCGCACACGTACCTCATTACCGAAGCCGCCGCCCTGCGTCCGTGCTTGAACCAGGCACGCGAAGAGGGTTTGACCGACGAAGTGATCCGCCAGCCGTTCTGTCCCGGGCTGGCGACCAGCATCGCCCTGCTCGTCGGGCCGAATCAGACCCTATCGCTGCGGCCGACCACGCAACGACTCTCGAACGACGGACGGTTTCGGTATCACGGCGGCGACATGCCGCTCGCGCCCGAGATGGACCAACGCGCGATCGCTTTGGGGCGGCGCGCCGTCGCCGCGATCGACGGGTTGCGCGGCTACGTCGGGATCGACATGATTCTCGGCGACGCCGCCGACGGCAGCGAGGATGTGGTGGTCGAGATCAACCCGCGCATGACCACGTCGTACGTCGGCCATCGTTCCATGACGCCGGAGAACGTCGCGGAGATGTGGCTCGAGATCGCCGCCGGCGTCGAGGTCGAGCCGCCCGAGATGTACAACCATTCAGTCCGCTTCACGTGTGACGGTCGGGTGCGGCTGTCATGACCGTCGATCCTCAACCGCTCGCGCTCGACATCGGCGGCGCCAACCTCAAGGCCGCCCATCCTGCCGGCGCCATCCTTGTTGAACCGTTCGAGCTTTGGAAACGTCCGACCGAACTCGCCGATGCGTTGCGCGATCTGATCGAACGCAGCCCCGCGTCGGATCAACTCGCGATTACGATGACCGGTGAATTGTGCGATTGCTTCGCCACCAAGGCCGAGGGAGTCGACACGATTCTCGACGCGGTCGTCGCCGCCGCGGGCGGTCGCGAGATACGTGTCTACCAAACCGACGCGCGATTCGTCGATGTAGCGACGGCCCGAGACAACGCCCTGAAAACCGCCGCGTCGAATTGGGTGGCGCTGGCAGTTCTTGCCGCGGAACTTTGCGGCGACGGCACGGGGCTGATGATCGACATCGGCAGCACGACGACCGACATCATCGGCCTGGCGCACGGACGAGCCCGCCCCGGCGGCGCGACCGACTCCGAACGATTGGCCCGCGGCGAACTCGTGTACACCGGCGTGGGACGCACGCCGATCTGCGCGTTGCTGCGCAAGGCGACCTGGCGCGGCCGTTCGTGTCGGTTGGCGACCGAACTGTTCGCCACGACGCTCGATGCATACCTGTATACCGGTGAGATTGCGGAAGATCCGGAAAACCTATTCACCGCCGACGGACGACCGGCCACGCACGCCTGCGCCCGCGATCGGCTGGCGCGGATGTTCTGCGCCGATCGGACCGAAGCCGCGACCCAAGACATCGACCGGCTCGCCCGGGCCGCGATCGACGCCCAATTGGATCTGCTGGCCGCCGCTGTCGACGAGGTGGCCTCGCGCCTCGACGCGCGTCCCGAAACGATCGTGATCTCCGGCAGCGGTGAATTTCTCGCTCGACGGTTGGTAATGCATCAATCGATCGCGTGCCGGGTCATTGCGCTGTCCGAACGATACGGAGTCGCGGCATCCCACGCGGCGTGCGCGTTCGCATTGGCGCGACTGGTCGGCAAGGATGTACCATGCGCGTCGTCGTGAAGCTCGGCGGTAGCTTGCTCGATCTGCCGGACCTGACGCCGCGTCTGTCCGCGTTTCTTGATACGCTTCGTCCCGCCCGAATGCTGCTCGTCGTGGGTGGTGGTCGCGCGGCCGATCGCATCCGTGCGCTGGACCGGCGTGGTGAGTTGAGCGGCGACGAAGCGCACTGGCGAGCGATCGCCGCCATGTCCTCCAATGCACGAACCGTTGCCGATGAACTGGGCGCGCCTTGCCTGTCATCCCACGTCGAGATCGCGCGCGATCTCACGAGTCCTGTCGTGCTCGATGTGTTCGCGCTGTTGCGTGAGGATGAGCGCGACGGTGGCGCACCGTTGCCGCGCGGTTGGAGCGTGACCGGCGATACGATTGCCGCGCGGCTGGCTCACCGATTCGGTGCGACGAAGGTGATTCTGCTGAAATCGTGCGATCTACCCGCCGTGGCGACGCTTGCCGATGCTACCGAACGCGGCGTGATCGACGCGCGGTTTGCCGAGTGGGTCGATGCGCTGCCCGTGACCCTGATCAACTTTCGACGAGAACCGCCGGCGGTGTGTTGCCGATGGCCGCCAGGTCAAGCGCAAGTCGGCGCACTTGACGCGCTTCGATAATCCCGTCGCGGCGGCGCCCGCGACATGCCGCGCCGCGAACGGCCACGATTGCCGGAGCGACCGGAGCAAGCTTACCCAGCTCCTCCAGGCCGATCGATCCGGCCAGGGCCAGCCGCAACCCCGCATCCTTGCATCGCGCCGACAGCCTGGATAAATCGCCGACACTCAGCCAATCCAGCAAGCTTCGGCCGTCCTTCGCCCACGTGTCCACCAACAGGACGCCGGTTTGTGAGGCGGCGTTCAGCTCGAACATCTCGGTGACCGACGGCGCGCCGGCGCGCTCGGCATCGGCGTAGGCGGCGGCGATCAAGTGCGTGCGTTCGTCGCTCGAATCGGCGACACGTTGCCCCAGGTCGTGCCATTCGGTTCGCCAGGTTGACCGTGTCGCGCAACCTGCCGGTCCGACCTTGGCGAAGCCTACGCCGTCGAGCGGTGGTACTTGAGCCTTAGCCAGATCCTTTATTTCTCCCAGCGCCACGGAAACCGGGCGCGGCCCGACCGCGGCGACCACAGCTTGAATCATGGCGTCGTCGGCGCGGCCCAGCGGACCGCGGGACGGCTCTTTCACGTCGATGATGTCGGCCCCGGCCGCTGCTGCGGTCTTCGCTTCATCGGCCGATCGCACACTTACGAGCAAATGCGCCATAAGACGGCGTCCTCCTGGTATACTCGTCGTCACTATGACGCACCCTGCACGGACCGGCAAGGAGTTGACCGGCCGGGTGGCTGTGGTCACCGGGTCGAGCAGCGGCATCGGACGAGCGATCGCCCTGGCGTTCGCCGAGGCCGGCGCCGACGTGCTCGTGCATTGTCGTCAGGCGCGTCGTGAAGCCGAAGCCGTCGCGGCTGAGATCAACCGATCGGGACAGGGCAGCGGCGTACTCCAGGAAGATCTGGCCGAAGCTGTCGCGTGCGATCGACTCGTCGACGAGGCGTATGCCGAGCACGAGCGCATCGACATCTGGGTCAACAACGCGGGCATGGATGTGCTCACCGGTCAGGCGGCGTCGTTGGGCTTCGACGAAAAACTCGATCTGCTGCTCGCCGTCGACGTCAAGGCCACGATTCGGCTGTCGCGTCTGGTCGGCGAACGGATGAAGGCGGCGGGCGGCGGCGTGATCCTCAACCTCGGGTGGGACCAGGCCGAGACCGGCATGAACACCGATAGCGGGCAACTGTTCGGTGCGAGCAAGGGCGCGGTCATGTGCTTCACCCGCAGTTTGTCCGTCGCGTTGGCGCCCGAGGTACGCGTGAATTGCCTGGCCCCGGGCTGGATTCGCACCGCGTGGGGCGAGCAGGCGCCCGAAGCCTGGCAGCACCGGGCCGAAGGCGAAGCGGTGCTCGGTCGTTGGGGCGCGCCGGAGGACATCGCCGCGGCGGCGCGTTTTCTCGCATCACCCGCGGCGGCGTTCATCACCGGTCAGACCATGCGCATCAACGGCGGCGCGGTGCGCACCTGAAAGGAAACACATCATGCCCGACGTACCCGTACTCACTGATAGCGAAATCGATACTCGACTCAAAGACCTGCCCGCGTGGGAACTCCGCGACGGCTGGCTGCGCCGGTCCTACAAGACGGGCGGCTGGCCGTTCACGCTGATGCTGGTCAACGCGATCGGCTACCTGGCCGAGGCGGCCTGGCATCACCCGGACCTGACCGTCACCTGGAGTGAAGTCAAGGTCAAGCTCATGACCCACAGTGCCAAGGGCATCACCGCCAAGGATTTCGAGCTGGCCCGCCGGATCGAGGAGACGGTCACCTGGCTGCCGCCCGACGGCTCCGCGCTCGACGGATTCGAGACCGGCTTCAAAAAGAAGTGGGTGAGGTAGACAAGTCATCCGAGCCGAGAGCGCAAGCGAGCGGGTTCTACAACCCTGCGCATGGTTGCAAACCACGCCGTTGCAGAAAAACGTCAAGTGGAAATGCACTTCTCGAAGAACCGCAGCACCCGGGGTCTGGCTTGGTCGGGTAATTCGTCGAAGGCTTCGGTGTGGCCTAGTCCATCGATGAGCCAGAGTTCCTTGGGCTCGGCCGCGGCGTCGAAGAGTTGCTTCGCCATGCTCGGATCGACGATGCGATCGGCCGTACCCTGGATGATGAGCACGGGGCATGGCGCGACGCGACCGATGGCATCGACCGGGTCGAGCCCGGCCGAGATCAGCCGGCGGGCGACGAGCCCGGCCACACCCCACGTGTACCAACGATGTTTGCACACCCAGCGCACTTCCTGTCGGTAGGACGAGAACGCCGAATCGACCACCAGCCCGCGTACGTCGTCGCGCTCGGCGAGTACGACCGGCGCGACGGCGCCGCCGAGCGACGTGCCGAGCACGACGACGCGCTCGACGTCGACGTCGTCGCGCGACTTCACGTAGTCGATAGCGGCGTGGGCATCGATGATCGTTCCCGCACGGGTGGGTCGGCCGGCGGATTGTCCGTAGCCGCGATAGTCGAAGCAGAACAGATTCCAACCTGCCGAGGGAAGCCAGTGAACCTGCTCGAAGTGACCGGTGATGTTGCCCGCGTTGCCGTGGCAATGCACGACCGTTCCGGTGGCCGGCCCCTGCGCGGGGAAGAACCAGCCGTGTAGCTCATTTGCAGATGCGTTGCCCGTGGAGGCGAAGCGAATGCATTCGTAGGTCAATCCGTAGTCTTCCGGCGCGGCGTAGACCAGTTGCGTGGGGTAGTAGAAGACGTGGTCGAGGTTCCAGGCGATTGCGTGAGCTCCGTGTCGTTGGATTGTCGGTTGCTGCGCGATTACGTCGGAACGCCGGCGTTGCACTTGATGTAATCGTAGGTTAAATCGCTGGTGAGGACGGTGTAGCTACCGCGGCCCTCGGCGAGGTCGATGGTGATGGTGACGCGTTTGGTCCGCATGGAGCGGGCGACCTTGTTACGATCGAACTTCGTCGGCTTGAGCTTGTGGAACACGGTGGTTCCGTTGATCGCGCACGCGAGCTTGTCGACCGAGCCGACACCTTCGGCATAGCCCACCGCGCTGACGATACGTCCCCAGTTCGGATCGGAAGCGAACAGGGCGCATCGCAGCAGCGGACTTTCCGCCACGGTGCGGGCGATGCGTTCGGCGGCGGCGTGGGATCGGGCGCCGGTGACGGTAACGGCCGTCGCCTTGGTCGCGCCCTCACCATCGAGCACGATGGCTTCGGCCAACTGTTTGCACACGTCGGTCAGTGCGGCGTTGAAGTTTTTCTCGAACGTCGCGTTCCCGGACGTGCCGGTCGTCGCGCTGCTGAACAGAAAGACGCTGTCGTTGGTGCTGGTATGACCGTCGACCGTGATGGCGTTGAAGCTCGGTGCGACCGCGTCACGCAGCGCGCGACGCAAGCGGGCGGTCGGCAATGCGGCGTCGGTGGTGAGGAACGCGAGCATGGTGGCCATGTCAGGTCGGATCATGCCCGCGCCCTTGGCTGCGCCGGCGACGCGACCCTGCGCCCGCCCGGCCCCTTTCGACAGATCGACAGAGTAGGTCTCCGTGGCCGTCTTCGTGCCGGCGTCGGTGGTCAGGATCGCACGGGCGAAATCTCGACCGGCTTGTGCGCCCGCGGACAGACGGGCCGCCGCCCGCTCGATGCCGGCCAGCACCTTGTCCATCGGCAGGGTTCTGCCGATCATGCCCGTGCTGGCCACCAACACTTCGTGCTCCTTCACGCCGAGCAGTTTCGCGGTAACCCGGCACATCGTGCGTGCATCGCGCAGCCCGGCCGCTCCGGTGCAGGCGTTGGCGTTGCCCGAGTTGACCACCATGGCCCGTACCCGTCCGCGACTGCGCGCCAAGTGCTCTTTCGAGACCCGGACCGGGGCGGCGGCGAACTTGTTGGTGGTGAACGTCGCCGCGGCTCGGCAGGGTGCGTCGGAAACCAGCAGACCGAGATCGAAGATACCATTGTCCTTGATGCCGCAGGCGAGACCGGCACTGCGAAATCCGGGAACGGCGGTGATGGTTGCAACGGCCATAAGAGTCGTGTCCCTATACGAAAATCCATAAAAAAGGCCTCGCCACCCGCAGGCGACGAGGCCGGTGATGGTGATCGAAGTACTGGGTTTATCGTTTCGAGAATTGGAACCGCCGCCGCGCGCCGCGCTGGCCGTACTTCTTCCGCTCGACCATACGCGGGTCACGGGTGAGCATGCCGCCGGCACGCAGGGTGGATTCGTAGGCAGCGGCGTCGGTGGACTTGAGGGCCCGACCCAACCCGAGTGCGATGGCGCCGGCCTGCCCGGAATAGCCGCCACCGTGCACGCGGACGATCACGTCCATCTTGCCGAGTTCGCCGACCAT
>Ga0299906_10001008_pt1 | contig 24579 bp, 24 predicted proteins | sample RVTome_14_FD_200259 | JGI IMG/M metagenome (GOLD analysis project Ga0299906, IMG submission 200259) | Soil microbial communities from uranium-contaminated site in the Upper Colorado River Basin, Wyoming, United States - RVT145D125 (version 2) ...
GACCTGGAACCGACAACCCCTCCTGTGGGGGATCCCGACCTCATGTAGTGACAATTCAAAAATTTGGACTATTGTTTTCAAGGATTTAGACGGTCAAATGTCAAACATGGGCTAGAGCAGCGCTACCCGGTGCGTCTCCGGGAGTTCGCGGTCCGCCGCGGCTCGGGTGGGGGAGGGGAGCGTCGCGGGGGGGGACGGGATCGTCCGCCGGATCGAATTCCTGCGCGAGCTGAAAGTGTCGATCCTGTCGCAGCGTCGCGGGCCGTATCTGCCTTACGGGCTCGAGGGAAGGGAGCGTGGGGCGTTGGGGCGCAACGCCCTCGCGAGGCGGGACGGGACGTCCGAGGAGCTGGCCGGGCAGGCTCAGTTTACGGCGCGGGCGGGGGACGTCTTGAGCGTCGAGACGCCGGGGGGCGGGGGATTCGGAGCGACGGGCTGATGCCGTGAGCCCAGGGTCACCACTCATGGTCCGATCGCGTGTGAATCAATCCCTGGTGGGACCAAGAGCCCGCGGGTGGACCTCTGCGGGCTCCTGATTCGATTCCTGCCGGGCCTGTCTCTGGAAAGTCAGAACGGTCGGCCCGACGCGATCCCCCTGAGTGGGGACGCTACTCTAGTAGCGAGATCAGAGCCCGCCTTGCGCCGCAGCCGGTTCGACTGGTATTTGCGACGACTCGATTCACGCCGAGGTAGACTCGGCGGGCGTCGCCGTTCGTGTCGGGTATCGCGAAGAGCCTCTCCAGGCCGAAACTCTGCAGAGCCGAGTAGGGCTGCCCCCAACTGATCTTCTGGTTCTCGACGATCACGTTGAGGGCGCCGTTGGCGAGCACCAGATTCTGAAACGCCAGCTGGTCCACCTCCTGCGGGACGGTCGCGGCGTTGTAGACGGCCAGATTCTGATTCAGGATTTGCAGCTCGGCATTCGATGCGGTTCCGCTATCGCCGCCAAATCCGTTGTTCGTTGGCGAATCGCCAACATTCAAGGTCCACCCCGAGGGCTCGCCGTCGAACTGGACCCAGATCACCACTTTCGTACAGGCTGCCGGGAGATCGATGGCGACCTTCAACATCCGGGTGCCAGGGCAGTCAGGATCGACGTTGGGCTGGAACTCGATCCCGGTGATGATGCCCGCCGGCAGGAAGTTGGCCTGCTGATTGTGTACGAGATCCGCGTAGTAGAGCCCGGTAGGGCACTGCGACCGAGCCACCTCGACCGAGCCGAGGACGAGGCCGCCGAAGACGGCGATCATAGTCAGGCACGTTCTGCCAACTGAGATTGAAGTTGTCATTGCATCCTCCATTCCTTTGATGAGTCCGTAAATATTGCGCGGTGGCGCTAGCTGGAAGGTCCTTCATGTCCTTCATCCAGACTAACGCGCAATCCGAAGCGGACATGCACCACGCAGCAGGATCCGCCCTCGGCCATCTCGCGGCAGCTCGATCTGACCGCGAGATGGTGGCGGCCTACATGGGTCACATCCAGGCGGCGGCGGAGCGGAAGAAGCGCGCCGCCCTGGCGCGTCTGCCCGACGGCCGGCACGCGTTCACCGACCACGTCCCCGCGCGGCGGGACGGGACGTCCGAGGAGCTGGCCGGGCAGGCTCAGTTTACGGCGCGGGCGGGGGACGTCTTGAGCGTCGAGACGCCGGGGGGCGGGGGATTCGGTTCGGGCGCTCCGGTTGAAGGCGTCGAGCGAGATGATCCCCACGACTGCCGGCGATCGCGATAGGGTGGAGCGACCAGCAACACCCGATTCCGACTTCAGCACGGCAACGACCCATGACCGCAAATCCTGATTCCCTCCTTCAAAAGCTCCGGCACGCCGCCCTCGGCGTGTCCCTGGTGGGCCTGTCGGCCGCCAGCCTGGCCCAGGTGCCCATCATCCATCCCGGCGCGCCGGGCGAGCCCGCGCGCGAGCTCAGCGCCGAAGAGGCGATCGCGATCGCCGACACCAGCCACTCGCCGGACGACGTGCGCTTCATGCAGGACATGATCCCGCACCACCACCAGGCCCTCGAGATGGCCGCGCTGGTGGCCGACCGCACGAACCGGCCCGAGCTGATCGACGCGGCCGGGCGCATCGAGGCGTCGCAAGCGGACGAGATCGAGCTCATGCAGCAGTGGCTGCGCGAGCGCGGCGAGCGCGTGCCGGACCCGACCGTCCACGAGGCGATGCACACCAGCCACTCGATGGCCGGCATGGCCACGCCGGAGCAGATGGCCGAGCTCGCCCGAGCGGACAGCACGGCGTTCGACCGGCTGTTCCTGGAGCTCATGATCACCCACCACGAGGGCGCGGTGAAGATGGTCAAGGAGCTGCTCGAGCAGCCGGGCTCGGCCTACGACCCGGTGCTTTTCGAGCTCACCACGGACATCAAGAACAGCCAGAAAACCGAGATCGAGCGCATGAACGCGCTCCTCGTCGGGCTCTCCGCCGACCCGCGCGCGACGCTGGCCGCCGGGTTCGACGACGCCGGCCAGGCGATGTTGAACCTGGAGCTCGTCGCCTCGCTGCCCAAACCGGCCGGGTTCGTCGACCCGCGCAATCCGGCGGGGCTGCCGCCGGAGCGCCTCAGGAAGGACGCCGAGGACGCTCCGGAGGACGAAGGGGCCGAGGACGGTCAGGCTCCCGACGAGGAGGATGACGACGACGGGGGTGACGGGGATGAGCGCACGCCGTTGCTGAGCTTCGCCAACACCGACATGGCCTTCGCCGGCGACGTGATGGTGGCCGGCAACTACCACGGCTTCAACGTCTACCGGCTCGTTGACGGCGGACGGCCGCAGCTCGTCAGCTCCGTGGTCTGCCCGGGCGGACAGGGCGACGTCTCCATCGTCGGCGACCTGCTGATCATGTCGGTCGAGCAGACCCGGGGGCGGCTCGACTGCGGGCTCCAGGGCGTCACCGAAGACGTTAGCCCCGAACGGTTCCGGGGGCTGCGCATCCTCGACATCAGCGACCTGGCCCGGCCGGTGCAGGTCGGCGCGGTCCAGACCTGCCGCGGCTCGCACACGCACTCGGTCGTCTCCGCCCCGGGGCTGGGCGGTCCGGCGGAGGACGGCAAGATCATCGTCTACAACTCCGGAACCAGCTCCGTGCGCGACGAGGAAGAGATGCCGGGCTGCGTCGACGAGTCCCCCGGCGACGAGCGCACCGCGCTGTTTCGCATCGACGTCATCGAGATCCCGGTGGACCGGCCGGCCGCGGCGCGCATCGTCGCCAGCCCGGCCGTGTTCGCCGATCCGGAGACCGGCGTCCTGGCCGGGCTGTGGCGAGGCGGCGACCACGGCGACGACACCCAGGAGACCAGCGCGACCGACCAGTGCCACGACATCACCTCGTTTCCCGAGCGCGGGATCGCCGCCGGCGCCTGCTCGGGCAACGGCATCCTCTTCGACGTCTCCGATCCGCTCGCCCCGAAGCGCCTCGACGCGGTCGTCGACAAGGGCTTCGCCTACTGGCACTCGGCGACGTTCAACAACGACGGCACCAAGGTCATCTTCACCGACGAGTGGGGCGGCGGCACCCGGCCGCGCTGCCGCGCCTACGACCCGCTCGACTGGGGGGCGGACGCGATCTACGATGTCGTCGACGGCAAGCTCGAGTTCCGGGCCTACTACAAGCTGCCGGCGCCGCAGCTCGAGCAGGAGAACTGCGTGGCGCACAACGGCTCCATCGTGCCCGTGCCGGGCCGCGACCTCTTCGTCCAGGCCTGGTACCAGGGCGGCGTCTCGGTGATCGACTTCACCGACTCCGCCAATCCCGTCGAGATCGCGTACTTCGACCGCGGGCCGATCGACGCCGAGGACCTGATCCTCGGCGGGTACTGGTCGACCTACTGGTACAACGGCCGGATCTACGGCACCGAGATCGTGCGTGGGCTGGACGTCTTCGCGCTGGTGCCCGGCGAGCACCTCTCCGAGAACGAGATCGCCGCGGCGGCCGTGGCCGACCAGGGCGGCGTGTTCAACCCGCAACAGCAGTTCCGCGTCCGCTGGCCGGCCGAGCCGGTGGTGGCCCGCGCGTACCTGGACCAGCTCGCACGCGGCGCGGAGCTGACCGAGTCGCTCGCCGTCGACCTGGCCGCGGCCCTGGAGCGCACGGCGGCACCGCTGCGGGACGGCGCGCACGACGATGATCTGGCCGCCGAGCTGGAATCGCTGGCGGCGGCGCTGGACGAGGATCGGGGGGACGCCGTCGCCAAGAAGCGGCGGGCCGTGCTGGGCGAGACCCTGGGAGGAATCGCGGCAAGGCTTCGCTCGACCGTGGCCGGAAGCGTCCCGGGCGGCTGACGCGGAAGCTCCAGGGAAGAGCCGGGCGTCGAAGAGCCAGCCGAAGAGCGGCTCCTCGATCAGCTTGGGGTCGGCGCCGATCAGGAGCACGAAGTGCCCGAGGTGGCGCAGCGAGGTCATGCAGTAGGAGAAGGCCGCCGCATCCGTCAAGGGCCGCGGCGGCGGCGCGGGCGGAAGGGGATGACCTTGCCGCGCAGGCGCTGGCCCACGTAGGCCGAGTCCCAGGAGACGATCAGGCGGGCCCCCGAGCCCGCCTCGCTGCGGATCAGGCCGCCGCGCACGAAGGCGGGGGAGTCCTCGGGGGGCTCGCGCATCGCTCGCTCCACCGCCGCCGGGTCGGCGAGCACGGCGGTCTCGCCGGCCCTGGCGAGCTGGTCGAAGTAGCCCTCGCCGAGCTCGTGGTAGCGCAGGTCCAGGGTCTTGAGCGTCGCCGCGTCGTCCTCGGCGCCGCAGCGCTCGAGCAGGTAGCGTTTCGTGACCCAGTCGACCCGTCCCACCAGTCGTCCGGGATCGGCTTCCTCATAGGCGTCGAGCACCTCGCCCCAGAGCCGCACCACCTGGCGCGCCTCCATCGACGTCGCAGGGGACTCGCGGAGGAAATCCCTGGCCTGCTCCTGGTACCAGCGCTGGATCTCGAGGGCGCTGGCGGTGGCGCCGCCGGCGAGCTCGAGGGGAGTGCGCAGGGTGGGATCGTCGGCCAGGGCGCGCAGCGCCGCCACCGGGTCGCGCAGCCGCGGCGCGCCGGCGAGCCGGTCGTCGCCGATCATGTCGAGCACCAGCGCCGCCGTGCCGACCTTCAGGTACTCGGCCACCTGCGCGCGGTTGGAGTCGGCGAGGTTGAGCTGCAGGCGTTGGCGTTGCCGGAAGAGCCGGACGACGGGATCGAGCTGCAGGTTGAAGGGCGCCGCCAGCATCTTGATCAGGTTGCCGGTGTCGAAGATCGGGCGGTCCTCGGGCAGGATGGTGGAGCGCATGAGCTTGCGGATCGACTGCGCCTTCTCGGCGAGACGGAACCGCCTCTCGCCGTCCACCGAGCCGGCGCCGACGATGACCGTGCGGGTCACCAGGAAGGCGAGGGCGCGCCGGCGCTCGCGGCGGAAGGCCACCAGCCGCAGCAGCAGCGCGAAGAGGGTGGTGATCGGCCAGGTGACGATGAGGGTGAACCAGAGCTGGAAGCGGCCGAGGGTGATCTCGAGCTCGCGCTGGTCCTCGGAGAGCTGCTCGAGCCGGCGCCGCCAGCGCGGCACGAAGAGCATGACCACGGTGCCCAGGATCACCCCGATCAGGATCAACAGCACGAGCAGGTAGGTCGCCAGCGTCTGGACCAGCAGCAGCGGCAGCAGCGCGGCGACGCCCAGGCGGTAGAGGGCGAGGCCGAGGCCGCGGGCGATCGGCACCTCGTAGTTCTCCTGCGAGCCGTAGACGTGGCCTTCGGCGTCGCGGCTGTTCTTGAGCAGTCCGAGGCGGCCGGGGAAGCCCTGGGAGCGAAGCTCGTCCTCGGCCAGGGGCAGGGCGGCGAGCAGCAGCTCCTCCTGGGCCCGCTGGTAGACGAGGAGCTGTCCGGGGCCGCGGCACTCCGGCGTCGCGCCTTCGACGAGGCCGCCCCACAGGCAGTGGGGGAGGTACTCGTAGTAGAAGGCGCCGCCGTTCTGGGTGAAGAGCTGATCGCGCCCGGGCGCGCTGTGTCCGGGCCGGGTGGCCACGAGATGGCTCAGGGCCCGTTTGACGGCCTGGAAGGCGACGTCGTTGCCGGGGTGCTCGCCGTCCGGGGCGAAGCGGATCGCGTACTCGGTCTCGAGCCCGAGCAGACGGCGGAAGACGGAGCCTCGGCGGGCCATAGGACTCGGCGGGCGCTGCCCCGACAGCGGCGCGGGCTCCCGGCCGAGGCGTTGGACGGCGTGGTCCGCGGGCCTTATTCGCCGCCCTCGGGCACGAGGGTCTGCTTGGCGTAGCTCTGCGAGCGGCCGCGGGCGTCGTCGCCGATCTCCCGCAGGAGGGCGTCGAGCTTCTCGACCTTGCGCAGGGCCGGGGTTTCTTCGATGCGAGCTGTGTTCTGGGTCTGCACGGTGCGTCTCCTTGTTCCCACACATCTTACCACGGGCGAGCGCGTACCGCTCCCGCGCCGATAGGGTAGCAGGTTCCCGTGCTCTCGCCAAGGGGTAGGACGATAAAGTACGGCGCTGCGATGTCGGCGATCAGCGAGCTCGAGTCGGAGCTGGCGCGGCTCCTGCCGGCGCGGCGGCGGCCGCAAGCCGACGTGCTGACCGCGGCGCGGCGCTGGTCGGAGGCGGTGTGGACGGCCGCGGCGGCGGCGGGGCCCGGCGAGCTGAGCGCGGCGGAGAGCGAGCGGGGGCTTGCCTTGGGCGCCCGTCCGGTCTTCGTCTGCGGCGTCCACCGCAGCGGCACGACGCTGGTGCGCGACCTGCTCGACGCTCATCCGTCGCTCGCGGTGCTGCCGTCGGAGGGATCGTTCCGGCACGACGCCGGGCTCGCCGAAGTCGGCCGCGAATGGGTACGTCGGCTGGCCAACCCGATCAACCAGCCGCCCTACTGGCTGCTCGGACGCAGCGGCCCCGAGGGCTCGCCCTACGTCGACTTCGCGCGCCTGCTGGCGGCGTGGTGGGGGGAGACCCGCGAGCGTCCGCTGGTCGCCGTCGCCCTGGCTTACGCGTCGTGCCGCGGGCTCGAGGGCGTCGAGCGCTGGGTGGAGAAGACGCCGGGCAACGAGCGCCGGCTCGACCGTCTGTGCGCGGACTTCCCGGCGGCGAAGGTGGTGCAGGTGGTGCGCCATCCCATGGCGGTCCTGGCGTCGCGCAAGCGCATCGAGGAGATCGCCACCGGGGCGTTCCGCTGCCGCCGGCGCGTCCTCGAGGATCTCGTCCGTTCCTATGAGGTCGCGGCGGCGCCGCGGGAAGGACACTGGGTGCTTCGTTACGAGGACCTCGTCGCGGACGTCGAGGGGACGGCGGATCGTCTCGCGGCGTTCCTCGGGATCGCGCCGCTGCCGGTGCTGCGGCGTCCGACGGTGGCGGGGCAGCCGGCGTTCTCGAACAGCTCGTTCGCCTCAGCCGGCGAGGCCGGCCTCGTGCGCCCTGCGGCGGCGGACTTCCACGCGGAGGTCCTGACGGCGGCCGAGCGTCGCCGGCTGGCGGCGCGGGTGGGGGCGTCGGCGGCGGGGCTCGGGTATCGCCTGGGGCGATGACAAGAGGAGCGGTCCATCGGCCATCGAGCCGTGGACGGGCCGAGCTCGGCGGTCATTGGTCCCCGATAACTTCCGGCTCGACCCCATTCGTGCCCGAGATCGTTCGCCCGGTGCTAATCTAGCGTCGCGTGCCGTTACCCATGTGCGCGCTTTCGCGCAGCTCGGTGCGCCGAAGCGCGCACACCGAAACGCTTGGCCCTCGCACCTGATGCTCGTGCCTGCCCTCTGCGGCTGGCACGCTCATTGCTGCCGACGGGCTCGAGAACCTCGGATTTGACAAGGAGACATCCAGAATGAAGAGAACCGCCATTCCAGTCCTGATGATCTCGATGTTGCTGAGCACCGTAGCGCAAGCGCAGAACGTGGGCCTTCCGGGAGGGCAGGCCAAGCTCGAGCGCCAGTACATCGCCGACTTGGTGCGGTCCGGCGCCAGCGTCGTCCAGTCGCAGCAGGGTGAGTTCACGCTCGTCAGCACCTATGAGAACTTCAGCGTCACCATGCCGGACGGCACGTTCCAGGATCGCGGCGTCGTGGCCCGGGTGATCGACAAGGCGGGCAACCACGTGGCGGAGCTGCTGGTGATCGAGCCCGCCGGCATCGTGACCTGGAGAGTCTACGGCGAGGATCTCTCCGAGCCCATCGAGGTGTCGGGCTTCGAGCTTGAGCGAGCGTCGTTGGAGAACAGATTCTCCGCGGCCAATCCGGCCAAAGCCCTGACCTGGGCCCACGACATGCTGCTGGGAATCTGGCAAGGCGAGCATTCACCCGACCTGCTTACCAAGGACGCCCTTCTCTCCTCCAAGGACACCGTCGGCTGCGATGGTCTGCATTGGTTGGACAACAGCTCGCTGCGGCCGTGTTGCGACGACCACGACATGTGCTATGCAACGAACTCCTGCACGGCGGCGAGCTGGAATCCGTTCAATTCTTCCTGGGAATGCACCAATTGCAACATCAACGTCGTCGCTTGCTTCGGTCTCTTTTACTGGCTTCACAGCGGCATCTATTGGGAATGGTGCTGGGGACTGTCATGCTGCGACTCCTATAGTTGGCCCTGCATCATCATCGAGTGCACCTGAGCCCCGGCCGAGGTACGATCTCGATTCCTGGCTCCTGCCTGTCATCGATCAGGGCCGATCGCGTCCGAGCCGACGCCGCAAAACGTGACGCGGGACGCCGAGAAGCTCCGCCGCGCGGACCTGGTTGTCGTTCGTCCGCCGCAGGGCCTCGGCGATCGCCAATCTTTCCAACTCGGCGAGATCGAGGACAGGCAGAGAGGGCGCCAGGGCTCGCGTTGCCGCCGCCTCCGCCACGACCGGAGCAGACTGGGCGGCCGTGGCGCCGGTGTCCTTGTAGCCCGAGACCATCGTCGACTCGATCACACCGCCCGACGGACAGAAATAAACCAGCCGCCCGGACAGACCGCATGCTGGCGGGAACAGGGGCTCTCTCCAGAAGCCCATGGACTGGCCCGTCAGTCCTCTCGCAGGTCAACCACCGACCGGAGAGCCGTATGCGGGAGATCCGCACGTACGGTTCGGAGGGGGGGACCGGGATAACCCGGTCCTTCCTCCCCTATCCAGCGTCAACCGGCCGCCGATCTGCGGCAACGGCAACTGCGACTGGGTGCTGGAGCTCTACAACTCGAACATCTCGACCCTGACCGCCATGGCGACCGCGGCGCCGCAGGCGACCCTCGCCGTGTGGACCGATCTATCGGCCGATGACGGCACCTCGGCGATCATGGGCAGGCAAGCAGGCGGCGAACCGTTCGTCGTCAGCCCCGCCGGCGAGGCCTTCCAGGGGTTGCCGCAGGTTGCGCGTCAGATGGACGGCTACCTCATCGTCTGGCACGCCGAGAGTCTCGACGGCAGTCTGCTGGGCGTCTTCGGCCAGCGCTTCGATGCCGCCGGCAGGCCGCTCGGCGACCGCTTCCAGGTCAACGAAGAGAGCGAGGGCGACCAGCGCGACCCCGTCGTCGCCACCGACGCTCTCGGCAACGCCGTGGTCGTCTGGTCGAGCTTCGGGCAGGACGGCGACCGCGGTACGATCGTCGGCCGGCGCTTCGACCGCCACGGCTGGCCGCAGGGCGACGAGCTCGTGGTCAACGAAATCGTCGCGGGTCACCAGGAGAGGCCGCTTGTCGGCTTCGACCCATCGGGCACATTCGTCGTCGCCTGGTCCACGCGCGGCGGCGACGGCGAAGCACCGGCGAGCGTCAAGGCTGGAATGGAGCCAGTCATCGATCCCTTGGGATAGCCTTCGGGAACCAGATCTCAACGCTCCTCGAAACGCTCGAGCCGTCGCCGTAGGACGTGGCGAGAGACGCCGAGGAGCTTCGCCGCGCGCACCTGGTTGTCGTTCGTCCGCCGCAGGGCCTCGCCGATCGCCAGACGTTCCAGCTCGGCGAGGTCGAGGACCGGCAGAGATGGCGCCGGGTCCCCGGTCGGCGCCGCGCCGCCAGCCGCCACAAGCGGAGCGGGCCTGGCGGTCGCGGCGCCGCCGGCCTCGTAGCCCGAAATCATCGACGACTCGATCACGCCGCCCGGCGGCAGGCGTCTCGCCTGCACCTAAGCGGGGCGCCGCGCTTCCCGCGTCGAGTGTGCTCGCCAACGCTCATCTGCGCGCTGGCGCGCGGCCACGTGCTCGCCGGCGCGCACTTCGCATCGGCCAGAGCGTGCTGGTGGGCTTGAAATGGCCTGGCACACCCCTTGCTCGTTCGGATCGCCCACCAGCGACAAGCAGTTTCACTGACGGAAGGGAGGTGAGGATTATGAAGACCCAGACCAACGTCAAGGCCGGAGCGCGGGGACAGATCATTGAGATCGGCTAGCGCTAGACTCGACTCCGATCCCAACCCCAAAGGGTTGTATCCCGCAGCCCAGGGTAAACGCGAAACGCGCCACCCTGGGTATGCGGAATCCGTAAATCCAAACTCCAAAGGGTTTTATCGCCGACCGCGTCGACCGCGCTGGCGTCCCGAGACGTGCCACGCGTCGTTATAGAACCCATTTGGGGTTCGGAATGGGAGCCCCCCGTACCCAGGGTGGCGCGCTTCGCGCTTACCCTGGGCTTTGGGATTAAACCCCTTCGGGGTATGGAGTCTTGCTCGGTCTACTCCTTGTGTCCCCACCGTCGATGCAGGCCACGTTGCCGTGAAGGTCGCGGCCGACGGCGACCTCGCCGCCGGCCACCGCGACGATGGAGCTACGCATCACGGAGAGTAGCGCAGTCCCGACTCGATCGCGCCGCCCGTCAGGATGCAAAGATGTCTTCGAGCGAAGAAGCGCTGAGGCATGGGCTGCGGGAAGCCTGACTCGCGGCTGACCTGGATCTCGACGTGGACAACGACGGGACTGGGAGCGCAGGCGTCTCGCCTGCTCCTGAGCGGCAGCGGTACTCTGAGCTTCCCGCGTCGAGTGTCCCAACGCTCGTCTGCGCGCTGGAGCGCAGCCACGTGAGTCTTCAACGCTCCTCGAAACGCTCAAGCCGGCGCCGCAAGACGTGGCGCGAGACGCCGAGGAGCTTCGCCGCGCGGACCTGATTGTCGTTCGTCTGCCGCAGGGCCTCGGCGATCGCCAGACGTTCCAGCTCGCCCAGGTCGAGGACCGGCAGAGATGGCGCCGGGTCCCCGGTCGGCGCCGCGCCGCCAGCCGCCACAAGCGGAGCGGGCCTGACGGTCGCGGCGCCGCCGGCCTCGTAGCCCGAAATCATCGACGACTCGATCACGCCGCTCGGCGGACAGAGGTAAACGAGACGCCGGATCTCGTGTTCGAGCTCGCGCACGTTGCCGGGCCACGCCCGGCGCACGAGTCGGTCGAGCGCGCCGACGGTCAGCCCGCGCACCGCCTTGCCGACGTCCCGCGCCGTCCTCCCGAGCAGGCTCTCGATCAGCACCGGGATGTCCTCCCGCCGCTCCGCGAGCGATGGTACGCGCACCACGACGCCGGCGATCCGGAAATACAGATCGCGGCGGAAGGACCTTTCCTCGATGCGTGCTTCGAGGTCGGCGTTGGTGGCGGTGAGAAGCCGGACATCGATGTCCGCCGGCGCGCCGCCGAGGGGACGCAGCCTCTTCTCTTGAAGGACCCGCAACAGCTTGGCCTGCAGCCCGGCCGGCATTTCGCCGATCTCGTCGAGGAAGAGGGTTCCGCCCATGGCCTCCAAGAATTGCCCGCGCCGCGCGGCCACCGGTCGCCACCCGACCGCCGATGCCGAAGAGCTCGGCTTCGAGCAGGTCGGCCGGGATCGCGGCGCAGTTGATCGCGACGAAGGGACCCTCGCCGCGGGAGGACGAGAGGTGGAGGATCTGCGCCACGAACTCCTTGCCGGCTCCGGTCTCGCCGCGGATCAGTACCGGCAGATCACCCTGGACAAGGCCCTCGAGGACGCGGTAGAGCTGTTCCATGGCCGGCGAGACGCCGCGGACGTAGCCCTCGGGGAAGCGCAGCTTCGGCCGTTCCTGCTGAGTGGGGAAGCCCGACTCGAAGCGTGGGATCGGCATCAGCTTGCGGATCAGGTCGACGAGCGTCGAGAACAGGGGCCCGGTCTCGTCACGGCCGCCGAAGTCTCCGAGGACGACGAGAGCCGCGAAGCCGCCACTCGCGGGCGCGAGGAATCCGGTCGCCTGGGGCCCGGAGATCAAGAGACCATCGCCGGGCGAGGATCGGTTCTCGGCGTCCCCGAGGGGCAACTGGTCGAGCCATTCACGAAGCGTCTCCGGATCCGCGTCGCCGGCGCTTGCGACTACCGTCTCGTGGCGTCCCGTGTCGTCGAGGGTCAGCAGACAGGTTCCCGTCCCGCCGAGCTCACGCGCGAGCCGTGTGAGCGCCAGAGCGCAACAGCCCGGCGTCGCGGCGAGATCGGCCATGAAGGAGCGGATGAAGCGCAGCCAACGGTCCGCCTTGTCGCGGCGCGAACGATGGACCGGCTTCGTGGTCCGGTCGTGGAGCGGCGTGGGCGGGTGCGGAGGCGAGATCGTCAGCGCCAGCTCGACGTCCTCGGGCGCCAGGCCCTCGAGCCGCAGCTCCATAGGGCCGAAGGCCACCACGTCGCCGACGTCGATCTCGGCGCGTCCGATCGGGCGGCCGTTGACGAAGGTGCCGTTCTTGCTCCGGTTGTCGATCACCACCACGCGGTCCGTGCCGACCTGGAGCAGGGCGTGGTGACGGGAGACGCCCTCAGCAGGCAGCACCAGCCGATTCGTCGGCGCGCTGCCGACCGGAATCGTGCCGGGCTCGAGGGTGTGAGCGAGATCGGTTCCGCGGAGGCGGAAGCGTCGCGGCAGGGCCTGGTCAACCGAAAGGGACATAGGAATCCTCCCAATTCAAACGTATCGAGATGACGACCATCCTCATCCTATCACTTCCGCGACGTACCGCAATGGGCTGGGAGCGCAGGCGTCTCCGGAGCGGGCTCCCAGCGTCCTCGCGACGTGCTGGACGAGTTGTAGACTCGCGCCCCATGCCCCAAGTCCAGGCCAACGGCATTCGCATCGAGTACGAGACCTTCGGCGACCCGCGGGGACGGCCGCTGCTGCTGATCATGGGCCTCGGCCAGCAGATGATCGTCTGGCACGAGGGCTTCTGCGAGCTGCTGGCCGCCGCGAGACGGCGCGCGTCATCCCCGGCGTCCGCCTCCTGACGTTCCCGGGCATGGGGCACGACATCCCGCGGGAGCTGTGGCCCGAGGTCGTCGCCGCGATCAGCCGGCTTACGGCTTCTTCTCCTTGAAGAGCTTCAGGTACTCGCCGTAGCCCTCTTCCTCGAGCTTCTCGACCGGGATGAAGCGCAGCGAGGCCGAGTTCATGCAGTAGCGCAGGCCGGTGGGCCGGGGCCCGTCGGGGAAGACGTGGCCGAGGTGGGAGTCGCCGTGCTTCGAGCGCACCTCGGTGCGCCGCATGAAGAGCTTGCGGTCCTCGTGCTCGACGACGTTCTCCTCCTCGAGCGGCGCCCAGAACGACGGCCAGCCGGTGCCGGAGTCGTACTTCTCGAGGGAGCTGAAGAGCGGCTCGCCGCTCACCACGTCGACGTAGATGCCGGGATTCTTGTTGTCCCAGTACTCGTTCTGGAAGGGGCGTTCGGTGGCGTCCTCCTGGGTGACCTGGTATTGCAGCGGGGTGAGCTTCTCACGCAGCTCCTGGTCGCTCGGCTTGGCATGCACCATCTTGGTCTCCGTCGCGGCGTCGGCCGGTTGCGGTTCGGCCGCCAGGCAGCTCCAGGAGCCGGCGGCGGCCAGTAGACAGCTTAGTAGAAACGTCCTCATCGAGGGGCTCCTCGTTCGCGGTTGGTGGATTCCCGCCCGCGGCGGGCTCCCCTGTAGATCGGCTCGTCGCGGGTTGGGAGTTACAGGCCAGTATGTCAGAGGTCGGGGGGGCGAGGTCGTCGGACCTGTCGGACTTGTCCGACTCGTCCGACCGGGCGTCTTGCCGCCGTCGATTGACGGCGTCTCCGCCCTTTGCTAGCTTGCCCCCTCTATGCAGACGGGAGAGAGCCACTTCGAAGAGCCGCTCGTCGAGCTGCGCCAACGCATCGAGGAGCTCGAAGGCTATCCCGAGGGGAGCGGCCACGAGGCCGAGCTCGAGCGTCTCCGGGCGGCGCTCCGGAAGACCACCAGGGAGGTCTTCGCCAAGCTCACGCCGTGGCAGAAGACACTGGTGGCGCGGCACTTCGACCGTCCCTACACGCTCGACTACGTCGAGCAGCTCATGACGGATTGGGTCGAGATCCACGGCGACCGCGCCTTCGCCGACGACCCGGCGATCGTCGCCGGCCTGGCCACCTTCCGCGGCCGCTCGCTGGCGGTGATCGGCCACCAGAAGGGCCGCGGCACCAAGGAGCGCATCCACCGCAACTTCGGGCAGCCGCGGCCCGAGGGCTACCGCAAGGCCCTGCGCGTGATGCGTCTGGCGGAGAAGTTCGGCCTGCCGGTGGTGACCCTGGTCGACACGCCGGGAGCGTACCCGGGCATCGGCGCCGAGGAGCGCGGCCAGGCCGAGGCGATCGCCCGCAACCTGATCGAGATGGCCGACCTCGAGGTGCCGATCGTGGTGGTGGTGACCGGCGAAGGCGGCAGCGGCGGTGCCCTGGCGCTCGGCGTGGGCAACCGCGTCTACATGCTCGAGTACTCGATCTACTCGGTGATCTCGCCCGAGGGCTGCGCCGCCATCCTGTGGAAGGACCAGAGCCGCAAGGCCGAGGCCGCCAGGGCGCTGCGGCTCACCGCGCCGGACCTCGCCGAGCTGGGGGTGATCGACGGCGTGATCCCCGAGCCCCCGGGGGGCGCCCACACCGACCCGGCGACGACCTGCGCGCGCGTGGGCGAGCGCCTCGCCGGCGCCCTGGACGAGCTCTCCGGGATGAGCCCGGAGGAGCTGGTGGAAGACCGCTACCGGAAGTTCCGTGCCTTCGGCGTCCTCGAACGAAAGTAGCGCCGCCTTCGTGCGCCGCGTCGAGTGGCGTCCGGCGCCGGTGCCGGCGGCGGGTGCCGCGGCGCTGGCGGCGGCCGGCTACGCGCCTCAGCTTGCGGCGCTGCTGGCGCGCCGCGGCGTCGACGGCCGGGCCGCCGCCGAGGCCTTCCTGCACCCGGCGCTCGAGCAGCTCCACGATCCTCGCGCCCTCGCCGGGGTCGACGCCGCGGTCGCGCGGCTGCGGCGCGCCCGCGACGAGCGCGAGCCGGTGGCCCTGGTGGGGGACTACGACGTGGACGGGGTGTGCGGCACGGCGATCCTCACCGCCGTGCTCGCCGCCTGCAAGGTCGACGTGCGGCCGATCCTGCCGCACCGCCTGCGCGACGGCTACGGCTTCCAGCCGGCGCAGGTCGATGAGGCCCGCCGCCTCGGCTGCCGGGTGATCGTCACCGTCGACTGCGGCACCACGTCGATCGCCGCCGCCCGCGAGGCGCTCGCCGCCGGGCTCGACGTCGTGGTGACCGACCACCACATCCCGGGCGAGCCGCTGCCCGCGGGCGTCGTCCAGATCAACCCGCGCCAGGACGGCTGCGACTATCCCTTCCCCGACCTCTGCGGCGCCGGCCTGGCGCTCAAGCTGGCGCTCGCCTTCGCCGCCGACTGCGGCCGCGAGGTGGATCCGCGGGCGCTGCTGCGCGTCGCCTGCCTGGGGACGATCGCCGACCTCGTGCCGCTCACCGGCGAGAACCGGGTGATCGCCGCCGTCGGCCTCGAGGAGCTGGCGCGCACGCGCTCGCCGGGCATCCGGGCGTTGATCCGGGTGGCGCGCCTGCGCCAGCCCTATTCGACCGACGACGTGGGCTTTCGTCTCGGTCCGCGGCTCAACGCCCCCGGCCGGCTCGACTCGGCGGAAAAGGCGCTCGAGCTGCTGCTCGCCCGCGACCGGCGGCGCGCCGAGGAGCTGGCGCTCGATCTCGACCGCTGCAACCGCGAGCGCCAGGACGAGGAGCGGCGGGTGGCCGAGGAGGCCCACGCCGCGGTGCTCGAACGCCTGGCGCGGGGTGAGACGCCGGCGATCCTGGTGGCCTGGAGCGAGGGCTGGCACCGCGGCGTGGTCGGCATCGCCGCCGGCCGCCTGGCCCGCGCCTTCAACCGTCCGACCGTTCTCCTCTCGCTCGCCGGCGAGGAGGCGACCGGCTCGGGGCGCAGCGTCCCGGCCGTCCATCTCTTCCGCTTCCTGTCGCGCTGGCGCGAGGAGCTGCCGCGCTTCGGCGGTCATGCGCAGGCGATCGGCCTGACCGTGCGCCGCGACCAGCTCGAAGACCTGCGGCGGCGCTGGGAAGAGGCGGCCGCCGCCGCGTGGGGGGACGAGGTCGCCGTCCGGCGTTACGACTACGAGCTCGATCTCGCGGCCGGCGAGGTGACCTGGGACTTCTTCAAGGAGCTGCGCCAGCTCGAGCCGTTCGGCGAAGGCAACCCGCGGCCCCTCGTCCGCGTCCGCGGGCCGCTACGGCTGGCGCGGGCGCCCCACGTCTTCGGCCACGGCCACCTGGCGGCGGCGGCGGTCGGCGCCGGCGGCGTTAGGATACGCTTGTTGGGCTGGGGCTGGCAGGAGAGGGCCGGCACGTTGCTGCAAGGAGACTTCGAAGTGCTCGGCGTTCTGGAATACGATCGCTACCGCGGCGGCTGCCGTCTGCAGCTCGTCGACGCTCGGCCGAGCGCCCACGGACCCTGATGCCACGACGATCGACACCCACCAAGGAGCTTCGGGAAACCGGCCTGTCGACGGAGGAAGTCCGTCTCGTGCGGGCGCGCAGCCCGTACTTCTGGTTGCGTCCGGTGCTGCTGGCGGCCGGGCTGCTGGCGATCGGCGGCGTGGTGCTGCTGCTCGCCGCCTACCGGTTCGGGCGTACCGACGCCGGCGACGAGCGGGGCGAGACGCGCGTGGGCGCGCCCGGCGAGCGGGTGCTGACCGGCCACGGCTTCGACTTCACGCAGACCAGCGGCGGCACCCCGGTCTTCCGCATCCGCGCCGCCGAGAGCCAGCAGGACCGCGACGGGACCTCCTACCTGACCACCGTCGACCTCGACGTCTTCCGCGAGGACGGCCGCACCTACCGGATCACGAGCGAGAGCGCCCGCTTCCACGAAGGCTCGCGCGACGCCCGCCTCGAGGGCAACGTGGTGCTCTCCGGGTGGGACCAGCTCGAGCTCGAGGCCCGGGCCCTGGAGCTGCGCCACCAGGGTCAGGTGCTGACCAGCTCCGGCGCCGTCGAGTTCCGCTACCCGCCGGACCTGGTCGGCCGCGCTTCGCAGCTCCAGGTCGACCGCCGCACCGACATGATCACGCTCTCGGGCGGCGTCCACCTGCACTCGGTGGAAGGCGCCGAACGGCCGATGCGGCTCGACTGCCAACGCCTCGTCTACCAGCGTGCCGGGGGCATCCTGAGAGCGGTGGGCGACGTGTCGCTCACCAGCGACCGGCACTCGCTCGCGGCGCACCACGTGACGATCTTCCTCGCCGAGGACGGCCGGTCGCTCGAGGCGTTGCGCGCCCGCTGGAACGTGGTCGGCAAGGCGGCGGTGGCCGACGACCTCGGCGGCGACACCGAGATCGAATACCGCGGGCAGTTCCTCGACGTCCAGCCCGACGACGCCGATCCGGGATCGCGCCGCGTCAAGCTCGACGGGGAAGGGGAGACGGTGACGCTCGCGGTGACCGACCTGACGGGGCTGCGGCGCGTGTTCTCGGGCCTCTACCTGGTGGGCCACGCCCGCGGCGATCGGCTGGTGCAGATCGAAGGGGTGGGCGAGCCGGTGGTGCTGCGCGAGCTCCTCGCCCTGAAGGAGCCGTTCCCGCTGCGCCAGCTCTGCGCCGAGCGCATCACCGCCCGCTTCCTGCCGGACGGCGCCGTCTCGCGGGTCCAGCTCGAGAACCGGGTCGAGCTCAACGACCGGGGGGTCTCGCTGGCTGGGGGCGAGAGCGCGTCGCTCAACGCCGAGGACGGCACGTTCCGCATCCAGGGACCGCAGGTCCTGCTCTCCAGCCGACGCGGCGAGGTCACCGCCGAGCAGTTCGTTTGGACGCGGGAGACCGACGTGATCCGTGCTCGCTCGGGGGTCCGGGCCGTGCTCGCCGAGCGTTCGGTCCGGGCGTTGCGCGGCACGCCTCTGGCCCAGGGCGAAGGCCCTGTCCAGGTGGAGGCCGACGAGGCCTATTGGACGACCACGCCGCCCTCGTTCACGTTCGAGGGTCACGTGCGGGCGTGGCGGGGCGAGAGCCTTCTGCTGGCCGATCAGCTTCGCGGCGACGAGCGCGAGCAGACGCTGGCGGCGGCCGGCGGCGTGCGCACGGTGTGGGTGCCGGCGGCGGGCACGCCGTCGCGGGAGCCCATCGAGGTCAGCGCCGAGCGCGTCAGCTACCACGAGGAGGGCTCGCTGCTGATCTACGACGAGAAGGTCGAGATGCGCCAGGGCCAGCGGACCCTCAACTGCCGCCAGCTCGCGATCGAGCTGAGCGCGGGCGGCAGCGCCGAGCGCATGGTCTGCCAGGACGACGTGCGCATGGCCGACCCGGAGAACGGCAACCGGGTCCAGGGCGGGGAGCGGGCGGTCTATACTCTTGCCGATGATCTGGTGGAGATCTTCGGCGACGAGGTCGAGCTCTTCGACGGCGACAACCGCCTGCGCGGCCGCTACGTGCGCTGCGACCTGCGCGCCGGCACCGTCAGCATCAGCAGCCGCCCGGCGGAGGGCGTGGGGGCGACCTCGCCGTGAGCCTGGCGACGCACAAGCTGCGCAAGATCTACCGGGGCCGGACGGTGGTCAACGACGTCTCGATCGAAGTCGGACGCAGCGAGATCGTCGGGCTCCTGGGACCCAACGGCGCCGGCAAGACCACGACCTTCTACATGGTGGTGGGTCTGACGCCCCCGGACCGCGGCTCGGTGAGCCTGGGCAACGTCGACATCACGGCGCTTCCCATGTACATGCGGGCGCAGCAGGGGATCAGCTACCTGCCGCAGGAAGCCTCAGTGTTCCGCAAGATGACGGTCGAGGGCAATCTGCGGGCCATCTTTGAGACGCTGGACCTGCCGCGCGCTGAGCAGGTCCGCCGCACCGGCATGCTGCTCGAGGAGTTCGGGCTCACCGCGGTCCGCAAATCTCCGGGCTACGCGCTCTCGGGCGGCGAGCGGCGGCGCGTGGAGATCGCCCGGGCGCTGACCATCGACCCGCTGTTCATCCTCCTCGACGAGCCCTTCGCCGGCATCGACCCGATCGCCGTCGTCGACATCCAGAACATCGTCCGGCGCCTCAAGGAGATGGGCATCGGGGTCCTCATCACCGACCATAACGTGCGGGAAACATTGAAAATAACCGACCGCGCCTATATCATCAACAACGGTGAAATCCTCAGAAGCGGCTCGCCCCCCGAGCTGTCGGCCGATCCTCAGGTGCGCAAGATCTACCTCGGTGACGAATTCAGTCTGTAAGTCAGGTCGGCGGGATGGCACTCGAACAGAAACTCTCCCTCAAGCTCGCCCAGAAGCTGGTGATGACGCCGTCACTGCAGCAGGCGATCAAGCTGCTGCAGATGACCCGGCTGGAGCTCGAAGGCGCGCTGACCCAGGAGCTGGTCGAGAACCCGGTGCTCGAGGAGGGCGCCGAAGCCCCGCCGAGCGAGGAGGACGACCGCGCCGAAAGCGAGACGGCCGACGAGACCCCTGAAAGCATCGAGGAGATCGACGTCGAGGCCTTTTTCAACGAGGCCGAGAGCTGGGAGAGCGCCGGCAAGTCGTCCCTCTACGAGCCGCGCGAGGGAGCGCCGCTCGAGAACACGCTGACCCGCGAGCCCGACCTCTACGACCACCTGCTGTGGCAGCTCAGGATGATGGAGCTCGAGCCCGAGAACCGCGAGATCGCCGAGCTCATCGTCGGCAATCTCAACCCCGAGGGGTTCTTGGCGGCGACGATCGAGGAGATCCAGGCCATGGGCGCGCCCGCTGGGGAGGAGCCGGAAGGTGAAAGGCCGGCGTTGCCGGAGCAAGAGACCGAAGAGTCGGACGAGTCGGACGAGTCGGACGAGTCGGACCTGTCGGACCTGTCGGACCTGTCCGACCGCTCCGAGATGCCCGCCGAGCCCGGCGGGCCCGAAACCCGCGAGTCGCCGCCGGTCGTGAACGGCTATCGACGCGAGGCGGTGGAGGAGGCTCTCGAGGTCGTCCGCGGCCTCGATCCACCGGGAGTCGGCTACGCGACGTTGCGCGAGAGCCTGTTGCGCCAGCTCGCAGCGAAAGGCGTGGCCGACGACGAGCTCGCCTACCGGGTGGTCGACGAGGCGTGGGAGCTGTTCATGCACCGCAAGTTCGAGGCCGTCGCCAGGCAGCTCGAAGTGCCTCTCGCCGAGCTCGAGGCGGTCGTCGAGATCGTCCGCTCCCTCGACACGCGGCCGGGACGCCAGTACGACAGCGGCAAGACCCAATACGTCGAGCCCGACGTCCACGTCGTCAAGGTCGGCGAGAAGTACGTCATCCAGCTCAATGACGACGGACTGCCCCGGCTGCGGGTCAGCCGCGCCTACCGCAAGCTGCTGCAGGTCCTGCGCAGCGAGGGCAGGCAGGACGAGGCGCAGCAGTACATCAAGGACAAGATGCGTTCCGCCATCTGGCTGATCAAGAGCCTGGACCAGCGGCAACGCACCATCTACAAGGTGGCGACGTCGATCGTCCGCCAGCAGCGCGCCTTCCTCGACTACGGCATCGACCACCTGCGGCCGATGGTCCTGCGCGACGTCGCCGAAGACATCGGCATGCACGAGTCCACGGTCAGCCGGGTCGTCTCGAACAAGTACGTCCACACGCCCCGCGGCCTGTTCCCGCTGAAGTTCTTCTTCCACAGCGGAATCGACCGCGAGTACGGCGGCGACATCTCCTCGCTCACCGTCAAGCGCAAGATCAAGCAGCTCGTGCAGGACGAGAATTCCCGCAAGCCCCTCTCCGACAGCGAGCTGATGCGAATCCTCAACCGCGAGGGCATCCAGATCGCCCGCCGCACGGTGGCCAAGTACCGCGACGAGCTCGGCATCCCCTCGTCCACGGAGCGCAAGCAGATCTTCTGAGCGACGATTCACGAGAATAGGAGAGACCATGGAGATCAAGTACACGGGCAGACACTTTCAGGTCGACGACAGGGTCAAGACCTTCGCCGACGGCAAGCTGTCGAAAATGACCCGGTTCCTCGAAGAGCCGATCGAGATCCACCTCACCCTGGAGGTGGAGAAGCACCGGCAGGTCGCCGAGCTCCACGCCACGCACCGCCACGGGGCGTTGCAGGCGACCGAGGAGGCCGAGCAGATGCTCGACGCGATCCAGGCGGTGGTCGACAAGGTCGAGAAACAGGCTCGCCGCTCGCGCAAGAAGCACCAGCAAAGGCGGCGCCGCGCCCAACGGGTGAACCATGAGGACTGGCCGCTCGAGGTGGTCGACAGCGCCAGCGTCAACGCGCCGGAGGGTCCGAAGATCATCAAGACCGGCCGCCTGCCGATCAAGCCCATGACCCTGGACGAGGCGGCGCTCGGCCTCGCCTCCTCGAAGAACGATTTCTTCGTCTTCCGCGACTCGGTGACCGACAAGGTCAGCGTGCTCTACCGCCGCCGCGACGGGCATTACGGGCTGATCGCTCCGGAGTTCTGATCGCCGATGGAGCTCGCGTCCCTCACCTCGCCGGAGCTGATCTTCCCGCGGCTCGAAGGCGCCGACCGGACGAGCGTGCTACGGACCCTGGCTCACAAGGTCGCCGCGCAGGGCCACGTCCGCGACGCCCAGGAGCTCTTCGATCGGCTCCTCGAGCGCGAAGAGGTCGCCTCGACCGGAGTGGGCGGCTCCGTCGCCATTCCGCATTGCAAGATGAGCGGCCTCGACCGGGTCCTCCTGGCGATCGGCCTGCTGGAGAAGGGCATCGATTTCGCCGCCGTCGACGGCCAGCCGGTGCGCCTCTTCTTCCTGGTGGTGTCTCCCAGCAACGCCCCCGCGGCCCACCTGCAGTGTCTCGCAGCGATCTCGAAATGGGTCCGGCACCAGGGCCACGTACCGGCCCTGCTCGACCTCGACGACGCACAAGCCATCTACGACCGGCTCCGCGAGGAGGCCTGAGCCCTTGGCGAAGACGATCTCCACCGCCCGCGAGAAGGCCGCGGCCGCCCCCTCGGAAGGCCGCGGGACGTCGGCCTTCGTGGAGGTCGGGGAGCTCCTCGGGCGAGAGCTGGCAGAGCTGGACCTGCGCGTCCTCTGCGCCGAGGACCATCTCGAGCGCCGCATTACCCATCCGCGCGTCCAGAAACCCGGCCTGGCATTCGCCGGCTACTACCGCTACATCAAGGAAGGCCGCGTCCAGATCGTCGGCGAAAGCGAGATCGCCTACCTGGAGACCGTAGAGCAGGAGGCGCGCCAGCAGCGCTTCGCCGCGATTGCCGCGCTGCCGGTTCCGGTCTTCATTCTCGCCAAGGGGCTGGCGCCGTTCCCCACTTTCCTGGCGCTCTGCCGGCGGCAGGGGATCCCGATCCTGGCCTCGCCGGCCATGACCTCAGTGATCATCAAACGGGTCAGCCACTTCCTGGAAGACCATCTGGTGCCGGCGACCTACATCCATGGAGTCCTTCTCGACGTCTGGGGTCTCGGGCTGCTCCTCATCGGTCGCAGCGGGGTGGGCAAGAGCGAGTCGGCGCTCGACCTGATCACCCGCGGCCACAGCCTGGTCGCCGACGACCGGGTCACGGTGCGCCGCTACCCGAGCGGCCAGCTCATGGGCTTTTGCGACGAGCCGGCCAAGCACCACATGGAGCTCCGGGGCCTCGGCATCGTCAACGTCAAGGACCTCTTCGGCCTGGCCGCCGTGCGCGAGCGCGCACCCATCGACCTGGTGATCGAGCTCGAGCCGTGGCAGAAGGGCCAGGCCTACGATCGTCTCGGGCTCGACGAGACCTGCTACACGATCCTCGAGACCTCGGTCCCCTACATTCGGATGCCCGTGGCCACGGGCCGCAACATCGCCATCCTGGTCGAGATCGCGGCCCGCAACCACGTCCTGAAGCTGCAGGGGCACGACTCCGCCCGCACCTTCGTCCGGGAAGTCGAGGCGCGCATTGAAGACAAGCGACGTCCGTAGCTCGGAGCGACCGCGTCTGCTACTGATCTCCGGGCTCTCGGGATCGGGCAAGTCGACGGCCGCCAAGTCGCTCGAGGACATTGGCTACTACTGCGTCGACAACCTGCCGCTGCCGCTGCTGCGGACCTTCTTGCACGATCCGCTGGCGTTGGTCGGCTCGTACCGCCGCATTGCCGTCGTCACCGACGTCCGCGCGCCGGGCTTCTCGGAGACCATGCCGCAGCTCCTCTCCGAGATCGACCGCCGGCGCTTCGACTTCACCCTGCTCTTCCTGGACGCCTCGGACGAAGCGCTGGTGCGCCGATTCTCCGAAACCCGCCGCAGTCATCCGTTGGCCGGCGGTACCCGGCCGTTGATCGACGGCATCCGGCGGGAACGCGAGCTGCTCGCCGACATCCGCGGCGCGGCCGATCTCGTTTTCGATTCGAGCGAGTGGTCGGTCCACGATTTCCGCCGCGAGATCTGCGCCGAGTTCGGCGACGAGGGGGAGGGGAGCGTACCCTTGGTGGTTTCGCTGGTCAGCTTCGGCTTCAAGCATGGCATCCCCATGGGAAGCGATCTGATCTTCGACGTCCGCTTCCTGGCCAATCCTCATTTCCGGCCTGACCTTCGCGACAAGACCGGCCGTAGCGCCGAAGTTCAGGCGTTCCTCGACGCCCACGACGAGTATCACGATCTCCTCGTGAAGCTGGAGGACTTTCTGGCCTTTGTCTTGCCCCGTTACCGCCGCGAGAACAGGAGCTATCTTTCCGTGGCGATCGGCTGCACCGGCGGGCGGCACCGGTCCGTGGCGGTCTGTGAGCGCCTCGCCGAGCGGTTGCGCAACCGCGATTGGCGGATCCGCGTCAGCCACCGCGACATCGATCGCTAGCGGCCGGTGTTTGCGTCGGAGGGCGCAGCGGCGATACTATTCACTCGGCCGCTGCCAGACGGCCGGAACCGCTCATTCCTCAGAGGAAGGCCCTCAAGGAAAGCCATGGTGGGCATCTTGATCTTGAGCCACGGCGGCTTGGCCGAGGAGCTCCTGCAGACGGCGCGCGTCATATCGGGCGCCCTGCCGGGCTTTGAAGCCCTGGCGCTGGAATGGCGAGACGGTCCGGAGGAAGCTCGCAACAAGGTCGGTGCCCTCTTGCCGCGGCTGGACGATGGCGACGGCGTCCTGATTCTCACCGACATGTTCGGCAGCACGCCTTCCAACGCCGCCCTGAGCTTCCAAGAGGAGGGGAGGGTGGAGGTGATCGCCGGCGTCAACCTGCCCATGGTCGTCCGGCTCGGCTGCTTGACGACCGAGAGCATGCCGCTCGCGGAGATGGCGGCATGGATCCGTGAGAAGGGGCGCTCGAGCATCTGCGGCGCCGCCGAACAGCGACGTCCGCCGCCGGCCGCCGCGCCCTGCGAGGACAAGTGATGGTCGAATCCAAGCTCGCGATCACCAACCGGCTTGGGCTCCACGCCCGCGCCGCCGCCAAGCTGGTCCATACCGCCGGGATCTTCAACAGCTTCGTGACCATGG
>Ga0299906_10001009_pt1 | contig 24573 bp, 18 predicted proteins | sample RVTome_14_FD_200259 | JGI IMG/M metagenome (GOLD analysis project Ga0299906, IMG submission 200259) | Soil microbial communities from uranium-contaminated site in the Upper Colorado River Basin, Wyoming, United States - RVT145D125 (version 2) ...
TTCGCGGGGCACGTGCGCGAGCTCGACGCGGCGGTCAGAGTGCCGCCGAACGGCGTTTCCGAGACGCCTCAACACGCCGGCGACCGTGGCGTACACGAGCTGGGGGCGGTGGCGGAGCCCGCTACGCCCATCGAGGGCTCCGAGCGGCCGCTGCGCCCGCTCTACGCGGGCCGCCTGGCGGTGGAGAAGGGGATCGACGTGTCGCTGACAGCCGACGGACTGCAGGCTGGAGGAGTCGAGCGACGCTTGCGGCAGGAGGCCGGCTGTCCGAGGACCCCGAGTGAACCACGGCCTACGTCGAGCGGGCGAAGCGTATGGTCCAGCGGGACAAGAACCATCCGTCGATTCTCTTCTGGTCTCGGGTTGGGCAACGAGAGCGGGAGCGGACAAAACCACGCGGTGGGTCGAGGCATACGACCCGTCGCGCTATGTGCACTACGAGGGCGGCCAGGACAACGACGATGGCCGAGGGCTGAATCGGATCCCCGACGTCCCCTTCGTGGATATCGTCAACCGCACGTACCAGGACGCAGAAACGATTGTGGGATGGGCGACCGATCCCAGGGAGACACGTCCCGTGATGCGGTGTGAGTACGCCCACGCCATGGGGGAAGCTCGCGGAAGACGACACCGGGATTCGGATCGTCGGCCCCCAGGAGACGTACTGGGATTGCCATAGCGGAGGTCGGTCGCTACCGCGCATCGGTCGCCAGGCCCTATTCGAGTGACGAGATCGAGGCCGCGGGGCGAATCCATGAACTTCCCGCGCTGGGCGGAAGCGATCGCGCGATCACCCTCGACATCGACCAACTGCAGATTGTGCTTCACGAGCGCGGGACTGCGAATCTGGCACGGAAGAGATCTCAACGGCGGCGACGCATCATGCGTGAGACCCGCGCGACGGCCGGCCCCAGGGGCAGGACCTCGACCTTCTCGTGAACGGAGTAGCTGGCCTCGCCCGGATGGACGATCAGAGCCCGTTCGAGCTTCAGGTCTTCCAGCGCGACATGCAGCGACTTCGTCATGCGCGGCGCGTCCTGGTACTTGAGCTCGATTCCCCAAGGACGGTGGTCGGGATCGAGGACCAGGTCCAGCAGAGCAGCCCACTGTCGCGCACATACACCTTGGGGGCTTTGTACTGCCGCTTGCCCACGTTCGCATACCACGGCTGGAGTTGGCGGATCAGGTATGCGCCGGTGAGGATGTCGAGGTAGTGGCGCACCGACCGCTCGGAGATCCCGAGCGAGCGAGCCAGCTCGGACCCCTTCCAGATCTGCCCATGGTAGTGAGCGACCATCATCCAAAAGCGGCGCAGGGCCTCGGCCGCGATTCGGATTCCGAGCTGAGGTACGTCCCGCTCGAGGAAGGTTGCGATGAAGTCGCGCCGCCACTCGATGCTCGCCTCCCGCCCGCGGGCGAGGTAAGAGCGAGGGAAGCCTCCGCGGAGCCAGAGCTCGCGCCACCTCTGCACGGACACTTCTTCGACGTCGAAGCCCGCCAGCTCCACGAAACCGGCCCGACTGGCCAGCGTCTCGGACACGCCTCTCATCAGTTGCGGCGAAACGCTACCGAGCAGGAGGAAACGGGCCGGCGTCCCTCTGCGATCGGCGAGAGGGCGCAGGGTGGTGAACAGCTCGGGTGCTCGCTGAACCTCGTCGATGACCACCAGCCCACGAAGACGGCCCAGAGCCAGCTCCGGCTGCCGCAAGCGCTCCCGGTCGCTGGCCACCTCGAGATCGTAGAAGTGGACGCGGCTTCGGCCCTTCGCGAACTGCTCGGCCAGCGTGGTCTTGCCGCACTGCCGCGGGCCCAGCAGCACGGCCACAGGATTCCGGGAGACGGCGACGCGGAGAGCGTCCAAATACCGCTGCCTCGAGATCAACTCCACGGGAACCTCGTAAATTGTTACTTAGAGTATAGAAATACGAGGAGCCAGGCAAGGCTCCACGGGCCGCCGCCTCCCGCCTGCGAACCGTCCGGCCGGTGCGCGCCTCACCCCAGGTGATGCCCGGGGAAGACCGGCTCTGCCCGGGCCTGCGCGAATGAGTGGGTGCGCGGCGTCTGCGAGAAGCCGCGTGTCCGGTGCGCCGAGTGCCCACACCGCCGTTTCCTTCCGGTGACCGACGACGTCATTCGCTGGCATCGCTCCGGGGTGGACGCCGAAGGCCAACCGACAAGTGGGCGTTTCTCGTGAGCGTGCCGAATGTGGGCCGAGTGCGGGTCGAGGAGATCGTCCGCGAGGCCGAGCGGCGTGGCCGGATCCTCGGCGTACGACTGCCGCCCGAGTAGGACGGAGAAGACGAGCCTTGGACGGCTTCGTCATCACGTCGTCGCAAGGAGCACCCGATCGCCGGGGAGTTGCCCCGCATGATATCATTGATATCAACCATCGGGGGAAGACCATGGCGCAGTTGATCGTCCGCGACATCGAGAACGAGGTGGTCGACGCTCTCAAGGAGCGGGCCGGACGGCACGGCCGCTCGGCCGAGGCGGAGCACCGGGAGATCCTCCGGGAAACGCTCCTGCGGCGATCGGTCGAGGACCCGAAGGAGGTGTTGCGCGAGATGCCGAATGTCGGCGAGGACGAGGACTTCGAACGGGTCCGCGAGCTGACGCGCCTGGTCGATCTGTGAGGTACTTGCTCGACACCAGCATCGTGTCCGAGCTGCGGAGGGGTGATCGAGCGAACCCTGGCCTCAGGGAGTGGTTCGAGGCCGTCGAGGGTGAGGATCTCGCGATATCGGTGCTCGTGCTCGGGGAGATCCGGCTCGGGGTGCTCCGCCTGTCCCGCCGAGATCGCGAGGCCGCCGGATGTCTCAGCGCCTGGCTCGCGCGCCTCCGCGCCGCCTATCGGTCCCGGACTCTCGAGATCGACGCCGAGGTCGTCGATGCCTGGGCCCGCCTGAACGCAAGCCAACCCCTTCCGGTCGTCGACAGCCTCCAGGCCGCCACCGCCGTGACCCACGGCCTCACGTTCGTGACCAGGAACGTCCACGACCTCGAGGGGATCGAGGCCCCGCTGTTGAACCCGTTCGACGCCTGAGTCGCGCTCGCGAGCTCCAGCACGGCTTCGTCGCCGATGGCCAGCAGCTCGACGCGCGCCAGCAGGCGCAGCCCGACCGGCTCGACGGCGTCCCCGCAGGCTCCGGCATCCGGTTCGAAACACCTCCCGGCCGACTGAGCTGGCACATCAAACCGATTTCGCCTACCATCTCCGAACCGAGCATGCTCAAACGGCAAGACTGAACTGCGACAACTGAAACTGAAATGAATCGACTACTACTGATTGCCACACTGGTGCTGGCGGCCGCACCGGCCAGCCGCACACATGCGAAAACGAATGGCTCCAATGCCTGGCTCTTTACCTCCTTCCGCGGCGATGGCGACGGACTCCACCTCGCTTGGAGCAAGGACGGGCATCACTGGACAGATCTGGGGCAAACCTTGCTGGAGCCAGAGGTCGGCGGCAAGTTGATGCGGGATCCGCACATCGTGCGCGGGCCGGACGGCCTCTTTCACATGGTCTGGACGACCGGCTGGAGGGACAACGGCATCGGCTACGCCTCGTCCACCAATCTGATGGACTGGTCGGAGCAGAGGTTTCTGCCGCTCATGGCAGAGGTCCCAGGCACGAGAAACTGCTGGGCGCCGGAAGCGGCCTACGACGAAGCTGGCGGGCAGTTCATCGTCACCTGGTCGTCGGACGTGGAAGGCCGGTTCCCGGACACCGTGTCCACCGACCGTATGAACAACCGGACGTACTCCGTCACCACCAAGGACTTCGTCAGTTTCAGCGAGCCGAGAGTCTTTCTCGATCCCGGGTTCGATCATATCGATACCACGATCCTCGAGGCAGATGACGAGTTCGTCGCTGTGTTCAAAGAGGGCGACATGCAGGCTCTCGGCAGACACGGGCCGATCCATTTCGCGACCAGCGACCGGATGCTGGGGCCCTACACTGTGAATCCGACTCCGATCATCACCGAGCGTGCAGAAGGCCCGGCGTTGCTGACCATTGGCGACAAGACGCTGCTCTACGCGGACTTCTATTCAGCGGGTCACTACGGCGCCTACGAAACGACCGACTGGTCAGCCTGGGAGGATGTTTCTGCTCGAACATCGGTGGCTCAGGGCCAGCGACACGGCAGCGTCCTTCGCGTCAGCGAAGCAGAGCTTCGCGCTCTCGTGCCGAATCCTGATCGAGCACCGCCACCGCCGGTGCTGCCCGGCGCCAACGCCGATCCGCACATCGCGGTGTTTGGTGACACGTTCTACATCTATCCCACCACTGATGGCACCGAGGGGTGGCGTTCCACCTCATTCAGCACCTGGTCCTCGCGCGATCTGGTGAGCTGGAAGAACGAAGGCGTGATCCTCGATCTGCCGCGCGATCTGGAGTGGGCGGACATTCATGCCTGGGCGCCGGCCATCGCGACGAAGGACGGCAAGTACTACTACTACTACAGCGCCGACAAGAACATCGGCGTCGCTGTCGCTGACGACCCGGAAGGTCCGTTCACCGATCCGTTGGGCAAACCGCTCGTGCCGAAGAGCCTGTTCCCCACGATGCAGGTGATCGATCCGATGGTGTTCGTGGACGACGATGGGTCCGCATACCTCTATTGGGGACAGGGTCGCTGCAAGGTGGTGAAGTTGAACGACGACATGATCTCGTTCGACCCGGCCGAGGTGCGCGACATCACGCCGCCCGGCTATAACGAGGGACCCTTCGTCCACGAGCGCAGCGGCAAGTACTACTTGAGCTGGTCTGAGTTCGACACGCGCGACCCGCGATACTCGGTGGCCTACGGGACGGGTGATTCGCCATTGGGGCCGTTCACGAAGGCGGAAGTGAATCCCATTCTGCGCCAGAGCGGTGCGGTCGAGGGCGCGGGCCATCATTCCATCGTGAAGATTCCTGGCCGTGACGACTGGATGATTGCCTATCACCGGTTCCGCATTCCCGACGGCAATGGCTACAACCGCGAGACCTGTCTCTCGCCGTTGCGCCATGCCGAGGACGGCAGTCTCCTGCCGGTGGATGTGTTCGAGTCCGTGAGCCTGAACGGTCCGGCCTCAGCGGAATCACAACCACCCTGAAGTGCCGGTCGTCTGCGGCGTGCGACGTCCCGGCTCATCGCGAGGCCTCATCTGGCGGGCCGATTCCCTTCGGCAGGGTGAAGAGGAAGGTCGAGCCTTGGCCGGGCCCGCCGGACTCGACCCACGCACGGCCGTCGTGAGCCTGCACGATGCGCCGCACCAACGCCAGGCCGATGCCCGTGCCGTCAGTCCTGGCGTCGAGGCGGTTGAACAGGCCGAACACGTGCTCGTGGAAGCGGGCTTCGATGCCCACACCGTTGTCGCGAACGAACACCACCACACGGTCCCCTTCCTCGAGAGCCCCGATCTCGATCCGTGGGGTGACGTCTGGCGCCGTGAATCGAAGCGCGTTCTCGATCAGGTTCTGGAAGACCTCGCGCACGCGGATCGGGTCGCAACGCACCGGCGGCAGATCCGGAGCGATCTCGATTCCTGCGCCACGCTCGGCGAACCCGCCCTCGAGCTGCGCGACGGCTTCTTCGGCGAGACGCTCGATGGCAACGTCCTGGCGCGAGGAGCTCTCGAGACCGACTCGGGACAGCTCCAGCAGCTCTCGGAGCAGCTCGAGCATTCGATCCGTGGCCGCCGTGATCCGGTCGATGTCTCTGTCGAGGGCCGCCAGGTCGCCCTCCGTCGCCGCTCGGCGCAGACCGCCGAGGTAGCCGCGGATCGTGACGAGCGGGCTCTTCAGGTCGTGGGAAACGGTGTACGCGTACTGCTCCAGCTCGGCGTTCCGCGTCTCCAGCTCGGCTTCGGTCCGCCGCCGTTCGGCGATCTCCCGCTGGAGGGCCAGGTTCCGGGCACGGATCGCCCGCGTGCGCACACGATGTCCGGCCGTGACCAAGCCGGCGAGCACCAGAACCATCGCGACGCGGAAGGCCGGGGTCTGCCAGATTCGCGGTCGGACGACGACCGGGAGCGAGCTCCCGACCTCGTTCCAGAGGCCGTCGTTGTTGCAGGCTGTGACGTGAAAGCGGTACTCCCCGGGCGGTAGGTTGGTGTAGTAGGCGGTCCGGCGGGTACCGGCCTCGACCCAGTCGGGGTCGAACCCCTCGAGCTGGTACTTGAACTGCACCCGGGAGGGATCGAGGAAGCTGAGCGCCGTGTAGTGCACCTGCAGCTCCCTCCTGCCGGACGGCACTTCTACAGGGTCCGACACCGGGCGGCGCTCATCGTCGATACGCGCCTCCTCGACGAGCACCGGCGGTGGGATCTCGTTGGGGGACGTCAGCCGCGGATCCAGCACCGCCACGCCGTCGCCGGTCGCGAACCACAGGCGCCCGTCCCGAGAGCGGCCGGCGGTGGGCTGGAAGGAGACGGTCAATCCGGCACCACGCAGGCCGTCCCGGCGACCGTAGACCCTCCCGGAGACCTGTACGGCCCGGCCATCCGCGACATCGTCGAGCGCGCGCCTCGCGACCCGCAGGATCCCTCCCGCAAACGTCAGCCAGAGGTGGTCGGATTCGTCACAGAGCACCTGGTAGAAGTAGTTCGCCGGCAAGCCGTGCTCGGCCGTGAGCGTCACGATCTGCGTGCCGCGAACTCGCGCCAGGCCGCGGCGCGTGGCCGCCCAGACCTGGTCCTCGGCGTCGACGAAGAGCGCGCTCAGGGACGCGCTGGGAAGACCATCCTCGACACCGAGGCTGCGGACACCGCCCTCGTCCAGGCGGCTGAGCCCACCGTCCTTGGTACCGATCCAGAGCGATCCGGTGCTGTCCTGGGTAATGGCTCGGACCTGGCTGCCCAGCACGCCATGCTGCGGCGTGAAGTGCTCGAGGGCGTGATCCCGCCAGCGGTAGAGGCCGGTGCTCCGCCCGCCGATCCATACGCTCCCCGCAGCGTCGACGAACAGTACGCTGACGGCGACGTCTCTCAGGGACGGCAGCACCCGTTCGACCTGTCCCGAGCTGACCCGGAAGACCCCCTCGGAAGTGCCGACCCAGAGCCGGTTCGCGCCGTCCTCCGCAAGGACGAGGGGCGCCAGCGAGTCCGGGAGAGTCAGCATCGTCGTCGCACCGCCATCGATCCGAGCCAGGGCGCTCACACCTGCAACCCAGAGCGCACCGGACGCGTCCTCGAGGACCGAGCTCGTCCCGCCCTCGAGCACCGCGGAGAAATCGACGTTGCGCAGGCGCTCCAGGCCGCTGAAGCGCGTACCGGCCCAGAGGCTCCCTTCGCGGTCGACCTGCAGGCATGTGACGGCGCGCAGGTGGGACAGGGGAAGGTGCCGGGTCTCGGCGGGTGGACCGTACTCGAGGGGCTCCAGGCGGCCATTGCGGTACCTGCAGAGGCCGGCGGCCGTGCCGATCCAGACCACGCCATGCTCGTCCTCGAGGAGCGCGAGCACGTCGTTCGAGGGCAAGCCGTCGGCGACTGTGAGCATCGATACCACGCCATCCTTACCGCCGTAGCCCTTGCCCGGTCCCACCTCCCACGCTGGCATCCTCCTCGAGGACACCGTCGAGCCAGACCTCGTCGCCCCCGCCGGCGATCGTCCGTATCGTCCCCTCGAGACCGGGGTGCAGGGCGGTACGGTCGACGAACGTCCCCTCGGCGTAGGACGCCAGGCCACGCGTCGTCCCGATCCAGAGCGTCCCGTGGCTGTCTGCGTGCAGGGCCGTCACCGAGTCACCGGGCAGACCATGTTCCGTCGTGTACGTATCGAAGCGATGGCCGTCGAACGCCACCAGCCCAGTGGAGGTGCCGATCCACAACGGCCCTCCCCGAGGCTTGACCATGGCTCTGATCGTGTTGCCCGAATGCGCCTCGAGGGAGTGGGACGTAAACGCGCCGTTTCGTAGCCGCGTCAGCCAGCCGTTGTGGGTCGCGATCCACAGCGTGCCGTCGTCGTCCTCCGCCAGGGCCACGACCTCGCTGTCTCGGAGCTGGTCGGGGCGCCGGTCGTCGTAGACGGTGAAACGGACGCCATCGAAGCGTGCCAGACCGCGCCGCGTACCGAGCCAGAGGTACCCATCAGGCGTCTGCAGGATGCTGTAGACGTAGCTGCCCGGCAAGCCCTCGTTCTCGCCCCAGGTGTCGAGGGCGTACTGGGCGACCTCTCGTCGGGGATCGAGGGCGAAGAGCGGCGACGCGAGGACATGGCACAGGAGCACGCCGATCGCGCGCATTCGTGCCAGCGCCACGTACTCTCTCATCCGGTCGTACATTCTACTGGGCCGCAGCCCCGTCGGTGCCGGTGTCATCCGGCAGCCGTGCGCTTCCAGGACGCTGAGCGTCGCGGCGCGGACCGTCGGCTCCTCCTCGACCAGCAGGATCGTCGCGCCACCCCCCGGTGGCTGGAGTGGGGGGATTCGATTCGCGAGCCTCGGTCGCGCTCCCCCTTCGCGGGCAGAAGGACGCTGAAATCCGCACCCCTCGCCGGGGTCGCGTCCGGACGTCGATCCACCCCTGGTGCCGCCTGGAGAGGTGCCGCCGGAGAGACTGAGGCGTCCCGCTGATCCGCCCTCGCTTCGCAGTCCCCTTCGGGTGGACCACTGGTACACTCGCTGGCCAGATGGCGTCGAGGATGCCCAGGGCGCGAAGCAGCCCGCCCGCCGAGCCGGCGGAGCGGAAGCGCGGCCCCGGACGCAAACGCGCCACGGCCCAGCCGTCGGACCGCCGGAGCACGCACTCCGGCCGGAGTCGGCCGTGCACCGTTCCCCTGGAATGAAGGGCAGCCACGACCCTGGCGGTCGTGCTCGAAGGGAGCGTCCGGCGCTGGTCGGAGCGCCTGCGCATCAGGGTCCAGCTCGTCAGCGCGAGCGACGGCGCCACCTTTGGTCGGAGCGCCTCGACTTCCCGGCCCGCGACCTCCTGTCCGTCCAGGAGGAGATTTCCGCGGCCGTCGACTCCAGGAGCCGTCCCGGACGGCCCCCCGAGTCGCGGACCCCGTCGACGCTGGACGCGGAGGCTGTAAGGGTCAAACAAGCCCGATTCGCCCCTCGACACCCGTCCTGGCGGAGGTGGCGGACCGACACGTCCCGCGGCGTCTCGCCAGGGCGATGGCGGCGATAGCGCGCCGGGGGCGGCCTGGCGGGTGCCCGGCCTCGGGATGCGAAGCCGAGCGCTGCTACTCTGGAAACCCCATGCGGCGCACGAGGTCCTGGAAGCGGGGATCGGAGCGCAGTGGGTCCAGGGCCGGATCGACCTTCAGGAACGTCATACCCTTGTTGCGCTCCCTGTAGGCCCTGTCCAGCCACTCGAGCGCCTCGTCCTTCTCACCCAGCCCTGCGAGGACGAGCGCGATCTCGTAGGTTCCGCTGGCTTCCTGGTTCGCACGCGTCTTCAGGGCTCGAAGGCACTCGAGAGCCTCTTCGAGGCGGCCCGCACGGGCCAGCGTGTTCCCGTAGTGACCCAGGTGGCCGACGGACTCCGTGAGATCGGATCCGGTCATTGCTTGCCATTCGGCGATGGCTTCTTCGAACCTGCCCAGCTCTGTGAGAGTGAACGCCGAGGGCCACGGAAGGGAACCCATCTCCGAGGCGAGCTGCGCCTGCTCGAGGGCCTGGGCGAAATCGCGGCTGAAGTAATACCCGAATGCGAGGTTCGCGTAACGCAGGGGAGACAACGGGTCGATCTCGGCGGCACGTCTCAGTCGAGCGATGCCCTCCTGGAACGAACCCATCCGGATGAGATACTCCCCATAGGCGCCGTGTGCGGCTGCAGAGCTGGGTGCGAGCTCTATCGCTCGCTCGAACTCGCGCTGCGCGCCGGACCAATCCCAGTCGAGCACCGCCAATGCTTCCCCAAGTAGAGAGTGCGCTTCGGGCACGGTCTCGTCGAGAGCCAGCGCCTTGTCCGCTGCTGTCTTGACGGCTCGGTAGGCGTCTTCGGTGGAGAGGAGGGTGGCTTGGCCGAGGGAATCGTAGGCTGCAGCCAAGGCTGCGAATGCGGGTGCGTAGGTGGGATCTCGCTCGATCGCCTGGGTGGCGAACGCGAGGGCCCGGTCCGCGTTTTTCAGGCCCCACACTCGAAGCTCGTGGCGACTCAGCAGAACGAGCCGATGCGCTTCGGGATCCACGGCGCGGTCCTTCGAGGACACGTCGTCTCGCGCCAGCCTTCGTCGCATCTTCCGCGAGATGTCCCGCGCGATGTCCATCTGCACGTCGAACATCTCTCCCATCCGGGTGTTGTACTGGTCACCCCAGAGCTGTGTTCCCCGGCCGACGTGCACCAGCTCCGCCCCGATCAGGAGATCCTCGCCCCGGACCGCGACGCGCCCGGTCAGGACCGCTTCGACTCCCAGCTCGCGCCCGACCTCGCGTGGATCGACGCTCGCGTCCCTGAACTGAAAGCTCGTGCTCCGGGCGATGACCGTGAGACTCGGGAGCTGCGAGAGCTCGCTGATGAGGGTCTCGGCCACGCCGTCGCTCAGGTACTCGGTGTCCGGGTCGCCGGAGGCATTTTCGAAGGGAAGCACCGCAATCGACTGGATCGCGCCGGCCGGCGGTGACGAGTCATCGAAGCCCCGGTAGAGGGCGGCTCCCGCCACCGCGAGCGCGGCGACGGCTGCCGCCATGCCGGCGCTCCGCGGCTTCAGAAGCCCGGCTGACTGCGGTGGGTCGGGAACGCCCGCGGCCTCGACGGAGACGTTGGAGCCGGAGGTCGTGTTCCGCAGCAGCCGCTTCAGGTCGGCCCGCAACTCCGAAGCGTGCTGGTAGCGGAGATCCCGATCCTTCTCCAGACACTTCCCGATGATCCGCTCCAGCTCGTCGGGGAGATCCGGGTTCAGCCGACCGGGAGGCGCAGGCGCTTTGTGGACGATCGAGTCGAGCGTGGCCCATGCGGTCTCACCCCTGAAGGGGAGAGTCCGCGTGGCCATCTCGTACAGCACGACGCCCAGGGAGAAGAGGTCCGTCCGGGCGTCCAGCTCACGGCCCAGCACCTGCTCCGGCGACATGTAGGCGACCGTTCCGGGCCTCGCACCGGGGTCCGTCGTCGGGTCGGCCGCCGCCGTCTCCTTTTCAGGGCCGACCGGGCCGGCCTGTACCTTCTTCGCGAGGCCAAAGTCCAGGACCTTCGCCCCGCCGCGCTCGGTCACGAACACGTTCGCGGGCTTGATGTCCCGGTGAACGAGCCCCCTCTCGTGCGCAGCCTCGAGCGCATCGGCGATGCGGATGCCGATCTCGAGGAGGTCCGCCGTTGCGAGCGGTCGCACGTAGATACGCTGCTTCAGCGTCATGCCCTCGAGCAGTTCCATCACGATGAAGGGCTGCTCCTGGTGCTCTCCGATGTCGTGGATCGTGCAGATGTGGGGATGGTTGAGACCGGACGCGGCCTCCGCCTCGCGCCGAAACCGCTCCAGGGCGGTCTTGTCACCGAACAGGCTCTCGGGGAGGAACTTCAACGCGACCGGACGATGGAGGCGGGTGTCCTCGGCCTTGTAGACCACACCCATCCCCCCGCCGCCGAGCTTCTCGACGATCCGGTAGTGGGAGACGGTCTGGCCGATCACGAGCAGCGGCCTCCCTTCGGGATCCGGGTCGGGTGCTGATGCGGACAGCCCGGATTCTAACGCGGGGCGACGCGGGGATTGGGATGGATGAGATGAAGCGGCTGGCCACGAGCGTAGGTCGAACTAGCAGATTGCGCGGCTGTGCTCCCGGCGCTGGCGGCGCGACCGGGGCTGAGCCTGTACGTCGTCGATGCGAACGTCGTCGCGAAGTGGTTCGTTCCAGGGTGCCGGGGCGCGACGGAGCGTAGGTAGTTCGGGTTTCGCCCGCAGCGGGAACAGGTGGGCCCTCAAAGCACACTGCGCGGCTCCACGTATACCCGCGGTTGTCCCCCGACCAGCAGAGGATAGCCGTCCTGATCACGGAACCGAGAAGCGACATCTGGATTCACGACATCCCGCGGGGCACGCTCAGTCCATTGACGAGCGAGGGCGGCAACGCCTACCCGATCTGACCGCGAGTCGGGTCGAAGGCTTGCCTGCGTGCCGGGGCGGGCGGGTAAGCCTCCCAACGTATTCTGGAGGCCGGCCGATCGCCCCGGGGCTCGAGGAACGCCTGTTGTTGACCAGCGACAACCCACAGGTCACCGCAACCTTCGCGCCCGACGGCACTCTACTCTTCGTCGAGCGACGAATGAACCACCTGGTGTATCGTCATGGTGACGCGATGATGGTGGCCGACGTGGAGACCGAACCCACGCTGACCACTACGGGGCAGCGTGACGGACCGCGAACCCCGTCCTCACCATACCGTCGGCGCAGGCTCGACAGGGATCAAGGCGCCCGTCGACGTCGGAGCGAGGTCGAACAAGCCCGATTCGCCCCTCGACACCCGTCCTGGCGAGCGCCTGCCGGCGCAGGACGCGGCTCTTCAGTACGGCGGACCGCGGCTCGGCGAGCGGCGCGGCAGCTCGGTCGCCTCGCCCACCGCGGCGAGGTAGCGGGCGATGCCCGCGGGATCGGTGAACATCGCGAGCAGCTCCGTGCGCCTCAATGCCAGCGCCGGCTCGGGCCCGGGGACCCGGCGCCCGCGTCGCGGTGCTCGACTTCTGGCCGACCTGGTGCCGTTCTGCCGCGACCTCTACCCCGGTCTCGAAAGGCTGCGGTGCGGGCTGGCCGGGGAGCCGGTCACGGTGCTGGGCGGCTACGGCTTCCGGACCCTGCTGGGGGGCGACGCGGTCGCCGACCTGTCCAAGGCGACCTCCACGCCGACGGCCGTGGTGATCGGACCGGACGGCCTCATTCGCGACCGCGACACCAGCGCCGAGCCCTCCCGGGAAGAGACGCTACGGCGCGTGATCCGCGAGCTGCTCGAAGCGGAACGGCCTGGCTCATCCAGGAGGGGGCGACCGCGGCCCAATCCGGGGCCTCCCTCGCCCCTACGGCTCGACGGCGAGCGAGGCGTAGAGCTCGTCGAACCAGGTGTCGGCGCTGCGGCCCTGGGCCAGGTGGTATCGCCACCAGGGATCGTCGCGATCCCGATCGGCCGCCGGCCGACGGAGAGCCTGCAGGGCCTGGGCGACGGCCTCGTCGTGACGACCGTCGCGCAACGCGAGCCGGCTCAGCGCGAGGCGCGGCGACGGCGCGTCGGGGTAGAGCGCCGACGCGCGCTCGTATGCCGCGCGGGCTGCTTCGTCGCGCCCGAGCGCGTCGTTCGACGCGCCGAGGAAGAGCTCTCCGTAGTAGGCGAGAAGGTGCTCGTCCTCAGCGGGCGTCGAGCCGGCCCCCAGCGACGCGACCGCCTGCTGCAGCTCGCGCGCGGCCTGCTCGTGTCGGCCCAGCAGATGGAGGACGCGGCCCAGCCGGATCCGCGCTTCGACGAGGCTCGGCTCCGCGTCCAGCGCGCGCCGGTACAGCTTCCCGGCCTCCTTCAGCTCCGACTCGGCGCGTTCGATCCCGTGCTTCGCGTCCCCTGATGTCTCGATCGAGCGCGCCAGGCTCTGGACTCTCGGCGTCGCGAACGTCTCGTGGAGGCTCGCCGCGAAGAAGAGCAGATGCGGATCCCTCGGGAACAGCTCCACGGCCCGCTCCTCGTGGCGACTGTACCTTCCGCGGTGCTGCCCGTAGGCGGAGGTCGCGACGTACCAGAGCCGCACCGTCTCGTCGTCCTCGGGGTCCGGTGTGACGTTGTCCAGCAGCGACCGCGCCAGCACCCAGTGCCCCGCGGTCGCCTCGATGCCGCGCTGCTCGCCGTCGCGGAAGCGGACCTGCCAGAGGTGCGGGCCGCGCGCCTGGCCGAGGCACACCTGGTCCCCTACGCGAACGACGGCGTCGGTGTGCAGTATGGCGCCGCGCTTGAGCAGCCGGTTCCGGGCGCAACGCTCCGTGAAGTCGTCCCGCACGCCTCGCTCATCGCCGCATCGTTCGGCGGCTTCGGCCGCCAGGGCGCGGAGGCGCCGCTCGTCATCCGTGCTGTAGGGGGAGCGCCGCGGCTGGCCCCGGGTCCCGGGACCGATGAGCCAGAGCAGGGGGCGGTCGGGATCCTCGAAGAGGGTGAGAGTCACGGCGACGTCCATCGCCAGCTCGGCCAGCTCCGCGGGGCCCCAGGCCCGGATCGTCGTTGCCGGCTCGTCGGAGGCTCCCGGTTGGTGACGCTCGATGGCCGCCAGCCAGGCCTCCAGCCGGTCCATCCGAGAGCCGGCGTCTGCGGCTTCGCACGGCTCCGCTGACGGGCCCGCGTCGCCAGCGAGGACGTCGGCCGGGGCCACGACGTCGAAGGACACCTCGCGCCACGCCTCGCCCACTCCCGCTTCCGCTCGCGCCCCGATCCGCAGCCGGTAGCGTCCGGGGCTCAAGCCCTGGAGCGGGATCCGTACCGCGTGCCCGAGCCCCGCTGCCGCGACATCGGATGTCGCGCGGGCCACGTTGGTGCGAAACACCTCCTCGCCGTCCGCACCGACGACGTGCGCGGTCACGGTGACGTCGCCCGCATCGGCCGGGCTGTACACCTCGGCGTACGCCGTCAGCTCGTCGCCGCGGGCGAACGACCGCGCCACCGTAGGCGGCAGGTCGAGGCGCTCCTCGACGACGGCGTCGATCGAGGGCGTCGGCATCGCGGCCGCCGCGCGCGACGCGAGGAGGACCCCGCTCATCGCGAGCGCCTCGCCGCCACGGTCCGGCACCTCGAGGTCGTAGAAGACCGAGCCTCGTGTCCCTTGCCGCGCCTCTCGTGCCGCGACGCGAAGCTGGTATCGCCCGGGCAAGAGCTCCAGTCTCCGGACGAAGCGCAGACCGGTGCGCTGGACGAGGCGGTGAGCCTCGGCGTTCAGGCTGGGCTCCGCGACGAAGCGGTCCGCCCCCCGCACCCGTCCACTCGAGTCGACGGCGTGCACCACCACCTCGACCTCGTTGACGACGCGATCTCCGTCCCGCCCGAACGGCAGCTCGCTGCCCGGGACCTCGATCGTGACGGCCACATCGAACCTGTCCCCGGCACCGCTAAAAGCCGCAGCCGTCACGCCGAGGGTGAGCCCGGGCTGCGACCACGGCCTCTCGAGCAGCTCCCGCAACTCGGGGGACGTGGCGTCCTCGCTCTGTCCCGGCTCCGCCGTATCGTCTCTCTCGAGAGGGCGGAAGTACGCGTCCCGAGCGGCCACCCTGAGATCCGGCTGCCGGACCCTGACCTCGATGCGCCGCCGCTTCCCATCGCGGCGGAAGTCCGTCGGGTAGTAGCCCAGCAGGTAGTACCGGCTGTTGGCGCGGACGATCCGCCCGTAGGCCGAGCCGAAGTCGTTGATGCCCAGAGCGGCGAAGCCGCCGGTCTCCTCGGCCAGGGCGTGCAGGCCGTGGTGCGCTCGCCGGAGCTCGTCCTCGAGGGCCAGATAAGCTCCGCCAATCTCCATGTCGTCCCCACCGTGTGGAGTGTTGAGCCCTCGCGGGTCGATCGCGTAGACCGCGACGTTGCCCCGCACCGCGCTCGCGATGGCGTCGCGCAGCGCGGAGGCGACGTCCGCGGCGTCGCGCTTGGCCTTGATGGGCACGAAGGTGCTTTCTGCCCGCTGGGAATCGTGAGCAGTGTCGAGAGTGTCGACGCTGCTTCCCTCGCTGAAGAAGAGGATCGCCTTGCGGCGACCGTGGACGTCGGCGATGCCCCTGACCACGCTCTCCAGCGTCGCCATCGCTGTGCGCGCGTCGGCGACGCGCTGGGCATCGAAGGGCAACAGCATCTCGGGCGGTTTCCACAGGAGCTTCGACGCCTCGAGTACGGCGGACTCCACCTTGCGTCCCATGAAATGCTCGATTGACGCCCGGAGGAGGCCCCTGTCGCTCGTGAAGGCCTGGGCCGCGTCGGTGCGGCCGTCGGTGTGGACGACCGCGGCGATGTCCTGGCCGGTCATGTGCTCGTCGACGAACTGACGGGCCGCCTTCCGCACCGAGAAGGACCTCCGGGGATGCGTGTGCAGCGCGTCCAGCACGATCACGTAGATGCGCCCCTCGAGCCCCTGCTCGTTCGTGGCGACCTGGCGAGCGTGAGGCGCCTCCTCCGTCGCCGACTGCGCCGCGTCACCGTGGGAGCGGCCACCCCCGGCGGGGAGTGCGATCTCGGTGAACGTTGCGATCTCCTGGGGAATGCCCTCTTCGAGGATCTCGAAGTCGTCCCGTGTCAGCCCGCGGACGTGGTACCCCTGCCCGTCGGTGACCACGGCATCGACCTCGACGTAGTTGGCCTCGGCCCAGAAGACGGCCGTGGCAGGCGGGGCCTCTCGAGGGCGTACCTCCCCCTCGAACGCCCCGGCCCCGAGGAGTGCCAAGCCGACTGCGATCCGCTCGAGAATGATGTGGACCTCCGTTCCGCCGTAAGCCTAACGCCAGCAAGCGACGTGCCGAAGACCGAGGGCGTCGAACGGGACTCCAGCACGACCCGCGCCCGCAATTCGTCCTCCTCGAATGACGGTTACGTCCCCCTCGGGCGACATGAAGGAAGCTCATGCCAGGTCGGGACCAGGCCTGCGTTCCTGGTTGCCTCTCTCGCGAGAGTAACCCTGCTGGCGGGCGACGCGGCCGCCGACCTGTCCAAGGTGACCTCACGCCGACGGCCGTGGTGATCGGACCGGAAGGCTTCGTTCGCCACCGCGACACCAGCGCCGAGCCCTCCCGGGAAGAGACGCCGCGGCGCGTGGTTTGCGATGTGCTCGAAGCGGAGCTGTCTTGACTCGTCCAGAAGGAGGCCGCCGCGGCTCTGCCCGGGGCCCCCTTCGGGTGGACCACTGATACACTCGCTGGCCAAATGGCGTCGAGGAAGCCCAGGGCGCGAAGCAGCCCGCCCGCCGAGCCGGCGAAGCGGAAGCGTGACCCCGGACGCGAACGCGCCATCGAGCAGTACGACCACGGGGGCCAGCAGCGCCTGAGCGACCCGCCGGTCGGGCTGGTGCTGCGCGAGACGGACGAGGGCCGGATCGAAAGCCTGTGGAACGCGGAGGTCGGGTGATGGCGAGCCCCCGCATCGCGCTCCCCGAGCCCGCGGTGGCCGACTTCTGCCGCCGCAACCACGTCCGCCGGCTATCGCTCTTCGGCTCGGTGCTCCGGGAGGACTTCGGCGAGGACAGCGACGTCGACGTGCTCGTGGAGTTCGAGCCCGGCCACGCGCCGGGGTTCGCGTTTTTTGGCATGGAACTCGAGCTGGAGCAGATTCTCGGCCGGAAGGTGGACCTGAACACGCCGCGCACGCTGAGCCGCCACTTTCGCGAACGCGTCGAGGCGGAGGCCGAACCGGTGTATGTCGCGGGCTGACCCGCTCGTAGCGGTCCGTCACATGCTCGATCACGCGCGCGAGGCCTCTGCCCTCGCCGCCTCCCGGTCGCGCGAGGCGCTGGACTCGGACCGGCTCCTGCAGCTCGCCCTGACGCGTCTGGTCGAGATCGTCGGCGAGGCGGCCGGGCGGGTCCCCGCGGCCACCCGGGCGCGGGCGCCCGACGTGCCCTGGGTGCTCATCGTCGGTGCGCGGAACCGTCTGGTCCACGGCTACGACTTCGTCGACATGGACATCCTCTGGGAGATCGTGAGCCGCGACCTGCCCGCCCTGGTGCCGCGGCTGGAGCGGCTCCTCGATCGCGGCACCTGATGCCAGGCGTGATCGGGCGACTCACACTCAACTCCCCGGGTCTGGACACGCACCGCCGACCAGCCGCGTCGAGCGTGCGATCGAGCGCCACCGTAGTGGCGGACCAGCTAAATGGTGTCCCTCCAGGGAGAGTCACATCCCGCGGGGGGAACGCGATGCTCCGGAGGCCGCTGGCCGTTCCCCAGGTGGACGGCTCGGACCGCCTCGGGGACGGTTCGTTCCCTGTATGGACGGGTCGAGGCCGCCGCGCCCCAGCCCGCGGTCGAAGGATCCCGAGAACGCTTCCAGTACGCGTGGCGAGCGTCTCCCGCTGCTCGACAGCCGAGCATGGCGGATGCTACCTTCCTCCCGCCTCCCGTGGGAGGGCCGGAGCCGGGCATCCCCGAGACCGCCATGGCCGACCGCGATCGAGCCGCCCTCGCAACGGAGCTGCGCGACGCCGCCTTCGAGGGCGACATTGCAGCGGCGCAGCGCCTGCTGGACCTCGGCCTCCCGGTCGATGCCCTGGCGCCTTCAGGGGAGACTGCGCTCGCGGCGGCGGCGGACGGGGGCCGTCTCGCCATGGTCGAGTGGCTGATCGCTCGCGGGGCCGACGTCGCCCTCGCGACCGGGTCGCCTCCGCTGACGCCCCTGGAAGCGTGCTGCGGCGCCAGCGGCAACCTCGAGGTGATGCGCGCCCTGCTGGCGGCGGGTGCGGACCCGAACCGCGCCGGGGCGGGGGGGCTGCGGCCCCTGGAGCGTTGCCTGCGCTTCGCACCTGCGACGGCGATCTCAGCCAGGCTGGCCGCCCTACTCGACGCGGGCGGTGATCCGCGCCCGCCGGGGGCGGACGGCATCCCGCTGCTGCGGGTGGCCTATGCGCGCGGCTCGGAGGAGGCTCTGGGCCTGCTCGCCGGCGCGGTCGCAGCGGCCGGCGGCGACCGCGAGTGCCTCGACCCGCGCGGGGAGAGCCTGCTGCAGCGAGCGGTGCGTGACGGGCGAGCGGGCGCGGTCGCCGCGCTGGCGAAAGCGGGGGCCCGTACCGACGTCGCCGACGCCGGCGGGGCGACTCCGCTGCACCTGGCCGCTCGCGCCGGCCGCGAGGGGGTGGTCCGGGCGCTGGTCGCCGCCGACGCCGCCCTGGACGCGGCCGATCGTCACGGCGCGACGCCGCTGCTGGAGGCAGTCCGGGCCGGCCACGGGACGGTGGCCGAGGCGCTGCTCCGGGCAGGCTTGGACTGGACGAGGAAGGACCGGGGTTTCGTCGCGGACGAGGCCCGCCGTCTCGGCCTCACGCCCTGAGCCGGCGGCCGCGCGGCGTGACGGTGAGGGTCAGACCAGCCGCTTGACCAGCCGCGTGGGGACCAGGCGCACCGGACCGAGCAGGCCGGCCGGCGGGACCGTCTCGGGGGGAACCTCGCCGTAGCGGCCCCAGCGGACGCCGTGGCTCAGCTCGAGCTGCTCCCACTCGGGGGGTGTCTTCCGCTCCAGCATGGCGTGGATCCACAGGTTCGCCACCTCCACCTCGAGCGCATTAGCCCCGCGGCGGAGGGCGGCGCCGCAGGGGAGACGCCGGGGCGACTTCCACGCCGCGCCGAGGCTCTCGCCGTTCAGCCGGACCTCGGCGGTCTCGTGGACGATCCCCAGGTCGATCAGCCAGTCCACGCCCTCGGCGACCGGCCCCTGGAACTCGATCCGGTAGCGGCCCCAGCCGCTGAAGCCGCGCCCCTGCGGCAGCTCGGTCCAGGAGCGCAGCCCCGGAAGCTCGAACGTGGGCTGCTCGCCGAGGGCCAGGGACCAGGGTCCCTCGAGGGTCACGGGCTCGGGGAGGTTTCGGACCTCGAAGGCGCGGGTTTCGCCGTTGGCGAGACGCAGCTCGTAGCCGCGGTTCGCCGCGACCCGGCCCTCCACCTCGATCCCCTGGCCTGACCTCTGGATGCGGAGGGGGCCGGGCCAGTCGGCGTGTGTGACGAGGGGCGGCTCGGCGGAGGTTCCGAAGACCACGAAGCAGGACTCGAAGGGCTCGAGATGGAGATCCACCTCGGTGGCCCCGGCGCCGCCGTCGGAGACGTACGCGTAGGCCAGGGCTTCCAGCGCGAGCCCCGTCTCGGGGGCCCAGCGCTCCGGGCGCCGGCGCCCGGCGTCGAAGCAGACGCGCAGCTCCTGGGGATGCCCGGAGACGTTGGCCACGAAATACCAGTCGACGTCGCCTTCGCGCCGGTGCATGAAGCCGACGTTCTCCCGCGCCAGTGCGGCGGCGGCTGCCGCTCCGTCACCGGCCTTCACGATCCGGAAGTCGGGCTCCAGGACCTCACGGAGTCGGGCGAGGGCCGCGGGGGCGTCCTCGACCCGGCTCGCGCCGGCGGCCTTCAGTCGTTCGAGGGCAGTCCGGAACGCCGCTCCGCGAGCCTCGGCCTCGGCGAGACCCGGTGGGCCGTCGGGAAATCCCTCGACGAAGACGACGTGCCCACCGGCCTCGGCCAGCGCGGCCAGGCGGGCGACCGACTCGGGGGGCATCCAGCGCACCGGCGGGACGATCACCGCGGAGTAACGGCCCGTCCCCGCACGGAGCTGCCCCTCCCGGACCTCGGCCAGCTCGGCCAGGGCGTGGTCGTGGACGAGGTCGAAGTCGTATCCGGACTGCCTCAGGCCGGCGAAGAGCCGGGGGTCGATCTGCGCCTCGGCCTCCACGTCGATGTGCAGCCCGCCGATCCCGTGCGCCGCGAACAGCTCTGCGACGGGCAGGTAGACGGCCACGGGGTTGACGGCCACGCCGCGTTGGAGGAGCGCGCACGCCCGCTGGATGTAGCGGGCGAGGTGCGGGTAGTGCCGCCACCAGATGTTCGTGTGGTTGATCGCAGTGGAGGCGTAGAAGGCCCAGCCCGGCTCCCCGGCCTGCGGGGGCGTGTAGGAGTAGCCGTGGTTGACGATGTGGTTCAGGCCGTCGAGCAGCACCGCGTCCGTCGCCGCCTTCATCATCTCGAGGGTCGTGACGTAGAGGGGCGTGCGGAGCCACGTGTAGGTCTCGGAAGAGGCGAGGGGCTTCCCGTAGAGGTGCGCGGCGGAGGAGGCGAGCCGGCGGTGGCGCAGGTTCACCTGGTAGCGGTCCCCCAGGAAGATGTTCTCTCCCTCGGGGACGTGGGCGATGCCGTAGGCCCGCATCACGTCGCCCGGGGCCCCGTGAGCCTGGATGCGGGCCTGCATCCCGCGGGACGAAGCCCATGCCGCCAGCGGCTCGAAGAAGTACTCCAGGTTCAGCTCGGACAGCGTGAGGTGGTAGTCGTACCGGACGTGTGGCGTCGGCGGGCCCGCGTCCTGCCAGAGGGCGGGGAGGAACGGCGCCAGGTCGTAGCCGCGCCGCTTCTCGAACTCCTCGAGCAGCGCCGGGGTCCAGTCCGCGCCGTAGACCTCCAGGCTGTCGCAGAAGACGGAGTGGAAGGGCGGGTCTCCGCCGTCCCGCACCGCATCCACGACCTGATCCCCCGCGGCGCGGAGGAACAGCGCCATCGCCTCGCGGCTGTGGTGGTCCAGGACGCGACCCTCCATACCCAGGGTCGGCCGCTTCACGAGCTGCCCGGTGGGGACGTCCAGCACCAGGGTCACGCGCCAGGTCCCCTCGGGGACGTCGAAGCGGACCTGCCGCCCGCGACGCGGGCCGCCTGCGGGGTCGGGCTCCGGCTGGTCGGCCAGGACCCGGGCCCGCTCGAGGTCGAGGAGGGCCTCCGGGGTGACGGGCGCCGCCACGACCGCCACGGGGCGGTCGTCACCGGTCAGCAGCGGGGTGACGTCCCACAACAGCTCCCGCGGCCCGACCACGTCCCGGGACAGCGGGCGCAGGCGGCGGGCCGCGTGGGAGGGTTCCACGAAGGGACCCCCGTAGGGCCAGCCGCTGCCGAGGGTGAAGTCGAGCTGAAGGCCCAGGCGGTGCGCCTCCCGGACGGCGTGACGCACCACCCGCCACCACTCCTCGGTGTAGTAGTAGAGATGCTGGATGCCGCGGGCCGGGTCGTCCACGGCCACGGGGTAGACCGGCTGGATCTCGGCGCCGCGCAGCCCCGCCTCCTTCATGAAGGCGAGCTCACGGGTGATCTCCTCGGGAGTGACGGCGCCGCCGAACCACCACCAACGGGTCATCGGCTTCGCTGCGTGAGGCGGCTCCGCCAGGAGCGCCCGCAGCGCAGCCAGGGCGTCCCCGCCGGCGTCCTGGCCCGCATCGAGGGCCCGGCCCGGGAGCGAGCCGACCACCAGCCCGGCCCCGGTCCGCTCGAAGAACTCGCGCCGGTTCATGGTCACGACAGGGCACCCGCGGCCGTGCTCATCCCTCGCCTCCTCGATGCTGCCCGATTCAGCGCCATCATAGCGGGCCTCCGCGGCCGCTTCCCTCCGTCGGGCCGCTGCGCGAGCGTGGCTCCCCGGTGTGTCCGGCATCACCACGTTCCCCGAAGGACGTTGACCCTGGTCGCCTCGCCCGGTAGCCTGGGTTCTCCAGACTCGGGGTCGGGCCCGGAGGTCGCCGATGAGGCGGAAGCTCGGGCTCTTCGTCGCCAGCAACGAGGACTACTACCACAGGCTGCTCGCGGCACAGGCGCAGACGGTCGCCGACGCGCATCGGCTCGACCTCTCCGTGTTCTCCGCGGACGACACGCCCGGCAAGCAGGCGAGCGACATCCTGCGCTTCGCCTCGGGCGACACCGAGGAGGAACGCTACGTACTCGTCGTTCCCGTCTCGGACGCGCGCCAGGGCGTGAGCCTCGAGGAGGGGCCGTTCTACCGGCTCGCCCGCAAAGTGCTGGCCAAGGGCGTGCACTGGATCACGCTGAACCACGGTGACCCCGCCGCCACCCGGGCCCTGGCCCGGGAGTTCCCCGACAGGACGGTCGCCCTGATGGCGATCGACAACGTCGAGTTCGGTCGCGTGCAGGGACGCCAGCTCGAGGCGCTGGTCCCCCAAGGGGGAGTGGTGCTGTACCTCGTGGGCAACCCGGACGACACGGCTTCCCAGGATCGCCGCCAGGGGCTGCTCGAGGTGCTGGACCCGTCCCGCTACCAGCTCGAGGAGGTGGACGGCTTCTGGCGTGCGGAGGTCGTGGAGCGGGCCGTGAACCGCTGGGTGCACTCCCCCCTGCGCCGGGACGGCGTCCTCGCGGCGGTGATCAGCCAGGACGACGAGATGGCGCTCGCGGCCCGGGCCGTCCTCGGCGCCGCCGCGCGAACCCTCGGCCGACGCGAGCTGGCGGACGTACCCATCTTCGGCGGCGACGGCCTTCCCGACCGTGGCGCCCGCTGGGTCGCCACCGGGGAGCTTGCGGGGACCGTGTGCGTAACGCTGCCGGCCGCGGTGGCCATCGAGGAGCTGACCCGCGAGTGGATGACCGGCGTCCCCATGACCCAGGTGACCCACCTCGCTCCGAAGGCGTTCCCGAGCCTGGGGCGCCGGCTCGACGCGCAGGCCGGAGCGCCCGATCGCACCGCTCCTTCGGCCGAGGGGCGGCGGCCGAGCCGCCCCGTGTGAGCCGGCTCTACTCGACGCGCTCCAGCCGCGTGGCGCTGTGCTCCAGCTTCATGGTGAGCTGCGCCGGCCGGCCCTGAGCGTCGTCCCGGTCCCCGAACTCGATCGCGATCCCGACGGTCGTGCCACGGAAGCGCCGCTCGCCGTCCGGCACCAGCCCCGTGATCGCGTTCTCCCCCTGGAGCAGCAGCAGCCCGCCTCCCTGCGCCGGGACGACCGCGTAGTTCTGCTCGAAGCGGCCCGTGAAGCGGGCCAGCTCTCCCGCGTCGTCACCCCGAGCCGGCGGCACGACCCGCACCGGCTGCGGCCGCGGGTCGTCCAGGCGCCGGACCCAGATGTTGCGGAAGCGCATCGGGTTGCCGTGGTCCTGCAGGGAGATCGGAAGGGCGTCGGGGTGCGGGGCGTAGCCGGGGCGACCTCGCCAGGTGGTGGGCCCGGTGGGCTCTGTCCCGTCCTGCACCAGCACGCCGTTGTGGAGCACGGTCAGCCGCGCCGGGCTCAGTAGCCGGCCGCCCGCGTCGAAGCGGGGCCGGCGGAAGATCACGTCGTAGCTCTGCCACTCTCCGGCGGGGCGGGAGACGTTCACGAGGGGCGGCTGCTGGCCGTAGACGGCGCCGGCCTGGCCGTCCGGGTAGGTGTCGTTGTCGTGGGAGTCGAGCACCTGGACCTCGTAGCGATCCATGAAGAAGAGGCCGCTGTTGCCCCGTCCCTGCCCGTCGCCCTTCGGCGGGGGAGTCGAGAACTCCAGGTGGAGCTGACAGTCCCCGAAGGCGTCCCGTGTGTGGATCGCCCCCTTGCCCGCCACGACCTCCGCGTATCCGTTCTCCACCTTCCACTCGGCGGCGCCGCCTTCGGCGGACGCCCAGGCCTCGAGGCTCGCTCCCGAGAACAACACCACGGCGTCGGCGGGAGGCTGCCCCGGGCTCTCGCCCGGCGTCACGACGGGAGGCCGCGGTCGTTCCATGTCGTGGATGCGCCACTCCTCGGCCCCCGCTCCCATCGCGGCCACACCGACGAGGGCGAGGGGGATTCCGGCCACCAGGGCCGACGCGGCAACGCTCGACTTCGAGGGACTCGAGGACACGGGCAGACCTCCTGGATCGTGGGACGACTGTTGCCGAGCCTACTGCAAAGCGCCGTGCGCCGCCATGGGCCGGACCAGCCCGCTCGGGGCTGTGTCATCATGACGCCTGCTGGCGTTGTCCAGCCTGGGGCAGAGAACCCGGAATGACCGTTACCATCGACCCTCGGACCCACGAGCCCATCCTCGCCGACTTCTCGAAGCGACCGGCGTCGTGGGGGACCCTCCGAGAGAGCTGGCGGCGAGCGCGGTCGTCGAGTTGGCGCGGGAAGGTGGGGCCGCTCAAGCCTCTGTGGGCGACGAGGCCCGGAACTCCCATCCGCGGTCTCGCGATCGGCATCGTCACCGGATTGCTGTGTGCCTGGCTCTCGCTGGATATCGAGGACCCGCGC
>Ga0299906_10001010_pt1 | contig 24570 bp, 27 predicted proteins | sample RVTome_14_FD_200259 | JGI IMG/M metagenome (GOLD analysis project Ga0299906, IMG submission 200259) | Soil microbial communities from uranium-contaminated site in the Upper Colorado River Basin, Wyoming, United States - RVT145D125 (version 2) ...
CGCCCGGCCGTTCGCAGCAGACCTCACCGAGAAGAGCGGTACTGCGGGGCGCGACACCGGATCGAAGGACGTCTCGTCCCCGAACCGAGGCTGCGATCCGCCTCCGCGCGTGCAGGCACCGCCGCGGCGCGACGACCGGCCGGGCGGCGAGTCCCATCCCGCAGACTACCGAGCGCTCTCTCGTCCGGGACAGAGCAACGCCCCCCTCGATGCGCGTGACACCGGGGTGAGCGTTGCATCGGTCACCCGGATCGACGATGCCGCCCACGGGCTGGGCGCGGGCGGCGGCAATCTGAAACCCGCCACGCTGGAGCCGGGAGCCTCGCCCCGAGAGGCGGGAAGCGCGCCGAGCCGAAGGCCTCGGGGGTGGCCAGGGCAGGGCATCCACGTGCGGCGCGGGTGAGCGGTGGGCCCGCAGGGCAACTGAAGCAGCGCGCCATGATGCAGCTTCGCCCTCGGTGGTACGGAGCGAGCCATTGCCCGGAGGGCCCCCCGCTCACCCGCGACGCAACCCGGTGCCACGGACCGAGGGCTCACCGAAAGGAGCGTTCGCTCCTCGTTCGGGTCGCGCTACGCCAGCAGACCCTCGACCATCGCCTTGAAGTCGGCCTTCGGGCGGGCGCCCTGGAGCTGCTGGACGACCTGTCCGTTCTTGAAGGCGAGGATGGTGGGGATGGCGCGGACGCCGTACTGGCCGGGCGTGTTCGGATGGGCGTCGATGTCCATCTTCACGATCTTGACGCGGCCGCCGTACTCCTCGGCCAGCTCGGAGATGATCGGCGCGATCTGGCGGCAGGGGGCGCACCACTCGGCCCAGAAATCGATGATCGTGGGCGTGTCCGAATCGAGCACCTCGCTCTGGAAGCTCTGGTCCGTGACTTCTGCGACCTTGGACATCTTCGGGGGTCTCCCTGCCTGCGGCGTTTCGGCGCGCGGGAGCTGGGATGCCGCTTCCCGCGTCGGGGTTTCGGGTCGGAGGGACAAGCTAGCGCGGGGGCCTGGCGTGTGGAACGGTCTCCCGGGGCAGGAGGTGCCGCCATGGGCCGGGAAGGCGGGAACGGGCGCGCCGCGCGCATCCGCGCGGCCTTCGAGGACAGCGTAGCGGCGAAGCGGGCCACCCTCGACGCCTGCGGACCCGCGATCGAGCGCGCCGCCGAGCGGCTGATCGCCTGCCTGGGCGCCGGCGGACGGGTGCTCGCCTTCGGGAACGGCGGCTCGGCCTCGGACGCGCAGCACTTCTGCGCCGAGCTCGCCGGACGCTACGTCCGAGAGCGCCCCGGGCTGCCCGCGCTGGCGCTCACCGCCAACACCTCCGATCTCACCGCGATCGGCAACGACTACGGCTACGACCGCGTGTTCGCTCGCCTCGTCGAGGCCCACGCGCGCGCGGGCGACGTCGCCGTCGCGATCTCCACCTCCGGGAACTCGCTCAACGTGCTCTTCGCCGTCGAGGCGGCGCGCGAGCGCGGGGTCGCGACGCTGGGCCTCACGGGAAAGGGGGGAGGGAAGCTCGCCTCCCGCGTCGACGTGCCGATCATCGCCGCGTCGGACGTCACCGCGCGCATCCAGGAGTGCCACATCACCGTCCTCCACGTGCTCTGCGAGCTCGTGGACGAGGCGCTCTTCCCGGAGAGCGAGACGCCGTGAGCGCAGTCCCATGGCCGGGCGCGTGACCCTCGCCGAGGGCGACATCACCGCCCAGGAGGTCGACGCCATCGTCAACGCCGCGAACGATGCGCTCCAGCTCGGCGCGGGCGTGGCGGGTGCGATCCGCTCGAAAGGCGGCCCCACGATCCAGGCCGAGTGCGACGCGATCGGCGCGATCGAGGTCGGCGGCGCCGCCGTGACCGGCGCCGGCGCGCTCCCGGCGCGCTACGTGATCCACGCCGCGGGGATGTCGCTCGGGGGGCGCGCCGACGAGGCGTCGGTGCGCGCGGCCGTGCGCCGCAGCTTCGAGCTGGCGCGCGAGAAGGGCTGCGTCACGATCGCCGTGCCCGCCGTCGGCGCCGGCATCGGAGGCTTCTCGCCCCAGCGCTGCGCGGAGGTCCTCCTCGAGGAGGCGCGCAGCCACCTCGAGGGGGAGACGAGCCTGCGCGAGATCCGCTTCGTCCTCTTCGGGGAGCCGATGTACCGCGTCTTCGAGAGCGCGAAGGATGCCGAGGCGGTGCGACGACAGATGGAGAGGATGCGCAGGCCGGGACCCGTTCCCGGGCGGTGAGAGATGGTCGCGACGCTCCAGATCGTCACGGCGGTGCTCTACTTCGTCGCGTGCGCGGCGTCGGGCGCCGGCTTCGCGCTGGCGCGACCGGCGTGGAACCGCGTGGCGGTGGGCGTGCTCGCCGCGGGAGCCCTCGCCCACGGCGCGAGCTTCTCGCTCCTCCACACCCTCGACCCGCCTCCGCCGCTCACGCACCTGCCGAGCGCGCTCTCCTTCATGGCCTGGATCGGCACGCTGGGCTTCCTGCTCCTCGTCTGGCGCGCGAAGCTGGCGGGCCTGGTGGTGCTGGTGGCGCCGATGTCGCTGCTCGGGGTGCTCGCGTCCCTCTCGGCGGGTCGGGGCGCCGTCCCCGAGGAGTCGCTCGGTGCCGGCTCGCTGCCCCACGCGCACGTGTTGCTCGCGAGCGCGGGCCTCGCGCTGCTCGGGCTCGCGGGCCTCGCCGGCGCGCTCTTCCTCGTGGAGCACACCCGCCTCAAGCGGAAGCGCCCTCCGAGCGGAGGCGGCGCATGGCCCTCGCTCGAGGCCCTCGACCGCGCCGGCGCCTTCGCGGTCGCCGCGGGCTTCCCCCTGCTCACCCTCGGCGTTCTCTACGGCGCGCTCTGGCAGCGGGAGGCCTCGGGTCTCCTCTGGTCGGGGAGCGCTCACGAGACCTTCTGCCTGGTCGCCTGGGCGATCTACGGCGCCCTCGCCTTCCAGCGTTTCGGCGCGCGTCTGCCGGCGCGGCGCTGCGCGATGTCGGCCCTGGCGGGCTTCGGCCTGCTCGGCTGCGCGGTGCTCGGCGTGGAGCTCCTGACATGAAGCTCCTGCTGGTCGGGATGAGCCACCGCACGGCCCCGCTCGCCCTGCGCGAGCGCATGGCCGTGGACGACCCGGCGCCCGTGCTGCGCAAGCTCACCGCGGGCGACGAGATCGACGAGGCGGTGTTCCTCTCCACCTGCAATCGAGTCGAGCTGGTGGTGCTCACGCGCGATCTCGAGGCGGCGCGGATGCGGGTGCGCTCCAGCTTCCGCCGCGACCTCGCGAGCGACGCGCCGGGCGAGCACGAGCTCGAGGCGAGCCTCTACGAGCACGTCAACGCGGACGCCATGCGCCATGTCCTGCGCGTGGCTTCGGCGCTCGATTCGATGGTGGTGGGCGAGCCGCAGATCCTCGGCCAGACGAAGGACGCCTTCCGCGCCGCGGTCGAGTGCGGAGCGGCCGGGCCGATCCTCGGCCGGCTCTTCCAGCACGCCTTCGCCACGGCGAAGCGGGTGCGCAGCGAGACCCGCATCGCGGAGCGGCCCGTGTCGGTCGCGCGGGTCGCGGTGGGGCTCGCCGCGCAGATCTTCGAGGACTTCGCCGAGAAGCGCGCGTTGCTGGTGGGCGCGGGCGAGATGATCGAGCTGGCCCTGCGCGCGATGCGGGACGCCGGACTCACGTCCGTGCGCGTGGCGAACCGCACCGCCGAGCGCGCCCAGCAGCTCGCGGCCCGCTTCGACGCCACCGCCCACGGACTCGACGACCTGCCGCGTCTGCTGCCCGACGCCGACGTGGTGCTCACCTCGATCGGCGGCGCCGAGCCCTGGCTGACACGCCCACTCGCCGAGGCGGCGCTCCGCAAGCGGCGCGGCCGACCGATCTTCGTGATCGACATCGGCGTGCCGCGCAACGCGGATCCCGCCATCGACGCGCTCGACGACGTCTACCGCTACGACCTCGACGACCTCGCCGCCGTGGCCGACGAGAACGCGGAGGAGCGGCGCCGCGAGCAGGCGCGCGCCGAGGCGATCGTCGAGACCGAGCAACAGCGCTTCGACGGCTGGTTCGCGGCACTGCGCGCCGTGCCCACCATCAAGCACCTGCGCGCGCGCGTGGAGGCGATCCGCGCCGCCGAGCTCGAGAAGGCGTTGTCGCGGCTGGCCCTCGACGAGCCCGCGCGCGACGCGGTCGACGCCCTCACCCGCGCGATCGTCAACAAGATCCTGCACGCGCCCCTCTCGCGGCTGCGCCAGGAGGCCGAACGCGAGGAGGGGATGGCCCACCTCGAGACGGCGCGGCTGCTCTTCGATCTCGACTCCGGCGACGACGCACCCGAGTCCGAGGAGTCGTGACGCTCCTGCGCATCGCCACCCGCGGGAGCGATCTGGCCCTGTGGCAGGCGCGTCACGTGGCGGCGCGCCTCGAGGAGACGCTCGGTGCGAAGACCGAGCTGGTGCCGCTCACCACGACGGGCGACCGCTTGCGCGACGTCTCGCTCGCGAAGCTCGGCGGGAAGGGGCTGTTCGTGAAGGAGATCGAGGAGGCGCTCCTCGACGGCCGCGCCGACGTCGCGGTGCACAGCGCGAAGGACCTCCCCGGCGTGTCTCCGCCGGAGCTCGCCTTCGCGGCCTTTCCCGAGCGCGCCGATCCGCGCGACGCCCTCGTGAGCCGCGGCGGCGAAGCGCTCGAGGCGCTGCGCCGGGGCGCCCGCGTGGGCACCGGCAGCGTGCGGCGCGCCGCCCAGCTGCGGCGCGCCCGACCCGACCTCGAGATCGTTCCGCTGCGCGGCAACGTGCCGACGCGCCTGGCGAAGGTCGGGGCGGGGCTCGACGCGGTGGTCCTCGCCTGCGCCGGGCTCGATCGCCTCGCTCTCGCCGAGCGCATCGCCGAGCGCATCGATCCGGCGCTGCTGCTGCCCGCGGTCGGGCAGGGGGCGCTGGCGATCCAGTGCCGGCGCGACGGCGGGCTGGCGTCCCGGCTCGCGCTGCTCGGCGACGCCGAGACCACCACCTGCGTCGCCGCCGAGCGCGCGTGCCAGGCGCGGCTCGGCGCCGACTGCAACGTGCCGCTGGGCGCCCACGCCGTGCTGGAGCCCGACGGGAGCGTCTTCCTGCGCGCGCGCCTGCTCGATCCCGGCGGCGCCGAGCCGATCGAGCGGGAGGGCCGCGAGGTGGCGAAGCACGTCGACACGCTCGGGCGTCGCGTGGCCGAGGAGCTGCTCGCCGCCGGGGGCGACGCCCTGCTCGCGCGCCTGCGGTCGGAGGGGGACTCGTGAGCCGGGCAGACACCGACGTCGGGCGCGTCATCCTCGTCGGGGCCGGGCCCGGCGCGCCCGATCTCGTCACGGTGCGCGGCGCCGAGGCGCTGCGCCGCGCGGACGCGGTGGTGTACGACGCGCTGGCCGCGTCGCAGCTCCTCGACCTCGCGCCGCCCGAGGCGCTGCGCATCGACGTCGGCAAGCGCGGGCACGATCCGCCGACGAAGAGTCAGGACGACACGACGGCCCTGCTGCTGCGGCTCGCCGCCGAGGGGCGCACGGTCGTCCGCCTCAAGGGCGGCGACCCCTACGTCTTCGGGCGCGGCGGCGAGGAGGCCTCGGCGTGCGCCGCGGCGGGGATCCCCTTCGAGGTGATCCCCGGCGTCTCCTCGGTGCTCGGCGCGCTGGCCTACGCGGGCATCCCGCTGACGGATCGGCGCCACAGCGCCTCCTTCGCCGTCGTGACGGGGCACAAGGACCCGACGCAGGTCAGCCGCGACACGCGTTGGGACCTGCTCGCCGGCGCCGCCGACACGCTGGTCGTGCTGATGGGCATGCGCAACCTCGCGGAGATCGCGGAGCGTCTGATCGCCGCGGGTCGTCCGGCGACGACGCCGGCCGCGGCCGTGATGTCCGGGACCCTCCCCGACCAGCGCGTGGTCGAGGCCCCGCTCGGCGAGCTTCCCGCGGCGGTGGAGCGCGCGGGGCTCGGCGCGCCCTCGGTGGTGGTGGTGGGCGAGGTCGTGTCCCTGCGCGAGGCCCTCGCGTGGTACGAGCGACAGCCGCTCTTCGGACGCAGCGTGCTGGTGACGCGGACCCCCGACCAGTCCGCCGAGCTGGTGAACGCGCTCGCGTCGGCGGGCGCGCGGACCCGGCTGGTTCCGATGATCGACCTCGCACCCCCCGTCGACGCGGCGCCCCTCGACGCGGCGCTCGACGCACTCGCCGACTACGACGCGATCGTCTTCACGAGCGCCAACGCGGTGCGCTTCACCGCCGCGCGCGCCGCGGAGCGCGGAGTCGCGTTCGAGGTCGGTGGCGCGCGGGTGGTGTGCGTCGGTCCCGCCACGGCGCGCGCCGCGCTCGACGCCGGTCTGCCCGTCCACCGCTCTCCGGCCGCGCGCTTCGACGCCGAGGGCGTGCTCGTGGAGCTGCTCGGCGAGGGCGGCGTCGCCGGCCGCCGCTTCCTGATCCCGCGCTCCGATCTCGCCCGCGAGGTGCTGCCCGTCGGGCTGCGCGAGGCGGGAGCGCGCGTGGACGCCGTCGTCGCCTATCGGAACGTGCCGGCGGACGTCGACGCCGCCTCGCTTCGCGAGGCGCTGTGTGCGGGCGAGCTCGACGTGCTGACCTTCGCGAGCCCGTCGGCGGCGCGCCGCTTCGCGGAGCTCCTCGACGCGCCGGCGCGCGAGGCGGCGGCGCGTTGTACCGTCGCGGCCATCGGTCCCGTCACGGCCCGCACCCTCGACGACGTCGGCCTGCCGGCGGACGTCGTGGCGCGCGCGGCGACCGCGGCGGACCTCGTGGCGGCGCTGGAGCGCGCGCTGGCAGGCGGCGCGGCCGGGATCGCGGGGGACGGATGAGCACGCGCTACAGGGTGGTGGAGACGAGCTCGGTCACCGACGAGGAGCTCGAGCGCATCCTCAACGAGGAGACGGCCGAGGGGTGGAAGCTCGACGGGATCCGCTTCGCCATGAGCGAGGCCTCGCGCCGGCCCTCGATGGCCTTCGTGCTGTTCACGCGCGACGAGTCGGCGGCGTAGCGTCGTCCTCGAGCGACACCCGCAGGCCGGGCCGCCCGGTCTCCTCGTTGTGGACGAGCCGGACGCGGGCGTTCACCTCCAGGGTGTGACCGTCGAACAACTTCGCGAGGACCTCGGTCCAGTCGATCCCCTCGACGGCCCGCCCGACCTCGACGCTGAGCCGCTCGATGAACTCGCTGCGGGCGCGGGCGCTCTGTTCCGAAGCGAAATCCGCCCACTCCTTGGGGAGCGAGTCCCCGAGCGCCTCGCGGACGGCCTCGCCGGTCAGGAAGAAGCCCGAGAAGCCGGCCGACAGGGCTCGCCGGACGAAGTCGGGAATGCCCGGACCTTGGGGCCCTTCTCCTCGCCCCCGGGCACCCGGGTCGGATCCCGATCGGCGGCCGCTTTCCTTCCATCGGTCGGAGGTCATGGAGTAGAATCCTCTGCCTAACGCGCGGGAGTTCCTGCGGGCGGAGTCATGGGCGAGACGCGGGTCCGGGACATCATGTCCGAGCAGATCGTCACGATCAGCAGCGACGACTCGCTGTCGACGGTCGAGGATATCATGACGCTCGGCGGCGTCCGGCACATGCCCGTGGTGCGCGGCGGCCAGCTGGTGGGGGTGGTGTCCGAGCGCGACCTGCTCCGGGCCTCCCTCTCCAACCTCTCCGGGTTCGGCAGCGAGCAGCGGCGCGCCTTCCTGCAGGTGGTGGAGATCAAGCGGGTGATGTCCACGCCGCCGGTCACCATCGGGCCGGGCGCCTCGGTCGAGGAGGCCGCCCTGGTGATGGCGGAGCGGAAGATCGGCTGCCTGCCGGTCCTCGACGGGTCGCGGCTGGTGGGGATGCTGACCGAGACCGACGTGCTCCGGTACTTCGCGGGGGTCGTGCCCTGAGCACTGCGGGGGGGCGACCTCGATTCGATTGACATGTCCCGCGGGGATCTCGTACCCTGCCCGGCGTCACCTGTGGGGACCGGAAGCACGGGGGACGCGAGGGGCGTCGCCGGCGGGACGCGGGAGTCGCGATGGCATTGGTCGAGCGAGTGGAGGGCACGCCGGGCGCGCGACGTCGCCTCCGGCTGACGAGCCCCGCCACGCTCGCACCCCTCGGCGAGCTCGAGATCGACGACGCGTCGGCGGTGCGCGACGCCGTCGACCGCGCGCGCAAGGCCCAGACCGACTGGAAGGAGGCCGGCTTCGCCCAGCGCTCCTATCACCTCGAGCGCGCCGCGCGCCTCCTCGCCGTGAACCCCGACGCCTTCGTCGAGCGGATCGTCGTGGAGACGGGGAAGCCCGCGACCGAGGCGCTCGTCACCGAGATCCTCACCGCCGCGGACGCCCTCCAGTTCTACGCGAAGCGCGCGCGCCACATCCTGGCCGACCGCACCGTCCCGGTGCACCTGTTCAAGACGAAGAAGCTGCGCGTCGTGCACCGTCCGGTGGGCGTGGTCGGCATCATCACGCCCTGGAACTTCCCCTTCCTGCTGGCGCTGAACCCGTGCGCCCAGGCGCTCGTCGCGGGCAACGCCGTCGTGCTCAAGCCCTCCGAGGTGACGCCCGACTCGGGGCGCCTCGTCGCCGAGCTCTGGAAGGAGGCCGGCGTTCCCGAGGGCGTCTTCCAGATCGTGCAGGGGGACGGCGAGACCGGCGGCGCGCTGCTCGAGGCGGGCGTCGACAAGATCCACTTCACCGGCAGTGTCGCCACCGGACGTCGCGTGGCGGAGATCTGCGGGCGCAACCTCGTGCCCTGCACCCTCGAGCTGGGCGGCAAGGACCCGATGATCGTCTGCGAGGACGCCGACCTCGAGCGCGCCGCCCGGGGCGCGGTGTACGGCGCGTTCAGCAACGCGGGACAGGTCTGCATCTCGACCGAGCGTGTCTACGTGGTGGACGCCGTGGCCGACGCCTTCACGCGCCGCGTGGTGGAGGAGACGGCGCTCCTGCGACAGGGCGATCGCGGGGAGTTCGAGGTGGGCCCGATGATCCGGGCGGAGCAGCTCGCGATCGTCGAGCAGCACGTCCGCGACGCCGTGGCGAAGGGCGCGCGCGTGCTCGCCGGCGGGCGGCGCAATCCCGACTACGCCGGTCTCTTCTTCGAGCCCACCGTCCTCGACGACGTCACCCACGACATGCAGATCATGCGCGAGGAGACCTTCGGTCCGGTGCTTCCGATCATGCGGGTGCGCGACGAGGACGAGGCGGTGGCCTTCGCGAACGACTCCGCCTACGGACTGAACGCCAACGTCTGGACGCGGAGCCGGCGTCGCGGCACGGCGATCGCGAAGCGCATCGACTCGGGCTGCGCCGTCGTCAACGACTGCATGATCACCTACGGGGTGACCGAGGCGCCCTTCGGAGGCGTCAAGCAGAGCGGCATCGGCCGGGTGAACGGGGAGCAGGGGCTCCTCGGCATGTGTCACACGCGGTCGATCCTGATCGACCGGCTCGGGGGGCGCTCCGAACCGGCCTGGTATCCGTACACGGCGCGGAAGGCGGCGTGGATGAGGCGGGCACTGAGGACCGTCTGGGGTACTTCACTCGGGCGATGGCTCGCCTAGCGCAACAGCGGAGTATGGGATGATCTCGAAGGTCCTGGTGGCGACGGATGGGTCGGAGGCGGCCGGCAACGCGGAGCGTTTCGGCGTGGAGTTCGCGGCGCGGATGAAGGCCGGTCTGCTGGGGATTTCCGTGGTGGAAGACCGCTTCGCCCGGGGCTTCGACGAGGACGGGCTGGGCGTCACGCCGCCCCCGCCCGAACCCCTGGCCACCTACCTGAGCGCCCGCGCCGGGGCGGCGTGTGGGCGCCTCGGCGGGGTCGCCGAGGAACGCGGCGTGGACTACGAGCGGGAGGTCGCCTCCGGCGTCGCGGACGACGTCATCGTCGATCGCGGCCAGGCCGCCGACCTCCTCGTGCTCGGCCGCGACGGGCAGTCGGCGAAGCACCGCAGCGTGGCGCTGATCGGGTCGACCGTGAGTGGCGTGATCCGCAAGACGGGGAAGAACGCGCTCGTCGCGCCGGCGTCCGCCGAGCTCTCCGGGCCGATCGTCCTCGCCTTCGACGGGTCCGAGGGCTCGCGGAAGGGAGCGAAGCTCGCCGTGGCCGTGGCCACGCGCCTCGGCGAGCCGATCCACGTCTTCGTCGATTCGAAGGACAAGGGGCGCGCGGTGGCGCGCTTCGACGAGGTGCGCGGGATCGTCGGCACGCTTCCGGTGCCCGTGCGCGAGATCTCGTCGACGCTGGGCCGTCCCGACGTGAAGATCGTCGACTCGGCGCGGGAGGTGAAGGCCGGCCTGATCGTGATGGGCGCCTTCGGTCGCAACCGCATCAACGAATACTTCCTCGGCAGCAACGCCGCCGCGGTGGTCCGTACGTCGCCGGTGGCGGTGCTGCTCGCACGCTAGGCGGCGATGGCATCGCACCGGCTCCGGCTGGGCGACCTCGCGGAGCGGCTCGGCCTCGGCCTGGAAGGCGACCCCGACGCGGTCGTGTCGGGCGTCTCCGGCATCGAGGACGCCACCGCCGACGATCTCGTCCATGTGCGCTCCGAGGTCTACGCCAGGCGCCTCGGCGAATGCCCGGCGCGCGCGGTCGTGGCGCCGGCCGGCGTGGACGTGGGCGCGCGCAGCGCGCTGCGCTCGGTGGATCCGGGGCGCGACTTCTACCGCGCCGCGCGCATCTTCGTGCCCGAGCCGATGGCCGCCGCCGGGGTGCACGCCTCGGCGGTCGTGGCGGACGACGCGCGCATCGATCCCAGCGCCCACGTCGGCGCGGGCTGCGCGGTGGGAAGCGGCGCGGAGGTGGGGCCGCGCAGCGTGCTGCATCCGGGCGTGGTGCTCTACGACGGCGCCCGCATCGGCGCCGACTGCGTGCTGCACGCGCGCGTCGTCGTCGCGGCGGGCTCGGTGCTCGGGGACCGCGTCGTGCTCCAGCCCGGCGTGGTGATCGGCGGATCGGGCTTCGGCTACACGGGCGCCGAGGGAGGCGGGCTGGCGAAGGTGCCCGACGTCGGCCGCGTGTGGATCGGCGACGACGTGGAGATCGGTGCGAACTCCACCATCGATCGCGGGACGCTGCGCGACACCCGCATCGGCGCGGGCACGAAGATCGACAACCTGGTGCAGATCGGACACAACTGCGTGCTGGGCGAGCGCTGCGTGGTGGTCGCGCAGGCGGGCATCGCGGGCTCCACGGTGTTCGGCGACGGCGCGGTCGTGATGGCGCAGGCGGGGGTGACCGGCCACCTGCGGATCGGAGCGAACGCCTTCATCGGCCCCCAGGCGGGCGTGCACCGGAACCTGGCCGAGGGCGAGCGCGTGATCGGCACGCCGCAGCGCACTCCGCGCGAGTGGCGGAGCGAGTCCGCCGCCCTGAAGCGCCTGCCCGAGCTGCTGCGCCGCGTGAGGCGGTTGGAGCGCGCACGCGAGGACGAGGCCGAGTGAGCGACGACGGCATCGAGACCGGCGGGCTCTCCCTCGTGGAGCTGCGCGAGCGCCTGGCGGGCGAGCTGTCGTCGCGAGCGGAGGGTCGCTGGCTGCGCCTGCTCGAGGCGGACGCGCGGCGCGGCGCGCGCGAGCTGGCGGAGTCGCTGGCGCGCCGGCGCGAGGCGCGTCGGCGCGAGGCGCGCCGGGTGGCTCGTCTCTTCGCGGGTCGGCGCAAGCTCTTCGCCGCCGGCGCGCGCCTCGTGGCGGGCGTCGACGAGGTGGGCGTCGGTCCGCTCGCGGGGCCGGTGGTCGCCGCGGCGGTGGTGTTGCCGCCGCGGGTGTCGCTCCCCGGACTCGACGACTCGAAGCGCCTCGATCGGGGCGCCCGGGAGTCGCTCGACGCGGCGATCCGCGAGCAGGCCCTGGCCGTCTCGGTCGCGGAGGCGACGACCGCGGAGGTCGACCGCTGGAACGTGCTGCGGGCCACGCTCGAGGCGATGCGTCGCGCGGTCACCGGGCTCTCCCGCGCCCCGGACCACGTCTTCGTGGACGCGCGGACGATCCCCGCGATCGCCGTGCCCCAGACCGCCCTCGTCGGCGGCGACGCGCGCGACGGCTCGATCGCGGCCGCGTCGATCGTGGCGAAGGTGCACCGCGACGCGCGCATGCGCGACCTCGAGGCCCGCTATCCCGGCTACGGCTTCGCGCGACACAAGGGCTACGGGACGCGCGAGCACCTGCGCGCGCTCGAGCGGCTCGGTCCGTGTCCCGAGCACCGGCGCAGCTTCGCGCCCGTCGCCCAGCTCGCGCTCTTCACCCCGTGATCCGGATCCGCGTGACGCCCGAGGACTTCCGGGTCGACGAGGTCGCCCTCTACCCGCCGTCGGGCGAGGGTACCCACACCTTCGTGCGGGTGGAGAAGCGGCTGCGCACCACCGAGGCCACGGCGCGCGACCTGGCCCGGGCGGCGGGCGTGCGACCGGGGGACGTGGGCTACGCGGGTCGGAAGGACCGCAACGCCGTCACCACCCAGTGGTTCTCGGTGCCGGGACTCGAGCCCGAAGGGGCCCTCGCCCTCGAGCTGCCGGGGGCGCGCATCCTCGAGGCCACCCGCCATTCCCACAAGCTGCGCACCGGGCAGCTGCGGGGCAACCGCTTCGCGCTGCGCCTCCACGGCGTCGACGCCGACGCGCTCGCCCGCGCGCGCGCGCGGCTCGCCGATGCGGAGCGGCGCGGGCTCCCGAACCGCTTCGGCCCGCAGCGCTTCGGGCGCGGCGGCGACAACGACGAGCGCGCCCGCGCCTACTGCGCCGGCTCGCTCCGGGTGCGCGACCGCCGCGAGGCGCGCTTCCTGGTGTCGGCCTGGCAGGCGCGCGTCTTCAACGCCGCGCTCGCGGCGCGTCCGCTGCCGCTCCACGCCCTCGAGACCGGCGACTTCGCCATGCGTCACGACTCGGGCGGCGCCTTCGTCGTGGAGGACGCGGCCGCCGAGCAGCCGCGGGCCGACGCCTTCGAGATCAGTCCCACGGGTCCGATCTTCGGGCCGCGCATGAGCTGGCCGCGCGGGGCGGTGGCCGAGCGCGAACGCGCGGTGATGGCGGAGCACGGCCTCGATCCCGACGCCCTTCGGCTGCCCGGCGTGCGGGCGCGCGGCGCCCGCCGGGCGCTGCGCGTGCGACCCGAGGCCGCCGAGCTCGACGCCGACGGCGACGCGGTGCGCATCGCGTTCGCGCTGCCGGCGGGCAGCTTCGCGTCGGTGGTGGTGGAGGAGCTCTTCGGCGCCGTCGAGGACGCGAGCCATGACACGCCGCGAGTTTGCGGGGTATCCTGAGCGCGCCAGGAGGCTCCGTGAAGATCGCCCGCGACGCGACCGAGCTCGTCGGTCGCACGCCCCTCGTGAAGCTCAATCGCGTAGTCGCCGGCGTGAAGCCGCAGATCGTCGGGAAGCTCGAGAGCCGCAACCCGGCCAACAGCGTGAAGGACCGCATCGGTCTCGCGATGATCGAGGCCGCCGAGCGGGACGGGCTGCTCGAGCCCGGCGTGTCGGTGATCGTCGAGCCCACCAGCGGCAACACCGGGATCGCGCTCGCCTTCGTCGCCGCGGTGAAGGGCTACCAGTGCATCCTCACGATGCCCGAGTCGATGAGCCCGGAGCGGCGGGCGGTGCTGCGCGCCTTCGGCGCGAAGCTGGTGCTCACCGATCCCAGCAAGGGCATGCCGGCCGCCGTGGAGAAGGCGATGGAGATCTGCGACCAGGTGCCCCACGCCTACATGCCGCAGCAGTTCCGCAATCCCGCGAACCCGGAGGTGCACCGCCGCACCACCGCCCTCGAGATCTGGGACGACACCGACGGCCGCGCCGACGCCATCGTCGGCGGCGTCGGCACCGGCGGCACGCTCACGGGCGTGGCCCAGGCGCTCAAGGAGCGGAAGCCCTCCTTCCGGACGATCGCCGTGGAGCCCGCGGCCAGTCCGGTGCTCTCGGGCGGCTCGCCCGGCATGCACCCGATCCAGGGGATCGGGGCCGGCTTCGTCCCGGACGTCCTCGATCTCTCGCTGATCGACCGCGTGATCACGGTGGAGAACGAGGCGTCCTTCGACATGGCGCGTCGCCTCGCGAAGGAGGAGGGGCTGCTCTGTGGCATCTCCTCGGGCGCCGCGGTGGTCGCCGCGATCGACTACGCCAGCGCCGAGGGCGCAGAAGACGACATCGTCGTGGTGGTGATCCCGAGCTTCGGAGAGCGCTACATCCAGACGCCCCTCTTCGATCCCTACCGGTACGACGGGAGTGACGACGTCAGCGCCTAGCGCAGGGTGTCTGCGCCCGTACCGCGGCGCGTCGCCCCGGATCGATCCCACGGCGTGGATCGCGCCGGGCGCCGTGGTGGTGGGCGACGTCGAGATCGGCGCCGAGTCGTCGATCTGGTACGGGACGCTGCTGCGCGGCGACGTCCACGGCATCCGGATCGGACGTCGCACCAACGTGCAGGACGGGAGCGTCGTGCACGTGACGGCCGACCGCTTCCCCTGCGTGATCGGCGACGAGGTGACGGTCGGGCATCGCGCCGTGGTCCACGGCTGCACGGTGGACGACGGGGCGATGATCGGGATCGGCGCGATCGTGCTCGACGGCGCCCGCGTCGAGGAGGAGGCCTGGGTGGCGGCGGGTGCGCTGGTGCCGCCCGGTGCGGTGGTTCCGGCGCGGACGCTCGTGCAGGGCGTGCCGGCGCGGGCGGCGCGGGCGCTGGAGCCCGCGGAGTGCGCGGAGCAGCGCGAGCGCACGCTGCGCTACGTCGAGACGGCGCGACACCACGCCGCCGAGGATCGCCGGTGAACCGCGCCGACCCGGGACCCGCGGCCCGGCGCGAGGCGCGCAAGGCGGCTTCGCGCAACCGCATCCTCGACGCCGCGCGCGAGATCTTCTTCCGCGACGGCTTCATGGAGGCCAATCTCGACGACGTGGCGAAGGGCGCCGGCGTCGCGAAGGGAACCCTCTACCGCTACTTCGAGAACAAGGCCGAGCTCTACGTCGCGGTGCTCGCGACCAACGGCGAGCTCTTCGAGCGGAAGCTGCGCGAGGCGGGCAGCGACGAGAGCCTCCCCGCACCCGACCGCATCCGTCGCCTCGCCCGCTTCTATCTCGAGCACTGGACCCAGAACCGCCAGTACTTCCAGATCTTCTGGGCCCTCGAGAACCAGCCGGTGATCGGCGAGCTGCCCGAGGGCGTGCTGGAGGAGGTCACGCGGCTGTGGCAGAGCTGTCTGCAGATCCTCGCCGAGATCGTCGAGCAGGGGATCCGCGAGGGGAGCCTCTCCGAGTGCGATCCCTGGGAGGCGGCGAACCTGCTCTGGATGCTCGCCAACGGGATGATCCAGAGCGAGGCGAGCCCGGCGCACCGTCGGATCCGCCGCCGCGACCTCGACGCGTCCTTCGTCGGCTCCATCGACCTCGTGCTCTCGGGCCTCGTGCGCCGTTGAGGAGGGCCCGGGCGCGCGGTGGGCCCGGAATTCCCGTTGACACCCGATTCGGGCTGGGGGATCCTCGTCTTCTTCCGAAGGTGACTCGCGGTCATTTCGCCTCTGGCGGAGATTTCGCCCTTGGCGGAGGAGCGGGAGGCGGAGGGCAAAGGGGGGAACGATGGGCGATCGCATCGAGTCGGAGGTGCGTGCGATCCTGGCCGAGCAGCTCGGCGTGGAGCTCTCGGAGCTGCGACCCGAGGCGAACATCCTCGACGATCTCGGAGCCGACTCCCTCGACGTGGTGGAGATGGTGATGTGTCTCGAGGAGGCGTTCGAGATCGAGCTTCCCGACGACGAGGTCGAGACGATGCGCACCATCGCCGACGTCGAGCGCTTCGTCTCCAGCGCGCTCGGGTTGTAGGTCGGAAGGCACGCGCTCGGGAGAGACCCGCTAATTTTCCGGGCGTGTCCGATGGCCCGCCCCGCGTCGTCCTCGTCGACGGCACCAACGCGCTCTACCGCGCCTTCTTCGCGCCGATGGCCGATCTGCGCGCGCCGGACGGCACGCCCACCAAGGCCGTCCTCGTCTTCACCAACATGCTGCTGAAGGCGTTGCGCGAGGAGTCGCCCGACTACTGCGTCGTCGTCTTCGACGCGCGCGGCAAGACCTTCCGCCACGACGCCTACGCCGAGTACAAGGCGGGTCGCGATGCGCAGCCCGAGGACCTCTCGGCCCAGATCCCGCTGGCGCGCGAGATCGTCGCGGCCCTCGAGCTGCCGATCCTCGAGGTGCCGCGCTTCGAGGCCGACGACGTGATCGCGACCCTCGTGAAGAACGCGCCCGCCGACGCCGACGTGCTCGTGCTCTCCACGGATCGCGACCTGATGCAGCTGGTCGGGGAGCGCGTGCACCTCGAGGACGGCATCCGCGCGCGCCGCTACACGCCCGAGGAGGTGGAAAAGCGCTTCGGGGTGCCGCCCGAAAAGGTGCTCGACTTCCGCGCGCTGGTGGGGGACAAGAGCGACAACATCCCCGGCGTGAGGGGGATCGGCGAGAAGGGCGCCGCGCAGCTGATCCGCGAGTGGGGCGATCTCGAGAACCTGATCGCCCACGCCGGCGAGATCAAGGCGAAGCGCCCGCGCGAGGCGCTCCAGAGCCTCGCCGACGACGCGCGCCTGTCGAAGGAGCTCGCCACGCTCCGCGACGACGTCCCGCTCGAAGGCGACTTCGAGACCTATCGCCTGCGCGAGCCCGACCGCGAGCGCCTGCGCGCACTCTACCGCCGCCTCGGCTTCGTGCGCCTGCTCGAGAGCCTCGACGCCGAGGCGGGGGCGTCGGATCCCCCGTCCGCGAAGGCGGAGCCTTCCGCCGTTGCGGTGGAGGTGCTCGCCGGCGCCGCGGCGCTCGCCGCCCTGGCCGAGGAGGTCGCCGCGGCGCCCAGCGTCGCGTTCGTGGCGGTCGACGGCGGGGGCAGCGCCGTGGCGGCGCGCCCGCTCGGCGTGGCGGTGGCGACCTCTCGAGGTCGCGCCGGCTTCCTCCCGACGGGCGTCGACGGCGTCGACTTCGAGACGGTCGCCAAGGCGCTGTCGCCGGTGCGCGAGGGCGCGGTGTCGTGGATCGGCGCCGACGCGAAGCGCATCCAGACGCTCTTCGCCGAGCAGGGGGCGCCGCTGCCGCCGCCGGGGTTCGACGTCGAGCTGGCGGGCGCATTGCTCGACGCCACCGGTCCGCAGGGGGTGTCGGCGCTCGCGGCGCAACACCTCGGCCGCGAGGTGGCGACGTGGGAGGACCTCGCGGGGCGCGGCGCGAAGGCGACGCCCGCCGAGCAGATCCCGCTCCGCGATCTCGCGCGCTGGGCGGGCGAGCGCGCCGCGGCGGTCGCGGCGCTGCGCGCGCCACTCGACGCGGCCCTCGAGGCGGCGGGTCTGGCGGCGCTCTACTACGAGGTGGAGCTGCCGCTCACCGCGGTCCTCGGCGAGATGGAGCGGAGCGGCGTGCGCGTCGACGAGGGGGTGCTCGAGCAGCTCTCCTCCGAGTACGCGTCGCGGCTCGCCTCGATCGAGCACGAGATCCACGAGCTGGCGGGCGAGCCCTTCCTGATCTCGTCGCCGAAGCAGCTCCAGCACATCCTCTTCGAGAAGCTGAAGCTCCCCGTCGTGAAGAAGACCAAGACGGGCTACTCCACCGACGAGGCGGTGCTCGAGCAGCTCGCCGCGCAGCACGCGCTCCCCGAGCGCATCCTCGCCTATCGGCGGCTCTCGAAGCTCGTGAACACCTACATCGACGCGCTGCCGCGGCTGATCGACGAACGCACCGGTCGCGTCCACCCCACCTACCACCAGCTTGGCGCAGCCACCGGCCGGCTCTCGGCCACCCAGCCCAACGTGCAGAACATCCCGATCCGCACCGAGGAGGGCGTTCGCATCCGCGAGGCCTTCGTCCCCGCCGAGGGGTGCGTGCTGGCGTCGGCCGACTACTCCCAGGTGGAGCTGCGCATCCTGGCCCACTACTCCGGTGACGAGGGGCTGCGTGAGGCATTTCGCGACGACGACGACGTCCACCGCCGCACCGCCGCCGAGGTCTGGGAGGTCGCGCCCGAGGACGTCGGTCCGGAGCAGCGCGCGCGCGCGAAGGCGGTGAACTTCGGGATCATCTACGGGCTCTCGGCCTTCGGCCTCGCCAACCAGCTCGGGATCGCCAGCGCGGAGGCCCAGGAGACGATCGACACCTACTTCGCCCGCTACTCCGGTGTGCGCCGCTTCATCGACGAGACGATCGCGGCCGCGAAGCGCGACGGGGAGGTGCGCACGCTGCTCGGGCGCCGCCGCGCGCTGCCCGACATCACCTCCCGCAACCGCGCGTTGCGCCAGGCGGCCGAGCGCATGGCGGTGAACACCGTGATCCAGGGGACGGCCGCCGACCTGATCAAGAAGGCGATGCTCGCGGTGTCCGAGGCGCTGCGCGCCGACGGCTCCGCGGCGCGTATCATCCTGCAGGTGCACGACGAGCTGGTGATCGAGGCGCCCGAGGGCGAGGTGGAGGCGGTCCGCGCACGGGTGAAGGAGGTGATGGAGGGCGTGCTCCCGATCGCGGTGCCGCTGCGCGTCGACGTCGGGGTGGGGCGCAACTGGCGCGAGGCCCACTAGCCTTGGCGGAGGAGGCGGGTCTCTCCGACGAGGAGGCCGTCGAGCGCGCCCGGGCGGGCGACCACGAGGCCTTCCGGGTCCTCGTCGAGCGCTACGGCGGGCGCGCCCAAGGGCTCGCGCTGCGCATCCTCCGCGATCCGGACCGCGCCCGCGACGCGGTCCAGGAGTCGTTCCTCAAGGCCTACGCGGCGCTCGACCGCTTCGAGGGCCGCTCGGGCTTCTACACCTGGCTCTACCGGCTCGTCTTCAACCAGTGCATCGACATGAAGCGTCGCGACCACTCCGCGGGCGAGGTGGAGTGGAGCGATGACGTGGCGCCGGGCGCCGTTGCCGGTTCCCTGCCGGGGGAGGGGGAGCTGGCCGACCCGGCCCGCGCGTATCACCGCGCGCAGCTCCGCGAGGCCCTGGCCGAGGCCATCGAATCCCTGCCCGACGACGCACGTCGTACTCTCGTGCTGCGCGAAGTGGACGGACTGTCCTACGCCGAGATCGCCCGCGCCCTGGAGATTCCCAAGGGCACGGTGATGAGCCGACTCCACTACGCGCGCAAGCGCGTCCGCGAGATCCTGATCGAGAACGGGGCCGTCGAGGCCCCGGGGGACCCCGAATGAGCCGCGAGCAGCAGCTCCAGGCCTACCACGACGGCGAGCTGTCGCGTCTGGCGCGCTGGCGCTTCGAGCGTCGGCTGCGCCGGGAGCCCGCGCTGCGCCGCGAGCTCCGCGAGCTGGCCCGGGTGGGGGAGTGGGTGCGGGCGGGCCATCGCGCGCCGGAGCCCCCCGATCTCTGGGCGGGGATCGCGCCGCGCCTGCCCGCCGCCGACGCGCGCCGCAGCGCGGAAAGCGCCAGGGGTCGCTCGCGCGACCTCGGCTGGCTCGCTCCGGCGGGCGCGATGGCCGCCACCGCCGGTCTGGCCGTCGCCTTCGCGATGGGCTGGCTCTCGCCGGGCGCGCCGCCCGGACCGGAGGGGGTCGTGCGCTGGCTCGACAGCGGCGGACGCGACGTGATGGTGCTGGAGGGCGCTCCCGATACTACGATCATCTGGGTGATCGGCGGGGGAGATGCCCATGAGAGCGTCTAGCGTCGTCCTGACGCTGTCGATCGCGCTGCTCCTCGCGGCGGAGGGCGCGTCGGCACAGGGGAAGGGGAAGGTCGAGGGCAGGGGCATCGCCCCGGCCGGCGACCGCGTGCCGGTCAACGTCATGGTCGTCCACACCTCCGACCGCGAGGGAGGGGTCGACCCGCGGGCCCGCGACCTCGACCGCAAGCTGAGTCCCCAGCTCCGCTACCGCAGCATGCGCGTCCTCCGCGAGCAGCGGGTCGACCTGCGCCTCGACGAGGTGGGCACGGTGAAGCTTCCCGACGGCCGCGTCGTCCGCCTCCGGCCCATGCACAAGGGCCCCGACGGGGTGCTGATCGCCGTCGACGTGGAGGGATCCGTGAAGCTCGACGCCCGGGCCCCGAACCACCACAAGGTGGTGATCGGCGCCGGGGAGTACGAGGACGGCAACCTCGCCATCTCGATCGAGCCCGATTACGAGGAGTAACCCCCCCGCTTCGGGGGGTCCGCCCCGAGGGGCGGGAGATTCTTCGCCGGCTCCGCAATTTTCTTCGGAGGGGCGTGACACCTTTCGCCCGCCGCGGCCACATCCCTCGTAGACAGCAAAATATCCCCTTCCCAGGGAGGCCCGGGGTTTCGGCTCCGGGCCATTCCTTTTCTGGGATCCGATCGGCGGACGCCGTTCCGCCGAGGGGGTCAGCGGGGGGCCAGCAGCGTCAGGCTGAAGCGCTCGCCCGAGTCGAGCCAGCGGGCCTCCGGCCGGAGGCCGGCGCACTCCGCGAGGGTCGCGATCTCCCCGGCCGAGTACTTGATCGAGTCCTCGGTGTGGATGAAGTCGCCGGGCTCGAAGCGGAAGCGGCGATCCAGCGCCTCGATGCGCACCGGGTCGGGGCGCTCGCAGACCAGGCCGAGCTCGACGCGGCCGCCGTCGTCCACCACGCGCGCGCGGTGCCGCCACGCGTCGAGATCGAAGTCGCCCCCGAGCTCGCGGTTGATGCGCGCGAGCAGGTTCTTGTTGAAGCGCTCCGTCACGCCGCTGGGATCGTCGTAGGCGTCCTCGAGCACGCGCGCGTCCTTGCGGAGGTCGATGCCCAGCAGCAGGCGATCGTCGTCGCTCATCGCGTCGCGGATGCTGCCCACGAAGGCCGCCGCCTCGTCGCGCGCGAAGTTCCCGATGTTCGAGCCGAGCCACGCGATCAGCTTCGGGAGGCGTTCGCGCCCCACGTGGCGAAGACCCTCCCGGTACTCCCCCGCGATCGCGAGGACCTCGAGCCCTCCGTAGTCGGCCAGCAGCGCCTGGGAAGCGTCGTCGAGCGCCGTGCGCGAGATGTCGACCGGCACGTAGCGCAGCCGTCCCTGGCGCCGCAGGAAGGCCTCGATCAGCAGGCGCGTCTTCGAGGAGCTTCCGCTCCCCAGCTCGGCGAGCGCGGCAGGCTCGGGACAGTGCGCGACGATCGCGTCGGCGTGGGTCGCCAGGATCTCGTGCTCCGCGCGCGTCAGGTAGTACTCGGGGAGATCGCAGATCGCCTCGAAGAGCTCGGAGCCGGCCGCGTCGTAGAGGAAGCGGCAGGGGAGGGAGAGGGGCTCGCTTCCGAGCCCAACCTCGACGCAGGCGGCGAACGAATCGAGCCGCTCCGCGCGATCTTCTTCGATCCAGGAATAGCGCGGCGAGCGCTGCGCTCGAGGCATCCGGCCCTCCGGGACGGCGAAGCATGCAACGCCCCGTCCGACGGTGCAACTTGTGGCGCGAATCGCATCACCGCACTCTCGCGAACGGAGCGCCGTCTGAACACCCCCGCGCATCTCGTGGTGAATCTCGCCATCTTGCGGCGCTTCGCCCCCGCGTCCGTCGGGCGCTGGATCGCGGCGGGTGCGCTGCTCCCCGACGTTCCGATGCTCCTGTTCTACATTTGGGAGCGCGGGATGCTCGGCGCGAGCGAGCGTCACATCTGGAGCCGTGCGTACTTCGATCCCGCGTGGCAGCACTCGTTCGACGCCTTCAACTCGGCGCCGATCTTCGCCCTCGTCGGTCTCGCGGCCTGGGCGGCGAGGCGGTCGGGTCCCGCCTGGCTGTGCGCCAGCGGTCTGCTCCACGTGCTCGGGGACGCCTTCGTGCACCGGGAGGACGGACATCGCCATCTCTGGCCCGTGTCCTCCTGGCGCTTCGAGACTCCCGTCTCCTACTGGGATCCCGCCCACCACGGCGCCTGGGGCGCCGGGCTCGAGACGCTGCTGGTGTTCGGCTCGACGCTCGCCCTCTGGCCCGCGGCGCCGCGCGCCGGTCGCGTGGCGCTGGCGGTCCTCTGCGTCGCGTCGGGGTCGGCCTGGATCGCGTTCTACGCGCTGGGCTGGGCGCCCTGAATCGTGTCGGCGGACGCCTTCGGAAGCAGCACCTTGAGGCGCGGACCCCGGCGCGTCCGCTCGACGTCGATCTGCGCCTCCTCGGCGCGCGCGGCGGAGAGCGGATCGACGTGGAGCGTCACGCCGCGGCAGGCCACGGCGAAGTCGCGCGGGTCGGCGGGCGCGACGACGATGCGCGCGCGGTAGCGCGCGTCGACGAGCAGGCGCAGCACGCCGGCGTCACCCGCGCGCGCGAGGCCTTCGGCGAGCACCTCCGCCGCGTCCGGCGTCAGCTCGATCCGCGGAGCGCTCTCGCTGCCCGCCGGCGCGCCGAGCAGGGCGTGGAGCTCGCCGCTGGCGAAGAGCTCGTTCACGATGTCGCAGCCTCCGACGAACTCGCCCCGCACGTAGAGCTGCGGACTCGTCGGCCACTCGCTGAACTCCTTGATGCCCTCGCGCAGCGCGGGATCGGAGAGCACGTCGGCGGTGGCGTAGTCGGGGACGAGCTGGTCGAGGAGGCCGACGACGCTGGCGCTGAAGCCGCAGCGCGGCGCTGCGCGCTCGCCCTTCATGAAGAGCAAAACGGGGTGCTCGTCGACGAGCTGCCGGATGCGTCGGCGGGTGGGGTCGGCCTCGCTCATGCCGCCAGCGTAACGCGACCCGGGGCCCGCGCTACCGTGCCCGGCGTGCTGCTCCGTCTCCAGGGCGTGACGCGATCCTTCGGCGCGCGGGTGTTGTTCCGCGGCGTCGATCTCCACCTGGCGTCCGGCGACCGCATCGGGCTGGTGGGTCGCAACGGAGCGGGCAAGACGAGCCTGCTGCGCATCGCCGCCGGCGAGGACGAGCCCGACGCGGGAAGCGTGCTGCGCGGGCGCGGCGTGCGCGTAGGGCTCCTGCGTCAGGAGATCGATCCCGCGACCGGGCGCAGCGTCCGCGAGGAGGCGACGAGCGCGACCCGGCACCTCGATGCGCTGGCCTCGGAGATCGCCGCCCTCGAGCGGGAGATGGCGCACGCGGGCGAGCGCGGCGAGGAGGTCTCCGCCGACCTGGCCGAGCGCTACGACCGCGAGCGCCACGCCTTCGAGTTCGCGGGCGGCTTCGAGCGCGAGGCGAGCGTGGAGCGCGTGCTCTCCGGTCTCGGCTTCACGCCGGACGACTTCGACCGACCGCTGCGGAGCTTCAGCGGGGGATGGCGGATGCGCGTCGAGCTGGCGAAGCTGCTGCTCGGCGCCCCCGACGTCCTGCTCCTCGACGAGCCCACGAACCACCTCGACCTGCCCTCGATCCAGTGGTTCGAGGAGACCCTCGCCGGCTACGGCGGCGGCGTGATCGTCATCTCCCACGACCGCGCCTTCCTGCGTCGCCACGCCACGCGCATGGCCGAGGTGGAGGGCGGGGGCCTCGTCGTCTTCGACGGCGGCTACGACCGCTATCGGGAGGCGCGCGCGATGCGCCTCGAGACCCTGCGCGCGCGACAGAAGAGCCAGCAGCGCGAGATCGCCGAGAAGGAGCGCTTCGTCGAGCGCTTCCGCTACAAGGCGTCGAAGGCGAAGCAGGTGCAGAGCCGGGTCAGGGCGCTCGAGAAGCTCGAGCGGGTCGAGCTTCCGGACGCTCCCGGCCGCGCGATGCGCCTCCGCATCCCCGATCCGCGCCGCTCGGGAGAGGGCGTGCTGACGCTCGCCGGGGTCGTGAAGCGCTACGGGGAGCACACCGTCTACGACGGCGTCGACTTCGCGCTGCGCCGCGCCGAGCGCGTGGCGCTGGTGGGTCCGAACGGCGCCGGCAAGTCGACGCTGCTCCGCCTCGCCGCGGGCGTCCTCGCGCCCGACGGCGGCGAGCGCACGCTCGGCCACCACGTCGATCTCGCCCTCTACGCCCAGCACCAGCTCGAGGCGCTCGACGCGCGGCGCAGCGTCCTCGAGGAGCTCGAGGCGGACGCCCGGACCGACGACGTGCCCCGGCTGCGGGGTCACCTCGGCGCGTTCCTCTTCAGCGGCGACGACGTCGACAAGAAGGTCTCGGTGCTCTCGGGGGGAGAGAAGGCGCGTCTCGCGCTCGCGAAGCTGCTGCTGCGGCCGCGGAACTTCCTGGTCCTCGACGAGCCCACGAACCACCTCGACGTGGAGTCCTGCGGCGTCCTCGAGGAGGCGCTCCGCGCCTACACCGGGACGCTGCTCTTCATCTCCCACGACCGCGACTTCATCGACGCGCTGGCCACGCGCGTCGTCGAGGTGAAGGGCGGAACCCTGCGGAGCTTCCCCGGCAGCTACTCCGACTACGCCCGCGCGGGCTCGGCGCCGACCGGCGCGGCGCCCACCCATGCCACCCAGGCCGCCGCGCCCGGGCCGGCGCTGCCGTCCACGAAGCAGGAGCGGATCGCCGCCCGGGAGGCCGCGAAGCAGCGCGCCCGGCGGCTGGAGCGGGCGAGGAAGCGGCTCGCGGCGCTCGAGGACGAGATCCTCGAGGACGAGGAGCGCATCGAGGATCTCACCGGCCAGCTCGCCGAGCCCGACGTCTACAGCGACGGCGACTTCGTCCGCGCCACCCTCGCGCAGCGCGACGAGGTGCGCGCCGCGATCGACGCCCGCTACGAGGAGTGGGAGACGCTGGCGGCGGAGATCGAGGAGCTGGAGCGACGAGAGGACGCATAGCCCCGGCGGAGGGATCCGACCCCGGTGGCGTCATGCCTCGC
>Ga0299906_10001011_pt1 | contig 24562 bp, 22 predicted proteins | sample RVTome_14_FD_200259 | JGI IMG/M metagenome (GOLD analysis project Ga0299906, IMG submission 200259) | Soil microbial communities from uranium-contaminated site in the Upper Colorado River Basin, Wyoming, United States - RVT145D125 (version 2) ...
GGCCGCGCCGGTGTTCCTCGCGTTCTTCGATCCGGCGCGGCGCGCCGACTACCTCGCGCTCGCCGCGCGTCTTCGCGCGTCGGGGATCGGCGTCGAGCTCTACCCCGAGCCCCGAAAGCTCGCCGCCCAGCTCAAGTACGCCGTCCGGCGGGGCTTCCGGTTCGCGCTGATCGTCGGCGCCGACGAGTGGGCGGCGCAGCGCTGTCAGCTGAAGGATCTCGGGACGAAGTCGAGCGAGGACGTGGCGCTCGCCGAGCTGCCCGACGCGCTCGCGGCGCGCATCGCGACGCGCGCCGGAGCGTGACGCGCTCGGGCGCGGACGCGCGTCACGCGCGCAGCTCCGCCCAGCGAGGCTCGGGCGCGGGCGGCTCGACCTGCGCGAGGAGCTCGACGAACGCTTCGACGGCGCGTTCCTCGTCCGCCGATAGCGGCCGCTCCCCGAACCGCGCGCGGTAGAAGGCCTCGACGATCCCCGGCAGCGCCGCGCAGCGCGCGCCCTCGGCCGAGTGGACCGCGCGCGCGAGCTCGCGCGGCGTCTGCGCCCTGGCGCGGCGCCACCCATGCCGGGCGAGCGCGCGCGTGAGCCGCTCGTAGAGCGGGCCCGCCAGAGCCGCCGGGCCCGCCTCGAGCGCCGCGGGGGGCGCCGCGCGACCCGCGCCCGTCCGCCCGCTCCGCGCCCGGCGCCAGAGGGCGAGGGCGAGCAGCAGCGCGCCGGCGAGCCCCGCGAGCGGGCGCTCGCGCGCCAGGGCCAGCGGCGCCTCGACGACGAGCGCCAGGACCCGCCCGAGGTCCTCGCTCGCGCCCGAGTCCGCCCAGATCGCGACCCCCTCGCGCAGCCGCTCGCGCCACGAGCGCGCGGGCGGATCGATCTCGCCGTCGACCACGGCGAAGGCCACTTCGCGCTCGGCGGCGGGCGTCGGGTCGTAGCTGATCCAGCCCACGCCTTCCCAGAAGACCTCGACCCACGCGTGCAGGTCGCGCTCGCGCACGAGGTACGCCGCCTCCTCCTCCGACCACTCGTGCGCGCTGAAGCCCAGGGCGAGGCGCGCCGAGACGTCCAGGCTGCGCAAGAGCAGCGTCGCCGCGGAGGCGAAGCACGTGCAGTACCCGCGGCGCACCTCGAGGAAGCGCGCGATCGCCTCCGGGCCGGCGAGGCCCAGGTTCTCGAGCGCGTAGTCGAACTCGCTCGTGAGGAAGGCCATCACGCGCTCGACGCGCTCGAAGTCCGCGCCCGCGCCGCGCGCGAGCCTCCGGGCGCGCGCCGCGATCGCGCCCGCGGCCGGGCCCGGCGGGAGCGCGACGAAGCGCGGCGCGGGGTGCCGCGCGCGGCGCCCGCGCAGGTTCGCGGGCGAGCCGTCGAAGAGCTCGCAAACCACCCGGTAGGAGAGCTCGTCCGGCACGGGCCCGGTCGCGACGAACACGCGGTCGGGGTCGTAGCGCACCTCCGGCAGCGAGACGGCGGCGACCGGGTGCGGCGCGGCGAGCACGGTCCAGGCCTCGCCCGAGAGCTCGAGCGTGCGCGCGAGCGCCTGCACCTGGAGCAGGAGCTGCTCGGCAGCGGCCGGCTGCTCGCCGACGATCGTCCAGCCGTCCACGCGCCCGTCGTCCTCGTCGCGCAGGAGTGCGGGAACGCGCGGGTCGGAGAGCCGCGCGCCCTGGGCGTCGAAGACGTCGAGCACGTGCGTGCGCATGAGGAGCTTGTCGCCGGGCACGCGCCCGGCGCTCGGTCGCACGCGCATGACGACGGCCTTGCCGAGCGGGAAGACCCCGCCGGCGCCGAAGCGCAGGTCGGTGGAGAAGCTCGCGCCGTCGCCGGCCGCGCCGGTTCCCGCGCGGCGGCGCTCCTCGCGCCGCGCCTCGGGGCTCGCCGCGCCGGCCCGGTTCGAGCGCGAGGACGCGCCGCCCAGGCGCTCCCAGGGCGGAGTCGCGAGCAAGAGGAAGAGCGCGAGCCCCACGCCGCAGGTCGCGAGGGCGAGCGGAAGGGAGAGCGAGAGGCGCCATCCCGCCTCGCGCGAGCTCGCGACGAGCCCGCGCTGCAGGCGGCGCACGGCGTGGCGCCGGTGGACGAGCACGAGCGCCGGCACGGCGACGCACACCGCGACCGGCAGCAGCGCGAGGAGCAGGGGCGAGGCGCTCGCCTGCAGCGCGATCGAGACGTGCAGCGGCCCGAGCAACGCGCAGCCGATCGCGCGCGAGTCGCGCGCGCTGCCCATCAGGAGGTGCCCCTGGAGCAGGATGGCGAGGCACGCCGGGAACCCCGCCGCCCACGGCGCGGGGACGAACGCGGCGGGCAGGAGCTCGAGGAGCGCGAGGAAGGGGATCAAGATCCACGCGCCGCGCCGATGGCGTTGGGCGCGCTGGGCGACGAGCGAGGTGTACAGCGGCGCGAAGATGAGCAGCGCGAGGCACGCGAGCCCGCGCGGCCAGGCCGCGCGCGGCGCGAGCCACTCGAGCAGGACGAGCGCGCCGGCGAGCCAGCCGACGCCCGCGCACAGCGCGAGCGCGGTGCCGACCGAACGGCGCTCGCGGGCGGCCAGCGTGCGCGCCGGCTTCATCGGCCCGCCTGCGGCGCCCGCCGCGGCCGCGCGCTCGCGGGCCGGAACAAGTCCTCGATCCCGGGCGCCGAGGCGTCGAAGACGAGCATCTCCGCGCGCCGGGCGAGCGCCGCCGCGCCGTCGCCGCACAGCACCACGGCGCGCGTGACGCGCTCCGCCCGCGGCCCCGGAAGACCGGGCATCGTCGGCCGGCCGTGCTCCCAGCGCACCTCCGCCAGCGCCGCGAGCAGGGGCGCGAGCCCGCGGCGGCCGTGCAAATCGCGAAGGAAGAGGCCGCTCCCGCCGAGCACGCGCAGGCCGACGCGATGGCCGCGGCGCAAGAGCCGCTCGCCGAGCGTCGCCGTCAGGGCCACCGCGCGCTCGAAGTCCCGATGGCGGCGCCCGCTCGGCGGCGCCGCCGCGACGCGGCACGAGAGGCACAGCTCGACTCGCGGGCGGTCCTCGCTGCGCAGGTCGAGCATGACCTTGCGACCGCGGCGCGCCGAGAGCTTCCAGTGCACGCGGCGCTGGCTGTCGCCCGCGCGCCACTCGCGCAGGCCGTAGAACTCGCCGTCGCCGCGCACGCCCCGCGGGCTCGCGTCCACGCGGCCCACCGAGCGCTCGAAACGCTCGTCGATCGCGCGCAAGTGCCCGAGCCGCGGCACGACCAGGACGTCGCACGGGACCTCGAGCGTCAGCCGGCGCTCGAAGAGCCCGAGCGGGGCGCTCGTGCGCAGGAAGAGGCGCAGCGAGCGAACCCGGCCGCGCTCGTCGAACCGCACGCGCGGCCGGACCACGAGCTCCGCGCGCGGGTCGAGGCGGCCGACGTAGTCGGTGATGCGCTCGCCCCGAACGCTGATCCAGAGGTCGCGCTGCGCCACGAGCGCAGACTCGTTGCGCAGCACGAGCGAGAGCTCCGTCTCGACTCCCAGCGTGGCCGTCGAGGCGCGCGGCGCGGCGGCCGAGATCCGCGGCTCGGCGAGGCGCGCGACGAGCCAGGCGAGCGCCGCCGCGGCGAGCCCGGCCGACCCGGCCAGCGCGAGCGAAGAGAAGCCCGCCCACGCGGCGGCGAGGCACGCGGCGCTGCCCGCGAGGACGACGCGCAGGAGCGGCGTCGGGGCGAGCTCGCTCGCGCGCGCGTCCAACCGGGCGCTCACTCCGGGACCGGGACGTCCGCGAAGACGTCTTGCAGGATGTCCTCGCTCGAGCGCCCGCCCGATTCGTTCCAGGGCTGCGGGACGACGCGGTGGGCGAGCACCGGGATCGCGAGGCGCTTGACGTCGTCGGGCACGCAGAAGTCGCGGCCCTCGACCAGCGCCAGCGCCTGCGCCGCGCGGAAGAGCCCCGCTCCGGCGCGCGGGCTCGTGCCGATCAGGAGCTCCTCCGCGCGGCGCGTGGCGTCCAGAAGCTCGAGCAGGTACTCGAGGATCGAGTCCGCCACGCGCACCAGGCGCACCTCGGCGATGCACTCGGCGAGCTCGTCGGCGCTGCACACGGGCTCGAGCGCGTCGAGCGGGTGCCCGTCGACCTGCGAGAGCAGGACGCGGCGCTCCGCCGCGCGGTCCGGATAGCCGAGGCGCAACCGCAGGAGGAAGCGGTCGAGCTGCGACTCGGGGAGCGGGTAGGTCCCCTCGAAGTCGAGCGGATTCTGGGTGGCGATGACGAGGAAGGGTCGCGGCAGCTCGCGCGTCTTCCCTTCGGTCGAGACTCGCCGCTCGTTCATGCACTCGAGCAGCGCCGACTGCGTCCGCGGCGGCGTGCGGTTGAGCTCGTCGGCGAGGACGATCTGCGCGAAGATCGGCCCCTGGCGGAACTCGAAGCGCGAGCTCCGCTGGTCGTAGACCGACAGCCCGATCACGTCCGCCGGGAGGAGGTCGGACGTGAACTGGATGCGCTTGAAGCTGACGTCGATCGAGCGCGCGAGGGCGCGCGCCAGCGTCGTCTTGCCGGTGCCCGGAACGTCCTCGAGCAGGACGTGCCCCTCGGCGAGGAGCCCCACCACGGCCAGCGTGACCGTCTCGCTCTTGCCGAAGATGACGCGCTCGACGTTCTCGATCACGCGCCCGAGTCTGCGCGACACCTCGAGCGTGCCAGCCTGGGCGGGTAGGGTCATCGGAGCAGGATTCTAGTCGACGCGCTCTGGCATGGGTCTACCCTGCGCTCCGCGGAGGTAACGAACGCTTTCGTCGTCGCAGTCGGCCGCTCACGGCCGCCTCGCCAGCTCGAGGCGCGGCTCGACGATCGCCACGTCGCACGGCGGTCGGCCTTCCACCGGAGCTGCGCTGAAGAGCAGCTCGCGCGCGCCGGCGAGGTCGACGTCGATGTCGACCGCGCTGCCGTCACGGCTCACCTCGCCCTCCCAGCGCGTCGCGCCGTCGCACAGGATCTCGAGGCTCGCGGCGCCCCCGCCCGCGCCCTCCCCGCCCGCGCTGGCGGTCAGCGTCCCCGTGAAGCGCGCCGCGCCGCGCAGCGCGTAGGAGAGCTGCGTGCGCCCTGCGCCGACGCCGAGGAGCAGGCGCCGCGCGAGGCCCGACGGCTGGCGCGGGTCGGGGTCGATCTCGTAGCGCGCAGCGCCCCCCGCGCCGTCGACGAGGAGCTGCTCGTAGCTGCCGACCCGCAGGCTCGCGGGCTCGTCGAAGCGCCCGCCGATGCCGCGCAGGAACGCCTCGAAGGCGACCTCGTTGCCCTCGGCCGTGAGGTGGTTCAGCCCCTTGCCGCTATCGATGTAGAAGGACTGCGGGTCGCGCCCCTGGCGGCTCGCGGCTTCGAGCATCAGCGGGCGCACGGAGACGAAGGGCACGTCGAGCTCCTCGAAGCCGCGCCACAGGAACTCGTCCTCCCAGCGCGTGCACCATTCCGCGCCGAGCGACCTCCGGCTGTGGAAGACCAGGAAGAAGTAGTCGAGGCCGCGCTTCTCGAGCTCGCCGACCGCGAGCTCCAGGAGCTCGCGGTTGAGGCGCTTCTGGTGCTCGGTCCGGCGCTCCTCGGCGAGCGCGGGTCCGCGCACGAACGACGGCAAGAGCTGCGTGCCGTGCACGAGGTAGCGCCAGAGGTAGCTCTCGATCCCGAGCGGGTGGCGCTCGAGGTACTCGAGGCTCGTCCGGGGCAGGGCGCCGCTGTCGAGCTCGACGCCACCCCCGTCGACCAGGGCGAAATGCGCCTTCGGCCAGTCGCGGAAGCGCAGCGTGGAGCGCTGGAGATCGCCGTCGGCGAGCAGGCTGACCACGACGAGCGGGTCCCGGTCGGCGAAGCGGTCCAACGACAGCAGCATGAGCAGCACGATCTGGTCGAAGCCGTAGCCGCCGGTCCCGTAGTTGATCATGCGATAGCGGCGCCCGGCCGGCGACTGCTCCAGGAGCTGCTGCCAGCAACGGTTGCGCAGCGCGGGGACGCAGTTCGCGAAGGAGTCGCCGTACAGGAGCAGCGGGCGGCGCCCGCGGACGCGCGTCTCGTCGCGATGCTCGTAGGTCCCGGGCGTGACGTCGCGCCGGATCCAGCCCAGCGTCGCGTCGTGGTTCGGCACGGGCTTCGCCTCTTCCCGGCCGAAGCGATGACGCAGCTTCCAGTACTCGTCCTCGCCGAGGCTGTCGGCGAACAGGGAAGCGTCGCGCAGCCTGGCGGCCCAGCGGCCGGCGGGGGCCGATTCGCTGAAGAGCAGCCAGCGCATTCCGAGCTCGAGCAGCGCGAGCGTGGCCGCGAGGGCGAGGAGGAGCTTGGTCCCGGCGAGGATCCTCCTGCGCAGTGGTCTTCGCGGCATGGCTTGAGGTGGCGGCTCCCCCGGAAAAAAAGGCCGGGCGCGCCGCGCGAGCGGTCGCGGGCCCGGGCAGCCCTCAGGATACCCCGGGCGAGGTCCCGCGAGAGCCGCTCCGGCCTCCGGCTGCGGTCAAGTCCGACCCGCGTCGCGGCCGATGAGCACACGCCTCCTTCCCTCGAAACCCTTGACCACGGAACCGCCATGAAGCCCCGTGAAGACTCCGCGTCCACGACCGGCGAGCGCCGCTCGGACCACCGCTACCCGATCGAGAACCACGTCCGCATGCTCATCGATCGCGTCGAGCTCGATGGCCACGCCGGCAACATCTCGCGCGGCGGCGTGCTGTTCATGACCGACGACCGCCTGCCGGTCAGCGTCGAGATCGAGGAGAACGGCGTCGTCCAGAGGATCGAGGGCCACCTGGTGCGCATGGAGCGCTGCGAGGAAGGCGGCGGCTGGGCGATCGAGTTCGAGAAGTAGCCGCGCGGCTACAGCAATCCGTCAAGGAACAGTCCCGGCAGCACGCCCAGCGCCACGACCGCGACGGCGCACACGCCGGCCGTGAGCGAGGCCGAGAGCCGGCGCGTCATCGGCGGCGCCTGGCCCTCGGGCTCGGGCTCCATGTAGAGCGCGACGACGACGCGCAGGTAGTAGCCCAGCGCGACGACCGACAGGAGCGCGCCGGCGACCGCGATCCAGACCATCCCGGCGCGCACGACGGCGCTGAACACGAGGTACTTGCCGAGGAAGCCGCCCGTCGCGGGCAGGCCGCCCAGCGAGAGGACGAAGAGCGCCAGGCCCGCCGCGACGCCCGGCCGGCGGCCGGCGAGCCCGCGCAGGCTCGCGAGGCGCGTGAAGCGCTCGCCGTCGGCCTCGAGCCAGGAGACGAGGCCGAACGCGCCGCCGGCGGTGAAGACGTAGGCCGCCATGTAGAACAGCGCCGCGCCGATCACCTCGTCGCGGAACGCCTCGGGCGCGATCCGGCCGGGGTCGGCGGGACCCGCGACGAGCGCGGCGACGAGCAAGAGCAGCGTGCCCGCGTGCGCGACGGACGAGTAGGCGAGCATGCGCTTGAGGTCGGTCTGCACGAGCGCCCCGAGGTTCCCGAACACCATCGTCAGGAGCGCGATCGCGGCGAGGACGAGGGCCGTCGAGGAGGGCAGGAGGAAAGCGACGTTGAGCAGCACCGCGAAGGCGGCGGCCTTGGTGCCGGTCGCCATCAACGCGGTGACCGGCGTCGGGCTGCCCTGGTACACGTCCGGCACCCACAGGTGGAAGGGGAAGACGCTCGCCTTGAAGAAGAGGCTCGCGGTGACCAGGCCCGCGCCCATCAGCGCCAGCGGAGATCCGATCCCGGTCTCGGCCGCGATGCGGCGCAGCTCGACGAGCGAGATGCTGCCGGTCCCGGCGTACAGGAGACCGGCGCCGTAGAGGAACGTGGCGGCGGCGAAGGCACCGAGGACGAAGTACTTGAGACCCGCCTCGACCGAGTCGTTGCGCGTGCGGCGGAAGGCCGCCAGGCAGTAGAGCGGGATCGACAGGAGCTCGAGCCCCACGAAGAACACGATCAGGTCCTGGGCGCCCGCCATCAGCATCATGCCGATCGGGGTGCACAGGAGCAGCACGTCGTGCTCGCCGAGAAACGTGCGGCTCGCGCGGTAGTAGCGCTGGCCGAAGGCCCAGGCGACTAGCGCGCTCGAGAGGAAGATCATGCCCCACACCGCGGTGTGCTCGTCCGCGAGGAAAGTCCCGTCCAGCACGAGGCCCGGCGCGTTCGCGTGGACCAGGACCTCGCACCACAGCGCCCCGAGGATCGCCGCGACCAGGATCGCGGGACGATGGCGCGAGAGCGCCGGCGCGAGCTCCGCGACGAGCAGCAGGAGGACGCCCACCGTCAGCGTCACCAGCGGGGCGAGCGCGACCGCCGCCGCCGCGTCGAACATCGTGCGCAGGAGGTCGAGGCTCATCGCGGCTCACCGGTGACGGGAGGGGGGGCGGGCAGCCGGCTCGTCTCTCGCGCGGCGCGCGCGTCCTCGACGCCCGAGAGAACCGCGTCGATCGAGCGCGCCGTCTTGTCGAGGAAGGTGTCGGGCCGCACGCCGATCCAGAGGCACAGCACGACCACGGGCAGCATCAGCCCGATCTCGCGCCGGTCGAGGTCGCGGAGGTTGCGGTTCTCCTCGTGCACGAGCGGCCCGAACAGCACGCGGCGCGTCGCACCGAGCAGGTAGACCGCGCCGAAGACGATCCCGGTGACCGCGACGGCCGCGATCCACGGCGCGGCCTCGAAGCTGCCGAGCAGGATCAGCCACTCGCCCACGAAGCCGTTCAGGCTCGGCAGGCCGATGCTCGAGAGCACCGCGAACACGAAGAAGAGCGCGAACACCGGCATCGGCTGCGCGATGCCGCCGAACTGGTCGATGGCGCGCGAGTGCCGGCGCTCGTAGATCATGCCGACGAGCAGAAAGAGCAGCCCCGTCGAGAGGCCGTGGTTGACCATCTGCAGGACGCTGCCGCGCAGCCCGGCCTGCGTCAGCGCGAAGAGGCCCAGGACGACGAACCCGAGGTGGCTGACCGACGAGCAAGCGATCAGGCGCTTGAGGTCGGTCTGCGCCATCGCGAGGAACGCCCCGTACACGATGCCGACCGTGCCGAGCATCATGAAGAAGGGCGCCGAGGCGACGGCCGCGCCGGGGAACATCGCGACGCCGAAGCGCAAGAGGCCGTACGTGCCCATCTTGAGCAGCACGCCGGCGAGCAGCACCGAGCCCGACGTGGGCGCCTCGGTGTGGGCGTCCGCGAGCCAGGTGTGGAAGGGGACGATGGGGACCTTGACGGCGAAGGCCAGCGCGAAGCCCGCGAAGAGCCGGCCCTGCACGCCGAGCGGCTGCGCCCGTGCCCAGGTCGTGAGCTCGCCGATGTCGGTGCTGCCCCCCTGGTAGACGAGCGCGATGGCCGCGACGAGCATCACGAAACTGCCGGCGACCGTGTACAGGAAGAACTTGGTCGTCGCGTAGAGGCGCCGCTCGCTGCCCCAGATCCCGAGCATGAAGTACAGCGGGATCAGGCTGATCTCCCAGAAGAAGTAGAACAGCACGAGGTCGAGCGCGAGGAAGACGCCGAGCATGCCCGTCTCCATGACGAGCAGCCAAACGAGGAACTCGCGTACGCGCTCGCGCACGTGGCCCTCGGTCGAGAGCGCGACGACCGGCATCAGCACGGTCGTGAGCGCGACCATCAGGATCGAGAGCCCGTCCACGCCGAGCCGGTAGTGGACGGCGGTCCCGCCCGGTAGCGTGAACCAGCGCGCGCTCGTGACGAGCTGCTCGCCGGACGCCGCTCCGTCGAAGCGCGCCAGAACCCAGATCCCGAGCGCGGCGACGAGCGTCGTCACGCAAAGGGTCAGCGTGCGCAGGTGGCGCTCCTTCACCGGAGCGAAGGCGACCAGGAGCGCCCCGGCGAGGGGCAGGAAGACGACGAGGGTCAGCGCGTTCATCCGATCCAGATCCACGCGAGGGCCAGGGCTGCCGTCACGCCGCCCATCCAGAGGCCGTAGCTCGCGATCGAGCCGTCGGCCATGCGCCGCACGCGCTGGCCGAGGCTGCGCGCGAGATTGCCCGCGCCGTTGACCAGGCCGTCGATCGCGAACTGGTCGACGACGACGGCGACGAGGAACGCGCCGATCTTGACCGGCTGGACGATCCACTTCGCGTAGCCCCGATCGACGCCCCACGCGTCGCCGAAGAGCCTGGCGGCCTGCGGCCGGCGCGCGGCGAAGCGCTCGTCGCTCGCGGTGCCCTGGCGGTGCGCGTGGAAGCCGCGGTGCGCGAAGGCGAAGGCGATCCCGGCGCCGAGGACGAGCAGCAGCCACTCGGTCGCGGCGGACGCCCCGGATGCAACGGGGACCGCGCCCGTCGCCGCGGCGAGGATCGCGTCCCCGCGCTCGACGACCGGGTGCAGCCAGTCGTGCAGGAGGTGCGGCGCGTGCAGCACCTCGGGCAGGCCGAGGAGGCCGCCGCCCGTGGCCAGGAGCGCCAGGATCACGAGCGGGACCGTCATCAGCGGCGGCGACTCGTGCGGGTGCACCTCGCGGGCGTCGAAGCGCTCCGCGCCGAAGAACACGAGCCCGACCATGCGCCACGCGTACAGCGCGGTCACGGCCGCCGTGGCGATGCCCACCGCCCAGAGCAGGTAGTACGCCCCGCCGCGCTCGAAGGCGTGGAACAGGATCTCGTCCTTCGAGAAGAAGCCCGACAGCGGCACGATGCCCGACAGCGCCGCCGCGCCGAGCGTGAAGGTCCAGAAGGTGCGCGGCATGTGGCGCCGCAGGCCGCCCATGCGGTGCACGTCCTGCTCGTCGCGCATGCCGTGGATCACCGAGCCCGCGCCCAGGAAGAGCAGCGCCTTGAAGAACGCGTGCGTCACGAGGTGGAAGATCGCGCTCGCCCACGCGCCGGCGCCGAGGGCCAGGAACATGTACCCGAGCTGGCTGACGGTCGAGTAGGCGAGGATCTTCTTCAGGTCGCGCTGCACGAGCGCGGTCGTCCCGGCGACGAGCGCTGTGAGCGCGCCGACGAGGCCGATGAAGAAGAGCAGCTCGGGGCTCGCCGCGAAGAGCGGGTTCAGGCGCACGACGAGGTAGATCCCGGACGTGACCATCGTCGCCGCGTGGATCAGCGCGGAGACCGGCGTCGGTCCCGCCATCGCGTCCGGGAGCCAGACGAAGAGCGGGATCTGGGCCGACTTGCCGCACGCCCCGCCGAAGAGCAGGAAGGCGGCGAGCGCGAGCTGCGGGCCGTGACCGTCCCTCACGGCGCCCTCGACCGCAGCGTTCAGGCTCGACAGGTCGAGCGTGTCGAACAGCCCCGCGAGCAGGAACATGCCCAGGAGGAACGCGGCGTCGCCGACGCGGTTGACGACGAAGGCCTTCTGCGCGGCCTCGGCCGGCCAACCCTTCGCGTACCAGAAGCCGATCAAGAGGTACGAGCAGAGCCCGACGCCCTCCCAGCCGACGAACAGGCCCGGGAGGCTGCTCGAGAGGACGAGCAGCAGCATCATCGCGACGAAGAGGTTCAGGAACGCGAAGAACTTCGCGTAGCCCGGGTCGCCCTTCATGTAGCCCGCCGCGTAGACGTGGATCAGGAGCCCGACGCCCGTGACGACCAGCGTCATCACGCTCGAGAGCCGGTCGAGCACGACCGACACGCCCACGCTCCAGCCCCCGACGTCGATCCAGTCCCAGGTCGGGCTCCGGAGGGCCTCGGCGTGCTCGCCGCGCAGGGCGAGGAACCCGCGCAGGCCGAGCAGGAACGACGCCCCGATCGCCGCGATCGCGATCCAAGCGCCGCCCGCCCCGCTCGCTCCCCCCGTCGCATCGGCGCCGCGCGCGCGCGAGCGCAGCGCGAGGAAGTGCACGGCGCCCGCCGCGGCCGCACCGAGGAGCGGCAGGAGGGGGATCCAGACGAGCCAGGTCGCTTCGTGCACGGCGTCAGTCCCTCAGCTCGTCGACCCGGTCGAGCGAGACCGTCTGCTTGCGCCGGTAGAGCGCGATGACGAGCGCCAGCCCGACCGCGGCCTCGGCGGCCGCGACCGCGATGACGAAGATCCCGAAGACCGGGCCCTGCAGGTCGGCCGCGCCCACGCGCGAGTGGTGCCGGCTCGCCGCCAGGAAGGTCAGGTTGGCCGCGTTGAGCATGAGCTCGATGCTCATCAGCACGACGATCAGGTTGCGCCGCAGGAAGAACCCGGCGACGCCGAGGCTGAACAGGACCCCGGCCAGGGCGAGCAGGTGCTCGGTGGGGACGGTCACGCCGCGCCTCCCTCGCCGGTCCGGGACGTCGCGCCCGGGAGCCCGGGCCGCTGGCGCTTCGCGAGGACGAGCACGCCGACCGCCGTCGCGAGCAGGAGCAGCGAGGCCGCCTCGAACGGCAGCGAGTAGCGCACGAACATCCACTCGGCGAGGCCGAGCGCCGAGTCGATTCCGCGCCGCCCGGCCTCGGGGTCGAGCGGCGCGAGCTCGGCGGTCGCGACGGCGAACAGGCCCACGCCCATGAGCGCCAGCGCCACCGCCGTCGCGAGGAGCGCGCCGCGCCCGCGCCGGAAGATCGGCTCCGACTCCACGGCCGCCGCGAGCTCGCCTTCCCCGAGCAGCATGACCACGAAGAGGAACAGGACCATGATCGCGCCCGCGTAGACCAGGACCTGCACGGCCGCCATGAACTGGAATCCGGCCAGGAGGTAGATCACCGCCAGGCTGAAGAACGTGCCGAGCAGCGAGACGACGCTCGCCACCGGGCTGCGCGCCGCGATGACGCCGATCGCCGACAGGACGGCGGCGGCGCTCAGGAGGTAGAAGAGGAGGTTCGCCACCGGTCGTTGATCCGCTCGACGTATTCCATGCGCCGGTGCATGTGCGCCGCCGGCCGCTTGAGCTTCTCGATGTCGTACACGAGGGCTTCGCGCGTGTAGTCCGCCAGCTCGAGCTCGTCGCTCATGAAGATGGCGTCCTTGGGGCAGGCCTCCTCGCAGAAGCCGCAAAGGATGCAGCGCAGCATGTCGATGTCGAAGCGCCGCGGCTCGCGCTCGATGAAGCGCTCGGTCTCCTGGCCGTCGATCGTGATGGCGTAGGCCGGGCACGCCGCCTCGCACAGGCCGCACGACACGCATGCGATGTTCCCGTCGTCCTTGACGACCAGGCGCGGCTGGCCGCGCGTCACCTCGGTCTTGGGGAGCGGGTCCTCGGGGTACTGCCGGGTGACGCGCGGCGCGAACATCTTCCCGAACGTGATCCACAGCCCGCGCGCGATCTCGGGCAGGTACAGCCGCTCGGCGAGGCTCAGGGTCTTGCGCTTGACGATCATCAGGGGCTCTCAGGCGATCGCGATGACGGCGCCCGTCACGAGGAGGTTCGCCAGCGCGAGCGGCAGCATCACTTTCCAGCCCAGGTGCATGAGCTGGTCGAAGCGGAAACGCGGCAGCGTCCAGCGCACCCAGATGAAGAGAAAGAGGAAGAAGCTCGCCTTGACCAGGAACGCGGCCAGCCCGAGGAACCACGGCGCGCCCGGCCAGAAGGGAACCGACGGCCCGCCCAGGAACAGCGTGACGGTCAGGCACGCCATGACGATCATCGCGCAGTACTCGCCGAGGAAGAACAGCGCGAACTTCATCGACGAGTACTCGGTGTGGAAGCCGCCCACCAGCTCCGGCTCGCACTCGGCGAAGTCGAACGGGTGGCGGTTGGTCTCGGCGAAGGTCGCGACCACGAACAGCCCGAAGGCGAGCGGCTGGCAGAAGACGTTCCAGCTGAAGAGGTTGGCCGCGCCCCACTTGTCCTGCTCGGCGACGATCGCGCGCATCGAGAGCTCGCCCGTGACCGCGACCACGGCCAGGACCGCCAGGATCAGCGACAGCTCGTAGCTGATCATCTGCGCCGACGCGCGCAGCCCTCCGAGGAGCGAGTACTTCGAGTTGCTGGCCCAGCCGCCCAGGATGATGCCGTAGATCGAAAGGCCCCCGATCGCCAGCACGAAGAGCACCCCGATGTCGAGGTCGGCGATCGAGAGCGTCCCGAAGTCCTGGCCGGCGATCGTGACCTCCCCCGCGAAGGGGACGACGGCGATCGTCAGCATCGCCGGCACGGCGGCGAGCAGCGGCGCCATGCGGAAGAACCAGGCATTGGCCCCGTCGGGGACGAGCTCTTCCTTGAAGATGAACTTCAGGCCGTCGGCGAGCGGCTGCAGGAGGCCGAAGGGACCGACGCGGTTGGGCCCGATGCGGTACTGGATCCTGGCCGAGACCTTGCGCTCGGCGAGGGTCATGCCCGCCGCCGCCGTGAGCAGGCCGCCGAAGATCAGGACGGTCTTGAGGACGACGACGAGCAACGGGTGCATCAGGCGCGCGCCCCCTCGCCGCTCGCGACCGAGCTCGCTCGGCCGAGCTCGGCGAGCACCCGCGTCGTGAGCCAGACGCCCGGCGGAACGGGCCGCGCCGAGCTCACGCGGCGCTCCAGCCCGCCGGCGTTGATCCACGTGCCGGCGCGCTCGACGTGGCAGGGGATGCCGACGCAGACGTCGACGGCCGAGAGCTCGCAGGCGTGGCAGTCGAGCACGACCAGGCGCAGCGCGGCCGGCAGCTCGCCGAGCGCCTCCGCGCCGACGAGCTCCACGACGCGCTCGCCCACCAGGAGCGCCGAGCGCGCCTCGCGCAGGCCCGCCAGGACGTCCGAGGCCGGCGCAGGCTCGAAGCCGAGGTCGACGAGACCGCGCCGGTTCGGGCAGGGCTCGCCGGTGTGCAGGAGCTCGTCCGCGAGGTCGCTCGCGGGCGGGACGACGCACAGCGCCCGGCCGCCGAGCTCGCGCGCGAGGTCGGCGAGCGCGCGGCCCTCCTCCTGCGTCAGGAAGGGCGAGGCGACGACGAGCGGCGCGGGGTGCACCGCGAACATCGCGGCCGCGTTCTCGAGCGCCTCCTCGACCGCGACCGGCTCGAACCCGGAGTAGCCGCGCTGGAGCGCGCCTCGCAATCGGCCCGGGGCGTTCGCGTGCTCGAAGGCGAACCGGCCGTGGTCGCACATCCAGTAGCCGTTGACCGCCTCGTCGTGCAGCGGGCGGAAGCGCTTCACCTCGCCCTTGCGCAATACCTCGACGGTGATCGCGCAGCCGCGGCTGCACTCGGCGCAGGTCGACGCCGTCTTCACGAGGTTCCAGACGCGCGCCTGGAAGCGGAACGGCTTCAGCGTCAGCGCCCCGACCGGGCAGATGTCGGCCAGGTTGCCCAGGTAGTTCCCCGAGAGCGGGCGGTCCGCGAACGTCTCGACCACCGAGTCCGCGCCGCGCATGCTGATGCACAGCTGCGGGCTCTTCGGAACCTCCTCCATGAAGCGCACGCAGCGGCTGCAGAGGATGCAGCGCTCCTGGTCGAGCAGGATGACCTCGCCCAGGTCCTTGCGCTTCTCGAGCTTGCGCCGCGGCTCGACCGTGCGGCCCTCGCCCTGGCCCTCGTCGAAGGCGTAGTCCTGCAGCGTGCACTCGCCGGCCTTGTCGCAGATGGGGCAGTCGAGCGGGTGGTTCTTGAGCAGGAACTCGAGGCACTCGCGGCGCGTCGCGTGCGCCTCCGGCGACTCGGTGTCGACGACCATGCCGGCGGCCACCGGCGTGCGGCAAGCGACCATCACGCGCGCCGGCAGGTCCCCCTGGCGGACCTCGACCTGGCAGATGCGGCACGAGCCGACGGGCGTGAGGCCCGGGTGGTAGCAGTAGTGCGGGACCTCGAAGCCGTGCTCGTGGCAGGCGTGGATCAGGGGCCGCACGGGGTCGGCCGCGACCTGGCGGCCGTCGATCGTGATCGTGACGCGCTCGCTCACGCGCGCACCCCTTCGCTCGCGGCCTCGCTCGCGGCCTCGACGGCGCGTTCGGCGCCGCGCTCGGGGTCGCGCCGCCGTGCGCGCAGGTCCGGGTGGCCGCCCTCGCGCACGTACTCCTCGAGCTCGCCCCGGAAGTGGCGCACGACCGAGTGGGTCGGGATCGCCGCCGCGTCGGAGAGCGCGCAGATCGTCTTCCCCGGCGCCATCCCGTGCGCCAGGTCGCTCAGCATCTGGATGTCCTCCATGCGCCCGCGGCCGTCGTGGATGCGCTCGAAGATCTGCGCCAGCCACTGCGTGCCCTCGCGGCACTGGCTGCACTGCCCGCAGCTCTCGTGCTCGTAGAAGCGCAGGAGGACGAGCGCCGCGCGCACGACGCTGGCCGTCTCGTCGAGGACGATCATCGCGCCCGTGCCGAACATGGATCCCTCGGCCCTGAGCGACTCGTGGACCATCGGCGTGTCGATCTTGTCCGCGGGCAGGAAGCCGGTGGACGAGCCGCCCGGGATCCAGGCCTTGAGCGCGCGGCCCTTCCACACGCCGCCCGCGTTCTCCTCGAGGATCTCGCGCGCCGGGACGCCGAGCGGCAGCTCGTAGACGCCGGGCTTCTCGACGTGCCCCGAGACGCCGCACAGGAAGTTGCCCGGGCTCTTGTCGGTGCCCATGCCGCGGAACCAGCGGGCGCCGCGCTCGACGATGAAAGGAACGTTGAACAGCGTCTCGACGTTGTTGACGGTCGTCGGCTGGCCCCAGAGGCCGAACCCGGCGGGGAAGGGCGGCTTGGGGCGCGGGTTCCCGCGCTTGCCCTCCAGGCTCTCCATCAGGCCCGTCTCCTCGCCGCAGATGTAGGCGCCCGCGCCCTTGTGCATGTGGATCGCGCACGAGAAGTCGGTGCCGAGGATGCGCTCGCCGGCGAGGCCCGCCGCGCGCGCCTCGTCGATCGCGCGCTGCATGCGCTCGTAGGGCAGGCGGTACTCGCCGCGCACGTAGACGTACACCGCCTCGAGCTGCATGGCCCAGGCGGCGATCAGCGCGCCCTCGAGGACGCCGTGCGGATCGTCGCGCAGCAGGATGCGGTCCTTGCAGGTGCCGGGCTCCGACTCGTCCGCGTTGAGCGCGAGGTAGCGCTTGCGCGGGTCCTTCTTCGGGTCCGGCATGAAGCTCCACTTGAGCCCGGTCGGGAAGCCCGCGCCGCCGCGCCCGCGCAGGCCCGACGACTTGACCTCCTCGATCACGTCCGCCGGGGCGACGGGCGTTTTCAGCACCTTCTCCAGGGCCGCGTAGCCGCCGCTCGCGCGGTAGGTCTCGAGCGTGTGCGAGCTCTCGATCCGCGCGCGGTCGAGCAGGTAGGTCGGGTGGCCGCTCACTCCAGGCCTCCCAGGATGCGGTCGACGTCGTGCTCCTCGAGCGACTCGTGGTAGACGCCGTCGACGACCATCATCGGCGCCGCCGTGCAGGCGCCCTGGCACTCGACCGTCTCGACGTAGAACTTGCCGTCGGGCGAGCGCTCGCCCACGCCCGCGCCGGTCCTGGCGCACACCCGCTCCACGATCGAGCGCGCGCCGCGCAGGTCGCACGAGAGGTTGCGGCACACGCTGACGACGTGGCGTCCGACCGGAGAGAGGAAGAACATCGGGTAGAAGGACGCGACGCCCCAGACCTCGACCGGCTCCAGGTCGAAGTACTCCGCGCAGCTCTCGATGACCTCGGGCGAGATCCAGCCGCCGAGCTCCTCCTGGCAGCGGTGCAGCGCCGGGATCAGCGCCGCGCGCTTCTCGGGGTATTTCCGGGCGAGCTCGTCGAGCTCGCGCACGAGGTCCTGGGGCAGCGCCATCAGCGATCCACCTCGCCCATCACGAAGTCGAGGCTGCCGATGATCGCGACCAGGTCGGAGAAGAGGCGCCCCTCGGCGAGCAGCGGGATAGCCTGGACGTTCATCAGGCTGGGCGAGCGGATGTGGCAGCGCAGCGGCTGCGAGGTCCCGTCGGAGGCGACGAAGAAGCCCAGCTCGCCCTTGCTGGACTCGACCGCGCGGTAGACCTCGCCGCGCGGCAGGCGCATGTCGGTCACGACCTTGAACTGGAAGATCAGCTCCTCCATCGAGGTCTGGACCTTGTCGCGCGGCGGCAGCACGTAGCGCCGATCCTCGGCCAGGAACTCCGCCCCGCGCGAGCGCTCGAGGCGCGCGAGGGCCTGCCGGCAGATGCGGATCGACTGGCGCATCTCCTCGATGCGCACGAGGTAGCGGTCGAAGCAGTCGCCGGCGGTCCCGATCGGGATCTCGAAGTCGTAGTCCTCGTACCCGCTGTACGGCTCCGCGCGGCGCAGGTCGAAGTCGATCCCGCTCGCGCGCAGGTTCGGTCCGGTGAGCGACCAGGCGCGCGCGGCGTCGGCGCCGAGGACACCCACGCCGTGGGTGCGGTCGTACCAGATGCGGTTGCCCGTCAGCATCCGCTCGAACTCGTCGATCTTCGCGGGGAAGGAATCGACCCACTCGCGGATGGCGCTCGCCAGCGATTCGTCGACATCCGCGTACACGCCGCCGATGCGCACGTACGTGTTGTTCATGCGGTGGCCGGTGTAGGCGTCGAGCAGGTCGTAGATCCTCTCGCGCTCGCTGAAGCATAAGAAGAACATCGTCACGGCGCCGAGGTCGATGCCCGTCGTGCCCAGGTAGATCAGGTGCGCCGAGATGCGGCTGAGCTCCATCAGGAGCACGCGGATCTCCTGGCCGCGCGGCGGGACCTCGACGCCCCCGAGCTTCTCCAGCGCGAGCGCGTACGCGCAGTTGTTCATCAGCGGCTGGACGTAGTCGAGGCGGTCGGTGTGCGGAAAGAACTTGCGCCAGCCGAGGCTCTCGCAGGTCTTCTCCTTGCCGCGGTGCAGGTACCCGACGTCCGGCTCGACGGCGCGGATGGTCTCGCCATCGAGCGTCACCAAGAGGCGCAGGACGCCGTGCGTCGCCGGGTGCTGCGGACCCACGTTGAGCTGCAGCAGCTCGCCGTGCAGCGGGTCGTCCGGGTCGAGATCCGCGGGCAGCGTGCCCGGGGCGTACTCGAAGGTCTGCATCCCGCTCATGACGCTCCGCGGGCGCGGCCGCGCTCCCATTCGCGGTACAGGCGGTCGGGCTCGATCCCGTGGTGGGGGAAGTCCTTGCGCAGCGGGTGGTGCTCGTAGCCGGCCGGCATGAGCAGGCGCTCGAGCTTCGGGTGGCCCTCGAAGCGCACCCCGAACATGTCGAAGCACTCGCGCTCGCTGAACGCCGCGCCGGGCCACAGGTCCGCGATCGAGGGCACCCAGGCGTCGTCCTCGTCCAGCAACACGCGCACGCGCACGCGGTCGCCGGCCGAGATCGACAGGAGCTGGTAGTCGACCTCGAACCGCGGCCGGGCCGGCAGGCGGTCGATCGCGGTCACGAAGGTGTTCGATTCGAAGCCGCACTCGTCGCGCAGGCGGCGCGCGAGCTCGCGCAGCTCCGCGCGCTCGACCTCGAGGCAGGGCGTCGCCGCGTCGCGCGTCGGCACGACCCGGTACGGGCCCTCGCCCAGGATCCCGCGCAGTCGTTCGAGGGCGCTCACCGGGCGCGCTCCCCCTCTCCGTCAGCGACCCGGCCGGCCGCGCGGCCGCGCGGGTCGAGGTACGTCCCGATGCGCGCCGTGGGCACTGCGGCGTTGGGCGGCATGTCGAACGAGCCCGTGCCCGCCTCGCGCTCGAGCAGTTCGGGGTCCGGCCCCCGGGCGAGGCGCCGGAGCGGCGATTCGCGCTCGATCTTCTTCTGCAGCTTCAGCAGCGCGTCGATCATCGCGTCGGGCCGCGGCGGGCAGCCGGGCACGTAGACGTCGACCGGCATCAGCATGTCGACCCCCTGCACGACGGCGTAGGAGTCGTACATCCCGCCCGTGGACGAGCAGACGCCCATCGCGATGACCCACTTGGGGTCGGGCATCTGGTCGTAGATCGTGCGGCAGGCCTGCGCCATCTTCCACGTCAGCGTGCCAGCGACGATCAAGAGGTCGCACTGCCGCGGGCTGAAGCGCGCCGCCTCGGCCCCGAAGCGCGCGATGTCGAACTTGGGCCCGATCATCGCCATGAGCTCGATTCCGCAGCACGAGAGGCCCAGCGGCATGGGCCACAGGCTGTTCTTGCGCCCCCAGTTGACGAGGGCGTCGGCGCGCGTCGCCAGGAACCCGGCGTCCTCGGACGTCCCGCTCGCGCCCAGCGGTCTCAGCGATCCCAATCCAGGCCTCCTTTCCGCCACACGTAGGCGAGGGCCAGGACCAGGAGGGCGACGAACACGAGAATCTCCGCGAAGACCGCCGGCCCCACGCCCTGCCGCGTGAAGTCCTTCGCGCCGACCGCCCACAGCACGAGGAACACCGCCTCGACGTCGAACAGGATGAAGAGCACCGCGACCAGGTAGAAGTGGATCGACAGCCGCAGGCGCGCGTCGCCGATCGGCGCCATCCCGCACTCGTAGGCGCCGCCCTTGCCGACCGCGCGACGCTTCGCGCCGACGAGCTCGCTCACCAAGACGCTCCCCGCCGCGAAACCCGCGACGGTCACGAGCAGGACGAGGACCGGGACGTAGGCCTGGAGCATGGGGGCGAGGGGGGCGGTCTTCCACGCGCCGGGGGGCGACAGCGCGGGCGGCCTGCGAGCCTCCCGTTGGGGCGCAAGAGTGTAGCGGCGCGCGCGGCTCGAGCAAGGAACCCGACGCAGTGTGCCCGAGCCCGTGCCCCCCCGCCCGTGCCCGAGCCCGTGCCCGAGCCCGTGCCCGAAAAGAGCTCCTACCCGCCGTCCCCTTCCGGCTGGACCTGGATGAACTCCCCGCCGGTCAGCTCGGCCATCAGCTCCAGGGTCCCATCTCCCTCGCCGCCGATCTGCACGCAGTGGATCACCAGGCGCGCCTCGTGGTTGATGCGCCGCAGGAGCGGCCGCACCCACGCCAGTCCCTCGGCCGTCTGTCCGTCGCAGAGGACGATGATCGTGTCGGTCTCGAGGTGCTCGAGGTCGACGCTCCCGTCCAGTCTCAGGCGCACCGCGCGCTCCACGCCGTGGCGCAGCTGCGTCCCGCCCTCGGGCCGGCGCCGCAGGAGCCAGCTCGTGGCCTCCTTCAAGGAGGCGGGGCTCGCCTGCGCGAGGTTCGCGCGCCACGCGTCGGCGCCGTCGGAGAAGACCACCACGTTGAAGCGCGTCCGCTCCCCGAGCCCCTCGAGGAACTTCTGCATCTGCTCGGCCGCCTCCTGGTACCGCGAGCGCACCCCGCCCTCGAGCGGGTTGCCCGTGAACGGCAGGTTCATGCTGCCCGAGCGGTCGATCACGAACGTGACGCGGTCGGTCACCGGGCGCAGCCCGAAGAACCCGGCGCGCGTCTCGGGGGGATCGTCCTCGCCGCGCCGCGGCTCGACGTCGCCCGCCTCGACCGCGGCCCACCAGGTCTTCCAGCGCTCCGGGTGCGGGCCGATGCGCCGCCCCGAGCGATCCTGCAGGGCGAGCACGACCTCGTTCTGCACCCGGCGCACCGGCGCCCCCGACAGCGCGCGGTCCATCCAGCGCTCGAGCGCCGCGACGAGCACCGGGACCGCGAGACGGTCGGCCAGCGCGTGGGAGAGCGCGGTCGCCCACGAGGCCCTGCGCCAGTCCTCGGACTCGAGCCCGGCGCGCACGATCTCGAGCAGCGGCCCCTCGGCGCGGCTGCCCAGGGGGAGGGAGACCTGGCCGAAGTGCGCCTCGGCCGCCGCCCTGAGCGCCGCGGACGACGACGTGTCCTCGGCGAGCAGCGCCTCGAGGTAGAGCGTGTGCGCCGCCTCGAAGTCCCACCCGATCAGCGCCTCCCAGGCCGCCTCGCGCACGAGGGCGTCGGGATCGCGCGCGCAGACCGCGAGGGCGAGCCGTACCTCGCCCGTGCGCCGGTTGCGCATCACGAGCGCCGCCGCCGCGCGCCGCTCCGCCGAGGGACCCTCGCGGCGCACGAGCACCTCGCTCGCCACCCACTTCGAGAGGCCCTTGTCGATCAGCGGCTCGGCCTCGGACTCGGCGAGCGCGAGCACGCGCTCGCCCGCCAGCGCGCGCTCGCGCTCGAGCTCGCGCGCGGCTGCGTGGCCCGCTCCGTACAGGTCGAAGAGCGAGAGCAGGCTCGCCTGGCTCTGCTCGAGGCCCGCGGCGGAGAACGTCCGCAGCTCCATCAGGATCGCGCGCAGCTCGGCCTCGCGCTCCCCGTCGAGGGCGCGCCGCCCGCGCTCGAACGTCGCGGTCCAGATGCGCAGCGCGTCGGTGGGGTCGTCCCGCCCGGCGGACGGCGGCGCCGCGCCCAGGGCGAGCAGGGTGAGGAGGAGGACGCGGGTCTGCATGGGGCGCGGTCGAGCATACCCCCTCGGCGACGCGCAGGGGGCGCGCGCCGCGCCCCGCTGCGCGGCCGTTCTTCCCGTGCGAGGCTCTCGGCGGCGTGGGCGAACGTCCCGGAGGCCTGCAGCAAGTCCTTGAAAATTGGGAGATAGCCTCCCAAACTTCAGCGATGCTGCCCCGCGACGGACACGTGCGTGAGGTCGAGCGCCGACTGAGGGATTACCCGGTCGTATGCCTCGTCGGCGCGCGACAGATCGGAAAGACGACGCTCGCGGGAATGGTGATGGACCGGCGCCGAGCGGGCACGCGGTTCGACCTCGAAAGCACGGAGGACCTCGCACGGCTCGACGACCCGTTGCGCGCGCTGAAGCCGCTCCGGGGACTCGTGGTGCTCGACGAAGTCCAGCGACTGCCGGAGGTGTTCCCAACGCTCCGCGTGCTCGCCGACCGGCCGCGGCGTCCCGCGAGCTTCCTGCTCCTGGGAAGCGCGTCGCCGGCGCTCCTCCGGCAGACGTCCGAGTCCTTGGCGGGCAGGATCGCGTACTACCGGCTTCCGGGCCTGTCGATCGAGGAGGTCGGGCCGGAGGGCATGCGACGTCTTTGGCTCCGTGGAGGCTTCCCGCGCTCTTTCCTCGCGCCCTCGAATCAACGCAGCGCCGAGTGGCGCCACGGCTTCCTGCAAACGTTCCTCGAGCGCGACCTGCCGCAGATTGGAATCCGCGTGCCAGCCGAGACGCTGAGGCGCTTCTGGACCATGCTCGCACACTACCACGGTCAGATCTGGAACGCCTCGGCGTTCGCGAGGTCTTTGGGGACCGATCACAAGACGACGATGCACTATCTCGACATCCTGAGCTCTACCTTCGTCGTACGGCAGATGCAGCCGTGGCACGAGAACGTTCGCAAGCGCCAGGTGAAGTCACAGAAGGTCTACTTGAGCGACAGTGGGTTGGTTCACACGCTCCTCGGACTCGAGTCCTTTCGCGACGTCGAGGGTCATCCCAAGGTGGGCGCCAGTTGGGAGGGATTCTTGATGGACCAGGTGGTCCAGCGACTGCGGGCGAGACCCGAAGAGAGCTTCTTCTGGGCCACGCACGCCGGCCCCGAGCTCGACCTCCTCGTCTGCCGTGGCCGTAGGCGACTGGGATTCGAGTTCAAACGCACCGTGGCGCCCAAGGTCACCAAGTCGATGGTCACCGCCCAAACGGACCTGCGACTCTCCGGCCTCGCAGTCGTCCACGCTGGCGAGGAGAGCTATCCGCTGCGCTCCGGGATCCGTGCGATCGCCGCTTCCCGGCTGCTCGAGGACTTGAAGCCGCTGCGATGACGGCGTTGGCCTGCGGTCTGCAAAGGTCGACGTGCCACCTGCCCAGCGTCATCGACTTGAAGTTGGGGCCGCAGGTCCTCGCTCCAGACCTCGAGGCCCGCCTGCGGCCCGAGGCCGCAGCCTGGTTCGGTGCCCACTCCGGGCACGGTCGAACGCGAGAACGCATCGCGCCGCATCGATCTCACCTGCAACGGCAACGCGCGGACGCGACCTGGGAAGCGTCGCGCCCCACCGAGCTCGATGACGTGCCCGGCGACAACTACACCTACCCGCCGACGACAACTACACCTGCCCATCCTGACGCGCCCTGATCAGCCGTTTCCGTAGGGTCTGGCCTCCCCGAACCGGGAGGAGGCGAGCGATTGCGGTGCACCGACGCGCAGGTGAGGAAGTCGATGGAGGAGGTGAGCAAGGACGGACGATTGTAGGCGGCCGGCCTGAAGGCCGGCATGGGCCGCAAGACGGCCGCCAAGTACTTGCGAGCAGGTCAGTTACCGTCAGCGCTGGAGAAGCCACGGACGTGGCGCACGCGAGCGGATCCGTTCGAGGCGTGCTGGGGCGAGGTGGCGGAGCGGCTGTCGGAGGCGCCGGAGCTGGAGGCCAGGGCTCTGCTCGAGGCCCTGCGCGGAGAACGTCCGCAGCTCCAACGGGACCGCGCGCAGCTCGGCCTCGCGCTCGCCGTCGGAGGCGCGCCGCCCGCGCTCGAACGTCGCGGTCCAGATGCGCAGCGCGTCGGTGGGGTCGTCGGCCCGCGGCGCGGGGGCGCCGGCCAGGGCGGCGAGGGCGAGGGTCGCGGCGGATTCCCACATGGGCCTTGAGGAGGCTACCTGCCCGCCCGGGCGGGGGGCACGTGGGTTGGACGTTTCGTGCTTCGCCGGCTTCCGGGATTCGGCAATCGCGAGGCACGAGGTCGAGACCCGATGGCTGTCATGATCCCGGGGGCGACGACGTGCTCGTCGGCGCCCAGACCGGCCCCGTGCGTCGAATGGGGGCCCTTCTCTACGCCTGGGACGAAGGTGGCCGGGACACCTCGGGGCGGGGGTCACGGACCAACAAAAAAGGCTGGATTCGCCACGCTCCTAACTCTAGATCCCCCATGCCTTTAGGCCACCGGGGGCGGGGCAATGGCATTAGCCTCCAGGGCATCGCTGCGGGGCGTGGTTGTCGCGGAGACAGATGGAGGACACGACCTGGCGCGTGTGCGCCTCGGACGAGGTGACGGCAGCGGCGTTCACGTGCAGCGACAC
>Ga0299906_10001012_pt1 | contig 24561 bp, 22 predicted proteins | sample RVTome_14_FD_200259 | JGI IMG/M metagenome (GOLD analysis project Ga0299906, IMG submission 200259) | Soil microbial communities from uranium-contaminated site in the Upper Colorado River Basin, Wyoming, United States - RVT145D125 (version 2) ...
GCTGGATCGGGACGAGAACCGCAAGCTCCTCGACCTGAACGCCCGGGAGCTGGCGACCCTGGTGCCCCTGGCGGCGCTCTGCTTCTGGATCGGGCTCTACCCGAAGCCGTTCCTGCGCTACCTGGACCTGCCCACCCGGTCGCTCGCCGCGACGATCCAGCCGGAGCTGTTCGGACCGCCCCCGGCCGTCGCCGAAACCGCCCCCGGGGGCGAGACCGCGGGGGGCGGCTGATCGGCCGACTCACCGGCGGCCTTCGGGTCGCGCAAGGCCCGGAGCGAGAGGCTCCGGCCCGCGGGCTCGCCCCGTGAAACCGGTCGAGTCCTTCGACCTGGCCCCAGGCCGGATCCTGGCGGGAAAGTACGAGATCCTCTCCCAGCTCGGTGCCGGCTGGGAGGGCGAGGTCTACAAGATCCAGGAGAAGAGCACCGGCATCGAGCGCGCCGCCAAGCTCTTCTTCCCCCACCGGAACGTCAGGAACCGGGCCTCCCGTTCCTACGCGCGCAAGCTCCACAACCTGCGGGACTGCCCCATCGTGATCCACTACCACACCGAGGAGACGGTGGTGATCCGCCGTCTGCCGATCACCGTGCTGGTCTCGGAGTACGTGGAGGGGGAGCTGCTCACCGGCTTCCTGGCGCGCCAGCCCGGGGGCCGGCTCCAGCCCTTCCCCGCGCTCCACCTCCTCTACGCCATGGTGTCCGGGCTGGAGCAGATCCACAGGCTGCGGGAGTTCCACGGCGACCTGCACTCGGACAACGTCATCGTGGAGCGTCACGGCCTCAGCTTCGCCCTCAAGGTCCTCGACTTCTTCCAGTGGCCCTCGCCGAAGCGGGAGGGCTACCAGGACGACCTGTGCGACGTGATCCGGATCTTCTACGACGCTCTGGGCGGCGCCCGCTTTTACGGGCGCCAGCCGCGTCCGGTCAAGGAGATCGTGTGCGGCCTGAAGCGCACGCTGATCCTCTCCCGCTATCCGTCGGCCACGCACCTCCGGCAGCACCTCGAGACCCTGCGTTGGGATTGACGGCGCTGGCCCCGGTCGCCCACCGGGTCTTCGCCGGGGAAGAGGAGCTGGAAGGCTCCACGGTCCTGGCGGGGGGCCGCGTCGCCCTGCACTCCCGGCGCAGCCCTGACAGCTCGGGGCAGAACGAGGACGCCCTCGCGCTCCTCGCCACCGGGGAGAGTTCCGGGGTGTTGGCCGTGGCCGACGGCCTGGGTGGCGCTCCCGCCGGACAGCTCGCCGCGGCCGTGGCACTGGAGAGCCTGGCCGAGGCCGTGGCCTCGGCGGTGACGGGGGACCGCGGCCTCCGGGCCGGGATCATGGACGGTTTCGAGCGCGCCAACGCCGCCGTGCGTGAGCTGGGCCTCGGCGCCGGCACGACGCTCACCGTGGTGGAGGTCCAGGACGGCCGCGTGCGTCCCTACCACGCCGGGGACTCCTTCGTCCTGATCACCGGGCAGCGAGGCCGGATCAAGCTGCAGACGATCTCCCACTCCCCCGTGGGCTACGGCGTCGAGGCGGGACTCCTGGACGAGAGCGCGGCGCTGCTCCACGAGGAGCGGCATCTCGTCAGCAACGCCATCGGTAGCGTCGGGATGCGGATCGAGGTGGGCTCTCCGTTGCGCCTGGCGCCCCGGGACACCCTGGTCATGGGGAGCGACGGCCTCTCCGACAACCTGCGCACCGACGAGATCGTCGGCTGCGTGCGCCGTGGGCCGCTGGTCGAGGGAGCGGCCCGCCTCGCCGCCCTGGCCCGACAGCGCATGCAGTCGCCGGAGCCGGAGCAGCCCTCCAAGCCCGACGACCTCACGTTCCTCGTCTTCCGGCTCGGCACGGCAGCGTGACGCGGGCCCGGGGCCGCGTGCTACCATCGGATGCCTCGTGAGCTCCGCCGAGATCGACCCCGGGCTCGACGCTCTCCCGAAAGTGGAGCTCCACCAGCACGTCGACGGGTCGATCCCTCCCGAAGTGACCTGGGAGCTGATGCGCCAGAAACGCCTCCAGCCCGTGGAGACCCTCGAGGAGATGCGCCGCCGGCTGGAACTCCAGGCCGAGGAGGAGGGCACGCTGCTCGCCTACCTCGACAAGATGCACTACCCGCTCTGGATCACGCAGTTCTACGAGAACATCGTCCGCGTCACCGAGGCGATCGTCGACGCGGCCGCCGGCGTCGGGGTCCGGACCCTCGAGCTCCGCTACTCCCCGGTGATCCACACCTTCGCGGGGCTCACGCCCCGGCAGTCGATCCGGGCCGTCCTCTCCGGGATGAACCGGGCGCGACGCCGCCACGACATGAGGCTGGGTCTGATCGTGATCGCGATGCGGCAGCACGGCCCCCACATCGCGAAGATCCTGGCGCGCCAGGCCATCGCCGAGGCGCAGCACCTCCACGAGCGGACCGGGGTCGTCGGCTTCGACATCGCCGGTCCGGAGCGGGGCAATCCTCCGCGGCTCTTCTCGAGCGCCTACGAGATCGCGCGGATCGGCGGCCTGGGCCTCACGGCGCACGCCGGCGAGGACGCTCCCGCGGAGTACGTCTGGCAGACCGTCGACCGTCTGGGAGCCGCCCGGATCGGCCACGGCTGCGTCGCAGCCGGGGACCGCGAGCTGGTTCGGCGCCTCGCCCGTGACCGGATCGTCGTGGAGTGCTGCCTCTCCAGCAACTACCACACGGGAGCGGTGGCGAAGGGCGCCCCGCATCCGATCCGGACCTTCCTCGATGCGGGAGTTCCCGTGGCGATCTGCTGCGACAACACCACGGTCTCCCGGACCGACCAGGCCGTGGAGAGCCGGCTCGCGGCCTCGCAGATCGGCCCCGACGCGGTGCGCGAGATCCAGCTGCAGGCAGACGCCTACAGCTTCATCCGCCCCGAACGCGCCCTGCGGTCCGGGGACGCCCCCTCCCGGCCGGAGTCGCAGCCCCACGGGGTGGCTTCCGCACCCGATTGAACCCGGCCGCCGACGCCGCCGACGACGTCTGCGCCCTGTGCGCCCGCCCGGTGGACGAGCTGCGGCCCGCCGGCGAGCTCGGCCCGGTGGTGGCCCATCTCGTCGAGGACAACGCCAAGGGGACCCTTGGGATCTGCCCCGAGTGCGGCGAGCGGGCTGCGGCCCTCGGCGAGGCGCTTCGGCGCCGGGAGCGCCTCTTCCCGCCCGGATCCTGGCGGATCCTGCCTACGCCGCTGCGCGTGGGCGCGCCGCCGCAGCTGACCGGACGCGGCGTCACCATCGCGTTCCTGGACGCCGGCTTCTACGCCCACCCCGACCTGGTGGAGCCGCGGAACCGGATCCTGCGCTACTTCGACCTCACGAACCCCCGAGCCCGACACGCCGAGCTGGACGTGCCGGGCGCCTCGTGCTGGCACGGCCTGATGACCTCGTCGGTCGCCTGCGGCAACGGACGGCTGTCCGGTGGCTTCTACCGCGGACTCGCGTCCGAGTCCGACCTGGTCCTGGTGAAGGTCGGCACGGCCCGTCGCATCGTCCACGACGACATCCGCCGTGGGCTCGATTGGGTCATCCGACACCGCCGCCGCTACGGCATCCGGATCGTGAACGTGAGCTGCGGCGGGGACTACGAGGCATCCTATCTGGATGACGGCCTGTCGCAGTCAGTCGAGCGGGCGACCCGGGCGGGCCTGCTCGTGGTGACCGCTGCCGGCAACGTCGCCGGGCGCGGAGGCGTCGTGCCGCCGGCGTCCGCTCCCTCGGCGCTCACGGTGGGAGGCCTCGACGACAAGAACCGCCTGGCCTTCCGGGGCTACGACATGTACCACTCGAGCTTCGGCCCGACCCCGGACGGCCTACAGAAGCCCGAGGTGATCGCCCCGGCGATGTTCGTCGCGGCCCCGATCCTGCCCGACACCGACACCGCCCGGGAGGTGCGGGAGCTCGTCCGGCTCGCCGAGACGGCCGACGGCGAGCTCCCGGACCGGCTGCGCGAATCGGGGCTGGAGCTGGGTCTGGAGGAGGGAGCTGCCGGGGACCCGGAGCGGGTCCGGGCCGCCGTCCGGGCCGCGCTGCGGGAGCAGAACGTCATCAACGCGGACTACAAGCACGTGGACGGCTCGAGCTTCGCAGCCCCGATCGTGGCGTCAGCCGCGGCGCAGCTGCTCGAGCTCGACCCGGGGCTCAGCCCGCAGCAGCTCAAGCTGGCGCTGATACGCTCGGCGCGCCGTCTCCCCCACGTCCCGGTGGACCGCCAGGGCTGGGGTGTCGTGGACGTGGCCCGGGCCACACGGCGCGGCCGGTGAGAGCCCTTCCAAAAAAAGAGGGGCGCTCGCGGCGCCCCTCCTCCGACTCTGTGGAGATCCCCTCTTTAGGGGGGAAGGGAGTTTCGTGGGAATGGTTTGGCTGGGTTTTGTTAGGAGTGCTGGTCCTGACTGAGGCTCCCTTCGTGGGGTCTTCAAGCAATCGACGTGCCCGATCCAGCGCCTCCCGGAGACGACACCCAAATCGTTGAAAAAAAGTGGGTTACTCGAGTCGCGCCGTCGGAAGAGGCGACGGTGGCGCGACCGAAGGCCGGAAATACGTCATCGGCGATGGCGGGTCCGTGGCCTCGGGTGGCTCGGGACGACGTGTCACACCCGCTTCGTTGCGCGAGCGCCACGCCGCGACGCTATAATGCGCCTTTCGATCCCCTCCCGAGACCGAGGTCCAGGTTGTGATGAAGCTCACGTCATTGGCCGTCGCGGCACTCCTACTCGGCAGCTCCGGCTCCGTGCTGGCAAACGAGAAGCTCCTCAACGAGATCGAGAAGGCCGAGAAGGATCTCGCCAAGGGCGAGTCGGAGAAGGCCGTCGAGCGGCTGGGCAAGTTTGCCGAGAAGAACCCCTCGGGTGACGCCTACATCGCGCTGGCCGAGATCCAGACACGCGCCGGTGCGATGGGGGGCGGCGGGGTCCAGGCCGCAGCGGCGAGCGCCGAGCAAGCGGTGCGTCACGCTCAAGGCCCTGCAGACCGCGCCCACGCTCTGGCGGGGCAGGCGAGAGTCGCACTGCTCGGGGGCGGGACGTCGGCTCAGGCGCTGCAACACGCCCAGGCGGCGGTCCAGGCACACGAGGACGCGCTCAGCCTCCACGCGCTCACGCTGGCCCAGGTTCGGGTTCAAAACTACGCTGCGGCCCTGCAGAGCGCGGAGCGGGCGGTGGCCGCGGCTCCCAACGCGCCGGAGGCGCAGGCGGCCCGGGGCGCGGCCCTGCTGGGCAACGGGCGCTCGGCCGAGGCTGTCGAGGCGTTCCGCAAGGCGCTGGCCGCGCAGCCCGGCATGACCGAGGCCCAGGTCGGGCTTACGGCAGCCCTCTCCAGGGCCGGAAAGCACGCCGATGCCGTGGCCGCGGGGCGCGCGGCGACGGCGGCTAATACGGCCTCCGCCGAGGCCTACGCCACCCTGGGACTGGCGATCCTGCGCGAGGCTCCAGAAGATCCCACCCACCACAACGACGCGATCGCCGAGGCGCAGCAGGGCAAGTTCCTGAACGACCGCAGCGTAGTCGCCCAGCTGGCCGTGGGAGAGATCTTCAATGCCCGCGGCGATCTGCAGAACGCCCAGCGGGCGTTCGAGGCTGCGCTGCAGGTCGATCCCGGGTTCGTTCCGGCGCGCGCGGGCCTGATCCAGATCAAGGTCCGAAAGCAGGACTTCGACGGCGCCCTCGCGGACGCCGACGCCCTGGTTCAGGAGACGCCCCAGAGCGCCCAGGCCCATCTACAGCGGGGTCGGATCCTGGTCCGGGCGAACCGCTGGGCCGACGCGCTGTCGGCTCTCGAGAAGGCCGTCGAGCTGGGCTCCGGCCTGGCCGAGGCACACGCTCTGCTCGGGACCTCGTACCAGTACAACCGCCGGACCGAGGACGCCGTCTCTGCCTATCACCGCGCCACGGAGCTCGACCCGGGCAACGACCAGTACCGGACCGTGTACGGTCTCTTCCTCGGAATGACGGGGCAGCACGCGCAGGGGATCGCCGAGCTCAGGAAGGTCACCGGCAAGCCCGACTACAAGAGCGCGGACGCCTGGGTCAACCTGGGCTGGATCTACCGGAACGCCCGGCCGCGCCAGGCCACGGAGTCCGTCGAGGCCTACAGCCGCGCGCTCGAGATCGATCCCGACAACGCCCAGGCCGCCCTCGGTCTGGGCTGGGCGTACTCGTACGTCCAGCCGCGCCGGTGGGCCGAGGCTGAGCGCGCGTTCCTCAAGGCCGCGCAGCTGGACGAAGCCCTGGCCGGCGAGGCCTACAGCGGCATCGGCTGGGTCAAGTTCTTCACGCAGGACATCGAGGGTGCCCTGGAGTATCTGGAGAAGGCCCGGGACCAGGGCCGCTTCGACCGACGGCTCGCCGCGAACATCGAGCGGGTCCAGACGAACCAGCAGGCGCAGGTGATCATCGATGCGTACCAGCGGATGGAGCTGGGTATGAGCTACGCGCAGGTCCAGGAGCTGATGGGCTCCCCCGGGGAGGAGACCGAGCGCGAAGGGAACAGCGTCACCTACCAGTGGCACAACCCGGACGACACGTACGTCGTGGCGGTCTTCGACGCCGACAAGCTCGTCGACAAGCTGCACACGGGCCTCGAGGACTGGGAGCCGCCAGCGGATGGCGAGGCGGCCGAGGGCGAGAGCGGCGAGCCCGGGGCCGAGGGAGAGCCCGCCCCCGAGCCGGAGCAGGCCGAGGAGGACCCGGCTTAGGCGGGTCCCGGAATGGCGGGCTGGGCTCTCGCGTTCTCCTCGTCATGAGCAGGCGGCTCCTCTCGTCGCTCCTGGGGGCGTCGCTCCTGGCTCCCGTCGCCCAGGACGAGCCCCCGGACATCCGCCTGTTCTTCGCGGCCGCTTCCATGGACGAGTCCGAGTCCGAGCGTGCCCTCGCCACGCTCGCCGAGAGCTGGCGCGACGAGTACGCGGCCATGGTCGTCGACGTCGCCCGCTTCATGCGACCGCCGCGGCCTCGCCGGGGGGAGGCCGACTTCGGCGATCTCGTCGGGGACGACACCGAGCCCGAAGGGGAGGACCTGGCCGAGGTGGGAGCGGCGGGCGGGGGGCGCTTCCCGACGCCGGGGCGGGCGGGCCCCGCTCCCGAGGAGCATCCCTCCACCCGGGTTCGCGAGCGGCTCGTGAAGTTCCTGGAGGCGCGCACGGGCCAGCGCCTGGGGCAGGACCTGCGGGCGTGGCGGCGCTGGTACTGGAGCCGCCCCTACCGCCCCCACCCCGACTACGCGCTCTTCAAGGCTGTCCTCTACGGGCAGGTGGACGAGCGGATGGTGGCGTTCTTCCCCGTGGACGGACCCGCCCGGATCCGCCTCGACGAGGTGGACTGGGGCGGTGTCGTGGTCAACGAGATCCCTCCCCTCGACAGCCCGCGGGTGGTGCCGGCCGCCGAGGCGCGCTACCTCGAGGACTCGAACGTCGTCTTCGGGGTGGCCATCGAAGGCGAGTACCGCGCGTATCCGCAGCGGATTCTCGGCTGGCACGAGCTGGCCCTGGACCAGGTCGGGGGCGTCGACCTCGCCGTCGTCTACTGCACGCTGTGCGGGACCGTGATCCCGTACGCGAGCGAGGTTTCGGGCCGACGCTTCACCTTCGGTACCTCGGGGCTCCTGTACCGCTCGAACAAGCTGATGTTCGACGCCGAGACGAAGAGCCTGTGGTCCACCGCCGAAGGGCGCCCGGTGATCGGGGCCCTGGCCGACAGCGACCTCGAGCTCCGGGCCTATCCCGTGGTGACCACGACCTGGGGCGAGTGGCGCCGCCTCCACCCCGAGAGCACGGTGCTCTCCCTCGAGACCGGCCACCAGCGGGACTACTCCGAGGGTGCGGCGTATCGCGACTACTTCCGGACCCACAACCTGATGTTCGCCGTGCCGGACACCGACGAGCGCCTCCGCAACAAAGACGAGGTCCTGGCGCTGGTGCTGCCGGATCCCGATGGGGAAGGGGCTCGGGCCCTGGCGATCTCCGCCGAGTTCTTGGCGAGGAAGCAGAACCGGGTGTTCCACGCCCGCCTCGGGGGACGCGAGCTCGTGGTGATCACGAGCAGGGCGGCGGCGAACCGTGTCTACGACGCCGGGTCGGTCCGCTTCGGGCGCGTCGCGGATGACGGCACGCTGATCGACCAGGCGGGAGCCTCCTGGACGCTCACGGAAGACGCTCTGGTCCCGTCAGCGGGGGGCGATTCCCGGCCGCGGGTGCCCGCCCGTCGCGCCTTCTGGTTCGGGTGGCGCGCTCAATACCCCGACACGCAGCTGATCCACTAGGACTGGGACGGCAGGCCGCACCAGGAGCGGCCGCGTCCGACAGGCCTGTCAGCGGGCGTAGAGCGCCCGTCTCACCTCGGCGGGGATCCGCGTTCGGAAGACGACGTCCCAGAGGCCGTTCGTCAGGCCGTAGCCCACCTTGTCCCCCATCGGGCTGTGGTGGAAGCGATGGTGCCTCACGATGTAGCGCCAGTAGGGGCCCCGGAAGTCGTAGAAGTGGACCGAGTGGTGGACCCACTCCTCGACGACGTAACTCTGGATCAGGCCGGCGACGAACATCGAGGCCGTGAAGGGCGGCGCCAGAAAGCTCAGAGCCACCATGGGCAGGACGAACCGGAACGTGTCCCTGATCGTCCCGTTGATGTGCTCTCCGTCCCAGGGACGCTCGTGGTGCTCCCAGTGGAGATGGTCGAAGTGCGTGTGCAGGAAGTGCTGCCAAACGCCCGGCCCGTCGGGAAACCGGCCGTGGAGCACGTAGCGGTGGACGAGGTACTCCACCAGGGTCCAGGCGAAGACGCCCAGCCCGAACCAGCCGAGGGCCGAGAGCCTCCGTTCCGACGCCAGAGCCAGGCCGAGCATGAGCACGGCGTAGCCGGAGTAGAGGGCGGTCACGGGATACAGGCGCCGCCGGGCGACCCCCGCTTCCCGAGCCCGCCGGATTCTGCTGGGTGTTGTGATGCTCACCGACATGGACCGTCCGACGCCCTCCGGCGCACGCTGCGGCGCCCGTGGAATGAGCCACCCGTCACAGGAGTGGTGCGAAGAAACTGATCGAAGCCAGCATCTTATGGGGTGCTTTCGGGCGCTGTCAAGAACGCCGGGTCCACCGGCACCTCCCGTTCGAGGCGGCAGCCCCGGGTCGTGACCCGGCAGGAGTAGCCCCGGAGCGTCACCCCCGCGCGTTGCGCGCCGACGAGCGCCGCCGCAAACGCGGGATCGACGCCGGCGTGCGGCGAGATCCGCTCCACACCTGAGCACAGCCCGACGAAGAGCAGGGCGGCCGCCTGGCCGCTGCGCCGCCGGATCGTCAGCTCCCGCACGTGTCTCAGCCCGCGGGCGGTGGGCGCATCGGGGAACAGGCCGCGCCCGCCGCGGAGCAGCCCGACCGCCTTGACCTCCACCACGAGCCGGGAGCCGCGGCTCTGCCACAGGAAATCGAAGCGGCTCGGGCCGACCTGGACCTCGCGGCGCAGGAGGCGCGCTCTACGAAAGCCCGGTAGCTCCCCCGCGCCGAGGGCCGCCTCCACGACCTGGTTCGCGAGGGCGGGGACCAGGCAGATCCAGCCCCGCGAGGCTCGAGCCAGGAACAGGGTGTAGCGGGTCTTTCGCCCCGCCGCAGGGGTCTCGGCGATCCGCAGCTCGGCGCCGGGAGCGAGCACCCCCTCGAGCCGGCCGGGGTCCCGGCACGCCACCTGGACCCGGGCGCCGTCCAGGTCCGCCAGGACCAGGAACCGGTTGGGTCGCGCGAGGCAGCGGGCCCGGAGGAGGGGCGGGAACGCTACGTGCGGGCGCCGCGTAGAATGTGGTGCACGTGCGCTTTCTCGCATTTCTGATCCTGTGCGCCCTGGTCGGGGGCGGGCTGCTGCTCTGGCGCTCCGGCGGGGACCCCGACCTCGGGGACCTGGCCGGTGTTCCGGCTGCCGTGCGCGAATCGGCGCTCGCCCGCGCCGTGGAGACCGCTCTCGATCTGAACGCGCGCCTGCGACCTTACGACATTGAGGTGCGGGGCGACGACGACGTGATCACCCTCGGGGGCGCGGTGCCGAACCTCGAGCTCCGATCCCGGGCCGCGGAGCTGGCCGGGTCGGTTCCCGGCGTATCCCGGGTCGAGAACGAGCTGGTGGTCGATCCGGACCTGCCGGAGCCCCGGCCCGAGGTTGAGCGCACGAGCGGGGAGCGACTCGACGACTGGGTTCTCGAGCTCCGCGCCCGGCTGGCGTTCCGCCTCGATCGGGAGCTCGAGTACACCGACATCGAGGTCGCCAGCTACCGAGGGGAGCTGACGCTGGCCGGGGAGGTGCGATCCGCCTCGCAGCGGGAGCGTGCGCTCGAGACGGCCCGAGATCTCTCTGGTGTCGAACAGGTTACGGACAGGCTCCGGGTCCGGGAAGCCCCCTTGTCCGGCGAGCCGGGAGACGTCGCGCGTCGACTCGCGGACAGCCCCGCCCTGTCGGAGCGCGCCATCCGGGTCGTGACCGAGGAGGGACGCCTCGTGCTCCAGGGTGAGGTGGCGAGCCAGGCCGAGCGGGAGCTCGCAGAGGCGCTGGCCCGGGCCGCGGCGGACCGTCCGGTGGTCAACCAGCTTGTGGTTCTCCCGTAGTTTGGAGTTATACTCGCCGTTCTACGTCCTTCTTGCAGAAGAGGTAACAGGAGCGGTGATGATGAGAACGCGAATTGCGGCGTTGGCCCTGGTGATGTTCGCGGCCCCGGCCATGGCGCAGGACGAGGCGGCCCCCGAGGGCAAGGTACTCCGGGAGGACGTCTCCACGTGGACGCTCGACGTCGAGGGTGTGGAGTACGAGGCTCGGCCCGGCACACCGACGTACCGAGGCGACACCGGGCTCTTCCACCTGTCCTCGGCCTACACGCTCCCCAAGGGGAAGGTGTCCGTCAGCTTCTTCCGGGACAACATCGACCGCGATCCGAAAGACATCGACCTCTCGATCCACGGCTTGAGCTTCGCCGTGGGCGCGACCTCCAGGCTCGAGCTGTTCGCCAGCATCGGGGTGCAGAACCGGCTGGACGTGGACGCCCTGGGTCAGGCCGGCTTCTTCAACGACCTGCCTTTTGCGGGGACGTCGGCGAGCTCTCCGGGCTGGCAGACGGGTTTCGGGGACGTGTGGGTGGGCGGCAAGCTCAAGCTGCTGGACGACTACCGGGGTGACGGCGTGGGGCTGGCGGTGCGCGGTCAGGTCAAGCTCCCCACGGCGGACGAGGAGAAGGGCCTCGGGACCGGAAAGGTCGGCGTCGCCGGGGACCTGATCCTCTCCAAGCGGCTCGGCTACGGTGCCGACCTGCACGCCAGCCTCGGGTTCGAGACGCTGAGCGCGGACGACGTGAGCCTGGGGAACGCCTTCAACTGGGGGGTGGGTCTGAACCTACCGGCGCTGGAGGTCGTCCAGCTCCAGGCGGAGGTGGTGGGCCGCTCTTACGGCGACGCCGACTTCTCCCAGACGAACCCCGTGGACATCGTGGTGGGCCCGGCCTTCTTCATCAAGGGCGTGTTCATCCGGCCGGCGATCTCGTGGAACATCAACTTCGACGACCGGGGTCTCGGCTCCTCGAGCCAGAGCTACACGGGGCGGCAGATCTCCATCGGGTATCACCCGGGCACGCCGGCGCGGGAGATCTACGTTCCGCCGCCGCCGCCGCCACCACCGCAGAATCGGCCGCCGACGGTGGCGTGCCGGCCGGACAAGTCGTCGATCGAGCCGGGGAGCAGCGTGACGTGCACCGCGACGGCCTCGGATCCCGACGGCGACGAGCTGAGCTACGCGTGGAGCGCGAGCGCGGGCACGGTGACGGGCAGCGGGGCGACCGCGACCTTCGACAGCGACGGCGTGGCGCCGAACAGCGACGTCAGGATCACGGTGAAGGTCTCCGACGGGCGCGGCGGTGACGCCTCTGCGGACTGCAACGTGAAGGTGCAGTCTGCGCCCGAACCCTACACCTGCGTGTCGGGTGGGTTCCCGAGCAATCAGGGCCGCGCGGACAACCGGGTGGCGGCCCGCCTGAACAACGTGGACAAGGCGTGTCTCGACGACGTGGCGACGCGGCTGCGTCAGGATCCGCGCAGCCGGGTGCTCGTGGTGGGCCACGCGGACAGCACCGAGGCGACCCCCGAGGTCGTGAGCCGGGTGCGGGCCGAGAACGTGAAGGCCTACCTGGTGGACGAGCGGGGCGTCGAGGAGTCCCGGGTGAGCGTCCGGGGCGTCGGCGCCGGCCGTCCTCTCGACGAGGGCACCAGCCGTGACGCGCTGGCGAAGAACCGCCGGGTCGAGGTGATCTTCCTTCCGGCGGGCGCTTCGCCCCCCGAGTTCAACTGAGTCCGACGGGCGTCGCGACACGGGGCGCGGTCCGCTTCGCGGGCTGCGCCCCGTTCGTATTCGCCCTCTGGCTGCCCTCCCAGGCGGCGGCGGCCCCGGCCTGGATCCCGGTCGGCCCGGAGGGAGGCGAGGTCCGCTCGCTGGCCGCCGACCCCGGCGATCCACGCCGCGTCTACCTGGGGACCGCGGACGGCATCGTGTACCGCTCCCGGGACGGCGGGCGGAGCTGGGAGCGACCCGAGCCGGGCTTTCCGCGCCCCGGCATGAGCCTGGACAACCTCGCCGTGGACGCGCGAGGTCGGCTCGTCGTGGGGTTCTGGGAGGTCGCGGGGAAGGGCGGCGGCGTCGCGGTCAGCGCCGACGCGGGCCAGCACTTCGATTTCAGCCCGGGGATCGAGGGGGAGTCGATTCGCGCCCTGGCGGTGACTCCCGCCCACCCGGACGTCTGGGTGGTGGGCGCCATCGGCGGCGTGTTCCGGACCGTCGATGCCGGAGCGCGCTGGCAGCGCATCACTCCCTCCGATCACCCCGACCTCCGCAACGTCGAGTCCGTGGCCCTCGACCCGGATCGCCCCGGAGTGATCTACGCCGGGACCTGGCACCTCCCCTGGAAGACCGTCGACGCGGGCGCGAGCTGGCAGTCCGTCTCGCGGGGCATGATCGACGACTCCGACGTCTTCACCCTGACCGTGGACGTGCGGTCGGCGGAGAGGCTGTACGCCACGGCCTGCACCGGGATCTACTCCAGCCGGGACGCGGGGGCGAGCTGGGCCAAGGTCCACGGCATTCCCTCGAGCAGCCGGCGCACGCGGAGCTTCGCCCAGGATCCCGCGGATCCCGAGGTCCTGTACGCGGGGACGACGGAAGGACTCTGGTCCAACCGGGGCGGACAGGGGTGGGTGCGGCGCACGGGCAGCCAGATGATCGTCAACGCCGTCCTCGTGCTCGGCCGCTCGGTGCTGCTGGGAACCGAAGGCGAGGGCGTGCTGCGCAGCGAGGACGGCGGCCGGAGCTGGCTACCCTCCAATCGCGGCTTCTCGACGCGGCACGTATCGCGCACCGTCTTCCACCCGTCGGGGCCGCTGCTCGCGGGCCTGCTAGCCGGTCGCTACGATGGCGGGGTGCTGATCCGGGATGGCGAGGGGAGCGCGTGGCGACGCTGGGGGGCAGGCCTCCAGGGGAGGACCGTGCTGGCCCTGACGCCCCACGGGGAAGGAGCCCTGGTGGGGAGCGACGAAGGCATCTTCGCCTCCGAGCGGCCCGGTGCACCCTGGGAGCGCATGCCGATCCTGGTCGACGGGATCGAGAGGCGGCCCGCGGTGCGGGGCGTGGTCCGGCACCCGGGGGGCTCCTACCTCGCGGCCAGCGACGCGGGCCTGCTCAGGAGCGCAGACGGCGGGCGGACCTGGAGCCTGGGCGTCCTCGGTGTCTCGCGGCGCATTACCGCCCTGGCGCAGGCCGGTGATGCGACCGTCGCCGCCACCCCCCTGGGCGTGTTCAGGAGCGACGACGGCGGAGGGACCTGGCAGGCCGTTCCCGGGCCGCCTCCGCCCGGAGCCCTCGTCCGCGCGTTCCACGTCCCCCGTGATGCGCCTCACGTCGTGTTGGCCGTCACAGAGCGGGGCCTGCACCGATCCGATGATGGTGGCATCCATTTCCGCCCCGTCGGCGGTGAGCTGCCCCGCAACGACCTGTCGGGGCTGGCGGTCTCTCCGGACGGACGCCGGCTCTGGGTCAGCGACTTCGGCCAGGGAGGCCTCTACAGCAGCGCCGACGGAGGCGAGAGCTGGCGACGGGAGGCGATCTCCGGGCTCACCACGTCGAGGATCGGAGAGCTGGCCCTTGACCCGCGAGATCCGGGACGGGTCTTCGTGGCCACCGCCGGCGGTGGGCTCCACGCCCCGGCCGCGTCGCTCCCGGGGGAGATTGAGGTCGTGAAGGGCCGCACGGGAGCTACCGCCGTCGCGCTCCCGGCGGAGTGATGGAGGAGGAAGCATGACACTCGAAGCCTGGATAGTCGCCGCCGTCGCCGTGGCCGCAGTACCCCAGGAAGCCCCGGAGCCCGTCTCCGCCGTCGGCGCGGCCGAGGAGACCTCCGCTCCGGCTCCCGAGCCGGCGCCGGCCGTTGCGGCGTCCCCCGGGGACGCCCGGGCCGCCATCAACAGCGGCCTGCGGGCCTATTGGCGCCTCAACTTCGCTGCCGCCGAAGCCGAGTTCAGGCGCGCCCACGAGCTCGATCCGCAGAGCGCCCCAGCCGCCTTCTACCTCGGGTACTCGATCTACAAGCAGTACGAGTTTCGACGGTTCCATCCCGAGAAGCAGCGGGCCAAGGAGATGTTCGCCCGGGCCTTCGAGCTGGACCCCGGCTTCGTCCCGGACTTCAAGCAGCGCTGAACCCGCTCCCCGGACGCCGGATCAGGGGAGATAGGGTCCGAGCAGGCTCGTCTTGGAGGCGTCGGAGTAGAGGACGAAGGCGATCAGCAGGAGCAGGGCGATGGCTCCCGCGTTCGCGATCCAGATCTTCACGTTGAGGCTGAAGTCGCGCCTCACGACCGACTCGCCGATCAGGATCGCGAGGTGGCCTCCGTCCAGAGGTGGCATCGGGAACAGGTTCAGGATCCCGACGTTGAGGCTGATCATCGCGATCAGCAGGCCGAGGGAGCCGGCACCCTGCCGAGCCGCCTCGCCCGAGGCCCCCGCGATCCCGATCGGGCCCGAGAGGGACTTGGGCGAGAGCTGAGCCGTCAGCAGCCGCCCGAGGAACTCGAGCATCCGCAGGCTCATGGTCCAGGTCGCCCGGACCCCCTCCACGGCGGCCCGGGGCAGGCGGTACTGTCTCAGCACCCGCTTGTGCTCGATACCGAGCAGCGGGCCTCCTCCATCGTCGCGAGGCGTCGCGCGCAGTTCCAGGGTCTCTTCGCCCCGGAGCACCTCCAGGGCCAGCTCCCGGCCTCCGGCCTTCGAGACGATCGGCGGGATGTCGCCGAAGCCGTGGATCGCCTGTCCGTCGATCTCCAGGATCGCGTCGTCCGCCCGCAGCCCCGCAACCTCCGCGGGAGATCCTTCGAGCACGCGCCCGATGCGGACCAGGGGCCAGACCCCGATCGCCCCGGCCCCCTCCTGGCCGACGGCGATCGAGCGCAGCGACAGGCTCAGCCTCTCGCCAGCGCGTTCCAAATCCATCCCGACTCGGGCCTCGGGCCGGATCAGGATCGCGAACAGGGCTTCGTCCCACGTCTCCTGGGCCTCGCCGTCGATGGCGAGGATGCGGTCTCCCGGGCGGATGCCGGCCGCTTCCGCCGGGGAGCCGGCCTCGACCGCCCCGATCACCGGGGGCTGGTCGATGCTCTCCTCGACCCAGACGCCCGCCATGTAGAGGCCGGTCATCACGGCGGCGGTGAGCAGCACGTTCGCCGCTGGGCCGGCGAGGTAGACGAGGATCCGCTGCCAGCGCGGCCGGGTCGTGAAGTCCCGGCCGTCGCCCCGCTGGCTGGTGTCTTCGCTCAGCTGGTCGTCGGCCTCGCCCTCGAGCTTGACGTAGCCCCCGAGGGGAACCAGGGAGATGCGGCAGTCGGTGTCTCCCCACTTGAAGCCGAGCAGCCGCTTGCCGAAACCGAAGGAGAAGATGAAGACGCGGATCCCGAAGGCCTTCGCCGTGATGAAGTGGCCGAACTCGTGGAAGAAGATCAGCACGCCGAGAACGACGATGAACCACCAGATGTTACTCAGGATCTCCATTCACGCTCCCCGCGCGACGCCAGTGCCCCCTCGTGGGTGCCGATCCGATCCAGCGCCCGCACCGCCAGCTCGCGTGCCGACCGATCCGCGGCGAGCACGTCCTCCACGGTGGCCACGGGGCTCGGCGGCAGCTCGTCGAGCACCGAGGCGATCGTCCCGGGTATCGCCGTGAAGGGCGCCCGGCCCTCCAGGAAGGCGGCCACCGCCACCTCGTTGGCGGCGTTCAGCGCCGCGGGGTGGGAGCCGCCCGCTTCCAGCGCGCGGTAGGCCAGGCCCAGGCAGGGGAAGCGCTCCCGGTCGGGAGGGCTGAAGTCGAGCTGCAGGGCGCGTCCCAGGTCCAGGCCCGGGATGGCCGCTGGCCAGCGTTCCGGGTAGCTCAGCGCGTACTGGATGGGGAGGCGCATGTCGGTCACGGCGAGCTGAGCCAGGATCGAGCCGTCCACGAACTCCACCATCGAGTGCACGATCGACTGGGGGTGCACCAGCACGTCGATCCGCTCGGCGCTCACGTCGAAGAGCCACCGCGCCTCCATCACCTCGAGGCCCTTGTTCATGAGCGTGGCGGAGTCGATGGAGATCTTGCGCCCCATGTCCCAGGTGGGGTGGTTCAGCGCCTCCTCGGGGGTGACGTCCCGGAAGCTGTCGGCGGGTCGCTCCCGGAACGGACCTCCCGAGGCGGTCAGCACCAGCCGGGCCACGTCCTCTCGCGAGCGTCCCTCGAGGCATTGGTGCAGGGCGCAATGCTCGCTGTCGATGGGCAGCAGGCGCGCACCGCGCTCCCGAGCCTGGCGCAGCATCAGCTCCCCGGCCATGACCAGCGTCTCCTTGTTCGCCAGGGCCACGTCCCGCCCCGCCCGCAGGGCGGCGTAGGTCGGTACCAGCCCGACGGCCCCAACGGCGGCCGCCACGACGAGCTCCGCCCCGCCCCGGGTGGCGACGGCCACCATGCCGGCCTCGCCCACACCGACCTCGATCCCCTGGAGGTTCACGGAACGCGCCAGGGCTTCCCGCGCTTCGGGAGACCCGACCGAGACGGCCTCCGGGCGGTGGCGGGCGATCTGCCCGGCGAGCTCGGCGACGTTGGTCCCGGCGGCCAGCCCCACGACCCGGAAGCGGCCCGGGAAGGCGTCCACCACCCGGAGGACATTCCTGCCGATGGAGCCGGTGGAGCCGAGTATCGCGAGACCTTTCATGAGAGCGGGGGGGCGGGTCCCGGGAACCCACGCTAATCGTGAGGGTTACCGGAAGCCAGCAAAGTAATAGTACAGGACCGGTGCCGCCGACAGCAAGCTGTCCAGCCGATCCAGCATGCCGCCGTGACCCGGCAGCAGTCGACCCGAGTCCTTGGCACCGGCCCACCGCTTGAGGGCGCTCTCGGCGAGGTCCCCGAGTGCCCCGAACCCGGCCGCGACCGCACCCAGCAGGGCGAGCTGCCAGATGCCGTGGGCCGGGAACGCCAGCAGGGCGGCTCCCGCTCCCGCCACGGCTCCCCCCGCCAGCCCCCCGAGGGCCCCCTCGACGGTCTTGGCCGGCGAGATCAGGGGGGCCAACGGGCGCCGCCCGAAGGCGTGGCCGGCGAAGTAGGCCGCCGTGTCCGAGACCATGACCACCGCCAGCAGCAGCAGGATCCGGCTCCCGCCGTCCTCCTCCGGAGGAGCCGCCCGTAGCCGCGCCAGGGCTCCGCCCGTCACCCCGAGGTAGAGGCCGGCGGCGAGGCTTGCCCCGGCCCCCCGGATCCAGGCCGCAGGGTCGGCGCGGCCGGACCAGATCCCGAGACACAGGAGCGCGGCGACGACCAGTGGCGTCGCTCCGGGCGACGCCAGCGAGGTCAGGTCCCAGACCAGCGCCCCCGCCACGCCTCCGCCCAGGAGCCACTGCGGCCTGACTCCGCCGTCCTGGAGCAGCCGACCCAGCTCCACGCCGGCGAGGCCGAGGGCAGCGGCGAGGATGGCCAGGAACAGCCAGGGGGGGCCCCAGGTCACGGCCAGCAGCAGCCCCGGCAGCACCAGGGCCGCGGTCCGGGCGCGGCGCGAAAGGTCGGCGGCCATCAGCCCCGCGCGGCCCACGATCTGAGTCAGCGAGCCTGAGCCGGCGCCGGGGTGACGCCGCCGTAGCGGCGCTCGCGCTTCTGGAAGTCCGCGATCGCCTGGAGCAGGTGGCGCCGGCGGAAGTCCGGCCACAGCACGTCGGTCACCCAGATCTCGGCGTACGCGATCTGCCAGAGCAGGAAGTTGCTCACCCGCAGCTCGCCGCTGGTCCGGATCAGGAGGTCGGGGTCCGGAACGCCGGCGGTGTAGAGTGCTCCCGCGACCGCCTCCTCGTCGATCGACTCGACGTTGCGGATCCCCGCGTCGACCTCTCCGGCCAGCTTGCGCGCGGCGTCCGCGATCTCGGTTCGGCCTCCGTAGTTGAGCGCGATGTTGAACAGCAGCCCCTTCTGGTCCCGGGTGGCCTCGATGCCGCGCTGGAGCTCCTCCCGTACGTCCTCGTCCAGGTCCCCCGGTCTGCCGATCACCTGGAAGCGGATGCCGTTGTCGAGAAGCGTGTCGAGCTCGGCCCTGAGGTAGCGCTTGAGCAGCAGCATCAGCGTCGCCACCTCGGCCCGGGGCCGCTTCCAGTTCTCGACCGAGAACGCATAGAGCGTCAGCGCCTCGAGGCCGAGGCGGGCCGCGGTCTCCACCACGTCCCGCACCGCCGCGATTCCCGCCCGGTGCCCCTCGACCCGGGGGCGACTGCGCTGCTCCGCCCAGCGGCCGTTGCCGTCCATGATCACGGCCACGTGTCGGGGCAGGCGGTCGAAGTCGATGGCGTCGACCAGCTCCCGCTCCTCGGAAGCGGGGGGAACGAACGCGAGCAGTTCTTGGCGGGACATCAGAAGCGCGCGACGGCGGCCGATTGTATCATCAGGCCCCCGCGGCTCCGTACCGCACCAGCACCAGCGTCAGGCCCTGGGGCGGCGCGGGAGCCGGCCACCGCCGGCGCTCACCGTCGCGCAGCACCTCGAGCAGATCCCCAGCGCTGCGCTTGCCGCGGCCGGCTTCGATCAGGCCGCCGACGAGGCTGCGCACCATCTTGCGCAGGAAGCCGTCCGCCTCCACCTCGTAGCGCAGCGTCGCTTCCTCGATCCGAACCTCCGACCGGATCACCTCGCGCACCGTGGTCGTGGCATCGCTCCCCGTGGAGGCGACCGCCGCAAAATCGTGTCGCCCCAGGTAGCCCGCCGCCAGCTCCCGCATCGGGCCCGCCGCCAGAGCCCAGGGTACGCCCGCCGCGGTGCGCCGTCGGGTCGGGAGCTGGACGTCCCCCATGTCCAGCTCGTAGCGGTAGAGCTTCGAAATGGCGCTCCTGCGCGCGTGGAAGGCGGCGTCCACCGACTGGGCATCCACGGCCCGGACGTCGGCCGGGAGGATCCCGTTGAGCGCTCGCCGCAGCTCGTCCGGGCTCCAGCGGCGCGGCAGCTGGAAGGAGGCCACCTGGCCCAGGGCGTGTACCCCCGCGTCGGTGCGTCCGGCTCCCGCGGCGCTCACCGCCACGCCTCCCGAGAGTCGGGAGAGGGCCCGCTCCAGCTCGCCCTGGACGGTCCGCTGCGCCGCCTGGCGTTGCCAGCCCGCGAAGTCGGTGCCGTCGTAGGCGAGTGTCAGGCGATAGTGGGTCGCCACGTCCTCAGTCTACGCAGAAGCCGGGGCCAGGGCCCCGGGGCGTATACTCCGCTCTGCGTGGCGCTCCTCTCGGCCGTGATCATCACTCGGGACGAGGAGCGTCACCTGGGCGCGGCTCTCGAGAGCCTCGCCTTCGCGGACGAGGTCCTGGTCGTCGACTCGGGGTCCACCGACGCCACCTGCCGTATCGCCGGGGAGAAGGGCGCCCGAGTGCGCGTACTCACGCCCTGGCCCGGGTTCGTCGAGCAGCGCAACCGTGCCGTCGCCGCGGCCGCCCACGACTGGATCCTGGCCCTGGATGCCGACGAGCGCGTCACCCCGATCCTGCGCGAGGAGATCCGGGCTCTCATGGCCGCGGGCCCCGGCGCCGCCGGCTACCGCGTGCGCCGGGTCGCTCGCTACCTGGGACGCTGGATCCGGGGCGGCGACTGGTACCCGGACTGGCAGCTCCGGCTGTTCGATCGCCGCTATGGCGAGTGGACGGGTGGCCGCGTCCACGAGTCGGTGCGGGTCCGGGGCCGCGTGCAGCGGCTCGCCGGCGAGCTGGAGCACCACCCGTACCGTGACATCGGTCACCACCTTCAGACCATCGACCGCTACACCGGGCTCTGGGCCCAGGATGCATTCGAGCGGGGCCGTCCCGCCCGGGCTCTGGAGCTGGGTCTGGCGCCGGCGTGGTCTTTCCTGCGCAGCTACCTGCTCCGGGCGGGCTTCCGCCTGGGATGGGCGGGCTTCGTGGTCGCCGCCATGGGCAGCTACTACACGTTCCTGAAGCTCGCCCGGCTGTCCGAGCTGAGGCGCACTTCCCGCCAGCCGTGAGGGTGGTCCACGTCGACAGCGCTCGGGGCTGGCGCGGCGGGCAGAACCAGGTCCTGCTCACCGTTCTGGGCATGCGCGCCGCGGGCCACGAGGCGCTCCTCGCGTGCCGCAGCGGCGGCGCCCTGGAGGCGAGGGCCCGAGGGGAGGGGCTCGACCCCCTGCCGCTCCGCTTCTCCGGCGACTTCTCCCCGTGCGCCGTCCTCGGGCTGGGCCGGGCGCTGCGCCGGCTTCGCCCGGACGTGTTGCAGCTCCACGACCCCCACGCCGTGACCGCGGGCGCGCTGGCGGCCCGGGGCCTGGTCCCTGCCGTGGCGACGCGCCGGGTCGACTTTCCACTGCGCGGAGCGGCATCGCTTCTGAAGTATCGAAGCTGCCGGCGCGTGATCGCGGTGAGCCAGGCGATCGTCCGGGTCCTCGAGGCGGATGGCCTCCCCCCGGGGCAGGTGAGGCTCGTCCACGAAGGCGTCCCCGAGCGGCCTCCCCTCCCCGGAGGCGCCGCCGCCCTGCGCGAGCTGGGGATCCCGGACGGGGCGCTCGTGGTGGGGACCGTGGCTGCGCTCACGGACCACAAAGACTACCCGACCCTGATCGAGGCCGCGGCCCGGGTCGCCGCGCGGATACCGGAGGCGCATTTCGTGGCGCTCGGGGAGGGCTCCCTGCGCCCCGACCTGGAGCGCCTCGTGGCGGCCCGCGGCCTCGGCGGGCGCTGGATCTTCGCGGGCTTCCGCACCGACGTGGACCGTCTGCTCCCCGCGTTCACGGTCTTCTGCCTCTCGTCGCACATGGAGGGGCTCGGCACGAGCCTCCTCGACGCCATGGCCTTCGGCCGCCCCATCGTGGCCACCGCCGCCGGCGGGATCCCCGACGCGGTCGAGGACGGGACGAGCGGGTTGCTGGTGCCCCCGCGGGACGTGGCCGGCCTGGCGGGGGCCCTCGAGGCGCTGCTCGGAGATCCCGACCGGAGACGAAGCCTGGGAGAGCGCGCGCGGGAGCGCTTCCTCGGACACTTCACGGCCGAGCGCATGGTCGAGGGGACCCTGGCGGTGCACTCCGAGGCATCGGTGCAGCCGCCTCGTGTCAGCCGATCCCGGCGGTGAGCTCGGAGAGCAGCTCCCGGAGCTCGCGCCTGGCGGCCTCGTCGACGGGGAGCAGCGGCGCGCGAACGGCGCCCCCCTGCAGGCCGGCGAGGTCCATGGCCGCCTTCAGCCCGGCGATCCCGAAGCGCCGGGAGACGGCGTCGGCCAGGCCGCCGATCAGGCGGTGCAGGCGCAGAGCCTCCCCGTGGTCCCCGCGCTCGAACGCGCGCAAGAGGCACACGACGGCCCGGGGAGCGCAGCAGGCCAGGGCCAGGACCCCGGCGCGGGCTCCCGCGCACAGCGCCGGGTAGAAGGTGGGGGCCGAGCCGCTGGCGACCCAGAACCCGTCCGGGGTGCCCGCGGCGACCCGTGAGATCGCGGCCAGGTCGCCGCTCGAGTCCTTGATGCCGGCGATCCCGGGGTGGCGCGCCAGCTCGACGGTGAGCTCCGGGGGGATCGGCAGGCCGGTGAAGACCGGAACCGAGTAGAGCAGGACGGGAACCGGCGCCTGCTCCGCCACGGTCTCGTAGTGCCGCCGGAGCGCCGCGGGGGACATCCGGCTCGCGTAGAAGTGCGGGGTGAGCACGAGCAGCGCATCCGCCCCCAGGTCCGCGGCGCGCCGGGAGAGCGCCACGGTGCCCCGCGTCGACTCGAGGCCGGTCCCCGCCAGGACGAGTCCGGGAGACTCCCGGGCCGCTCGCAGGAGCGCCAGCCGCTCGTCCAGCTCGAGGGACGCCGCCTCCCTGTTCGAACCGCACACGACGACCCCGCTGCAGCCCGCGTCGAGGCAGGCCTCGTGATTGGCGCGGAAGGCTGAGAGGTCGAGGCTGCCGTCGCCCCGGAAAGGGCTGACCAGCGGCGCGTAGACGCCGCCGACGAGAGGTCCCGGAGAGCCGCTCAGGTGGCGGGCGTCTTCCGCGCTAGGGCCCCCGTGACCGCTCCGATGAGCCGGACGTCCTGCGGTGTGAAGGCGTCGCGGAAGTCGCTCCAGACCTCCAGGATCGCCCACAGGCCGGCGTCGGTCCTGACGGGAGCCACCGCCGCGCTTCCCGATTGGAACCCGACCTGGGCCCAGGCGCTGGCCGCCGCGACGTCCGGGACCACCGTCACTCTCTCGGCCTGGGCGGCTTCGCCCAACGGCCCTTCGTTCGTACCGATCCGCTCCGGTCCCTTGGGCCGGTCCACGGCGCTGTGGAGGGCGAGCCCCTCCCCGTCCGCCACGTAGACCGCGATCGACGAGAAGCGCGCGAAGCGCCGCTTCATGATCTCGACCGTCTGCTGGAGCGCGTCTTCGAAGGACGGTGCCTTCTTGATCGCACCCTGCAGCTCCTGGAGCACCTCGGCTCTCCGCTGCGCGGACCTCTGCGCGAGATCCGTCTTCCAATGCCTGTCCGCATCCTGCACCGCCATGTTCACCTCGTCAAAGCTCCTCTCCTTTTGGATCGAGTCCTCAGCGACTCGCGAGCCAGCACAAACCGCTCGAAATGGGTCGGCCCCCGGCGGAGACGGCGTCTGCCGGACCGGGAGGCCGCGGGCACGGGCGAGTCGAGCGACCCCGACAAACGACGCAGTATAGCAGGACCGGCCCGGTTGGCGCAGCCGCTCAGCCCGATTCGGCCCGCCGGCGCAGGCGCAGCAGCTCCGCCACCCGCGGGTCGCTCCCCGCGACGGCCCGTAGCTCGGCCAGGGCCTTGGCGGCGTCCTCGGGGGGGCGCCCCGGCGCCGCCCGGGCCAGCAGCTCGGAGATCCGGCCCTCGCTGGCGTGGATCTGGGACTGCCCGCCCTGGGCCGTCACGTGTCGCGCCCGCCAGAGCACCTCGTGGGCCTCGGCGCAGGTCGGGTCGAGAGCCAGAGCCTCGTGCATCTCGGACACGGCCTCCTCCAGGCGATCCTCGAGGAACGACTCCCGTCCCCGGGTGACGTGGCCCCGCACACGGCGCCGCGCCTCCTCCGGCGTCGGAGCGTCCCCGTCGGGGTCGAAGGGTGCGGCCGAGCGGGAGCGCGAACGCCGCAGCGCGATGTGGATCTCCCGGATCGCCTCCGCCACCTGCTCCATGGAGTCGAAGCGCCGGGAGCTCTCCTTCTCGAGCATGCGGTGGACGACGGCGGCGAGCCGGGCCGGGACGTCCGGGTTCGCTGTGAGCACCGGCGTGGGGTGCTCCGAGATGATCTGGTACAGGACCGCGTGCAGCGTCTTGCCCGAGAAGGGCTTCTGCAGGGTCAGGAACTCGTAGAAAACCGCTCCGGCCGAGAACATGTCGGAGCTCGGGGCCACGGTCTTGCCGACCGCCTGCTCCGGGGCCATGTAGTCGGGCGTTCCCAGGATCACCCCGCGCCGGGTGATCGTCTTGCGGGTCGCGACCCGCGCCAGCCCGAAGTCGAGGATCTTCACCCGGCCCGCGCTCGTGATCAGGATGTTCGCGGGCTTGACGTCGCGGTGCACGACTCCCCGGGAGTGGGCGTAGCCGAGCCCGTCGGAGATCTCGGCCAGGATGCGGACCCGATCCGCGATCGAGACCGGGGAGCGTTCGGCGATGAGCGTCCGGAGGTCCTCGCCCTCGAGGAGCTCCATGGCCATGTAGAGGCTTCCGGACTCCGCCCCGAGGTCGTAGACCTTGACGATGTTGGGATGGTTCAGGCGCCCGATCGCCTCCGCCTCGCGCTGAAACCGCTGGTGCTGCTCGCTGGCGGCGCCGGCCTCCTCGGGAAGCATCTTGAGCGCGACCACGCGCCCGAGGGTGGTGTCCCTGGCGCGGTAGACCACCCCCATCGCCCCTTCGCCGAGCTTGTCGAGGATCTCGTATCGACCGAAGCTGGCCATGGACCGGCGCCTCCGAGGGCGGCGCCCTCCCCTCGCTACTCGGAGTAGCGGACCAAGACCACCGAGACGTTGTCCTTGCCGCCGGCCTCGTTGGCCGCCTCGATCAGCCGCTGGCTCGCTTCCTCCAGGGAGTCGGGCGTCGAGTTGAGCGTCTCG